>Ga0209654_1002035_pt1 | contig 14653 bp, 11 predicted proteins | sample SaaInl1SG_22_DNA_FD_184646 | JGI IMG/M metagenome (GOLD analysis project Ga0209654, IMG submission 184646) | Marine microbial communities from expanding oxygen minimum zones in the Saanich Inlet - ESP_161SG_22_DNA (SPAdes) (version 2) | ecosystem: Environmental > Aquatic > Marine > Intertidal... | reverse complement strand
GCAATACATCATAAATCAAATCGGAATTGATGGTGACCTGCTTTTGGGTTTTTTCGCTACCAGGGGCGCGCTTATCGATCAGGCCGGCGATGATGGCAACCTGCCAGAAGCTGCGTTTCAGCATGGTCGTCTCGGCCATCCATTCTTCTAAATCATCGCCCAGAATATCGCTGGAAAACAATGTTTCCGGCCGGGTAACCAGATGGCGCGACCATATCGCTATGGCATAATCGGTGGCCACAAACCCGAGCGGGCCATAGCCTTCGCGCTCCATTCGCCGACTAAGCAGCATCCCCAGCGTCTGATGGGCATTGCGTCCGGCAAAGCCATAGGCGGCCATATAATATTTCTGTCCCCGCTTAAAAGTCTCTACCAATAGCTTGTCCGCGGGTGGCAGGGTTGATTTTTCGGCTTGCAGGCGCAGCCATTCGCGCACCTGCTCTGGCAGATACTTGTGTAATTCTCTGTCTTGCAACAGGCTGCGTACCCGCATCGCAAGGCCGGGACTAAGGGGCAGGCGCCCACCAGCATAGGCCGGGACTTTTGGCTCGCTTGCTGTACAGGTGCGCACGATAACTTGCTGTGCCTTTATGCCAACAAATTCCAGAATTCGGCCAGCAAAGATGAAGCTGTCCCCTGCGCTCAGGCTCTGGACAAAATATTCTTCAATATCGCCAAGAGGCGGGCCGCCTTTCATCCGCACCTTCATGGTAGCGGTTTCCACAATCGTTCCGATATTCATCCGCCATCTGGTAGCAACCTGGCGCGAGGTAAGCCGCCATAGCCCGTCCACCCCTCTCACCAGGCGTTGAAATTGTGTGTAATGGGCAAGCGCATATCCGCCTGTTGCGACAAAATCCAGAACTTTTTCAAATTGTTCCTTGGGTAAATTTCGGTAAGGCGGGGCGGTTATTATCTGCGCATACAGACCGTCACTATCAAAAGGGCCAGCGACCGCCCGGCCGACAATATGCTGGCTTAATACATCCAGCGCGCCCGCATGGCCGGGTATATCATCCAGGATTCTGGCCTCGACATCCAGACGAGCTGCCAGCGCTTCCAGCACTTCAAATCGATTGGCAGGAACAATTACCGCCTTGCTGGGTGTATCCAGTCGATGGCCGGCTCTGCCAACACGCTGGATCAGCCTGGAGGTGCCTTTGGGCGCGCCAATTTGGATAACCAGCTGGATATCTGCCCAGTCAATGCCCAAATCCAGAGAAGAGGTAGCGACAATCGCGTCCAACTCTGCGCCTGCCATCGCTGCTTCGATACGTCGGCGCTGGCTGACATCCAGAGAGCCATGATGCAGGCCTATTTTCAGATTGAGGTCATTTTCACGCCATAATGCCTGAAACATCATTTCTGCCTGTGCCCGTGTATTGACAAAAATCAGGCTGGGGCGATTGGCCTTTATCAGGGCATAAATTTCTGTAGCGGCATAAAGGGCGCTATGACCCGCCCATGGCAGATAGCTATCGGCTGTTTCCAGAATATCAATATGTATTTTTTTATCGATGCGCGGCTGAAGTATTTCCACACAGCTCGGCTCTGCTGCCAGCCAGCCACGCATATCCTCTGGTTTGGCGATGGTCGCAGATAGCCCGATACTAAGGCTGGAGGGGGCAAGGCCACGCAAGGTGGCAAGTGACAGGGATAATAAATCACCCCTCTTATTGCCGACCAGAGAATGAATTTCATCAATGATAATATAGCGTAATCTGCCAAATAATTTATCGGCTTCTGGCCAGCTTAACATCAATTCCAGTGATTCAGGGGTGGTTAGCAAAATATTGGGCGGGGCGGTGCGCTGGCGATTGCGTTTGGATTGCGGTGTATCACCTGTGCGCGTTTCAATGGTGATATCCAGCCCCATTTCCACTATCGGGCTTTCCAGATTTCGGGCAATATCAACTGCCAGCGCCTTGAGCGGCGATAAATACAGCGTATGCAGCCCTTCAAAAGGGGTTTGGGATAAATCTATCAGGCTGGGCAGAAAACCCGATAAGGTTTTGCCTGCTCCGGTCGGGGCGACCAGCAAGACCGGATGACCGGCAGCTGTTTTTTCAACAATCTGGTACTGGTGGGGATGGGCTGCCCATCCTTTGGCTTTGAACCAGTCCAGAAATTGTTTTGGCAAAGCCATAGATAAGCCTGTTTAATCGTCTATATTACCTTTATATCTAATCCAAATCGGCATAAACCCAATAGCGAAAAGACCGATTAAAAAGTTACAAAGCATAAGGCGCATATTTACATGATCGATTTATATTACTGGCCGACCCCGAATGGCCAAAAAATTTCTATCGCTCTGGAAGAAATGGGGCTGGCCTATCAGGCTATCGCTGTAAATATCGGCAAGGGCGATCAGTTCAAGCCCGAATTTCTGGCCTTTTCCCCCAATAACCGGATGCCAGCGATTATCGACCATGATGGCCCGGACGGCCAGCCCATTTCGGTATTTGAATCCGGGGCGATATTATTATATCTGGCCGCAAAGACAGGCCAGTTAATGCCAGATGATATCCGCGCCCAAACCCAGGTGCATGAATGGCTGATGTGGCAAATGGGCGGTTTTGGCCCCATGCTGGGGCAAGCCCATCATTTTAATTTTTATGCCCCGACGCGCATTGATTATGCGATGACACGCTATTCAAAAGAAGCTAACCGCCTTTACGGGGTGCTGGATAAGCGGCTATCTGCCTATCCATTTGTGGCAGGCGATAGCTATTCTATCGCAGATATCGCCATCCTGCCCTGGACACGCAGCTATGAGCGGCAAAATGTGGATATAAATGACTATCCGTATGTGCAAGCCTGGCGCAAGAAATTGCTGGCCCGTCCAGCCGTTCAGAAAGGCGGGGCGGTGGGCGAGGATTGGCGCGAGGATTTAAAATCTATCAGCAATGAAGATTTCGCCAAGCTGTTTGGCACAGAAAAAAAAGACTGATAGCGTAAAAAAACAGCCCGCATGACATAAACCTATAACAGGCCAGCCTCTAGCTATGGATTGGGTAAAAATAGATAAAAAAGGGCTATCTGTTCTGCCAGCCGGGGCGCATATTGACCCTCTATCAGCGTGCCAGACAGCCCTTATCACCCATGGTCATGCCGATCATGCCCGCCCTGGCCATCATCAGGTGATCGCCACCCCCGAAACGCTGGCCATTATGGCGGCACGCTATGGCGATGATTTTGCTGTGATAAAAACACCGCTTGGCTATGGCGAGACCATGCAGCTTGGCGATGTACAAATTGGCATGGCACCATCTGGTCATATTTTGGGCAGTGCACAAATTATTCTGGAGCATAACCAAACCCGGCTGATAGCCGCCGGCGATTATAAGCGAAAAGCTGATCCTACCTGTGCGCCCTTTGAAATTGTTGCGTGCGATATTTTTATTACCGAAGCTACTTTTGGCTTGCCTGTCTTTCGCCATCCCGACCCGCAGGCTGAAATAAAGCGGCTGTTAAAGGTAGCGGGGCTGTTTCCTGAACGCTCTATCCTGATAGGGGCTTATGCCCTTGGCAAGGCACAAAGGGTGATAAGCCTGCTTCGGGCGGCGGGCTATAATGCGCCTGTCTATCTGCATGGGGCGATGCAAAATCTATGCGATCTCTATCAGGCACACGGGGTAGAGCTGGGCGAGTTGCGCCCTGCCAGTATATCCGAGCGCGGCAAGCCTTCAAAAGAATTGCAAGGGGCGATTATCCTTGCCCCGCCCTCTGCGATGCATACAAGCTGGGCAAGACGGCTGACCGACCCGTTGCTGGTATTTGCCTCTGGCTGGATGCAGGTGCGCCAGCGTGCCAAACAGCGCGGCGTGGAATTTCCCCTGATTTTATCGGATCATGCCGATTGGGACGATTTGCTGGCCACAATAGAGGAAATTAACCCGCGTGAGGTGTGGGTAACACATGGGCGTGAGGATGCGCTAATTCATGCCTGCCAGACGCGCGGCATATCGGCGCGCGCCCTCTCGCTTATTGGGTATGATGAGGCGATGGAATGAGGGGATTTTCCGAGCTTTTGGATGCGCTGATATTTTCGCCCCGGCGTAATGTAAAGCTGGCCCATCTTGCTGGCTGGCTGCGCCAGACCCCGCATCCGGACAGGGGCTGGGGGCTGGCCGCCCTGACAGGTGATTTGCGCTTTGCCCATGTTAAGGCAGGGGTGGTGCGCGAGCTGGCAGCAGAGGTGAGCTCGCCCGAGCTTTTCGCCCTTTCCTATGATTTTGTCGGGGATTTGGCCGAGACAGTTGCGCTGTTATGGCCATCCGAGCCACAGCCGGGCGAAGAGGCAGAAGATTTAAGGCTGGCAGAGATTGTCACGCGCCTTAATGCTATCCCGCGCGCAGAGGTGAAAGGGGTTCTGGCCGGCTGGATGGACAGGCTGAATGTTGCCGAACGCTGGGCGTTATTGAAATTGGCGACAGGCGGGATGCGGGTAGGGGTATCGGGGCGCCTGGCACGTACCGCCCTTGCCGAGGCCTTTGAGAAGGATATTGGCGAAATTGAAGAGGTTTGGCCGCTCTTATCTCCGCCCTATGATGCGCTATTTGACTGGCTGGAAGGGCGCAGCGGCCGCCCGCAGGCAGAGGGACGAGCCGTTTTTCGCCCGATGATGCTGGCCCATCCGGCGGATGACGGGCTGGCAGAAAATTTTACCCCCGATGACTGGCAGGTGGAATGGAAATGGGATGGCGCGCGTATCCAGTTTGTTAGTGCAGAAGACGGGGTGCGGCTTTTTTCGCGGACAGGCGATGATATTTCTGCCAGCTTTCCTGAACTGGTACAGGATATGGCATGGAAAGGAGTGCTGGATGGCGAGATTCTGGCCGGATCACCGCAAAAAATTGGCAGCTTTAATGATTTGCAACAACGCCTTAATCGCAAGCGTGTGACCAGCAGGATGCAACAGGAATTCCCTGTCTTTATCCGCGCCTATGATATTTTGCTCGCCGGGGAGGCAGATTTACGCAACCTGCCTTTATCGCAAAGGCGGCAAAGGCTGGAGGCAGAAATGGCCGCTATCGATACGGGCTGGCTGGATATCTCGGAATGCCTTGCTGCCACAGATTTTGACCAGCTGGTAAAACTAAAAGAGCAATCTGATCCCCGAATTGAGGGGATTATGCTGAAAAAACGAGACAGCCTCTATATTGCCGGACGGCCAAAGGGCGGGTGGGTAAAGCTGAAACGCGACCCGAAACAGGCCGATCTGGTCATGCTATATGCCCAGCGCGGACATGGGAAACGCTCTTCTTTTTATTCAGATTTTACGTTTGGGGCGTGGCGTGATGGCGATAACGGGGCTGAATTAGTGCCGGTTTGCAAAGCCTATTCCGGTTTTTCCGATGCCGAATTGAAAAAGCTGGATAAATTTGTGCGTGATCATACGCTGAACCGTTTCGGGCCTGTACGCGAGGTAGAACAAAAGCTGGTTGTGGAAATCGCCTTTGACCAGCTGCACCCCTCCAGGCGCCATAAGTCAGGCATTGCCATGCGCTTTCCGCGCTTTCATGCTATCCGCTGGGATAAACATCCAGAAGAGGCAGATACAGTTGAACAGCTAAGGCAATTTATGACGCGTGATAACAGCTAGTCTGTTTTCTGGCGGCGGCATCGTTCGGAACAATATTTAACCTGATCCCAGTCGCGTGCCCATTTTTTGCGCCAGGCAAAGGGGCGCTGACAGCTCAGGCAGATTTTTTCCTGCAAATCGCCTTTACGCACCATTTTTCGGGGAGATTTTTTATGTGCCATAACGGGTGTTTTTTTCAAGAAGGCTGGGTCTCACCCTCATAGCGCAGACTGCATTTGCCTGTCAGGGTTTGAACCAGAAGCGATTCCCTGCATTTTGTCCAGCCAGGATCGGCCATATCCGACATCTCGTTCCGCCAGATAATCGCGATCATCATCGTGGTTAGCAAAATTACCAATATCCAGCGTGTGTTCATGATAGCTATCCTGTTGGCGTTACTCGGCCGCATCCCAATCTGTGATATGGTCTGGCAAGTCTTCTTCGTCAATACTGTCTTCGGGAAAGAGGCGGCCAGCCACAGAATGGCCAGCTTCTGCCACGCTTTCTGCTCGCCCGGTGACCAGCGGATGCCAGTCGGCCAGCCCGCGCCCCTCATACAGGCGGCGATAGGCACAGCTTTTCGGCATCCAGCTTAAATGGCTTAAATTATCCGGGGTTAAAACAACGCAATCCGGCACGTGTTTTTTGCGGTCGGCATAGTGGCGACATCGCGCATTTTCACAATCCAGCAATTTGCAGCCGACATCGGTGCTATAGATGATATGTGTATCCACATCCTCCAGCTTTAGCACACAGCATTTACCGCACCCATCACACAAGGATTCCCATTCCGCAGGGGACATCTCATGCAGGGATTTTGTCTCATAAAATGGTTTTTCTGTAGCAGAAACAGGCACGGATCATAATCGCTTTATATAGCTGGCTTCATCTTTTGTAATGTAATCGCGTGTCTGCGGTACATCGCGCTGGCGTCTGGCCAGCTGGATCTGAAATACCATGCCATGCGCATAACGGAAATAATTTTCGCTACAAATCAGGTAAAAACGCCACATTCGAATAAAATTCTCATCATATTCTTCTGGCAGCTGATGTTTTTCTGCCTCAAAGGCTGTGCGCCAGTGTTTCAGGGTTTCAGCATAATGCAGGCGCATAATTTCAATATCCGTGATTTTCAGGTCGGTTTTTTCAATCGCCTGCATCATTTGCCGCAAGGTGGGCAGATAGCCGCCTGGAAAAATATATTTATTCAGCCATGGGCTGGTCGAACAGGCACGGCCATTTCGGCCGATAGAATGAATGACCGCCACACCATCTGTGGTTAAATGCCGGTCAATCGCCGCCATAAAACGGTTTAAATTCTGCCGACCAACATGTTCCAGCATACCAACCGATATAATACGCTCAAAACGGCGATTGCCCAGTTTGCGATAATCGCACAGCTCTACAGACAGGCTGTCCTGCCTGCCAGCTGTCATTATCGCTTTTTTGAAATAGGCAAATTGATTTTCCGACAGGGTGATGCCGGTGACCTGCAGATTATCGCTGCATTTTGATATGGCGGTTGCCAGCCCGCCCCAGCCGCACCCGATATCCAGCACGCGTATCCCCGGCCTCAGGCAAAGTTTGGCGGCCAATCTGGCCATTTTCTGCCTTTGTGCCAGTGCCAGACTATCCTCGGCAGCGCGATAATAGGCACAGGAATATTGCCGGTTTTGATCCAGAAACAGATCAAATAGCTGATCGGTTAAATCATAATGATGGGCGACATTGCGCCGGGCACGTTTCAGCGGGTTTAACGAGGCAAACCAGCCGATGAAATTGGCGAAATAGCAATAAATCCTGCCGCTCGGGCTATGCCGCCAGGCATTTATATTTCCAAATAAAAAGGCGGTGAAATCTTCAAACGAACCCTCTTTTATCCCCAAATCGCCGCGCATATAATATTCGCCGATAAGCGGGTCAGGGCGCAAGACAAGGGCAAGTAAAGCAGACGCATCTGGCAGGGATATCGCTATTTTTAATCTGTCTTCGGGTATAGGGGCAGGCGGTTTTTTCCGAGAGCGTTTGCGCGGCGCAATCACGATATCCGGCTGGCCGGGAAGAGATATCTTTAGCTGTCCAACAGACAGCATCTGGCGAAGAATAAAAATGGCAAGTGTGACCATGATATATGCTCGGTAATGCTCTAACCTTAACTTTTAAACCCCTATCCTTTTTCTCCAAAACCCCTCATCTTTTGGTATTAGGCCTATAGTATAGGGGGCGTTAATATTTTCAGCCGAATGGAAAATTGAAAACAGATTTCTGTTGCAGACAAATTGCATCCCAGCTGATAAGAGATAGACGCTATGGAACAACCGCCCCTACCGCAATTACCGCCTGTTTCTGTCTCTTTTGACGGGGGCGTTTTGCGTGCCACAGATTTTGGCGATCTGTATTATTCAGCCGAAGACGGGCTGGCAGAAAGCCGTCATGTTTTTCTGCAAGGCACCGCTCTGCCAGACAGGCTGGCAAAAGCAACCCATCTGACCATTGCCGAAACAGGCTTTGGAACAGGGCTAAATCTGCTTGCCCTGTGCCAGGCCATAATGGCCCAAAACAGCCAGTGCCAGATAGATTATATCAGCTTTGAAGCCGCCCCTTTAGCGGCAGAAGATGTGATGCGCGCCCATCAGGCCTTTCCGGAATTGGCCGAATTATCCGCTGTTCTTATCGGCCAATGGCCGCGCCGCTGGCACGGGGTGCATCGTTTGTCCATGCTGGGCGGCCAGGTGCGGGTACAGCTGCATTACGGACAGGCAGAAACAAGCCTGCCACGCTTATCCTTTGCCGCTGATATCTGGTTTCTGGACGGGTTTGCCCCGGCGAAAAACCCCCTGCTTTGGTCGGCATCTTTCTGTCATGAAATTGCCCGCCATTCCAGAAAAGGCGCAAGGCTGGCCACTTTTAGCGTTGCCCGTTCGGTGCGCGAGCATCTCTTGGAGGCAGGCTTTGATATAGAAAAAGCCCCGGGCTTTGGCCGCAAACGCGATATGCTAAAGGCGGTTTATGATAAGGGTTTTTACCGGCCAATGCCCGTACCAGCAGAACAGATAGCGATCATTGGCGGCGGTATCGCCGGGGCAGCGATGGCACACGCGCTGGCCATCCGGCATATCCCCCATTTTGTGCTGGAACAGGCCGATAGGATAGCCCCTGCCGCCTCTGGCAACCCATCAGGCCTGCTAGTGCCGTTTTTAAGTGTAGGCGATATGCTGGCCGCGCGCCTGTCCATTTCTGCCCTTGCCGATGCTCGCTCCTATGCTGACCACCAGGGGCTGATTACTTCTTCCGGCGTTATTAGCCTTGATTATTCCGAGCGAAAAACGGCCCGTCAGGCAAAATTATCCCGCCAGGATTTTCCAGAAGATTTGGCGCGTGCAATAAATACAGCCGAGGTGGCAGCCATGACCGGGCTGAATATCGGCATGGGCGGGCTTTATCATGATGCAGGCGGGGTTATCTCGCCTGTCGCCTATTGCCAGAGCCTGATAGGCACAAGCCCTGTCCATACAAATTGTCAGGCGGCATCTGTAACCGGGGCGGCAAGGGACTGGCATATCAAATGCTCAGACGGACAGGTTTTTTCTGCCAGCCATATTATTTATTGCGGCGGGGCAGCAACACCGCAATTAATCGGCTCATCTGCGCTACCAGCCGCAGAATTTCAAATCACCTCTGGCCAGCTCAGCTATCTGTCATCAGATAGCCCATTATCGAAGCTGAAAATGGCAATAAATTATTCCGGCTATCTGTTGCCCTCTCATCAGGACATACAGATTATCGGGGCAGGATTTGACCCGCATCAGGGGCTGGAAGTGACACTAGAGGGGCATCAGCAAAATATCGGCCTGATGCCGGATAATCTGCGCTTGCTGGCAGGCGCGCCAGATAATTTATCCGGCCGGAGAGCCTTGCGTCTGGCAGTTGCGGACAGACTGCCTGTATTGGGCGAGATAGGCCAGGGTCAATATCTGTTTACCGCCCTTGGGGCGCGCGGCCTGACCCATGCCGGGTTTCTGGCGCATAGCCTGGCTTGCCGTATTGCCGGCACCGCTGATTTTCTGGAACAGCCACTTGCCGCCGCCCTGATGCCAGACAGGCTAAAAGAACGCTAGAAGCCGGAAATGTTTAAAAACAGGGGGGGGCTAGATAAGCTCACTTGCGTGATACAGCTTGCCCTGACTGTCGCATTTGGCACTGAGCATCCAGACAAAGGCAGGGGCGATAGTAGCGGGGCTTGGCAAGCTGTCCGGGTTTTCGCCTGGAAAGGCGGCGGCGCGCATGGCGGTTCTTGTCCCGCCCGGATTGAGCATATTGATCCGTAAACCGGTTTGCTCGCTCTCTGCTGCCCAGGCTCTGCCCATCGCTTCCAGACCGGCCTTGGATACTGCATAGCCGCCCCAGAATGCGTGCGCGCCATGGGCAACCCCGCTGGACACCAATACCGCCCGGCCAGCCGCAGATTGGCGTAACAGCGCATCAAAGGCAGCGATTTGATGCCAGACAGAGATCAGATTAATATCCATGGTACGTTCAAAAATTTCAGCATCAATATGCGGCATGGGTGCCATCTGGCCCAGCTGTCCGGCATTGGCAACAAACCCGTCCAGGCGTCCCCATCGGCTGGCAATGGCCTGGGCCAGCCGGGGCATGGCGGCATGATCGCCTTGATCCAGCTCAACAATGGTGGAATGTCCGCCCAGCTGTTTTATCTCATCATCCAGCTCTTCTAGACCTGCAACCGTACGGGCGGTGATAATCAGCTCTGCCCCTGCTTTGGTACAGGCCAGGGCGGCTGCCCGGCCAATGCCGCGGCTGGCCCCTGTAATTAAAATGATTCTTCCAGATAAATCTTGCGACATATTTTGCCCAATGCCTCGTCTAGATTTTTAAAAACAGACCCGCCACTATCGTTTTTTTAAGCGATTTTATTGTAGCTGGTTTCAATGACAGGATATTCCCCGGTAAAACAGGCATCACAGAATTGCGGCATATCCTGATTTCGGGCAGCTTCACCCATCGCCCGATACAGCCCGTCTATCGAGATAAAGGCAAGGCTGTCCGCGCCAATTTCCTGGCACATTTCTGTCACCGACAATCTGGCGGCCATTAATTTATCTTTTTCAGGCGTGTCCACACCATAAAAACAGGGGTTGGTGGTCGGGGGGCTGGCAATGCGCATATGCACAGAGCGCGCCCCGGCCTCGCGCATCATGGTTACAATTTTGCGCGATGTTGTGCCGCGCACGATACTATCATCCACCAGAATAATATCCTTGCCGGCAATCACCTCGGAATTGGCATTATGCTTCATCATTACCCCGGAAGTGCGGCCAGCTTCGGTAGGCTGAATAAAGGTGCGCCCCACATAGTGATTGCGGATTATCCCCAACTCAAAGGGAATACCGGATTGCTGGGCATAGCCAAGGGCGGCCGGTACGCCTGAATCAGGCACCGGAATAACCAGATCAGCCGCAATATGGGCTTCTTTGGCCAGCTCGCCGCCAATATCTTTTCGCGCATTATAGACCGACCGCCCCTCAAGGGTGGAATCCGGCCGGGCAAAATAAATATATTCAAAAATACAGAAACGCGAAGGCTTTTCGGTGGTGATTTTATGGCTTACCACCCCCTCTTGCGAGATAACAATCATCTCGGCCGGTTCAATATCGCGGATAAATTTAGCCCCGATTATATCCAGAGCGCACGTCTCGGATGCCAGAATATAGGCATCGCCCAGTTGCCCCAGAATAAGCGGGCGAATACCATTTGGGTCGCGCACCCCTATCAGCCTGTCATCGACCACACTGACCAGCGCATAGGCCCCTGCTACCTGTTGCAAGGCTTCCAGCAGCCTGTCCACGGGATCTGTCTGATGCGAGCGGGCAACCAGATGGATAATCACTTCTGTATCGGTGGTAGACTGGAACAGGCTGCCTGTTTCCACCAGGCTGGTACGCAATCTTTCTGCGTTAATTAAATTGCCATTATGGGCGATGGCAAAATTACCAAATCCCATCTCTGTCAGGAAAGGCTGGATATTGCGCACTTCATTCAGGCCGGTGGTGGAATAGCGGTTATGGCCTATCGCCACATGACCTTTTAAATCATTAAGGGTTTTAGAGCCGGCGCTAAAATTCTCACCCACATGGCCAATGCCTTTGAAAGAATTGAATTTTGTGCCATCAAAGCTGACCATGCCTGTCGCTTCCTGGCCGCGATGTTGCAGGGCGTGCAGGCCAAGGGCGGTCAGCAAATGCGCTTCACTATTGCCATAAATACCAAAGACAGCACATTCTTCTTGCAAGCTGTCTTGCGAATGCCCGTCTTTTTCAGCCAGGTCAGCACGTCGTTTCATCATGTCATTAAACCGGTATCTGAACGCATCATTTTACTTTCGACAAGCACCCTATCATAGCCGTTATGCGCCGTCTATCATCTAGCGGTCAAGACTGGCTGCCTTGCCATTATTTGACAGGTAAATTATTTTTCATCTGTCAGCAAATTCAGCTTGTCGGATACAGATTTTGCGCCTTCATCTACTGCCTTGCCCATCTCTTTGCCCAGCTCTTTGCCAAGTGTTGGCCAATCTGTGTTCAGGCGAATATTGTTCAGACTATCGGTAACAAGGCTGGGCAAGAGGGTGCTGTTTTGTACCGAACGCACAAAGCTGCTGATATAAGGCCCTGTCTGGCTTTTAAGAATGCCGGTATTCAAATCTGTCTCGGAGCCGGCATAAATCACGCAGCCGCTATATAAAATCATGGAAAATAACACCCCGCGCAGCACCCCGAACAGGATGCCAAACCAGGTATCAAGTGCGCCCAGACCCGCCCGTTTCAACCCGGGCGAGATAAGCGAGGCAAGAATAAACCAGATCACTACCGTTGCGGTAAAAGGCAGCGCCCAGGAAAGGATATCTGTCAGCCCGTCCACTTTTAAAAAGCCGGAAAGCCATTTTGTCATGACAGGGGCGGTGGTCACCGCGATAAACACTGTCAGAACCCATCCGGCCAGCCCCAGAAATTCGCGGGTCATACCGCGTAGCATGGAAAAAACAGCCGACAGGCCAATTACCACCAGCACGATATAATCGAAATAGGTCAGGCTGCTGAAATCAAATGCGGGCATTGTCCTTATTCCCAAATAATCCTGATAGGGGGCGCATGGCCAAGTTTTTTATAACCGATATAGCATAGCCAGCCCCATAAGCCGAAATTTTTTTGTGCTAACTCCGCCGCCCGGATAACAGGTCGATAAAGTCGGATAAATTATCCGGCTGGGTTGTGGAAATACCGGAAGGCGGGCGAATCTTTTTGCTGAATTTAGGCATAAATCCCAACTCAAACCCCAGCTTGGCAGCTTCTTTCAGGCGGGTTTCTGCTTGCGGTACCTGGCGTAATTCAGCCGAAAGCGCGACCTCGCCAAAAAACACCGCACGAGCGGGAAGGGGCTTTGCGCTGACACAAGATACCAATGCAGCCGCCACCGCCAAATCTGCGGCAGGCTCGGCAATGCGCAACCCCCCGGCCACATTTAAAAAGATATCCCGCCCGGATAGGGGGACACCGCATCTGGCTTCCAATACAGCGGTGAGCATGGCCAGCCTGCCAGAATCCCAGCCCACCACATTTCGGCGCGGGCTGGCCAGAGAGGAAGGTGCAACCAGCGCTTCAATTTCAACCAGTAAGGGGCGCGTGCCTTCCAGCCCGGCAAAAACAGCTGTGCCAGCGACATTAGTGTCCCGTTCGCCCAAAAACAGCTCGGACGGATTGGGAACCTGTTGCAAGCCCTGTTCGGACATTTCAAAAACGCCAATTTCATCGGTTGCCCCGAAACGGTTTTTCACGCCTCTTAAAATGCGGAAATGATGCGATCTGTCCCCTTCAAAATATAGCACAGAATCCACCATATGCTCTAATACGCGCGGGCCGGCAATTGCCCCGTCCTTGGTAACATGACCAACAAATACAACCGCTACGTCGCTGGATTTTGCTGCCCGGATCAGCTCATGGGCGGCTGCCCTGACTTGCGAGACAGTCCCTGGCGCACTTTCCAGATTTGGCACATACATGGTCTGGATAGAATCAATAACCAGTAAATCCAGATCAGGCGTACTGCGCACGGTTTCTGCGATATCTATGGCATTGGTCGCGGTCGCCAGCGTGGCCGGGCTGCTTATCACGCCAAGGCGCATGGCGCGCATTCGTACCTGATCGGCTGATTCCTCGCCGGTAATATAGGCCGCCTTTCGCCCGGCAGCGGCCAGCTTGCATACCAGCTGCAAGAGCAGGGTAGATTTGCCAATCCCCGGATCGCCGCCGATTAAAATGGCCGAGCCAGCGACAAGGCCGCCCCCTGTCACCCGGTCAAATTCATCTATGCCAGTGACCAGACGCCTGGCCGGGGCGGTGTGTTCAGACTGGGCCAATGGCACTAGATCAACGGCTCGCCCGCCTGTTTTTCTTTTTTTGCCGGGCTGGGCTTCCAGGCGTTCTTCGGTCAGCGTGTTCCATTCACCGCACGCATCGCACCGCCCGCTCCATTTGGCGGAAACCGCCCCGCAAGATTGACAATGATATTGCGAGAGGGTGCGTGCCATTTACGCTTGCTTTTCTTTTGCCGCAGGTGATTTTTTACCGGTTAACGGGCCTTCCGGGTGGCCATGCACAAATTGATGAACCTCTGGCACACCGCTTTCATGCATTTTGGCGGCAGGCCCGCACCAGATAATCCGCCCTTCATGGATCATCGCCACCCTATCGGCAATGCGGCGCACCGAGGCCATATCATGGGAAATGGTCATCGCTGTTGCGCCCAGCCGTTTAACCGCATCCAGTATCAAATTATCGATAACGCCCCCGGTGATGGGATCCAGCCCGGAAGTCGGCTCGTCAAATAACAGGATTTCCGGCTTGTCCGCGATGGCCCGGCCAAGGGCAACGCGTTTTTGCATCCCGCCCGATAATTCGGCCGGATACTGGTCAATCACATCGCCGCGCAAGCCTAGCTGGGCGGCGATATGGGCGGCTTCTTCACGGGCGGCCTTTTTGCCTACCTCGCCTT
>Ga0209654_1002033_pt1 | contig 14660 bp, 23 predicted proteins | sample SaaInl1SG_22_DNA_FD_184646 | JGI IMG/M metagenome (GOLD analysis project Ga0209654, IMG submission 184646) | Marine microbial communities from expanding oxygen minimum zones in the Saanich Inlet - ESP_161SG_22_DNA (SPAdes) (version 2) | ecosystem: Environmental > Aquatic > Marine > Intertidal... | reverse complement strand
CCTGTTTCTTTGTTTTGTACAGGTTTATTTATTTATCGGTTCCCTATCTTGCTCTCACAAAACGTGCTCAGAGGACGATGATATCCGCCTGGCTGTATAGGGTAGGCAAAGGCATTAAAGCCGGCTGTCAGCAAGGCTGGCAATCTTTTACACCCAATGAGAACGCCACACTTACTTGAGTAAGATGTCTTTGCAGGTCGGGTTAGAAACTGCTGCCTCAGAGGCTGCTATCAATAGCTCACGACAACTAGTTTCTAACTCTTGCGCAGTTGTTCGGATTTTGTTGACGAGCTCTGATACATTGGTTTTCTTTTCTGGCTCTCCAAAGGCAGCAACTATGCAACCATCATACAGCTTGCCCTGAACATCCTTATTGGGACGCCTTGTGTTTTTGAGTTGGTTGGCAATGTTATTGATGGTTCCCATATCAGATGATTTCATCGCCGATTGACAAATGCTCAGCAGAGTTTTCATTCGGATTGGGCTCATCTCTGCAACCGCAATGTTAGGAAGCCGTAGAACAAGTATGATGATCGACGACTTGATGCTCATGGTTGTTTACCTAAGCTCTTGCGGTGGTTTGTCAGTTAATGTCGCATTGTGGTTAGATGACAAACTATTCAACGATAATGCTTTGCTCCACCGTGGAGGGAGCTTGAACATAACAAAGTTGCTCATTTAGATAATCGTTGCTCTCCAGCGATGTTAGTTCTGAACGACTAAGGCTGTAGGGATTATTCTCTAACTTCTTTCGAAGGACTAGATCGTTCCAGATCGTCGTTATGATATGTTTTTCTTCATCGATCATATTCTTATTAACGTCACATGCCGAGATTTAATTAGTTTCACTCAATGCAGTTTGCGCCACTTGAAAACTACAAGGCTGAATAGAGTAAGTATGGTAGATACCACCCAATTCCTCTCTGCGCAGGGGGGGTAGTGTAGGCACATGTCTTAACATTTGGCTGTGAAAAAGGATGCGAGGTTCTCAGGTTCAAGTTTGACTAGACGTGTTCGTTGAAAGGAAAGGGCAAGACATGTGGGAGCTAGTCTGACCCCAACTTGGAAGAGTAATATAAGGGAGGAAATCCCCGCCTACTACATATTATGATATTTGCATAAGTTGAGCAGTGATGTCAATGTGACACTATGAGATTAGGGATGCTCAAATCTCTTCAGCCATTCTTTCGATAGATCTGGATCATAGCCAGAAAAGCTAAAGTCTTTGTAAATCAATGATAAGCCACGAGCAGCCCAAGTGACCCCGTTGTTGTAAGCTAATTCATAGAGGGACACTGCCTTTGCCAGGTCTTGTGGGATAGCCTCACCAAAGTGATAGAGGGTAGCCTTAGCAAAGGTTGCAGCTGCGTAGCCCATATCATGGGACTTCGTTATGTCATCTATGGCTTGTTGGTAAAAACCAGATCTCAAGTAGCCCCTGGCTCTAAGCAGGTGAAACCTTGCTAGGTCGGCATCTTTCTTTTCAATAGCAACAGAACAGGCCTCTACAAGTTCAGTGCCGCTGATATCTTGAAAGGCTACAGGGGCGGCAATTGAAAGAGGATCTGCTTCCAAAGAACCGAGCACATCACAGACATCAATAGCGTATGCCTCTGAGCTTATGCTGACTATAAGAGCAACAAATGATAATGTTGCCGTCTTCAAGGCTTGGATCCAGCCATTGTCTTACCCTCTCTTATACCCAACACTTAGGTTGTAGTCAGTGTCGCAGGTATCCCCTGAACAGCACTCAAAGATATTGGACTTACAAACAGCACACTGCTCATGCCCATGCACGACTACAGTATTCAACGGTGACTGACATCTAGGACATCTCTGCTTGTGGGCATTTGCTGGGTTTAGAAGGTTGTCCATTTTAGTACCTGTCCCATACATCGTACTTAGGCCAAACCTTACACGATGAGTTCTGCATCATGTATAAACCGAAGTCAGAACCGCCTACCGAACAATATCCTACAACCCTGTCGTAAGACCTAGCACCTGTTAGCTCACAAGTAGCCTTTAGTCCCATGAACTGCTTAGCCAGCTTAGTGGCAGCTTGGCCCTGTCTTGTGTCGTTCTCAGGGCAATCTAGGGCTGATAGCCTGATAGCAATTCCATTCACCTCAACAGTATCACCGTCTCTTACATGCGTTACCTTGCCATTTAGGACGGAAGGAAATGAAGAAGCCTTTGGGGCAGCCTTAGAAGCAGCTGAGGAGCCTCTATGGCAGTGGTAAGGCTGAGAACCTGCATGACATCCCTGCTTGTTTAACCCACCGCTGTGAGCAACGGCTTGGGTGGCTAGAGTAGCTAGTATTGTTGCTATGCAAGTTATCTTCACTTGCTGCTTATTCCCAAATGTAATGAGATCAGCCAATGTTCATTGGGACACGTACCTTTTTGGCAGTTATCCAAAACATCAGCCCTTTTGGCTATATTCGAAAAAGGCACGTTGTGTCCTTGAGCAGTTTGTTAAAAGCCAATAATGACTACGACGGTAGTTTTTGACCCGGCCTCGGCTCACAGCAGTCGCTTCACCAAATTTTTCTTTACTGATGCGTCAGCTTTTTTTGACTTAACCACCCGTATGGCCTTAAGCTTTTCCAGTATTTCGACGTTTACTTTGTGCGCATTGCTGTCACCTCCGCACCATTTTTTATAGGTAGATAAATCCAACTCAAACTCTTCGCCGACGGCGTGCTTTGCCTTGATGTGACCCCAAAGAAAGTATGCTTGCTTCTGTTTCTCGTCCAAAAGCTTGCGCTCTACATTGTTGGTGGTCATTAACTCATGAACGAGAGGTCTCATTATCGTACTAATTAACGCATTCCGCTCGGCCTCAGTCAGACCTTCTTCGCAATAAAGCTGCTCAAGCTTTGTTGCTTCTTCATTTATTAAAGTTTGCACAAGGGCTTTGGACGACCCGTTTTGCGCTGCTATAACCTGACACATTGCCTTTGCGGCAACGACTAATGATGATTTTTCATCAAGCGCCGGGCCTAATGAAGCAGGTGGATGGCTAGGTCGCTTCGCTTTAGTTTGATCAGTTTTTGCTGTTAGATCTCGATTTTGTATTTTCAACTTTGTGTCGAGGTGAGCATAGACCTTCTCAAGGTTTTCTAACTCCTCACTAGTTCCAATCTTAGCGATATCTGTTGCGATCCATGCATGGTTAACTTTCGCATCACGCCGAACATTTGCAACAAGCCTTTGATGTTCGTTCATCCAAATTCGAAAGGTCACGTGAGGATACAAGTGGGTCATCTTCTGGCCCTTTGGTTGAGCGTACAGGCGTTCAACTGCCACCCATTCAAAGTATCGCAATGCCAATAGAGGATGATTGATGTAATTGAGTTGGGGTTTCATATCGACACTTCAATAAAGAGTTTCTCATTTCGCACCTGAGCAATAGTTCGGGCTACGTATAAGCGCAAGTCATGGTCGATGTCATAGTAATGATTTAAACAAATAGATTATTATTTATAGTCAAATCAATGTGATCTTAAAAATTATAACTGATCAAATGTTGCCATAGAAATGATCCTGCTTGGTGTCCCGATTATGGTGGATGATTAACTAGGATGTAGCAAGTTTTGAGATGCCAAAGTTTAGTATCAAGTTGGGAATAACCGTTTAGCTGTGATATTCTGAATAAGGCACAGCAGTAGGACGCCGTTAACAGTTTAAGAAGAAGAAACGGATTGGTATTTCACGATGACGATAGATCCAGAACACAGCAGACCATTAGACGTTCACCGATGGTCGGATCACCCAGAGATCAAAACTTTGACTGATGAGATCTGGTCTGAGATCACCGAAGTTGAGGGCCTGATCGTCGTTCCAACTGGTAACCGCAAGCCGTTGGCTCCACTTATAAAGCAGCTCAGAGTCCTGCTCGTGGACCTTTACGTAGCTTGGTTGGGAGACCCTAGCCTGAGCATCGGTATTTCTAGAAGCAATAACAGTTATACTCCAAAGAGCAGATACAACGGGCTTCATATCTCCAAGGACATTCTTGAGGTTGTAGATGCTTTGGTTGCTATTGACCTGCTGGATCACCACAACTTTCGTAATGATCGGATGTACGGAGGAAGGTTCAGTAGGACATCTCGTTACCGACCCAGCAAAAAGCTCCAAGATCGGTTCAGTAAACTCCAAGATCTAGTTTTTGATATCAGTTACAACGAGAAGGAGGAGACAATCTTCCTGACTGACTTTGATACTGATGAGTTAGGCAACTTCATTAGGACCAAAGACCGCAAGAAAAGAACTTTCTTAGTCAACTACGAAGATCGTGATGATCCACGCATAGTCCAGTGGAGAAAAACGCTTAACAAGTACAATAATCTGTTGGCTCAAAACCACATAGACATCAGTAGCCTCGACAAACCCCACATAGAACGGAAAACAAAAGACGATAAGATCCAACGAGTATCCATTTCGCGGGGCAATCAGTTTGCAAAAAGAGTCTTCAGCAGGAGTTCTTGAGACCTAAACGGACGGTTCTACGGTGGGTGGTGGCAACAGGTGAATAGCACCTACAGAAAAGACATAATGATAAACGGCAGTCCCACTGTGGAAATTGATTACAAAGGGATGCACGTTGCTATTCTTGCTTTAGAACAGGGTGTGCTTAAGGGTAACGACTACGATTGGTACACGTTAGACGAGATCGTTATTGGAGGTCTCACTAAAGCAGAACAAAGAAAGCTGAGAAGTAAGTCTGCTAGTGAGGCTGACTGGCTTAGTGCTGTTGGCCTCACGTCTACTGCTGTTAAGGGCGAACTACCGCTCTAATGTTCAAACAGGTTGTCAGCTTCATCTTCGTCCAACAACCTCCACTCTTCTGACAACATCAACGGTTTAGTCCTGCGGCGTGGCTTAGCTAAGTCAGCCAATACAGAAGTAACCTGCCTACACACTTCGTTTAGATCAGCATGGCTACGGCGCAGATCATCTTTAAGCTCACGGACCTCAGCCCTAAGCTCCTCATTAGCTTGCTCCGCAGCCTCTAATCTTTGCTCTGTGAAGCTAAGCTCTAGTTGTGATTTCAGCAGTTCAAGTTCTTGGGTTGGCGTGGAAGCTAGAACTGACGTTTCACTGGAAGTCACAGTAAGAGGTTCTGGTTCGCTCTTCTCACGCTCTTGCATCCAGTTGGATAGATCAGTGGGTCTTATAGACCAGTGATTTCTATTGTTCCGATGCGCTGGGAGCCGCATATTCTCTATAGCTCTCATAATAGTTGTACGACTTACTCCAGCTTTGTTTGCTGCTTTCTGCGGTGAGAACATGAGTGAAACCTATGGTGGTATTAAGGGTGATAGTAGCAGGTGATACAGGTATCAGCTAGTCTCATCTATGCAGATTATAATGAGCCTAGCATGGCGCTACATCTACGTGATGCATCACTATAAGGCTAGTCGATGGGCTTAAAGGAGATGAGTATGGAGTTGGTTCGACTTGTCTAACTAGCTTTAAGCTACATCTGATAGTTACTAGCTACACAAGGAGAGTGATATGGCAGACTGTCGATGTGGGCGTAGCCCTACAGGAAAGTGCATTGGATGGCACAACCTGACAGAAGAACAATACCAAGAGAAGAAAGCTGCTTACGAAGCAAAGAAAGCTGAGAAGTAAGTCTGCTAGTGAGGCTGACTGGCTTAGTGCTGTTGGGTTCACACCAAACTTATACCTAACGTTACGACTGCTATGTTATGGTAGGTATCACGTGAGTTGGCCCCAGATATGTTGGACATATCTGTAGCTCATTGTGTATGGTATTGGTAATGCCGCTGTTATTTATGGCGACCAGAAACCTTTTAAGATTAAAAGACTCTACAGCTAAAATTAACTTTGATAGCATAATTGCATGATACGTCCGACTTTAACCGTAATTAGCTCTTACTTCGCCTTTGTAATGTGCGCTTCTGCTAGCTTTTCATTGCCGAGTTGTGGTTCCGATACAATTACACAATACCATGAATGTTCAGGTGCTTTCTCTTATCCTAGCGGCGAAATATATGTTGGCGAATGGAGGAGCCGTAAAGCAAATGGAGTAGGTACTTTCACTTACCCTAATGGCGACGAATATGTTGGTGAATTCAAAGATAACGCATTTAACGGGCTAGGAACTTTTACGTTTTCTGTTGGAGGTGAGTACGTTGGCGAATGGACAGATAATCAAAGATATGGGCAAGGCATGTTCACTTTTGCCAACGGCGACAAGTACATTGGTGAGTTCAAAGATAATAACTTCGACGGGCTAGGTACCTTAACTTATTCTAATGGCGACAAATACGTCGGAGCGTTCAAAGATGGGCAGTTTAACGGAGAAGGCACTTATACGTATTCTAATGGATTCGAATACGTTGGTGAGTTCAAAGATGGGCAGTTTAGTGGAGAAGGTACTTTGGTAGCCCCGCAGAACAATAATTGAAAGGCTAGTTTAACTCTATTTCGATTATCAGAGGTTAGGCATATCACTGTCTCGAACCCAGCGCCGCATCAAGCTGTTCACCCTCAACTAAATATAGACTTGCTCTGTTAAGACTTTCTCACAGTCATACCCTTCAAGGTCACGCTGCTGGGCTTCAAGACCCGCACGTTGTTCAAGCGTAGATGTTCTCGCATATCCAATCAGCACGGTATATTCCCTTTAGAGTCTAAGACGATGCAGTAAATAGCCCCATAAATCTGGAATAACACTCCTATTGGTACGGTTTTGGCATGACACACTAAGGCAGGGTCTATTGGTACTGTTGGATTTGCAAAGAAAAAGGGCCAGGCTATTGGGGAACGCTGACCCTTCCTGTGGAAGTCTAATAGGGAAGTTAGAGAATACCATGTACGGTGACTTCTGCAGATTGGATCACTCAAAAGTTTTGGGCCGCACGTGGGCCACGGGGGGCTGTGGAGGTGTATATACTTGGGGAGCTACACCGAAGGGGTTTTCTCGGTGGAGAGCTAATGCCAACCACTGGCACAGATCGTAAGTTTGCAACTATTCGGGCAAACTATGCACTGTACGGCTCAACCGCATGATCAATATCAGGATCAGCATCAGCACGATCTGCCCCGCAATGTCGCCAAAGGTATAACCAGACATGATGTACCAACTAAAGTCACCTTGACTAAGCATCGCCAAACCAAGCCCGTTGAACACTGAGCCTACAAGACCTGCAATCAAACACTGTTTCCAAGTCGTCATATCTACAAGTGTTTGTATAACTGAGCCAATACGTAGTCCTACTAACATCACTGCTGCATATACGCAGGCGATAGAAACTACAGGGTGGAGTGCAGAGAGTTCAATTTCGCTGCCCCAAACAGTGATGGCCCACATCACATAAGAAGATGGCAGCAAATACAAAGCACCCCGCCAGCCCAACAACCATATCGCCAAGACCCGTATCCCGTGAGGCAGAAACAATACACTAAACAGGATAGGCACATCTGGTAAGATAATCTTCTGCAGTGGCAGGATGAAGCCATTAGTTACCGTGTAAGCAGCAATGTAGCCAACACTGACTATGATGAATAAGCCAAAGCTTAAAGTTTGTTTAGACACGATAGTTAGCGATCCATTTTAGCGGCAACATTATGACATAACTATGACGCTTTGATACAAAAGCGCAACGCAATAAGGGCCGCAGTTTGTAGCCACGTCCACAGCCAGACAAAAAAGCTTATGCGATCACAACCCTAAACGTTGCTACATCGCTCTGTGGACGGCTTTGTAGCGCCTCACAGCACCCCTAGATCACTCAGAATGTCCCGCTCTTCTTGTACCAATGCAGATGTTACTAAAAGCTATCTTGCAGATGCTGTTTGTGAGAGGGACAGCTTAAAAGTGTCCATCCAACAAAAAGGCCCCAACAAAAAGTGGGGCCTCATTAGTTCGGCATAGATAAGCTTATGCGCTTGTGTCTACACACTGCTTTGCTTCTACGTCCCAAGCTTGGCCTGTTGCACAAGACATTGAGGCTTCTTGTTTCCCGTGCGTCCCGCATCCATCAGCAAGAGCCAATGGAGCAGAGAGAACCAAAGCGAACAGTGATGCTGTAATCGTTTTCATAGTCTTCTCCTATTGATTGTAAGCATTATGGATTGCTGACAGCATTCCACACAAGAAACATATTGTCACAACCAGAAACAAAAAGGCTGAGCAAGAACTGCCCAGCCTTAAAGTTTGTACATTTGCTTCGGGAAAAGAAATGTTACTCTCTTTACTGTGCAACTTCTGGGTTGGATCACTCAGGATGCAAACTTATCGTAATAATCCTGCAGCGAAGTGCCTAGCTCATCAGATGGATTGTACTTACCTGCAGATTGCACAAACTTCTTCATTCCGTGCTTACCACCCAGATGTGCCACTGAACGTAGTCCATCACGATCAAAGCCTTTCGCTGCATTACCAAGTCCATCAATGGCTTTGTCGATGTCTTTGAAGTGCCGCTGCGCTACCTCGGCTGCGTCTGCTTTGAACTCGTCCTGTGTGAAGGTCTTACCTGTTGCGTTCTTGTAGTCTTTCAGGCGGTCTTCACCAAACTGCAAAGAACCTACAAATCGTCTGCCGTCCTTAATCGTTATTTCAGCCTGACTGTCACCACTGCTTTCGGACTGCGTTAGCTTAGCGAGGAAGTCATCGTTACTTGCAGTAGCGGCCATAGGGCCAGCCTCTTTGTCTGTTTGTACTGCGGGTGTGTCCGTGGGCTGCTCAAATAAGATTGCTGCATACTCTGATAGTGCCTGCTCTCTTGGATCAACACGAGGGCTGGTTGCTGCAGGTTTTACATCGGGCAGAGGATCAGCGTCTTGGAGTAACTCCGCAATGAGGTAGCGCAGGTTAGCACTCATGCGTGGGTATGATCTCTCAACAATCTGCTGATACGATGTAGGTTCGCCCCAACCAGCCATCATCTTCACCATGCGGGCTGTGCTGAGTACTGCTTGTAGATCAGAGTCAGTTAAGCTTTTCAGCCTTTGCTCAAGAGTTTGTGGTTCCCTTGATGTAGGGCCAAGATCACGTCTGATAGCCTACATTAGATCATTTGTTTTGTTGGGTTGCATCAAGCCTGACATGGGATGATATTCCTTTAGTTGTATATGCGGTATTGTGAATATGTCTCTTGCCGTGAAACCTGTAACGAAAGGGATACGGGGTTTACGCTACTGACATGGAGACGTGTTAGGTGAGCGAGTTAAAACTTAAATACTGGTAAGTAATTGATAACAAACAATACTTGTAAACCGCTATGGGTGTACGGGTGTAGGGTTACGCTAGGTATGCTTGGAAAACAGGGCCTAAAGTCACTGCACCTTCGGCTCTGTTGTACTTTGACTGTAGAAGCTCAGCAGCCACAGCCTTGTCCAAGTACTCAATCACCTTTGTAGAATAGCCGTACTGGTGCAGCGTACCTGCCCTGCGTGTGGTGATGTCGATACTATCGCCTGCATCATGTTCGAGTACGATGGATGCAGCCACTTGCTGGTGTAGCGCTTTATTCAAGCTGGCTCTGCGGTAGGGCAATGCACCGACTGCTTTGAGGATGGCTTCTAAAGTGGCTGTACGTTCATTGAACTCTGCACAGTCCGCAGCAAGCCGTCCTTCACTCGTGTCTAACAGCTTGAGACACCTTGTTATAGGCATAAACTTTGCCCCTGAGGCGATGTCTACAGGCTTATATACAACGCAAATGTGTGAGTATTTGGCCGAACAAGGTAATGAAGTCACCGTCCTTTGCGGACAACCTTACTTTCCCAATTGGGCGATTTACCGTGGGTGGAGCAAATTTATCTACACAAAACGCGATCATGGCAAAATTGATGTGACCCACTGTCCTCATTACATGCCGCGGAACCCGACGGGCATCAGGCGCATCATTCATCATGCGTCCTTTGCCTTTGCAATTTTGCCGATCTTAATTTGGTACAGTCGAACGAAGCGGTTCGATTTGGTTACAGTCGTCGCACCCTCTCTGATGAGCGCGCCGTTCGCTGTGGCCTTCGCGAAGGTTTCAGGGGCTCAATCACACCTGCATGTTCAGGACTTTGAGGTTGAGGCGGCCTTTGCGACCAAACTCATCAATGCGGAGGCGCTACTCGGACGCGTTGTACTTCGTTTTGAAAAGTGGTGCCTGAAGCGCTTTAACTTGGTTACTACGATTTCACCAAAAATGCGTCTGAAGCTCCACCAAAAGGGGGTCACACCCGATAAAACATATGAGTTGAGAAACTGGGCCGATACCAGCCGAATAAAACCGCAAGAGCCGTCGCAGTCGTTCAAAAGGGAAATTCGGATCAGCACAGAATACGTTGCGCTCTACTCGGGTAATATCGGCAATAAACAAGGTATCGGGATTATAGTTGAGGCTGCGAAACTGCTGTCGCATCGCACTGACCTTACGTTCCTGATCTGCGGGAATGGTCCTGCACTGACAGATCTCAAGCGCAAAGCGTTAGGGCTGCCGAACCTCAGGTTTATTGACTTACAGCCGCTCGAGCATCTGTCCGACCTGCTGAGCATCGCGGATATTCACCTGATGCCCCAAATTGCAGATGCCGCTGACCTGTTGCTGCCATCAAAACTGACTAACATGTTTGCGTCAGGACGCCCTATTGTGGCCACTGCGGCACGTAGCACCGGCCTCGCGGATGAGATCAAGGGCGCAGGAGTTGCCACGCCGCCTAGTGACGCGCCGAAATTTGCCCGCGCAATCGAACAGCTTTTGAACGACAAAGAATTACGCGCCGAGATGGGGAAAAAGGCGCGCTTAATTGCGCTCACGCGTTGGGAAAAGAACTCAATGCTTACTCGATTTGAGGCACGTCTACCTGAACTGCTTGGCACGCCTAAACCAAAAGGTAAGCCACGCGGTAATCCACGCACATAGACACCTCAGATACCTCTGCTCTTTCCTTGAGCGCTCAAAACGCATATGCCAACGGGCAACACTATTGCAGGGCCGGATATGACAAACACACTCTACCAAAATGACCTCCCTGATGACTTGGATTTGGGTCCGGTCGTCGCGATTGACAGTGAAACGATGGGCCTACATCCGCACCGCGATCGTCTGTGTGTTATCCAGATGTCAGGCGGCGATGGAGACGCACATTTGGTACAGGTAGCAAAGGGCCAAACCGAGGCACCAAATTTGTGCCGCATGCTGACCGATCCAAACGTACTCAAGCTGTTTCACTATGGCCGGTTTGACATCGCGGCTATGGATAATGCCTTTGGCGCCCTAACTGCGCCGGTTTACTGCACAAAAATCGCTAGTCGCCTCATTCGCACATACACCGACCGGCACGGCCTGAAGAACCTGCTGCAAGAACTGTTGAGCGTGGACATTAGCAAGCAGCAACAATCCAGTGACTGGGGTGCCGAAAAACTTACTGACGCACAGCTGGAATATGCTGCAAGTGACGTGCTTTACCTGCACCGCTTGCGTGATGAGCTAAACATCCGCCTTGAGCGCGAAGGCCGCATGGAACTTGCACAACGGTGCTTTGACTTCCTGCCGACCCGTGCGCAACTTGATTTGGCTGGTTGGCCTGACAGCGATATTTTCGCGCACTCCTGATTTGGGCGGATACTAAATATGACTGATTTCAAAAGCCTTGGCCAAGATGTCATCCGTGCCGAAGCCGAGGCCCTTGAGACACTCACCAATCAGCTTGGGGATAGTTTTGAAGCTGCAGCGAAGTTGATGCTTGCCGCGACAGGTCGGGTCATTCTTTGCGGGATGGGGAAATCTGGTCATATTGCGCGCAAAATAGCGGCCACGTTGGCAAGTACCGGCACGCCTGCACAGTTCGTACACCCCGCAGAGGCCAGCCACGGTGACCTAGGCATGATGGCGAAGGGTGATGTTGTTTTGCTTTTGTCAAACTCAGGTGAGACGCCTGAACTTGCGGACGTGATTGCACACACAAGGCGCTTCAATATTCCGTTAATCGGCATGGCGAGCCGCGCAGACAGCACCCTACTGACACAGTCGGATGTTGCTTTGGTCTTACCTCAACTCGGCGAGGCCTGTGGTACCGGCGTTGTTCCCACTATTTCGACAACCATGACCCTAGCGCTTGGTGATGCGCTTGCGGTCGTTCTGATGAAGCACCGTCAATTTACGCCTGCCAACTTCCGAGATTTTCACCCCGGCGGGAAACTCGGCGCACTGCTTTCTAAAGTCGGCGACCTGATGCACTTGGGCGATGCGGTGCCGCTGACTAAGGCAAGTACCTCAATGCAGGACGTGCTCATTACCATAAGTCAAAAAGGCTTTGGCGTGGTGGGTGTGACCGATGACAACGGCACCCTTAAGGGCATCATTACGGACGGTGACCTACGCAGACACATGAATGGGCTTCTTGACCTGACGGCAGGTGATGTGATGACTGCCGCGCCAAAAACTATCTCACCAGATGCACTTGCCGAAGAAGCCGTCGGGCAAATGAATGAACGCAAGATCACATGTCTGTTCGTTGTTGACCCAAAAGGACCAGCACAACCTTGTGGAATTTTGCACATCCATGACTGTTTGCGCGCCGGGCTGGGGTAGGATGGTTCGGGCGGACAACAGATATTCGCGACTGGTTGTTTGGCTAAAAATTATCCTGCCAATTGTCGGCCTTGTTCTGCTGTCCCTGCTGTTTTTGGTCGCACGACCCGCCACGGATGTCCAAAGCACCATCCCCTATGCCAAAGTCGAGATAGATGAGATTGTCGCGGATCAGCGCATTTCGGCACCCACATATTCAGGGGTCACTGCTGAGGGTGATGCTATTGAATTTAACGCTAAACTTGCCGCAACAAGTCCAGACAAACCCGACAGCATCACGTCTGACGGTATTTCAGCGCGGATTGATTTCAAAAGTGGTACGACAATCTCTCTGACGGCGCCACAAGCAAGCGTGGACGGACCGACCCAAACCGCGCGGCTTTCGGGAGGTGTTGAGGTGAATACTTCAGCTGGTGTGGTGGTGCGAACTGACGCTGTAAAAACATCGCTTGAGACAGCTACCCTGGTAACCGATGGGCCTGTGGAAGCCACCTCATCACTTGGCCAGATCACAGCCGGTCAGATGACTTTGATCCAGCAAAACCGTGGCGTCCATGTTCTGGTTTTCCAAAACGGCGTCCGAGTGATATACCAGCCATAACTTCTGGAGAGCACCCTATGTTTTTGCGCTTTATCATTGCCGCTTTTCTTTCTGTTTCCTTCTGCGTTTCGGCAACAGCGCAACAAGTTGCATTTGGCAAAATTGCTAACAACCCAGATGCGGCACTTGAGATTACTGCTGACCAGCTCAGCGTTAATCAAGAAAACGGTACAGCCATTTTTGATGGTAACGTCGTGATTGGCCAAGGTGTGATGCGCCTTGCCGCAGGCCGTGTTTTGGTTGTCTATGCAGAGGGTGACCAAAAAATTGAGCGGCTAGAAGCGACCGGCGGTGTAACGCTAGTGAATGGTGAGGACGCAGCAGAAGCAGAGCGCGCCGACTATTCAATTGCAAACAACGAAATCGTAATGAGTGGGAATGTCTTTGTAACCCAAGGTCCAAATGCGTTGACGTCTGAAAGTATGACACTTGACCTTGCAACTGGTACGGCACGTATGAACGGTCGCGTGAAAACAATCCTTAACACTGGGCAGAACTGATGCCAGATCTCAAAGTAACCGAAGGGTCCGCGGGACTACGTGTCAGCAACCTAAGTAAAAGCTACCGTAAACGGACCGTCATTCGAGACCTATCCATGACACTGGCGCGCGGTGAAGTTGTAGCTCTGCTGGGGCCAAACGGATGCGGTAAATCAACCTGCTTTTATTCAATTGCGGGCCTTGTCACACCTGAAGGTGGCAAAGTGACGATTGATGGCCGCGACGTAACGACCCTGCCAATGTATCGCCGCGCCAAACTGGGCATCGGCTACCTTCCACAAGAAATGTCCATTTTTCGTGGAATGAGCGTTGAAGACAACATCGGAGCAATCCTCGAAATTTCTGAGCCGGATCGCACTATTCGACGCAAACGGCTTGATGAATTATTGTCTGAATTCTCGATTGAGCATTTACGCCGCGCCTCGGCACTTGCACTTTCGGGTGGCGAGAGACGCCGCGTTGAGATTGCCCGCTGCCTTGCCGCTGACCCCAAATATGTGCTGCTGGATGAGCCATTTGCTGGCGTAGATCCCATTGCGGTTGGTGAAATTCGCACCCTCGTTTCAGATCTCAAAACACGCGGTATTGGGGTTTTGATTACGGATCACAACGTGCGGGAAACTCTCGAAATTGTTGATCGTGCTTACATCATGCACAGTGGAACAATCTTGATGAGTGGCACCGCAGCAGAGGTCGTAGCGGATGAGAAAGTGAAGCAAGTTTACCTCGGCCAAAATTTTCGCATTTCATAACCAGCACGCAATCTCACTTGACAGATCGCACTGATCCAGCGCCAAATGAAGCTAATGGAAGTGGCCAGACCCATCTTTTTTAGCCTGATACTCGGTTGTCACCGCGCCCTTTCATTCAGCCAAAAGTTACCATTTCTTTACATTCATGCGTCAGGCCATGTTGGGCAGAAACGGTTCAAATAACACTGGAGACTTCATGCGCTATCAAATCACTGGCAAGCAAATCGACATCGGCGACGCA
>Ga0209654_1002030_pt1 | contig 14664 bp, 13 predicted proteins | sample SaaInl1SG_22_DNA_FD_184646 | JGI IMG/M metagenome (GOLD analysis project Ga0209654, IMG submission 184646) | Marine microbial communities from expanding oxygen minimum zones in the Saanich Inlet - ESP_161SG_22_DNA (SPAdes) (version 2) | ecosystem: Environmental > Aquatic > Marine > Intertidal... | reverse complement strand
CAAAAGGTTTTGGTGTTATTATCCGAACCGTGGCAGAAGGCAAAAAAGTAGCCGAACTCGACAAAGATTTACAAGATTTGTATGACCGTTGGGTTGGGATGTGTAAGAAAATCCAGAAAGCTGATTATCCATCAAGAGTGTTGAGTGAGCTCAATAGAGCTTCCTCTATTTTAAGAGATATTTTTGATGATGAATTTACTGGAATTCACGTAGATGATCCTGAACTACTCGTAGAAGTAAAAGAATATCTGGAGCAAATTGCTCCCGATAACGTAAATATTGCCAAACTTTTTAAAAGTGACATTCCTATTTTTGAGCACTTTGGTATTGAACGACAAATCAAAGCATCTTTTGGACGCACTGTGTCCATGAATAGAGGTGCATATCTGATTATCGAACACACCGAAGCCCTTCACGTTATTGATGTCAACAGTGGTAACCGTTCCAATAAGGCAAAAAATCAAGAAGATACAGCCTTAGAAGTAAACATGATTGCCGCTACCGAAATTGCCCGTCAGTTGCGCTTGCGCGATATGGGAGGAATTATCGTAGTTGACTTCATTGATATGATACGTCAAGAAAACAGAAAGAAGCTTTTTGAACACTTCCGTAAAGAAATGGACACCGACCGTGCCAAGCATAAAATTCTACCTCCAAGTAGAATTGGGCTTATACAAATGACGCGTCAGCGTGTTCGTCCCGAAATGGATATCAAAACAACGGAGCCTAACCCCAATATTAATGGAGAGGTTGAAGCACCCATTGTTTTGATAGATAAGATAAAAGCAGACTTAGAAAAGATTCTTGCCAATCCGAAACACAAAAAGAAAAAAATTGTGTTGCACTTACATCCGTTTATAGCAGCTTATGTTGCCAAAGGTTGGAAGTCGGAGCGCATGAAATGGTATTTTGAATACAACAAGTGGATTAAAATAGTACCACGCGATGCGTACACCTATTTACACTACCGTTTCTTTGATAGAAATGGAAAAGTGATTCACATATAAAATTAAAAGCGGCCTTAGTGCCGCTTTTTTTATTTTAGCACATATGAAAACGTACTCGGTTGATGAAGCACTAGAAAAAATGCGCCACTATTGCGCATATCAAGAACGTTGCCACAAAGAGGTCAAAAACAAGCTTTACAGCATGCACATGATTCCTGCAGCCACTGAGGAAATTATGGGAACTTTAGTAGCAGAAAACTACCTCAACGAAAGTCGATTTGCACAGCAATTTGTGCAAGGGAAATTCTCCATAAAACATTGGGGGAAATTGCGAATTACACGAGAGTTAAAAACACGATCCGTTTCAGATTACGATATTCGGAAGGCGCTTTCAACTATTGACGATAAAGCCTACTTGGAAAAAATATCCATCATTAGTCATAAAAAATGGAGTCAACTTGAAGGGAACAAACCTCAAGTGCGCAAACAAAAATTATATCAATACTTGGCGTATCGGGGCTGGGAAACCCATTTGATTTATGCGCAAATAGATGCGCTATGTACAGACTAAAGCGTGTAGTGTAACGAAATCAGACCGTGCGCCTTTGGCATCGGAATCAAGTTCTCAAAATAGGTTACATCAAACAAGTTGCGCCCTTGCAATTCCATACGCCACTTGGTATTCAACGTATATGTTAGCTGCAAATTAAAAAGCTGATAATGCTCCCCCAAAGCGCGCTTTGCATACCGGTAAGATGCCGTGGATGCAAATCGTGAAGTGAATTGTTTTGTCAGATTTATATTTACATCGTGCTTTAAAAAATTAAGGGCATACTTTGAATAGACCGATTTAATATAATCATCTTCTAGATAAGCATAAGACACCCCTAGCGCGTGCGTCTGCTTACCAATGCGATAACGCCATTGCGCGTTAATTTCGCCCCCAACAGTGGTAATTTTTCCACTTATATTTTCAGCAACCCATGCCGTGTCACTAGGCGATTGCTTGACAAAATCGATTAAGTTTTCGCCATCACGTTTAAATACTGCCGTCTCAATAGAAACGTTTTTGCCTTTATATCGCAGCGAAATTTCATGACTCAACGCTTCCTCAGGCAGCAAGTCTGGATTTCCTATGGTGGTCGTACTTATATAGTATAAATCGGTATAAGTAGGAATTCGATAGGTATATCCCGTGTTGTAAGTCAGCTTAAAGTTTTGACCTAAACGGTAACCCATATCGATTCCAGGGTAGAAAAAATCACCCATATCAGAGTAGTTACTCCATGCAAAACCTGGCGTTATGTCTAATGCACCTGCTGTAAATCGATGTTCAAAAAACAAATGTGCAATGGTTCTATTTTGATCCCCCAAATTATTACTTTGGATGTTGACACTCGAAAACTCAACTCCTAAGCCAGTTACTCCCCAAACATTTGTGTTTTTCATATCCACAGATGCCCCTAGCCTATTGGTAATATGTAAGTTCCTAAACACGGAAGGGTTATTTCTAATATAGATATATTCATCCTGTCCACGTTTCCAAAATATTCTAGGCGTCCACGTCCATTTTTGATTTTCACTTGCTATGGTACTTGTTAGTGCTAACAAGCTACTTTGTGTTTCTTCGTATTGATCTTTAGCGGTAACTGCCCTATAAAATCCGTTTGCACCAAACTTCCGTTCGGTAAACATGGTCATTAGGCTTAGCCTATTTGTACCAACATCTAAGTTACTTTTCGTAAATACATGAAAGTTTTGAAAATCGGTATTGTATCTGTATCCATCACTCTCTTGTAACGAGACGTGAGCAATATGCTGTAGTTTTTCTCCTGCATGCTGCGCCGTAATACCAAATTGATCCGTATCAAAACTACCTATTCGATCGGTAAGGGTAACTTTGTTGGTATTCACTTTTTTGGTAACGATATTAATAGCGCCTGTAAATGCATTTTGCCCGTAAATACGAGCAGCAGGTCCTTTTACAATTTCAATGCGTTCAATAACCTCGAGTGGCAATGCGCTATTAAGTGTATGGTGCCCCGTTTGCGGATCATCTACACGGATGCCATCAATCAACAACAATACTTGACTGTAAGTACCACCGCGTATGTAAATATCGGCATTAGCGCCTTCTACACCTTGTTGCAGTACATCTACACCCGCCTGAAAACGCAGTAAATCTGCTAAACTGGTTACGGGCGTTTCAGCAATTTGTTTTGCCGTAATTACTGTTACCGATTTTGAATCTTCAGAAAAAGGAATATTTAATCTGGGTGAAGAAACCACAACTTCATTGAGTTGCGTTTGTGCGAATCCATTAGATGTAATCCATATAAAAACTACACCAAAAAATGGTTTTAAAAATCTCATAATACAAAGATTACGTTAATATCCGCAATGGAATTAATCTACAAGCAAGATGACCTTGTTGTCGCTCATTTCTAAGGTACCGCCATTACTAAGCGTCAAAAAGGTTTCATTTCCTTTTTGGCTGAATTGCGATTGAAACGCTTTGGCAATTTCTATTTTCCCTTGAATTTTCGCCTCACCAATAGCAAGTGTTGATACAACAGCTGCGTGATTATTTAGTACCTGAAACGAACCTTGTGTCCCAGGGACAGATAGTGCTTCTATCTCTCCTTGAAATAATGTAGCTTCAGGACTTACAATTTCTAAATACATAGGAATTATGCGTTTGCTTCTGCAAGCATTTTTTCACCAGCTTCAATAGCTTCTTCAATAGTACCTTTTAGGTTAAAGGCAGCTTCTGGTAGATGATCTAACTCACCGTCCATAATCATGTTAAAGCCTTTGATGGTATCTTTAATATCTACCAATACACCTGGAATACCCGTAAACTGCTCGGCTACGTGGAACGGCTGCGATAAGAATCGCTGCACACGACGCGCACGTGCTACGGCTTGCTTATCTTCTTCCGACAATTCTTCCATACCAAGTATGGCAATAATGTCCTGAAGTTCTTTATAACGCTGTAATAGCTCTTTTACACGTTGTGCACAGTTGTAATGCTCATCGCCCAAAATATCAGCCGTAAGAATACGTGAAGTAGAATCTAGTGGATCCACAGCTGGGTAAATACCAAGCTCAGCAATTTTACGTGAAAGTACTGTAGTGGCATCTAAGTGAGCAAACGTTGTTGCCGGTGCGGGATCGGTAAGGTCATCTGCAGGTACGTAAACCGCTTGTACAGATGTAATTGATCCTTTTTTGGTAGATGTAATTCGCTCTTGCATGGCACCCATTTCGGTTGCCAATGTAGGTTGATATCCCACCGCCGATGGCATACGTCCCAGAAGTGCTGATACCTCAGAACCTGCTTGTGTAAATCGGAAGATGTTATCTACGAAAAACAATACGTCTTTTCCTTGGTCAGAGCCTGCGCCGTCACGGAAATATTCCGCAACTGTAAGTCCAGAAAGCGCCACACGTGCACGTGCACCTGGTGGTTCGTTCATCTGTCCAAATACAAAAGTCGCTTTAGATTCTTTCATGGCTTCTTTATCAATTTTAGACAAATCCCATCCGCCATTTTCCATAGACTCCATGAATTCGTCCCCGTATTTGATAATACCAGACTCCAGCATTTCACGCAACAAGTCGTTTCCTTCTCGAGTACGTTCGCCTACTCCAGCAAATACAGAGAGTCCACCGTGTCCTTTTGCAATGTTGTTAATCAATTCTTGGATGAGTACGGTTTTACCTACACCCGCACCACCAAATAATCCAATTTTACCCCCTTTGGCATAGGGCTCAATAAGATCAATTACTTTAATTCCTGTGAAAAGCACTTCTGTTGACGTAGAAAGTTGGTCAAACGCAGGTGCTTCACGGTGAATAGGAAGTCCGTTGTCGCCTGTTTTAGGCAAGTCTCCAATACCGTCAATAGCATCACCAATTACGTTAAAAAGGCGTCCATATACATCTTCGCCAATAGGCATTTGGATTGGATTACCAGTCGCCAGCACGTCTGTGCCACGCTCTAATCCATCGGTAGAATCCATGGAAATGGCGCGTACTTGGTCTTCACCAATGTGAGATTGCACTTCAAGAACCAGCTTAGAACCGTCTGTTTTCTTGATTTCAAGTGAATCATAAATGTTAGGTAGGGTATTTACAGCAGTGTCGAAAGAAACATCTACTACAGGACCTATGACTTGGGAAACTTTACCTGTGCTCTGTGACATAGTCGAAGAATTGTTTAATGGTTGGCGCGAAGCTCTTTAAATTCGTGTGCAAATATAGGCGAATTAAAGGAAGAATTCATGCCTAAAATCCAAAAAAAAAGCACCCGAAGAGGGTGCTTTTAAATCTTTAAAAAAATTTATTAGAAGTCAAACATAATAGAGGTGTAATAAATACTACCTATGCGTCCACTTCCAGCAAGACTTACAAATTCGTTTCCACCAATATTGTTCCCACCAACACGAAGTTTGGCGTTTAACTTGGAAAGGTCAAATGTAACTTGTGCATCAATTACTGTATTTGCATCAATCATTTCGTCAACAAAAGTTGACTCGAACATATATTCAGAGTTGTAACGTGCATTTACATTAAATGAAACTGGATTGAAATTACCATTCAAGCCAGCTTTTATTCTGTGTGTTGGCGTATTCCAAGACGTTTCAAATGTTGGATCATTACCACGAGTGTAATCCAATTCGTTGAATTCATATACTAAATTTACAAGTAGATTTTTATTAAGGGCTTGTGAAGCACTTATGTTTAAACCGTACGACTTAAAGTCTTCGTCTTGGTTTGAATCAACGCTGTAAATGGCATAATTACCTTGTGCTATAGGGTTGGTTATACCTGCCCCTAAAACAGGAATAATAACATTAGTAGCTCCGATATAATCGTCATAATCGCTGTAATACGCACTTAAATCAAATGTAAAGCCGTTTGAGTTATAACGATACCCTAAGTCTAGAGTACGTACAAACTCAGCATGTACATTTTCTAAATTAGCATCTGCACCGTTTAGGAGTTTAGCTACACCAGGAGTAAAAATATAATCTCCAGTAATTTGAGCTACAGTATTGTTTTCAAGCTGTACATTCTGCTTGTAACGGTCAATGCTATCAGGTGAAGATCCCAATAAAATGGCTTGGCCTGCATCAAGTGCAATATACTGATCTTGGTTTGTTGGGTTACGGAAACCTTGTTGATATGATACACGTACATTTTGCTCATCAGAAATATTAAATAGAAGGCCTAAACGTGGCGTAACGTATCCATCGAAGAATTCTGCTTTATCATAACGTAACGAAGCGGTAAGGCTAACGAAATCGTTGAACAAATCTTTTTTAGCCTGAACAAAAGCACCATACTGGTAATATGTAATTGGTCCATCATAGTCGGTATATAACGTACCCCCCGTATTAAGCTCTGAACTACGATAAGTAGCTCCAGCTATGATATTGGCGAAATCAAAAGAATCTTCAAAATCATAAATTAAATCTGCATCAATAACTTGAGAATCATCAACAATAACAGCTCCGGATCCAATTTCAAATGGATTATTCGTCATTCTATTGAGTGCTGCATTGTATGCAGAAGATCCTGGCACCAACATATTGGCATTAGCAGCTAAGCGTGCAGCTTTGTGAGCAAAAATCGTATTACCCCCCATCGGAGCAAAAGCAGGAAGGTTATTTATAGACTGACCACCAGTCAAAATATCTCCACCAATAATATTAAGCAATCCAGAAATACCCGCTAAATCAGGTGTTAAACCATTAGCAACAGCAGCAGCACCTAAATATGTTTGTAAGTATGCACTTCCCCAACCATTTAAGATTCCTCCTGGTTGTGCGTTAGCTACTCCAATAGCAGCAGCTTCCATTTGATAGGTATTACCACTATTTTCTTTTGTCAAATAAGCTCTTGCCGTTAAGCCTCCAGAACGCACTTCGATTTTGTGTTGCTGTAACTTAAAGTTGTCTATAAAATATCTACCTGTTGCTTGAAGTGGTGAACTACCTGTTCCGATCAATGAACTCAAAATAAATTCAGATTTATCATTAGGACGGAAGTGAAGAGCAAAGTTACCTTTTGTGTTAACAGCTTGAGATGGAGCTAAATCAGCTTCATTGTAGCCTGTAGTCATCACGGAGTCAAAGTAGTTAGGTGCTGCAGCTTTCAAATTTAACAGTAAAGGGTTTTGTGTTAAAGCATAAAGAGCATCCCATTGAGCAGGTGAGCTTACAGGTACTTCACCATATTGATTAATTGCATTGTAATCTGGTTTATCTGCATTATATCCGTTTACTGGTTTACCGTCAACATTGTGTCTGTAATCTGTTGCAGCCCATTCCGTTCCTTCTTTATGAGAAAAAGTAGCTTTTATGGCCCATTTATCACCGAGTTTTGTTGCCATGCGAATACCAAAATCAGAAAACTCATTGTTTCCGGCAGCATCTTGTTGGGTAACACCCGTTTTATAATAAGCGCTTACACCCTCGTGCTCAAATGGATTTTTACTGTTTAAGAACATAATCCCTTTGTACGCGTCGGCACCATATAATGCAGAGGCAGCACCTGGAAGCACTTCAATGCTTTGCACATCTAATTCATTAAGACCTACTAGGTTACCAACTGCAAATCCAAAAACAGGTGCTTGGTTATTCATCCCGTCAACAAGAGTAACAAATCCCTCGTTATAAACCGTGGCAAAACCACGTGTACTTACCTGATTGAATACCAATCCACCTTGATTTAGTTGAATACCACGCAGGTTTTCCAAACCATTAAAGTAGTCAGAAGAAGGCGTACGTTCTATCTGCTGAATACTAAACTTTTCAACCGTTACTGGTGACTCAAAAATACGTTCTGCCATACGAGATGCAGAAACCACAATCTCATCTAACTGAGTAGCATTTTCACCTAAGGTAATCGATAAAGATTGCAATGCAGATGAAACCGTTACTGTTTTTGTTTCTAGACCTACATTTGATACCGTTAAAGTAAATGGAGGTGTTTTTGAAGTAGTTAAGCTAAAGTTACCGTCAAAATCTGTAACAGTACCCGTATTGCTATCTAAAACTACACTTGCACCCGGAACAGGCTGTCCGTTACCATCGGTAACTGTTCCCGATACTTGTGTTTGCGCCACTACTGCCGTAGAAAGGCATAGTAGCATAACTTGAAGAAAAAATTTCATAGTAGTTATCGTTTAATTATTATCAAGCAAAGATATTATTTTTTTCTATTAGTAAATATAGATGTGAATTTGATTACAAAATGTAAAAAACAAGTCCAATTTTTGTGAATTTGATATCAAAATTATGGTTTGGGGTTGCAGATACTGCCCATGGTAGCAAATCGTGTGCGATACTGATATTCCAAGTGTTAAACCCAAAATGAACGTTCCACCGCAATAAGGTCTTTTCGTATGGAAGATTAATGTCTGTTTGCATTCCATCGTTGGACGTATAATTTGAGCGAAAGCTTATAGGCATATGCAAGCTCACTCCTGTGTGAATGCGCCAAAAAGCGTGTTTGGTTTCGTTAGCATTACGCCATCGCAACTCAAATGGGATTGCCAACGTCTGCATGGAAAGTGTGTTTTTTTGATACGCCTCTTGAATGGGACTCGCCGTAATAGAATTGTTTTCAGCGGTAAATCGCATATTATTAAAAACAGTACTCACATCCCAACCCAAACCTAAGCCAAGAGCTAGGGTGCGTTTTTTGTTTATGGGCATGTCTCGAATAAAACCCAATGAAAACCCATAAGATAATTTATTTTGTATAAGTGCTGTGGGGGCATCTGAAAAATATGGATAGGCAATACTAAAATAGACCTGATCCTCTCTAAAATAAAGTGTTTCTTCTTGCGCCATGACATGAAATACACTTCCCAAAAAAAGAAATAGCAAAAGCTTTCTCATATGTTAAATATACACCAAAAAAAACATCCTTTGCCTCAAGAGCCAAAGGATGCTTGTATTTTGAATGCCAAAAGATTTATTTCAAATTCTGCGTATAATCGCCACTACGTGTAGTGTAATTAATTTTCAACGCATTAACCTTTCTCAATTCCTGCTTGATATCAGTGATGAGTCCCATGTTGGTTTCACCATCTACCTTAAGGGCTGTAGTGAGGACATTTTGCAACTCTTGACGCTTAGAAGCGCGCTCTGCGAGCACAAACGCACCTACATCTTGGACAGTGGCAAACTTATCGTTCAACTGGATTTTTGCCTGGGTACCAAACTTTTCTTGATAACGATCACTTGGCTTTCCAGCATATATATACATTACACGATCTTTTTTATCTAGCTTTTGCACTTGGTCTGCTGCAGGAAGCGTATTGGCTACCATTAACGTACTATCGCGCATTACGGTTGCTACCATAAAAAAGAATAAAAGCATAAATACAATATCTGGTAAAGATGCTGTAGAAATTGCGGGTAATTCGCCCCCTTTTTTCTTTTTAAACTTAGACATACTAATTTGTTTTTGAGGGTTCAGCTTCAGATAACTTCTGTGGTAATAACTTCTTTATGGCGTCAATTTTTGGTTTTAACGCTTCCTTTTCGGAAGAAGAAGTTCGTGGGTCAGAATACTTGCTGTCTGCTTCTACAAACGAGAGTCCAGCACTTGGATAGAGTCGTGCAAACTCACGGTTACGCAATTCGTTATAGGCAGCAACCAACTCGTTTTGAACAGCTATATAAACTTTGTAATCTGTTTCACGGTCATTTTTTAATGAAATCACGGCTTTATCAGGGTTGTCAGACGAACTGGTATCGCGAGCACCTTGACAGAAATCACATGCATCTTTGCCTTTACCACCTCCGTTGTCCAAAAAGGCAACAGCTGCAGCACGCAATTCACTGATTTCCATTGGCTTTTCTTCTACCAAGAGATCGTTGTTTTTATTTACCACCACAGTAAAGATATTTCTCTCTTTAATTACAGGTGGATCAACAACGTCTTCCATGGGAGGTAACTTACGATTAAGACCAGAATCGGTTTCAATTGTAGTCGTTACCAAAAAGAAGATAAGCAGCAAGAAAGCTATATCCGCCATGGACCCTGCATTCACTTCGGGTGCAGATCTTTTTGCCATAACTCCTTATTTAAAAAATCGCTTAACTCCTGAGAATACCATCGTTCCAACAGCAACAACTGCCAAAATGTAAAAAGTGCGTAAACCTGTTCCTACCCAGCGTGAGCCAGATGCAGAAAGCATTTCACCATCTTTTAAAGGTGTTTCTACGCCTTCAGAAAACAAGAAAGATATCACCACAACTAAGGCAAAAGCAGCTATCGAAATAAGGGCTTTTTTAAGTTTTGGCCCATTAGATGCAAGTGACGCTAGCGATGATACTACCGTTATTAATACTACAATTGCCAATATGGCTAATGCGAGTGTAATCATGGGAGACACAGACGAAAAGTCGCCTGCTAAGCCATCCATTTCAATGACATCATCGCCTTTAGATAGAATGGTAACTTGAAAAATCAAGCCCAACACACCCAAGACAAGTGCCACAATTTTTGTTATTTTTTGAATATTCATAATATGTTGTTTTATGAATTATTTCTGGTTTGCTACAAGAAGGTCAATCAACGTGATAGACGCATCTTCCATATCGTTTACAATACTGTCAATTTTTGCAATGATGTAGTTGTAAAAAATCTGAAGAATAATCGCAACAATAAGACCAAATACTGTTGTTAAGAGGGCTACTTTAATACCTCCAGCAACAAGTGATGGTTGCATATCTCCAGCAGCTTCAATTTTATCAAAGGCTTGAATCATACCAATTACCGTACCCATAAACCCAAGCATCGGAGCAAGTGCGATAAACAGTGAAATCCAAGAAACATTCTTTTCAAGCTGTCCCATTTGAACACCTCCATAAGCTACAACTGCTTTTTCAGCACTTTCTACACCTTCACCAGAACGATCTAGTCCCTGATAAAAAATAGAGGCAACAGGTCCTTTGGTATTTCGGCAAACTTCTTTAGCAGCTTCAACGCCACCTGCAGATAACGCCTCCTCTACAGAGGCGGTTAGTTTTGCTGTGTTTGTTGTTGCTAGATTTAAAAAGATAATACGCTCTATGGCGATAGCAAGACCTAAAATCAAACACAAAAGAACAATCCCCATAAATCCAGGACCTCCTTCAATAAATCTTTTCTTTAATTCTTGTGTGAAGCCTGCTTTTTGTGGAGCAGCAGGTTGTGGTTGTTCTTGTACAGCTTCGGGAGCAGCTTCAGCAGCAACTTCAGTTTCTTGAACTGCTAGTGTGTCTGTTTCTTGTGCAAACGCATTTGGCATAGCTGCCATAAGACAAAGTGCTAAGACGGTAAGGGAAAAAAAACGTTTCATTTATAAATTATTTCGGTTTTATATTGATTTAATTTGATGACGCTAAATATATAAAAAATACTTTACGCAATCGCAGAGAGGAAGGGATTCGAACCCTCGATTCCGCGATAACGGAATACACACTTTCCAGGCGTGCGCCTTCGACCACTCGGCCACCTCTCTAATTTGGGCACTAATATCGAAAAAAATAATGTCAAAAAAATGATAAAAAAACTTAAATTCCGAACAGTTTTTTGGCGTTTTGAGTTGTTATTTTGGACATTTCTTTTACAGAAAGCCCGTAAACAGCGGCCATTTTAGCCAAAATTAATGGCAAAAAAGAAGACTCATTGCGCTTGCCACGGTGAGGAGTTGGTGCCAAATAGGGCGAATCCGTTTCCAAAACAACAGATGTTAAAGGAATTTGCGCTAAGGTTTCCGAAAGTCCCGCATTTTTAAACGTCACTACCCCACCAATACCTATATACATATTAAGGTCAATGGCGCGCTGCGCCTGCTGAACATTCCCAGTAAAGCAATGAAGAACACCTCTTAACTTGGGATTATTTACGCCCTCCAAAACCTCAAAAATTTCGTCAAATGCTTCTCGGCAATGAATTACAATAGGCAAATCAAACTCCAATGCCCACGCTATTTGTTGAGCAAATGCCTCTTGCTGCTCGTTCTTATAAGTTTTATCCCAATATAAATCCATACCAATTTCGCCAACTGCCACAAATTGGTGTTGCTTCAATTGCGCATATACATGTGCCAATTCTTCGATAACGGTGTCACCAACATGTGTGGGATGCAATCCCATCATCAAATGCATATTATTGGGATAATCACGTTTGAGTGCATGCATGGCTTCAGTTGATTCGGAATCAATGGCAGGCAATACAAAATGTAAAACACCAGCTTCCATAGCCCGTTTAATGACTTCTGCGCGGTCAGTATCAAACTCTTTTACATACAAATGTGTGTGCGTATCTATAAGCATGGCGCAAAAATACACCAATGGCTTGTATATTTACCCCATGATTCACACCTTATCCGCTCTTTTGCGTCGCAAAGGCTATGTCCGTATTCCACTCAAAAAAGTGACTTCTGGTCATTATATATGTAAGATTGTCTTAAATGGCATTCCTGGGATATTCATTGTGGACTCGGGAGCTTCGCACACTTGTGTTGCGTTAGATAAGGAAACGCATTTTTTACTCAACTCTACGAAAGCGGAAAAGCAAGCCGCCTCGGCAAGTAGTTCCGATATGGATACCCGACAAAGTGCCGAAAACCATTTGCGAATTGGCAACTGGGAGCATTTCAAACAGGAACTTATTTTATTTGATATGACTACGGTAAACGAGGCACTTGCACAACTAAACGAAGAAACTGTTGATGGTATTTTAGGAGCAGATGTACTGCATCAAGCTAAAGCCGTTATGGACTACCGCCGTAGTGGGCTTTATTTATTAAAAAAGTGAAGAATCCTTTCTTACTTCTGCCTATTGCCAATTCGCTAACTTTTAAAGTTCCAACGCCTTTTTAGCATCGCCGTCCATTAATAGTGTAATGGGATCTTCAAGTGCTTCTTTAACCGCAACCAAAAACCCAACACTTTCACGTCCATCAACAATACGGTGATCATACGATAGGGCCACATACATCATGGGACGAATTTCCACCTTTCCATCTACAGCAACAGGACGCTCTATAATATTATGCATTCCTAAAATTCCCGATTGCGGTGGGTTAATAATCGGGGTAGAAAGCATAGAGCCAAATACACCACCATTTGAAATGGTAAATGTACCGCCAGTCATGTCATCCACGGTTATTTTGCCATCGCGAGCACGAATGGCAAGACGCTTAATTTCAGCTTCAATTTCTCTAAAATTCATGTCTTCTGCGTTCCGCACTACGGGCACCATAAGTCCTTTTGGACCGGATACTGCAACACTGATATCGCAGTAATCGTACAAAATTTGTTCGTTGCCGTCAATCATGGAATTTACATCGGGGAATGCTTTTAGTGCACGCACTACGGCTTTGGTGAAAAAGCTCATAAAGCCGAGTCCTACGCCGTGTTTTTCTTTAAATATTTCTTTGTACTCCGAACGAAGGGCAAAAATTGGCGACATATCTACCTCGTTAAACGTGGTGAGCATGGCTGTTTCGTTTTTGGCAGCTACCAATCGTTCTGCTACTTTACGACGCAACATGGACATTTTCTTACGATTTGATGGGCGTTCGCCAGCTGGCGTACCCATAGACGGTACTGCTTTAATAGCGTCTTCTTTGGTAATTCGTCCATCGCGACCTGTCCCTGAAATGACCGCAGTATCCAATCCTTTTTCGGCAATTATTTTTCGTGCAGCTGGAGAAGCCGTTCCCGTTGCGTAGGTGGTTTCTTGTGTATCATCAGGTGCAGCTTGTGGTGTAGCCGCTACTTTTTCAGGTGCAGCTTTTGTTTCTTGTCCATTAGGTTTAGGTGCAGCCGTATCAATATGACATACTACCGCACCCACAGCAACGGCATCGCCTTCTTCTGCCTTAAGGGTAATCACACCGCTTTCTTCAGCGGGAAGTTCTAAGGTTGCTTTGTCTGAATCTACTTCGGCAATGGCTTGATCTTTTTCGACATAATCACCATCGCTAACCAACCATTCTGCGATTTCCACTTCTGAGATGGATTCGCCCGGAGAGGGCACTTTCATTTCTAAAATCATAATTACTCTTTAATGCGCTAGCGCATGTTGTCTTTGGATTTATCAAATACGTATTCAATAATTTCTTGGTGACGCCTTTTGGAACGGGTTGCACTTCCCGCTGCGGGTGCGCCATAAAAACGCCTAGACGCCACACGGAAGTCACGCGCTTGTGGTAAATGTAACAATAAATGCCCGTAAGCCCCCATATTACGTGGTTCTTCTTGCGCCCAAACCACTTCGGCTTTGGCATATTTTTTTAATATGGTTTCGATTTCAGCTTTGGGTAATGGAAACAATTGTTCCAAACGAACAAGCGCTACATCGGTGCGTTGCTTTTGTTCGCGTGCGTCAAGTAAATCGTAATAAAATTTTCCTGTACAAAGCACTAACGTTTTAACCGCTTTATCGGTTACGCTATCATCGTCTATAAGCGGCATAAATTGACCTGTGGCAAATGCTTCCTTGGCAGAAACGGCACTTGGGTGACGCAACAAACTTTTTGGCGTAAATACCACAAGTGGTTTTCGATACGTTGATTTAAGTTGACGTCTCAACATATGAAACAAATTTGCTGGTGTGGTTACATCAGCAACAAACATATTGTCTTTGGCACAAAGCTGCAGGTAACGTTCCATACGAGCAGAAGAATGCTCGGCGCCTT
>Ga0209654_1002029_pt1 | contig 14677 bp, 16 predicted proteins | sample SaaInl1SG_22_DNA_FD_184646 | JGI IMG/M metagenome (GOLD analysis project Ga0209654, IMG submission 184646) | Marine microbial communities from expanding oxygen minimum zones in the Saanich Inlet - ESP_161SG_22_DNA (SPAdes) (version 2) | ecosystem: Environmental > Aquatic > Marine > Intertidal... | reverse complement strand
AAAAGTATGTGGCATGCGCGAACCCAAAAATGTTGCTGAAGTAGCAACATTACAACCCGATTATATGGGGTTCATATTGTGGGATGGCTCTAAGCGTTATTGCGAAACGCTGCCAGAAGTTCCTGCTACCATTACCAAAGTGGGGGTTTTTGTAGATGCGCCTTTGAATGAAATTGAACATGCAATTTCAACATTCAAACTCGGTGCAGTGCAATTACACGGAAATGAATCGCCACAAAAATGTCGTGAACTGCAAGGCAAAACACAAGTAATAAAAGCATTTGGTATTGGAGAAGGTTTTGATTTTACCACTCTCTTAGACTATATGCCCTACTGCGATTTTTTCTTGTTTGACACCAAAGGGCCTATGCCTGGCGGTAACGGAACTACTTTTGACTGGTCTATTTTAAAAAATTATGCCTTTGATTTACCCTTTTTTATAAGTGGTGGTATTGGGTTAGAAGAAATTGATAAGATTAACGAACTTCGCAATGCAGATTTACCTGTCTATGCTATTGATGTAAACAGTAAATTTGAAACTGCTCCAGCGTTTAAAAATGTGGAGCAACTTAAAAATTTTAAAGAAAAATTAGCGCTATGAACACATATAATGTAAACGAAAAAGGCTACTACGGCGATTTTGGTGGAGCTTATATTCCAGAAATGCTTTATCCAAATGTGGAAGAGCTAAGACAAAGTTATTTGGAGATTACAGCACAACCCGACTTCAAAGCCGAGTTTGATCAATTGCTGAAAGACTATGTTGGAAGACCAACTCCACTATATTTTGCGTCGCGCTTATCTGAAAAATACAACACCAAAATTTACCTAAAACGGGAAGATTTATGTCACACCGGTGCGCACAAAATCAACAACACCATTGGGCAAATTCTATTGGCAAAACGTTTGGGTAAAAATCGCATCATTGCAGAAACAGGCGCTGGACAACACGGCGTAGCTACGGCTACCGTTTGTGCGCTTATGGGCATCGAATGTATCGTGTATATGGGTGAATTGGATATTAAGCGACAAGCGCCAAACGTAGCCCGCATGAAAATGTTAGGCGCAGAGGTTAGATCTGCACAATCGGGTAGTAAAACACTAAAGGACGCAACCAATGAAGCAATTCGCGATTGGATCAACAACCCTGTTGATACGCATTACATTATTGGCTCGGTAGTTGGACCGCATCCTTACCCTGACATGGTAGCGCGTTTTCAAGCAGTCATCAGTGAGGAATGCAAAACGCAATTACAAGAAGTTGAAGGTCGTGATTACCCCGACCACGTTATCGCTTGTGTGGGTGGTGGAAGCAACGCTGCCGGTATTTATTATCATTATTTAGATGATCCACGTGTAAATATTATTGCGGTAGAAGCCGCAGGAAAAGGTATTGATTCGGGTGAAAGCGCCGCAACCTCCGCTTTGGGAAAAGAAGGTGTAATTCACGGAAGTAAAACACTATTAATGCAAACTCCAGATGGACAAATCACCGAGCCTTACTCCATTTCTGCAGGCTTAGATTATCCGGGTGTTGGACCTATGCACGCACATTTGTATCGCAGTCAACGCGCTGAATTTGTTTCTATTCCAGATCAAGAAGCTATGGATTGGGGACTTTCACTTTCACAAATGGAAGGCATTATTCCAGCCATTGAAACAGCACACGCTTTTGCACTATTGGATGAACGTAAATTTGAGCCCAACGATGTATTGCTCTTTAATTGTTCGGGGCGTGGTGATAAAGACCTTGAAACATACATTGATTATTTTAAACTTTAGTGTTTAAATAAAATTGTACTTTAGTATTTGAATTAGCCCCAATCTATTTCAAAATTAATTTAAATATGTTTTGATTTATGAATTTGAGAGGGGTGTTAAATACGCCATTCATGAAAGAGTTCAAAAAGTTTATTAGCAAAGGTAACGTTGTCGAGTTAGCCGTTGGCCTTATAATGGCCACTTACTTTGGTGCTATCGTAAAATCATTAGTCAATGATATTATCATGCCGCCTGTAGGAAAGCTCATTGGAGGTGTTGACTTTGCCTCATTCAAATACGTCATTCAAACTGCTAACAAAGCAGAGGGGATTACTGAAATTGCCATCAGATATGGCATATTTATCAATACCATAATTACCTTTCTTGTTGTCTCATTTTCTATCTTTTTGGTGGTGAGATTATACAACAACATAAAAGAAAAATTAGCAGCAGAGAAAAAAGAAGCACCAACCGTACCGCCTGCACCATCCAAAGAAGAAGTGTTACTGACGGAAATCAGAGACTTACTCAAGAAAAATTAGGTACTAATTTTTTGTTGCTTGACCTTTTTTAAAAGAGTACTTTTGAATTTTCAAATAAAGACACACTTTATTACATGAATCGCATTAAATCTGTACTCGGGCAAGACAAAAAACTGCTGTCCATTTATTTTACTGCTGGGTTTCCAAACCTAAACGATACCGTTTCCATATTAAAACAACTCGAAGCGGAAGGTGTTGACATGATAGAATTGGGGTTGCCTTTTTCTGACCCATTAGCAGACGGCCCCACCATACAAGAAAGCTCTACGCAAGCACTTCGCAACGGTATGACCACAGACAAACTCTTTGAGCAACTCAAAGATGTACGTAAGCAAGTGAGTGTACCGCTTATCGTTATGGGCTATTTTAATCCCATGATGCAATATGGCGTAGAACGCTTTTGTAAAAGATGTCAAGAAGTTGGTATTGACGGGCTTATCATTCCAGACCTTCCCGTTGATGTGTATCATGAAAAATACCAAGCATTATTTCAGCAATACGGATTACTTAATATGTTTTTGATTACTCCACAAACACCAGATGAACGCATTCGCTTTATAGATGAGGTGTCTGAAGGATTTATTTATATGGTAAGTAGTGCCGCAACCACAGGTGCACAAAGCAGTTTTGGCGATGCGCAAGCTGACTATTTTAAACGCATAGGCGGCATGAATCTTAATGCAAAACTTTTGGTTGGTTTCGGCATCAGTAACTCAGAAACCTACAAAGCGGCTACAGCACACAGCAAAGGGGCTATTATTGGATCTGCATTTATTAAGCATCTTGACGCAAACGGCCCAGACAGTGTGTCCGATTTTATAGAGCAGATTCGATAAATATTACTTTTCATCTTTTTTTTGCTTAGCCAATAATTTATTTTTTAATCTCCACGCTAAAATGAATAATTACCGATTCTATATCAGACTCTTTTTAACTACCGTTTCAATAACCGGTTTTTCACAAGACCATGCGCATTGGAATGCCACACGTCCAGACGGTCACGCACCCATCGGCATAATGGGTGATCACACGCACCACAAAGGGGAAGTAATGTTTTCATACAAATACATGCCCATGTGGATGGAGGGAAGCTTAAATGAAAGTGATGCAGTTTCTAATGCAACTGTCTTCGAAAATTATATGGCAGCTCCCCAAAAAATGCATATGGACATGCACATGCTTGGGGCTATGTATGCACCTTCAGAAAAGATTACGCTAATGGCAATGGTACATTACCTGTCAAATAGCATGACCCTAAAAACAAAAATGGGTATGGACTTTAATACAAAATCCAAAGGGTTTGGCGATATGTCAATTGCTGCATTGCTTAATTTAATACAATTACCGCGTCAATCTTTTCATGCTCTGTTAGGCGTTTCAATTCCTACTGGAGATATTGACCAACGCGGTAACACTCCCATGATGGCCAACGCGCAACTCGCCTATTCCATGCAACTTGGAAGCGGTACTTGGGATCCTATTTTGGGCATCACCTATCTTGGGCAAAGCGATAATTTTTCATGGGGTGCGCAACTAAAACAAACCTTTAGGCTGGGAAAAAATAATGAAGCCTATCAATTGGGAAATCATTTTCGCACTGTGGGCTGGGCTGCAATTAAACTCAATAAAAACTTTAGTTTTTCGGGAAGTTTACGCTACACAAATCTTGAGATTATTGATGGATTTGATAAAGATATGAATCCAGCAATGATGCCCTTATTTAGCACCGTAAACAGTGGAAGAAGTCAAACAGATGCAGGAGTTGGAATTAATTTCTATATCCTTGAAGGATCCCTTAAAAATCTGAGGTTTGCCACCGAAATACTACTACCAATTACGCAACATGTAAATGGTATTCAGATGGAAAGCACATCGCTTGCAACTTTTGGCATTCAGTATGCACTGTAACAAAACACAGAACTACCGTTTCCACTGATTTTTGTACCTTACATTCAGATTCCCAAGCCTAATGTATCCGTTTTGATATTTTCTCGATTTGGGCTTAAAACCAAATCATTATGGGAAAAGGAGATAAAAAAACACGCCGCGGAAAAATTGTAAATAAATCCTTTGGCGTTAGAAGACCGCGAATAAAAAACAAACGTAAAACTACCGCACAAAAACAGGCTGACTAGTGTCGGTCGTTTCGGTTTCGCTAAATGCATAACCCTCAGCAGTAAAAGCCAGAACATCTTCAGTGGTTTGAGCATTTGTTTCTATCAAATAACGGGTCATGAGTCCGCGAGCTTTTTTGGCAAAAAAGGAAATTATTTTCAATTTTCCATTCTTAAAATCTTTAAATACGGGGTGTATTACAGGGGTGTTTAACTCGTCAAAATCAATTGCGCTAGCATATTCTTTACTCGCCAAGTTGACAACCAACTCGGAGGAAGACAATTCGTTTTTTAAATGCGTCGTAAGTTGGTCTTTCCAAAACGCATAAAGTGAATTTTGACCATTCAAACCAAAAGACGTGCCCATTTCCAATCGATAAGGCTGAATCAAATCCAAAGGTTTTAATATACCGTAAAGCCCTGACAAAATACGAAGATTTTGTTGCGCGATATCTAAGGTGTTTTCACTGAGAGAATACGCCTCTAAGCCCGAATATACATCTCCGTTAAACGCAAATAATGCAGGGCGTGCATTTGTAGTAGTAAAGGGTGTTTCAAACTGTTGATTTCGATCCCAGTTTAAATCCGCTAACTTTTCAGAAATATGCATCAATTTCTGTAGTTCGGCAGGGGATTTTGTTTTTAAGGAAGCGTTGAGTTGCACTGCCTCATCTAAAAAAGCCGGCACTGTGTGTTTCGCTGTTGGAAGCGCACTTTTGTAGTCTAAAGATTTGGCTGGTGAAATCAGAATTTTCATCTTCAATATTTTTAGTTAAAAATACAATTCTTATGGGCTTTCACAATGCTATTACATAAATCTACGCAATAGTGCTATCAAGAATTCCCCAATCGTTGATGTTGTGCGTAATTACGCCATTTTTCAAGTAAACCTTCAAAATCAGGTGGCAACGGACAACTGAAAGACATTTTTTTACCGCTTTCTGGATGTAGAAAACCCAAGGTTTGGGCGTGTAATGCTTGTCTAGACATTTGCTTAAAACAATTATCTACAAACTGTTTGTATTTGGTAAACGTAGTGCCCTTTAATATTTTATCCCCACCATAACGTGAATCACTAAATAAGGTGTGCCCAATATGTTTCATGTGCGCTCTGATTTGATGTGTGCGTCCTGTTTCCAACACACAACGCACTAAGGTAACATAGCCAAATCGTTCTACTACTTCATAATGAGTAACCGCATTTTTACCTTGCTCTGCATCCGGAAAAACGGTCATCAGCAACCTGTTTTTTGGGTCACGCCCCAAATGACCCTCAATCGTGCCTTTTTCGTCATTGACATCGCCCCATACCAACGCCAAATATTGACGCTCCGAAGATTTATCATGGAATTGTTGTGCCAAATGCGCCATGGCATTTTCGGTTTTGGCAACCACCAACAAGCCCGAAGTATCTTTATCGATTCGATGTACAAGCCCAGGACGGTTGTTGCTGTTTTGAGGAAGTTGCCCAAAGTGATATAATAAGCCGTTGATTAGTGTTCCCGAGTAATTCCCATGACCTGGATGCACAACAATTCCAGCGGATTTATTTACCACCAAAAGCGCATCGTCTTCATATACAATGTCTAGCGGCATTTCCTCTGGAGTGAGTAAGGCCTCATGCGGCGGATGCGCCAAAAGCACACGTACAACATCGCCGCCTTTGACACGATAATTCGATTTAACGGAGTTGTCGTTCACAAAGATTGAACCCGCTACGGCTGCCTGTTGTATTTTATTTCGAGTTGCGTTTTCAATGCGATTCATCAAAAACTTATCTACACGTAATGGTTCTTGTCCTGAATCGGCAGTAAAAGCATAATGTTCATGAAGATCGTCAAACGTAGTTTCTTGTTCCATATTATTGTTCTGGTCTTATGCCGTTCCCCAAAACCAAATCCACTCTTGATGTTTTGGGTAATTTTTCCCCTGGAGCAATTGGAGCATTATCAAAGCGAAGCTGTAACACCATATCTTTACCAATATTATCCATATAGGTAATTTCACCAATTTCCAGGCCCACTGCACGAAGGGTGGATTCTGCTGAACGCCGAGTAATTTGAATCACTTCGGGAATACGAACCTCGTTGTAATTGGCAGGATTGAGTGTAAGATAAATTTTACGATTTTTTTTCACTTGCTCTCCCGCAAGTGGCGATTGCTCAATAACAGCAAAGGGTTTGTAATCGGGATTGAATCGTGCCGAGTCAATAACTTCAAAATTCAACTTTTGATCTTCCAAAATAAGGGATACCTCAGCAATGGATTTGGCTTGCAAGTCTGGAACTTCAATAAAATTGCCTTGCCGAGTGTGCCAATTCAATCCATAAAAAACCCCAATAAAGAGAGCCGTCAATACAAGTAGCAACAAAAATAATTGCCAAAAAAAACTGCGACTAAACAAAAACCGAAAGAAGTGAAGCATAATATCTCTTAATGAACCCCAAAAATAATGATATTTGCACTATGAAAAAACGCGTCGCCGTAGTTATGGGCGGAACCACATCTGAACACAACATCTCGCTCAAAAGTGGTGCCGTTGTAATCCAACATTTACCCACCGAGATTTTTGATATCACAGCGGTGATTATTTCCAAATCAGGTTGGATCGCAAAACACAACGCGTATGAGATTCCTATTGACACAAAAACATTTTCTTATGTTTTTGAAGGGAAGACCCATTCGTTTGATGCAGTTTTTAATGCCGTTCATGGCGCTCCTGGAGAAAATGGTGAATTGCAAAAAGTACTAGAAAACGCCAATATTCCATACACAGGCTGTACTTCCGAAGTTTCACGACTTACCTACAACAAACATAAAACTTTGGCCTTTTTGGCGCCTCACGGAATTGCCATGGCAACAAATCAATTGTTGCATAAAGACGATGAATGGAACATATCCGAATTGGTAGAAAAAATAGGACTACCCTGTTTTGTGAAAGCAAATAAAGCCGGCAGCAGCTATGGCGTAGTGAAAGTACACAAAGCCAACGAAATGAAAGATGCCATTCTTACAGCGCTTTTAGAAGATAATCAAGTACTTATAGAGTGTTTTCTATCAGGAACGGAAGTGTCCATTGGCGTCATTGAATACCATGGCGAAGTGGTAGTACTCCCTCCAACAGAAATTATTGCCAATGGTGATTTTTTTGACTATCAAGCAAAATACGAAGGCAATTCACAAGAGATTACCCCTGCCCGACTATCCGAAGTACAATTGAAAAATCTTAATGCTGCAGCAAAAAAAGTATTTACAACTTTGGGTGCTAAAGGGTTTAGTCGAAGTGATTTTATCTTTCAAGGGGACACACCATACTTTTTAGAACTAAATAGTATCCCTGGACTTACGGAAGAAAGTTTACTCCCACAACAAGCGCGTGAGGTGGGAATCAAACTCGGCGACTTGTTTACAGATATGATTTATAGCTGTCTAAAAAATAATACCTTTGACGCATGAAACGTGCATTATTTCCCGGTTCATTTGATCCATTCACGGTTGGACACTTAGACATTGTGGAGCGAGGCATCAAAATATTTGATGAAATCGTCGTAGGAATTGGCATCAATAGTGAAAAAAAATACATGTTTTCGTTAGAAGAACGCTTGGCATTTATCGAAGCCTGTTTTGAGAATGAATCACGGGTTCGCGTATCAACTTACAAAGGTCTCACCATTAATTTTTGCAAGGAAATTGACGCGGATTTTATTTTGCGTGGCGTTCGAAACAATGGAGATTTTGAATTTGAAAAAGCAATTGCCAGAACCAATCGGCATATGTCCAAAATTGAAACCGTTTTCTTACTCACCTCAGCAGAAACATCCTATATCAGCAGCAGTATCGTGAGAGAAATTATTCGAAACAACGGAGATTACAGCACCTTTATTCCTCCCCAAATAAAAATCTAAACAGCTTTGCTTTATCAAACAAATAGGAAATATTCGGATAGGTATTTTCCAATGCTTTTCGCACCTTTTTTTTATCCTTCCAAACCGCTTTGGTTATATCCTCTTTAGTTTCAGGAACCAAAACTCCTTCGTGTTTAGATGTCATGTGAAACCAGTGGGATTCTTTTAATTGGTAGCGGTTATTACGCTTAAAAATATGATACGTAACTCCTACCAACTCCCCTACTTTAATTTTTTTCACACCCGTTTCTTCCTTAACCTCACGCTTTCCGCCTTCTTCCAAGGTTTCGCCTTTTTCAACCTTTCCTTTTGGTAAATCCCATCTTTTTTTACGGTAAATAAATAATACTTTACCCGCTTTGTTTTGGACTACCCCGCCAGAGGCAACTGCTACAGGAATTTTCTTTTTAAACAGGGGCAATAATTTTTTGGGATTATGATGTACCAAGTAAAGTGTTTCTACTTTGGTTGTCCTAAGAATACGAATGATTTTTTTTAGTGGAGTACTTTGAAGCGGAAGCACTTTTGCTTTTGACTCCTTAGGTGCATCAACGGTTAGGATAATCTCCTTCTTATTGACAAAAACTTTATACATTTGCGTTATATGTCTATGGAATCCTCCACTGCTCAACAAGTAGCCGAATACCTTTTACAAATTAAAGCAATAAAGCTTAAACCAGAAAACCCATTTACATGGGCTAGCGGTTGGAAATCTCCCATTTATTGCGATAACAGAATCACGCTTTCGTATCCTAGCATCAGAACGTTTTTACGCGATACAATGGCTCAAGAAATTAAAACCCGCTATCCTGAAGTAAAAGCTATTGCAGGTGTTGCTACAGGGGCGATTGGCATTGGAATGCTTGTTGCTGATGCACTTGATTTACCCTTTATGTATGTGCGCCCAGAACCGAAAAAACACGGCAGACAAAACCAAATTGAAGGACATTTTGACCCTGCTGCTCCTGCAGTTGTGGTTGAAGATTTAATCAGCACAGGTAAAAGTAGCCTGCAGGCTGTTGAGGCATTACGGAAAGAAAACATCAATGTTTTAGGCATGGTGGCCTTGTTCAGCTATGAATTTGATGTGGCTACAAAAAATATGCACGATGCAGCCATTGAACTCACAACTTTATCGGGATACAATGCGCTTATTGATACTGCCATTGCCACAAATTATATTGCTCCTGAACAAGAAAAAATTCTAAAAAAATGGCGTGAGGCACCTCAGCTTTGGACGCCAAAAGCATAAGTTATGACAATAGAAAGTAGTATAGCTAGCGTAAATAGTCCTATTGAAGAGGTATTTGAAAAGCTTACCCAAGCAAGCACTTACGAAAGACTCATGCCAGAAGAGGCAAGTTTTAGAATAATAGATGAATCTCACTTTAGCTTTAAGCTAGGAAGTATGCCTGTAATTCCACTTAAGATGGAACGCCAAACGCCTCACAATCAAGTTGTATTGGCTGCAAATGGCGGAAATGTGCCCTTTGAACTCCATGCAAATTTGAGTACCTCAGAAGAGCAAACAAAGCTTCAATTGGTCTTTGAAGGTGACATCAATCCCATGATGCAAATGATGGTGAAAAAACCATTGACACAATTCCTAGAGGCGCTTATTAGCAATTCGCAAAAGCTGTAAAAACCAGCTTTTTCTCCTCAAAAAGTTCGGTTGAGCCATCAGCGTGTTTGACCTTTAATTTTCCATCATCAGCTACGCCCACAATCGTGGCACTAAAAGATGTTCCATCTAATCTTTCAAAACTACATGCTTGGTTTAATCCAAACAACGCATCTAAATATCTTGAATTATTAGTACTGCTGGCACGAACCGTAGCCTCGATATTTGTAGCCAAACTTTCAAATAGCGGCTCAATCGCATGGGTTTTACCGGTAGCTTTACGCAAAGAGAAAGCACAAGGTAAATTGGGAAACTCCAGTTGATTTACATTGATTCCACAGCCAATTACCACTCCTGTAACTTGTTTTCCTCGTAAAATGGGTTCTACCAAAACGCCTCCAATTTTTTTACCTTCTGACAAAATGTCGTTGGGCCATTTGATTTGAAGAGCTGGAATGTTTTGTGGTGTCAGCGTATCCAAAATAGCCAAACAAACACGCTTATTCATTTCAAAAACAGCGTTGTTGTCAAACGACATTTCACCTATATACACCGAACACAACAGGTTAAGATCCCTTTCTGAATGCCATTTTGAGCCCATGCGTCCCCTGCCATGTGTTTGATACCCCGTCCAAACGGCAATGGCATTATGTGCTTTGGTTTGCTGTACCCATTGCTTTAAAAAAGCGTTGGTAGAGTCAATTGTACTAAGTTTTATAATTAGCATTTGTTAACTAAAAGTATTGACATCAAATAGATTACGCTAGACATTAGAATCTCAACTTAGTTTATGAGGATTTTTCTAGTCCAACGCTTGTTTTTTGCTTCAGCTTTCAAAATAAAAAGTCCCTTGAATGCTTCTGCATCTAAAACAACTTGCATTTTATTCGGTTTTTTACGAAACAACTCTCTACCGTTTAAATCGTAAAGTACAATAACATCAAGAACATGAGAAGCCCGAATTTTGATTTTCCCATCATGGTTTACCCAAACCTGTAGCGGGTTTGTTTCTGAGATCGCTTCTTCATTCAATGTTTGTTGCAATTGATAAATACGAACATAATCTATTTCCATGGCAGATTCTACAAAACTGGACGCTATCGAAGACTCAATAGCAATATTTAAAAGAAGATATTGATCAGCATTAAATGGCCAAGTATTACTGTTTTTTTCAACAGGATTGTAGGTGTAATGTACATTCCCATCAACAGAAAAAATCATTTTTTCCGGTGTCCATTCTAGCGAATACAAATGAAATTGTGATGATACTGTAGCAATAGATTGTCCTCCGTGGTTAATAGTGCCACCAGAAGAAGAAGGAGTGTGCATAGCACTACTCACATAGTTTTGGTTACTTCCCCAATGCTCCATGATGTCTATTTCACCACAGGCAGGCCAAGAAGTTGTTCCAAACTCTTGCTCCCAAAATGCTCCTGGTTCTGTAATATTTTTTCCAAGCATCCAAATAGCAGGCCAAGTTCCCACGCCAGTAGGTAGCTTAGCACGTACTTCAACTTTTCCGTTGGTAAACGCAAATTTTGAGTTTAATCTTGCCGAAGTAAACTCCTTTGTCTGACCTTGATCCGCATACGTTTGTCGCTTAGCCAGAATTTTGAGTGTTCCGTTAGAAACATACGCGTTGGTTATTTCGTCGGTGTAGTGCTGTACTTCTCCATTATACCAACTCCATCCGTTGGGTAATTTAGTTTGATGAAACCATTTAGTGTCATCAATTGGATTGATTTCGTTCGAATTATAAACAGAGCTGTCGTTAAATTCATCACCCCATACTTGTTGATAGACCAAGTTATTGTTGTTTGATGTAGCGGAAACCTTAACATGTCCCCAGTCCGTATTTGGGTTTGCGTTTATGCCTTCAAGAACAAAACCGTATTGAATTACATTTGAATTATTTGAAGGTGTATAAGATAAATTAATCAGTGTTGAGCTTGCTTCAACAACAACCACTTCACTATTTACATTGTCATATTGCGGCGTAAACTCTTTTATAAAAGCTTTTAACGTGTATCGATTGTCTAGTGTATGTGAATCAATATTAGCCGTAAACGTTATTTCTCCCCCAGGATAGGTACCCGCAGTATACTCAACATAGGAGTTTGCCTCTAGCCATTTATTGCCATCACCAAAACCATTTGACCAATATGGGGCATTGGAGTTGTATAAATTGAAATTTGGTTTTAAAGAAATAGCATGTGAATTATCAGTAGAAATCAAAGCAACTAAATCGGCAACATTAAACTGTTGTCCAGAAAGATGTGTTCCTTTTGTGCCATTAACATTTTCAAAGCGATGCATGAAACCTAGCCATTGGGCATCTTCGTCAATAGAAACAGAAACCTGAGCAATCGAAAAAAAACCTATAACTAGAAAAAATTGTGTTAAACAACACCTTTTTATTTGAAAATCCATAGTGTAAAATTAAATTATAAAAACTTAATTGCTGACAAAATGTCTTTGACAAAAGACTGTTTTAATGTTATTCAGTTACTTTTATAACTTTTGAAACAATAATGACCTCAAATAATATATTTTTGAATAGTGGCATAAAATTTGAAAAACTGCTACAAAACTAATGTTTTTGTAGAGTTAGTTCCATAAATATCGACTACTTTTACGAAGACAAAAATTGCATGACAAAAAAAACAAATACAGACGCACTTCTTGCACACATTATTGAAGGTATTGAAGATGTAAAAGGCGAAGGCATCAACATTTTAGATTTACGAGACATTGAAAACAATGTGTGTCAGTATTTTGTGGTATGTTCTGGAAATTCCAATACACAAGTAAACGCCATATCTAGTTCTGTGCAAAAAGTAGTGAGCAAAGCCCTTCACGAAAAGCCATGGCATGTTGAAGGTCAAGACACAGGCGAATGGGTATTGATGGATTTTGTAGATATTGTTGTGCACATTTTCCAAAAACAAACACGTTCACACTACGACATTGAATCCCTTTGGGGCGATGCGAAACAAACCCTTGTGGAATCTAAATATTAGTTATGGCTAAAAACGAAAAAACACCTCCAAAAAAACCAGCGCTAAATCCATATTGGCTTTACGGATCCATTGTATTATTCTTTTTGGGAATGTCATTTTTTAGCGGCGGTGATGGATTGGGCGAGGACCAGAAAATTAATATTTCAAGATTTGAACGCTTCTTAAATGACGGTGAAGTCAGCCGCGTGGTTGTGGTAAATAAAAATACTGCCCAAGTAACGCTAACGGAAGAAGCGCTAGAAGAAACAAAACACAAAAAAGCGAAAAGTTCTGATATTTTAGGACGCACCAACGATGCAGGTCCTCATTATCAGTTTGAAGTTGGAAATCTAGAGCTTTTTCAAAAAAAATTAGAAGCTGCTGAAGCAAATGGAGTGGAATTTAACTACGAATTTAGAACCGTAGAAAATCGTTGGCTCGACGTGCTTATTGGATTTCTACCGCTCATTCTCATTATTGCCATATGGTTATTTATTATGCGTCGTATGTCCGGCGGTGGAGGCGGTGGAGGCGGCGCCCAAATATTTAATATTGGGAAGTCTAAAGCAAAATTGTTTGACGAAAAAACCGATGTGAAAATCACATTCAAAGACGTTGCAGGTCTTGAGGGTGCAAAAGAAGAAGTACAAGAAATCGTAGATTTTCTAAAAAATCCGACAAAATACACCGTTTTAGGTGGTAAAATCCCTAAAGGTGCATTGCTCGTAGGACCTCCAGGAACAGGAAAAACCCTATTGGCTAAGGCGGTTGCCGGTGAAGCAAAAGTCCCATTTTTCTCTCTTTCGGGTTCAGATTTTGTAGAGATGTTTGTAGGAGTGGGCGCATCGCGTGTGCGTGACTTATTCAAGCAAGCTAAAGACAAATCGCCTGCTATTATTTTTATAGATGAGATTGATGCTATTGGACGTGCACGTGGAAAAAACAACATGACAGGGTCTAACGACGAACGCGAAAACACACTAAATCAGCTACTTACTGAAATGGATGGTTTCGGTACGAATACGAACGTTATTGTAATTGCAGCAACGAATCGTGCTGATGTTCTAGACAAAGCCCTTATGCGTGCTGGACGTTTTGACCGTCAAATTTATGTAGACCTGCCCGACTTAAACGAGCGAAAAGAAATTTTCAAAGTTCACCTAAAACCACTAAAATCTGACACTAAATTAGATGTGGATTTCCTAGCAAAGCAAACCCCTGGCTTCTCAGGTGCAGATATTGCAAATGTTTGTAATGAATCGGCACTTATTGCCGCCAGAAAAAATAAGAAAAAGGTAGGTCGTCAAGACTTTTTAGACGCTGTCGATCGAATTGTAGGTGGATTAGAAAAAAAGAGTAAAATCATAACTCAAGAGGAAAAGAAAACAATCGCATTCCACGAGGCTGGACATGCCACCGTAAGTTGGATGCTAGAGCATGCAGCACCACTTGTTAAAGTCACTATCGTGCCACGTGGTCAATCGCTGGGTGCTGCATGGTATTTGCCAGAAGAACGCCAAATTGTTCGCACCGAGCAGATGCTTGATGAAATGTGTGCCACTTTGGGTGGACGTGCTGCAGAGGATATTATATTTAATAAAATCTCTACAGGTGCCCTTAGTGATCTAGTAAAAGTTACGCAACAAGCTAGAGCAATGGTAACGATATACGGACTCAATAATAAAATCGGAAACATCACCTATTATCAAGCTAATGAGGGTGATTATGGGTTTAC
>Ga0209654_1002027_pt1 | contig 14684 bp, 13 predicted proteins | sample SaaInl1SG_22_DNA_FD_184646 | JGI IMG/M metagenome (GOLD analysis project Ga0209654, IMG submission 184646) | Marine microbial communities from expanding oxygen minimum zones in the Saanich Inlet - ESP_161SG_22_DNA (SPAdes) (version 2) | ecosystem: Environmental > Aquatic > Marine > Intertidal... | reverse complement strand
GCCGCATTGGCGATCCATCAGATGAGAATTGTTCGTTCGCGCATTATCATACATATAGCCGCAATTTGCTTGGCACTTTTGCTGTTTTATCAGGCGCGCGGTTCGATCATGGCATTTTTGGTTTTATGCGGTTTTGCGTTTATCGCGATCGACAAAGAAAATATGCCACCTCTATCGGCGATGGTACGCTTTACGTTGATATCATTAGCATATTGGCTCGCCCTGCTAGCTGGCATGTATATCGCAGTGCTAATCACAACGGCCGGTTATCCAAGCCCTAATTCTTTCGCAGTTTTTCGTGATTTCACACCTGACAAAATTGGAAGTGGCCGGTTAGAACATTGGCAGACTGCTATTACGGCCGTTACGCAGTCCCCTCTCATCGGGCTTGGTAGCCAGGCGGACCGCATTCACGTTGGCCAGAATGTGAGTAGCATTATCTTTTACACGATTATATGTGGAGGAATGCTCGGCAGTTTATTCGCAGGATTGGTGATTTATCGTCCCGTGATTAAAATCAGCAAAATAGTCTTAATGCCCAGCCAGAGGATCATTTTATGGTCACAACGCCTGATGCCTTTTGCCGCGTCTTTGTTTCTATTCCTATCGGTCCGAGGCCTGTTTGAGAACAGCTACGCTTTGTTTAATATAGATTTTTTGCTAGCCGTCCCGGTTATCTGGATTTTGAACCAGCAAACGTCCCGTTAGGTGATGAAGGCCTACATAATAGCAGGGCAAAGCCACCATACAGGCGATGTTCATTGCAATATTTGTCGGCATCAACAATGCCAGCCAAGTTGGAATTTGGATGAAAACACCAACCAATATTACTGTGGATAGACTATTTTGAGCCTTGGCGTGCAGGCCAGCGCAATGCCGCTGCACAATGTTATGAACATGCGAATGAAGATGTCGATTATCCGGCTCTCCAACCCTAACGCCCGGCGTATGGATGCGGCGTACGATGGTCCAAGCAAGCTCCATCGCAGGATAGCTTATTACCACCAATACACGGCAAACCGTGGAGATGTCTTGTGCCCCAATGATTAAGAACGTCGCCAAGGTGAACACGCTAATGCCTATCAAATAGGCGCCAGCGTCACCTAAAAAGATCAAACCCCATGGGAAATTAACCAACAAAAAGCCGAACAAGACCAGAGCGACTATGAGCATGGTTGAAGAGATTGAAACACCATCATAGCCACGGATCAGTCCACTCGATTGCCCAATCCACAACAGCGACAGTAATGCTAACAACCCCCAGATGCTAGCAAGGCCATTTAGCCCATCAATTAGATTGGTTCCGTGAATGAGAACAATGCCGATTAAGCACAATGTTACGAACACGACTGGCACTGTTAAGTCAGAACTTATCCGCGCCGCTGTTAACTCGCCCGAGACAGCTAATCCGGCAGATAAAGCACCGACCAAAACAATTGATGCAACGAGACGCTTTGCGGCGCTGACACCGCCCAACAAATCCTCAGCAACCCCTACAGCGACCAGCAGGGGCATCATCCACAGATACAGCTTTACGTAGATATCAGACGGGCCTGCATGCCATAGATATATGGCACTAGCCACAAGCACCGTGAGCATAGCCACACCACCGACACGCGGAACCTTGTCGCTGTGAACCCAATGGTCCCCGACTTGATTTGGCCGGTAAAGTGCCAGCCCAAGCCGCCAGAAGACCAAACAAACTAGTATACTTGCCGGCGTAACCGCCCAAAATGAGGTGTAACTATCAAAAATTTATTTGCTCCTGCCAAAACCACTCAGCAAACAAAACTACGATCAACAACTATGATTTGATTCGATATCCGGTTTTGAAAATCCACCAGATGACTACCAAACATACAAGGGTAAATCCGCCGATCGCGGCGAGACTGATACCAACGGCCACATCAGCGGTGCCAAAGAACGACCACCGAAATCCTGAGATCAAATAAACCACTGGGTTGAACAGGCTAACTTTCTGCCAGAAAGGGGGGAGCATGTCGATCGAATAAAAGCTACCGCCAAGGAATACCAGCGGCGTCACGATCAACATCGGCACAAGGTTCAATTGTTCGAAATTCTTTGCCCAGATACCAAGGATAAAGCCGAATAGTGAAAATGATATGCAGCTAAGGATCAAGAAGCCCATCATCCACACCGGATGCGCAATTGTCACATCAACAAAAAATGTCGCTGTCATCAGAATAATGCCGCCGATAAGCAATGATTTGGTGGCCGCCGCGCCTACATAGCCGGTAATCGCCTCGAAATGCGAAACTGGCGCCGATAGTAATTCGTAAATCGTGCCCATGAATTTTTGAAAATAGATTGAAAATGACGCGTTCGACAGGCTCTGCATCATCACCGACAGCATGATCAATCCCGGCACAATGAAAGACCCGTAATCGATACCATCGACACTCTCAATGCGTGATCCAATGGCCGTGCCAAACACCACAAAATAAAGCGCTGTGGAAATCACCGGTGAGACAATTGACTGAACAATTGTGCGGAATGTGCGGGCCATTTCTGACAGATAAATGGCTTTAACAGCATAAAAATTCATCGCCTATTCCTTTACCAGATCAACAAAAATATCTTCTAAAGAGCTCTGGCTGGTCTGTACGTCTTTAAGCGTCAAGCCAGCATTATTCAAATCAGTCAACAAGGCGGTAATGCCTGTGCGCTCAGCTCTCGTATCATAAATATATTCCAGCCGTGCCCCGTCATCACTCAATGTGAGGTTATATTTATTTAAGGCCGCCGGTATGGTCTTAATCGGTGATTGCAACTCAACATGCATGGTCTTTGCACCCATCCGCTGGATCAATTCAGCCTTGCCCTCAACCAACAGGATCTCGCCATGGGCAATCACCCCGATACGATCGGCGATGGCCTCGGCTTCTTCGATATAGTGGGTGGTCAGAATAATGGTGACGCCATCGGCCTTTAACTCGGCGATAACATCCCACATATCCTTGCGTAATTCGACATCAACGCCCGCGGTAGGCTCGTCAAGGAACAACACCCGCGGTTCATGGCTAAGGGCCTTGCCGATTAGCACACGCCGCTTCATACCGCCTGAAAGCTCCATGACCTTGCTTTTGGCTTTGTCCCAAAGGGAGAGCTTCTTTAGCAGATTTTCAATATATTGGGCGTTGCTTGGCCGGCCAAAAAGCCCGCGCGAATAGGTCAATGCATGCGTGACAGTCTGAAACGGCTCGATAGATATTTCCTGTGGGACCAAGCCGATTAACGAGCGCGTTTTGCGATAATCCTTGATGATGTCATAGCCACCAACCGTAATGCTTCCCGAGGTAAGTGAGGTCAGCCCGCAAATCGCAGAAATTAGCGTAGTCTTGCCAGCACCATTCGGCCCCAAAAGCGCGATGATTTCACCCTCTTGAATATCAAGTGAAACATTTTTAAGGGCCTCACCGCCACCATCGTAGGTTTTCGAAACATTAGAGATTGAAACAATTGGCGTCACACTGCACTCCTAAAGCGATTTCATCAGGGCACACCATGACAAACCACAATCAACAAACAAATAACCGTCTGAAATATTTAACCGTTAAGATGGCGAACATTAGCACAACGCAACCCTGATCGCATCCCATTATGTAGGGACAATTATCTGGGGACAATTATCTGGGGCCAATTATCTGGGATGAGGCATGGCGACACCTTATTTTTCGGCGACCGCCTTTACATTCCACAAACCACCAATCAATGGACGCGCGACGTGGTTTGCCAGGATTAGGGACAGCACCAGGCCAGTGACAACGCTGGTGGCGATCCCGAACCACACCCCGATCACCCCATAGCCCAGCACCACAACAAAAATATAAGCAAAGAAGGCGACGCCAAAGGCTTGGCGATAAATCCCGATGATTGTCGTCCAAACAGGCTTTTTCAAAGCTTGCAAAAAGCTATTGATGGCGAACAGCATCATATAGATCGGCAAAATAAACCCGTCCACGCGCAGATAGCTAACCCCAATACGGATAACCTCTGGATCATCGGTAAAGCTACGCATCAGCAAGGGTGATGCAAAATATAAAATCGGACAGGCAATCGCCATGAACATCCAACCAAATTTCCAACAGGCGAATAATGCCTCTCGCACCCGCACATGGTCCCCAGCACCAAAATTCTGGGCGGCAATCGGCAAAAGGGCGCCGGTCAAGCCGAACACCGGCAACAGAAACAATTGTTCCACCCGCAATGCAACGCCATATGCCGCGACCGCCGAAGATCCAAAACTCTTGAGATAATATTGGACAATAAAGCCCGCCGACATCATCACGAACATCGTCATCGTAACCGGCAACATCTGCGCCGCTATGGACTTGTAGGTATCGGTGCTAGGGGCAAATGATGACCATTGCCATCCGGCCAGCAAATCGGTCTGGAACAGGCGGTAGCCAACATAGAGCATCACCCCGCTCTGGCAGATCACCGTAGAGATCGCAATGCCATCAAAACCAATGCCCGGAACAAAACCCGGAACACCAAAGACCAGCAGCGGGTTTAACAGGATGTTTGCAAAGAAGGCGCCTATCTGGGCCCGCTTCATCGATTCTGTATCACCTTGGGATTGCAACAATCCATTCATACCAAAGGCCAGAACAAAGCCCGGAATAGAAAATAGCAACAGCATGAAATAGCGTGTGCCAGCATCGCGGTAACCGCCCTCAACCGAAACGATCTTGATCAATTCCGGACCAACAAAATAGGCACCGACGATCAATACCCCGCTAATCAACACGCCAAAGCCAATGCCCCGGCCTGCAATCAACTGCGCCGTCTTGGCATCCTTGGCACCCATCGCGTTACCCGCCAGCGCGGTTAATGCAGAGGCCAGTCCAAAGCCAAAGGTAATGGTGAGGAAAAACGCCTGAAAGGAAATCGCCAAACCAGCTTGTTCATCCGTGCCCAACAGACCGGCGAAATACACATCCACCACATTGTAGAGTGTGGTGAAAACCATGCCGATGGCGGCGGGGATTGCGAGATGCCGAAAATGTTGGGCCAAAGACCCAGTGGTAAGATCACGAGTGCGAGACATGGTTACTCCGCTATCACTTTATCAAGGCGATGGGCGTCGGCTTGAACAGGCAATATGAACCCGGCAACTGCAACCAATACGGCAATGCCGCTCATCAATAAAAACAAACTAGACATTGGCCACCCAGCTTGCAAAATAATCCCGCAAATCGGCAATACACTAGCCCCAATCGTGAGATTGAGTAGGAATTTGACACTAAGCACCTTGGCCCGCCATTCATCAGGAACATAGCGCGACAGGATCGTGTCGGTGATGGGAATCTGGCCAAAAACAAAACTCATCGCAACGAGCATCGCAAAGAATAATGCCAGATTTTCAAACTGGGCGGCCAAGGCGATAAAGCCAACTTGGCCAACACCAATCGCCATCAACACCCATTTTGGAGCCACCCGGTCGATCAACCAGCCAATACCGACTTGGGTAAAGGACGCGACCGCATAAACCAGCGCCGCCAGCAAACCGGTAATGGCAACCGAGGTTGAAATATCATTCATAGAAATTTCAAAATAGCGCGGTACAACAAAGGTCATTGCGCCAAAAATAAAGCCACCACTCGCGGTGGATAAGATCATCGCCGTAAAGGCCAGTTGCCATTGCGGGGCAAACTTTGTTGATTTCGTTTTCGCCTGATCCGCCTTTATCTCTGGCTGGGGGCGCAACGCCTTGGCAAAGGCCACACCGTAAAACAGACAGAAAATCCCTGGGATAATAAAGCACAAACGCCAATCGCTAAATGTGAGGATAAGACCCGCTATCAATGGCGCCGCCGCCACCCCCAAATTGCCATAGACACCATTCACCCCAAGGCGAAAACCAATTGCCTTATTGCTCTTGATCAGCATCGCAATACCGACCGGATGATAGATCGCGGCGAACACGCCAATAAGGCCAATAGCTAGCGCCAATTGCCAAATAGATTGCGTCAAACCGGCGATAATGGCGGCGATGCCAATGCCAAAATTAAACACCACCATCAATAATGAGCGAGAATATTTATCCGCAAGCTGGGCCGCGATTGGGGCGACTGCACCGAACAGCACAAAGCCACCAACCCCATAAATGATAATCTCGTCATAGCCCAAACCAAAATGACGACCAGCGTCATATGCCGCTTTGGCAAAGATCAGCATCATAAAATGATCAAGAAAATGACTAATATTCAAATAGATATCATTTATAGTTTTTGACTGAAACTGTGCAATCATCACGGCGCTCCTTGATACCAAATTACCCTACGCCCTAATTGCGTTGCGTTCCATCGAATTGTCACTAATAGTTTCTTGTCTAATACACCGCCGCATAAAAGCTAGGTAAACGGCAAATGACCGACCAAAACATAATCGATGAGGTTCTTGCCTCCAGCAAAATAATCGCCATGGTTGGGGCCAGCGCAAAGCCGGATCGCCCCTCTTATCGGGTGATGCAATTTATGCAAGAGCGCGGCTATCGCGTCATTCCGGTAAATCCCGGACTGGCGGGCCAGGAGCTACATGGCGAGATTGTTCAAGCCAGCCTCACCGACATTAACGAGCCAGTTGATATGGTCGATATTTTCCGGCAGGCCGATCAATGCCCCGCCATCGTGGATGACGCCATCGCCATTGGGGCAAAATCAGTCTGGATGCAATTGGCGATCATCCATGACGAGGCCGCGGCCACCGCCAGAGCGGCCGGCCTTAAAGTGGTGATGGATCGTTGTCCAAAAATAGAACTAGAAAGACAGGATTAAGATCGCCAGCCGGGATTAAAGCCAGCCGGGATTAAGATCGTAACATCTTGCCAAAGCCAACCAGTGGCTATTTCATCTCAAAGCCACGTTTGCGCAGAAATTCACGCATATGCGGGCGGGCTTCCTTGCCGAGTAATCCAGCCATCTGCTCGCTCCAGCTTTGTGATTTAGGGTTACCGCTACGCGCCGCGTAATAGCGCCGCACGATGTCATCATAGGCGGCAATGTCATCTTGCTCTGCGCTAGTGTCATAGCTGTTCTCTTTGACCATAACCGATAGTGGCAGGCGCGGCTTTATCTCTGGATCTTGATCAGGATAGCCAAGGCAGAGACCAAACACCGGATAGACATGGTCGGGCAAATCCAGCAAATCACAGGCGCGTTGAGGATCATTGCGAACCGCCCCAATATAGCAAATACCAAGCCCGACAGACTCGGCCGCCACGACTAAATTCTGGGCATACAGCGCGGCATCAACCGAGGCGATGATAAATTGCTCGGTAAAGCCGGTTGTGGCCTCACTATCATGCCAATCACAACAGCGCACCGCGCGGTTCAGATCAGCGCAGAACACCATAAACTCTGGCGCGTTCTGGACCGCTGGCTGGTTGTTTGAGATTTCAAAAAAGCCTGTCCGTTTGGCCGGATCAGTCACCCGAACAATGGTCACACCTTGCAGAAAGCTAGAACTAGCCGCCGCCTGCCCAGCCTCAAATAACGTGTTAAGCACATCTGGGGCGATAGGCTGGTCGGTAAATTTACGAATAGAGCGGTGTGATTTCAGCAATTCAATTGTCGGGTTCATTTAGAGCCTCAAAATGATTAGAAATGTAATTTGGCCTATTTATTCGCCGCGATAAGCTTTTGCGCCTGTGCAATCGCCGCCTTGCCGTCAAAACCTTTTGTGGCGGCTCGTTCAATCCAGCGATCATAAACAGGTGTTGCGGCCTCTATCCAGCGGGCCGTTTCGCTCGCGGGCAAGGTCACAATGTTATTGCCACTATATTCATCACGGCCTAGCTTGTCGGCGTCACTCATCACCTTGCCAGCGAATTGCGACAGGCTTTTGCCGCTTTGCGCATCGATAATGTCACGCAGATCAGCTGGCAATGCCTCATAGGTATCCCAGCTCATCGCCAGAATAAAGGTCGCCGTATATAGCGCCCGCTCGCCCCCAAATTCAGTGTGGTTTTTCACCATCTCACCAAGCTTGATTGACGGCGTAACTTCCCAAGGCAGGCTGGCCCCACTAATCACGCCTTTTGACAGGTTCTCGGGAATTTTTGGCAATGGCATACCAACCGGAGAGGCTCCCAATTCACCCAGAAGATCAGTCACCACGCGGGTCGGCCCACGCAATTCACGGCCCTTCATATCCTCAAGGCTGGTGATCGGCTTGTCCGCATGTAATACGCCCGGGCCATGCACCCAGCTCGCCAATATCTTTACATCCTGAAATTCATCATCCTGCAGCTCGGCTTCGGTCAAATCCCAGAACGCTTTGGATGTGGCAACAGGATCTTCCATAATAAACGGCAATTCAAACACTTCGGACCGGTTAAACCGCCCAGAGGTATAGCCCGGCAAGGTCAGGATAATATCATCAGCACCGCCAACTGCCCGGTCGTAAAGACCCGATGGTGGCCCGCCCCGTGACATCGAGTCGAATATCTCAATCTTTATTCTGCCATCAGACGCCGCCGCGATAGATTCGGCAAACGGCACAAGAAACTTGGTGTGGAGATTGGCCTTTGAACTCATGAAATGATGGGCCCGTAAAGTGACCTCAGGGGCCTTGTCCGCCGCCAATACATCGCCAGAGCCGACCGTCACAAATGACGCCATTATTAGCGCCCCAATTGTCCGCGTTATTCTGTTGGTCATTGTCGGGGTCATTTTGGGGGTCGTCTTGATTTTAACCGGCATTTTAGTCTCCTATTTCAAGGCAAAAGGCGTGGCCCGAATATCTGATTTAATCACGTCAATTTGTAAAGAAAAAACACATGGTCACTAGCGCAATTAACGCCCCGTGAAAAAGTAACTCATACCTTATAGGCATCTTGATTTTTGTCGCCAAGTTCATAAATAGCATATGGTTCCTTTAGATAGCGTATGATGGGTGAAATGTGATGATCAAACTACATAAATATAACGAGCTCGGCGGCGATAATCATGGGTGGCTAGACACCAAGCACCATTTTAGCTTTGCCGGTTATCACGATCCTAAAAAAATGAGTTTTGGCGAGCTGTTGGTCATCAATGACGACATTATCGCGCCCTATACCGGCTTTGACATGCATCCACACCGTGACATGGAGATCATCACCTATGTGCGCACAGGTGCCATTAGTCACAAGGATAATCGTGGTAATAAGGGCCGCACAACAGCTGGCAATGTTCAGGTGATGAGCGCGGGCACTGGCATTTTCCATTCTGAATTTAACCATGAGGATGAAGCCACCACGATCTATCAGATCTGGATTATGCCGCGCTCTAAGGGCATCGACCCCGTTTGGGATACCGCCGAATTTCCGACCGAACAGGCCGATGGCGCCCTTTCACTGCTGGTTTCTGGCGATGGCCAAGCACCGTTACAGATCAATCAGGACGCACGCATCTATGCAAGCCGGCTGTCTAGCGGCGCTGAACTCGTTCATAAAATCAAAGGACAGGCCTATATTTTGGTGTCGGATGGCAGCTTTGAAATTGGCGGTGTAAAAAGTGAAAAGGGCGACGGGCTGGCCATTAGCAATGAGAGCAAAGTCGACATCAAAGCCACAAGCGATGGCGAAATTCTAATCATCGAAGTCCCCGGGATCACCAAGGCGCGTTAGGATATCTTTTTGTAAATGGCTTTGTTACGCTCTGGGGTAATTTTAGGAGCACGTCATGGGCAATCAATATCCAATCAATCTTGACCTCATGCCAGAGGGTTTTACGCCCCTTGCCAGCGAACCGGTTTTTGATCCGGCCATTCATCTAGCATTAGAGGCCCCCGGCGAAATTGTTAGCCTAGCGGCCTTTGGCTATAGCGCCGATGAGATTGCCGCCTGCCCGTCTGATTTCGCCGTTACCGATATTTTCCGTGTTCTCAGCGATGAGGGCGCGGCCTGTCTGTATGAGGTCTGTAAACAGCTTGAGGCGTTTGTCGCCAGCAATCCACGGATTGAGCGTTGTACACGCGGGGGTGTCTATCGCTCGCGCTTTCTGCGTGATTTATGCCTGTCTCCAGATGTCACCCAGTTCCTCTCCGACATTACCGGCGTTGATTTAATGCCACACACGATCCCGCACCAATTAGGCCATCTTAACTATGCGCCAAAAGAATCGGTCGGGGCGAATGTCGATAAATGGCATGTCGATACGTTGCGGTTTGACTATGTGATGTTTGTAACCGACCCGAAGAAGAATGAAGGCGGGGCGTTCCAGTATTTTCATGGCACGAAGGACGAAATGGCCGCGCTTCGCAAAGCCGGCCAGCCTCTGCCAGTTGAAAAAGTCAAGGCGCCCACCATGCCCGGCCCCGGCTATGCGGTCATGCAACAGGGCAATATGGTTGTGCATCAGGCCAAGGGGCTAACCAAGCCCGGCGAGCGAATTACCATGGTGAATGGTTATATCCCTGCGGATCCGGCCTTTCCCGACTATACCCGCTATGACCAGTTGTTATTTGCCGATCCAGCCGAGATCATTACCGCAGAATATAGCCGCCACGTTGCGTTGCAATGCCAACGGCTATTGGCACATGGATTTGATGAGGGTGATTTTACCGGCGATCCAAAACGCCACGCCGACCAGCTAAGCCAGATGGCACAGATGGCAAATGACGCGGCCGCACAATTGCGCAAAAGCAAAGGTGACAGCCTAGAGCATTTCGGTGATTAAACGGCCTAATGACCGTTTTCAAACACCCCTAGCTTGACGCCATAATCCACCGCTAGCTGGTAATCTGGATCATCGTCACTATCGATAATCAATTGTCCGGATTTGCTCAGCAAACGGTGACAATCGGCACTTAGGTGGCGAAGCATAACGCGCTTGCCAACTTCATGATATTTCGCGGCTACATCCTCGATTGCCTGCAAAGCCGATTGGTCAACAACACGCGATGCGGCGAAATCGATGATGACTAAATCCGGGTCCTCCTCGACGGTAAACAACTCGCGGAAACCAGTGATAGAGCCAAAGAATAAGGGGCCGGTAATATCATAGACGGTGGCGCCTTCTTCACGCACAGAGGGCCGCTTTGCCGCCTGAATACGTTTCGCCGCATTCCATGCATAGACCAATGCCGACATGATCACGCCAACGACCACGGCAATCGCCAGATCCTCGATAACCGTCACAAATGTCACCACGATAACGACAAGGGCATCCGCCCGCGGCACCTTTAACAATGTACGGATTGAATTCCACGCAAAGGTGCCAATCACCACCATGAACATCACACCTACAAGCGCGGCAATCGGTATTTGTTCGATCGCACTAGCGGCGAATAGAATAAAGCTGAGGAGGAATAGCGCCGCCGCGATACCGGCGATGCGCGTGCGCCCGCCCGATTTCACATTGATCATCGACTGGCCAATCATCGCACAGCCGCCCATGCCGCCAAAGAAACCAGTGACCAGATTGGCCGCGCCTTGGGCAATACATTCCTGCGACGCACCACCGCGCTGGCCGGTCATGTCACCAACAAGGTTTAGCGTTAGCAAGCTCTCGATCAGGCCAATCGCCGCCAGAATGAGCGCATATGGGAAAATGATCGCTAGTGTTTCGGTGGTCAACGGCACCGTCGGGATAGAAAATTCAGGCCACCCGCCAGCGAGGCTAGCCAGATCACCAACCCGCGGCACATCGATGTCAAAACCGATAACACAAGCCGTAACAAGGCCAATCGCCGCCAATGGAGCGGGAATGAATTTGGTCACTCGTGGGGCCAGCCAGATCACCACCATCGTCGCCGCAATGAGGCCCAGAGTGGTATATAGCATCGGTCCATCCATCCAGCGGCTAGCGCCATCAGGGCTCGATATTTTGAACTGTTCCAATTGGGCAAGGCCAATAACAATGGCGAGGCCATTCACAAATCCAAGCATCACCGGATAGGGTACCATCCGAATGAATTTACCCCAGCGCAGAACACCCGCAATCAATTGCAGAATGCCCATCAGCACCACGGTCGCAAACAAATATTCCACGCCATGCTGGGACACCAGCGCAACCATGACCACAGCCAAAGCACCGGTCGCACCAGAGATCATCCCCGGACGCCCGCCAATAAAGGCGGTTATCAAGCCAACGATGAAGGCTGCATACAGTCCCACAAGCGGGGCCACACCAGCGACAAAGGCAAAGGCCACTGCCTCGGGTACCAGCGCAAGAGAAACGGTTAGACCGGAGAGAACATCAACACCGATTTGGCGAGACGTTAATGCTGGCTTGGATGCGTCATTATAAGACGATCCGGTAAAGAACTGGACAAACCAGCCTGGAATAAGAGAAATCACAAAGCACCCGTTTGGTTATCTGGTGGTTATATTTGCAGCACCTATGGGCATGTCTGAAACAGCATCCGCCACCGGTCCGAGCGGTCTTGTACCTATATTCACCGATCAAAGCCAGCCTCTTATCAATGCGCATCAGCTATTTTCTACCATTTCTTTGATCCCCAGCGATTGACGCGCCACTTTGCCGAGCTAAGCTAATTGGCACAAATTGGTGTGGGAGAGTATGTTATGACAATCGGCGCAGATAATTTTATCACAGAGATCAGAACAGCTTTCGCCACTGCGTTTGACACCGCCGACGAGGCCATGCCGCACCGCGAATACCTGCCTCACTTTATTGCCGCGCTGGATAAATGTGCGAGCGCCAATGCCGGACAAACAACAGTCATACCGCCATCACGCCCCACCGCGCTGGCCACCGCCATTAATCATGGCGCGGCGGCAAAGGCCACTATAGCCAAGACGCCAGTAGCCACCGCCCTTGCCCCCTATATCGACAATCTCGATTGGTATCAGATTTTTGAGAGCGGTGACATTGACCAAGGTCTAGCCACTGGTCTACTCGCTGGACAGCTCATCGGTAAACGCGGGATTGTGAAAGCGGATGATGTATTTGTAGGGCTGTTTTTGCTGGCCCCCGGGGTTTGTTATCCGTTTCACCAGCATGCCGCACTCGAAATTTATCATGTATTGTCTGGCAGTATCGACATCACCCATGGCCGCACCAAAGCGCCAATGCATATCAAAGCCGGGCAATCCTCTGTAACACCGCCGCATCAAGTCCATCAATTGCAAACCGGCGATGAGGCCTGTCTGATTGCTTATGTCTGGACCGGTGATATGACCGGCGGCAATTGGTGGTGGGAAAAACAGCCCGATCAATCATGGGACCGGATCTGTTGGGACCGCCAGCCCGATAGTAGCTGGGCGATATCCAAGCGTGAACCACTGAGTGACGCCGAAATAATCCGATCTGGCGACGGCTAGATAACCACGAACACAACAACCAATATAATCGCCGGGGCATCCTCCTCTCACCTGTAACGGGCCAAAACAATGTCAGATAAATCGAAAATACATCCCTATACCGGACCTGAATTATGCCGCTATGAGGCCCATGAGATTGTTGCCATGCTGCGGGCCAAAAAAGTCTCACCAGCCGAATTGCTGGATGCCAGCTTTGCCCGCATCGAACAGGTGGAACCAGCGATCAACGCGGTTGTAAAACTATGTCCCGAGCGGGCTTATGATTCTGCGGCAAATCTGGATGACGAACATAGCGATCATCCGGGCTGGCTTGGTGGTCTGCCGATCGGGATCAAGGATCTAACGCCTGTCGCTGGTGTTGTGACCACATTTGGCACTGCTGGCCTTGCCGATTTCATTCCCCAGAAAAGCGACCCTCTGGTGACCCGACTTGAACAGCGCGGCGGCGTGGTGGTTGGCAAAACCAATACCCCAGAGCTTGGTGCGGGCGGTAATAGCTTTAACGATGTTTATGGACGCACCCGCAATCCGTGGGATACGAGAATGAATCCTGCCGGATCATCGGGCGGCGCTGCGGCCTCTCTTATCACCGGCGAGACATGGCTTAGCCACGGTTCTGATCATGGCGGTAGCTTGCGCACCCCCGCCGCCTATTGCGGCATTGTCGGTTTTCGCCCTAGCCCCGGACGCGCAACGGGTGCATCCGAAGCGGGCTTTATCATCGAAGGGCAACAAGGCCCAATGGCGCGCTCGGTGCGTGATTGCGCCTTGTTCCTCGACAGCATGGCCGGACATCAACCAGCGGATCCGCTATCCTATCCCGCCGATAAGACGCCCTTCCAAGACGCGGTTATCCGCGCAGAAGGGTCTATCAACATTGCTTTTTCGGCTGATCTTGGCGGTGTGGCGCAAATCGATGATGAGATGCGCGCGCATCTATATGGCGTTTTGGCGGTACTGGAACAAAATGGCTCACGGGTTGAGGAATTTTGCCCGGATCTATCCACCCTAGAGCGCACCTACCATGTTCTGCGTGGTCTTGGATGGGCCACTGGCACACGCAATATGCCAGAGCATGTCACCCGCCATTTTAAGGATACATTGGTTGAGAACATTGCCTTTGGCAAAGGTCTTAGCGTCGATGATATCGCCATTGCCAATTTAGAGCGGACCAAAATATATCAAAACATGCGCCAGCTATTTGATATATATGATGTGTTCGCAACGCCTGTTGTTGGTTGCATGCCGCATCCGGTCGAGGAGGACTGGGTGCGCACTGTCGGCAATCAAGAACTCACCGGCTATATGGACTGGCTCCGCTTTGCGTTTCTGGCGACCACCGCAGGATTGCCCGCCATATCGGTTCCCGTTGGCATTGGCCCGGGCGGTA
>Ga0209654_1002022_pt1 | contig 14710 bp, 7 predicted proteins | sample SaaInl1SG_22_DNA_FD_184646 | JGI IMG/M metagenome (GOLD analysis project Ga0209654, IMG submission 184646) | Marine microbial communities from expanding oxygen minimum zones in the Saanich Inlet - ESP_161SG_22_DNA (SPAdes) (version 2) | ecosystem: Environmental > Aquatic > Marine > Intertidal... | reverse complement strand
TAACAATCATCAGAAAACATCGTCTTATATTTATGATCCATTAAAAAACCACATGTGAATTCTATCCTAAAAATTTCAAATCTTACTAAAAAATATGGATTACTAACTGCCGTTAGCAATCTTTCTTTTGACATCGAAAAAGGAAGTATTTACGGAATCTTAGGACCAAATGGTAGTGGAAAATCCACCACATTAGGAATTGTTTTAAATGTTGTTAATAAAACGGCTGGAGATTTTTCTTGGTTTGGAGGTAGTCTCACAACACATCAAGCACTAAAAAAAGTAGGTGCCATAATCGAACGTCCAAATTTTTATCCTTACATGACCGCCTATCAAAACCTTAAATTGGTTTGTAAAATAAAAGGCGTATCCTATGATTCCATAGAAAAGACTTTAAAAAGTGTAGGACTTGACGATCGAAAACACAGCAAATTTAGTAGCTTTTCTTTAGGAATGAAGCAGCGATTGGCCATAGCCTCAGCGCTCTTAAATGACCCTGAAATATTAATTTTAGATGAACCTACCAACGGATTAGACCCACAAGGAATACATCAAATTAGAGAGATTATCAAAACTATCTCCCAAAGAGGTACAACCATTTTGTTGGCCTCTCATCTTCTAGATGAAGTAGAAAAAGTCTGTACTCATGTGGTTGTTTTAAGAAAAGGAAAAAACCTCTATTCAGGGCGTGTTGATGAACTGATTTCAAGTCATGGATTTTTTGAATTAAAAACACATCAAAAAGACGACTTGCTAAAACTTCTTGAATCGCATCCCAATTTTTCTCACACCAAAGTAGAAAACGATGTAATTACAGCTTTTCTTGAAAATCCAATGGAAGCTGAAGAATTTAACCGTTTACTTTTTAACAAAGGAATTGTATTGAGCCATTTGGTCAAAAGAAAAGAAAGTTTGGAAGAACAATTTTTACAATTAACTGACAACTAATGAGACGATTAATAGAACTAGAACTTCAAAAATTATTACTCAATAAAACGAGTAAAATTCTGATCTTTATATCCTTTATTTTGCCACTTTGTGTTATTCTTTTATCCGCTGTGAAAATTAACTTTTTTGGTTTTTTCACACTAGAACTTGGCGAATTAGGAATTTTTAACTTTCCTATAATATGGCATATCACTACCTATTTTTCTGCCTTATTTAAATTCTTTTTTGCTATTGTTGTGGTTTCAATGATTGGGAACGAATACAGCAATAAAACACTAAAACAAAACCTCATTGATGGTTTGAGTAAAAAAGAATTTATCTTGTCTAAATTCTATGTTATTGTATTTTTCTCTCTCATATCAACTGTGATTATTTTTATCATATCCTTAGCACTTGGATTGATTTATTCAAGTTACAATGAGTTGAGCATTATTATTCAACAGATGGAGTTTTTAGTGGCCTATTTTGTAAAACTTGTAGGATTCTTTTCTTTCTGTTTATTTTTGGCGGTCTTGGCAAAACGTTCTGCATTTGCATTGGCATTTTTGTTTGTCGACTTAATTATAGAATGGATTATTTTAGGACTCATCACATGGAAAAGCAGTTATGAAATTGCTCAAAAAGTGCAAGACTTTTTTCCACTAACTTCAATGTCAAACCTCATAAAACAACCCTTTCAGCGTGTTGCGATGACAAAATTTCCATCGAATACGGATATAAGTTATGATTATGCCGTTTACTTTGACAACATTATGATCGTTATTTTATGGACGTTTATTTTTATATTTTTATCTTATAAATTATTAAAAAAGCGAGATCTATAAGTCCTTTTATCTCATCCATATGGTTTTGATAAAAATGAAAAAACAACATTCCAACATAAAAAATTAGTCTTGCTCCCATAATTAAAAAGAAACCTTAAAAAATCAATATGTATCTTTGTATTGTTTTTTATGAAAAATTTTAACCCCTTTATTTTTTTATTCGTTTCATTTGCTGCTTTGAGTCAAAATGTTCAAGTTAGTAGCTCTGCCTACACCCCTCAGGAATTGATTGAAGATGTACTCATAAACAGTAGTTGTATTGAAAATTTAGTGGTCACAAATGTCGTTGGAGGTGATTTTAACTCTACAGAAAAAAGTTACGGTTATTTTGATGCCAATGGAAGTAGTTTTCCTTTACAAAGAGGAATCGTTTTAAGTACTGGAAAACTAGCTAATGTTGGAGGTCCAAATAACTCTTTAAGCGACGATGATGCTTCGAATTGGGAGGGGGATTCTGATCTGGAAATGATTCTAAATGAAAGTAATACCCACAATGCAACAATTATAGAGTTTAATTTTTCAGCACAAGCAAATCAAATTAGTTTCAACTATATATTTGCCTCTGAAGAATACCAAGAAAATAATTCGAGTACTTGTCAATATTCAGATTTATTTGGATTTTTAATTCGGAAAGAAAGTGGTGGAAATTACACAAATATTGCTATAGTCCCAACAACACAAACACCCGTAAAAGTAACTACTGTACATTCTGGGATTCCTGGAGAATGCGCCCCTATTAATGAAGCGTATTTTGGAGGTTGGAATTCCAATTCTGCTCCTATCAATTTTAATGGTCAAACCACAGTTCTCACAGCAACTGCCAATATCATCCCTAATGAAATTTACCATGTTAAACTGGTTATCTCAGATGAACAAAACTATCGTTACGATTCTGCTGTGTTTTTAGAAGCAAGTAGTTTTAAATTGGGTACAGACCTAGGAGTTGACCGTTTAAGAGCAACAAACACTTCTTTGTGTGGCGATGAAACCCTAACCTTGAGCGCCCTTCAAAACAATGTTTTGTCTTATAAATGGTTTAAAAATGGCAACCTCCTTTCTGGAAATACAGGTTTTGAGTTGGAGGTTGAGAACGAAGGAATCTACAGTGTTGAAGTGCTTTTAGATAACGGCTGTACTAGCTATGGATCCATTCAAATTGAATACAGTCCACGCCCGATTGCTGTAAACAGCACTTTAGTGCAATGTGACGAAGATGGTGTATTTGACGGATTAACAACTTTTAATCTTACAGAAATAAACGATTCCCTTATCAATAATGTTCCAAACCGAGCAGTGAAATTTTATACCTCCTTAACCTCCGCTCAAAATTCGATTGATGATGTTGATGGAACAGCTTTTAACAACACTTCAAATCCACAGGTTGTATATGCACAACTCATAGATACTATAACCAATTGCTATGATATAGCTGAACTCACATTAAGTGTGAGTACTTCTACTGCCAATGATGCCGTATTAGAATCTTGCGATTCAGACGGAACTGAAGATGGGTTTTTTAATTTTACTTTAAGTGATGCTGATGCAACAGTACTTTTGGGACTGCCTTCTTCCTTCACTCTAAACTATTATGAAACTTACCAAGAGGCGCTTTTGGAAGTCAATCCTTTAGCAGCTAATTATACCAACACAACCCCCTATAACCAAACCATTTTTGCACGTGTTGAAAATGGAAATGACTGCCATGGTATTAACCGAGTTGAATTGGTGGTTTTTAAACTTCCAGAACTCGTTATTCAAGAGGAGCGTGTTATTTGCTTAAATACGTTTCCTAGTCCCATTACACTAGATGCTGGCATCATCAATGGATTTACTCCTACATTATTTTACGATTGGTCAACAGGCGAAACAACTCCTGAAATTCAAGTGAATACTCCTGAAGTTTATACGGTAACTGTAAGCAACACCAATGGATGTTCTACGTTAAGAACCATTAGGGTACTTCCTTCTAACATTGCTACTTTTGACTCAATTGACATTGTGGATGGGGTCGAAAATAATACGGTCACTGTTTTTGTTTCTGGAGAAGGTGAATACGAATATGCTTTAGATTCTGAATTCACGGGATATCAGGACTCAAATGTATTCTCTGAGGTTACTCCAGGCTATCATACAGTCTATGTAAGAGACAAAAATGAGTGTGGGACGGTTAAAGAAAATATCGCTATAATTGGGTTTCCTAAATTTTTCACTCCTAACGGAGATGGTTATAATGATACCTGGCAAGTGTATGGCATCAATACACCAGACCAAGTATACAGTGAGATCTATATATTTGACCGATTTGGAAAACTACTCATCAAATTAAGCCCTTCCAGTGCGGGTTGGGACGGCACTTATAATGGAATTAACACCCCATCTTCCGATTATTGGTTTTCTATTAAACTTCAAAACAACAAGATATTTCGAGGCCATTTTTCGTTAAGACGATGATAATTTAACTTTTCTTTTAAGATATAATTGTCTTATATTTGAAAATCAACTAAAACTTAAGGCCCCAAGTCTATGGTATTTTTTAGAGTTCCGTCGTGTATATTATATTTTCTTTGCTCATTGGTTTATTCCCAAACTGTAACAATAGACACCACTATATCTTTTGAAGAACTTATAGAATCTCATCTTTTTGACGGCTGTATTGAAATTTCAAATGTGAGTAGCTCTGTTAATGGCAGTATCAACGGCTTGACGAGTTATGGCACATTTTCAAAATCAACTTCAAATTTTCCTTTTGATTATGGAATCATTTTATCAACTGGAGATGCAATCTCTGCTGGGAATACAGTTATCACAGAAAATTTAAATGAAGGTGATACAAATTGGGGAATGGATTCTGATTTAGAAAGTGCACTCGGAATTACAAATACGTTTAATGCGACCTCCATTGAGTTTGACTTTATTTCAGCCCTCGATAATGTACGTTTTGAATATATTTTAGCATCTGAAGAATACTTACAACCCGACTATATTTGTAACAATCAAGATAGCTTTGTGCTTCTCATAAGAGAAGTTAGCAGTACGGGACCTTATATAAATATTGCCACGTTGAGTCCTCAAAGTGCTCCTATCAGTCCAGGTTTTATACATCCTGAAATATTTGGTTTTTGCCCCCCTGAAAATGAACCTTTTTTTGATAACTATTCTGTTGGAGATACTAATTTTGACGGCAGAACGATCCCTATTACTTCAATTGCTAACATCATACCAAATACTTATTACCATGCAAAGTTAATTATTGCGGATGGCCTTGATCAAAACTTTGACTCGGCTGTATTTATAAAAACAAGTGTCATATTGCCCGAATTAGACTTAGGAAACGATATCAGTACTTGTAGCAACTCAGTAGATTTAAACGCAGATATAGGTATCACATCAGCAATTTATGACTGGTATTTCGATAATGTATTGGTATTAGCAAATGGAGGTACCAATTTCACAGCAACCCAAACAGGAAACTATTCGGTGAAAGTTACTCTTCCATTAAATCAAACGGACTGTATTTATGAAGACACTATTAATGTGACACTAAGTTCCGTGCAAACTATAAACCCTGTTTCAGATTATATGCTTTGTGACACCAATGGGGATGAGTTAGAAATTTTTGATCTTTCCACAAAAGATTCAGATGTTTTAGCAGCTGCACCTCCAGAAACTTATGATATTACATATCATTTAACACTTGCGTTCGCAGAAGCAAACACAAACCCAATTACAACACCCATCCAAAACAGTAGTAATCCACAAATTGTGTATGCACGTTTAGAAGATAGTACAGGATGTTTGGCTTATGCACCTATTAATTTAATTGTAAATCCGATTCCGTCATTACCGACTTTAAACCCATTCATCGTGTGTGATGATGATGCTGTAAGAAATCAAAATACGGCTTTAAATTTGACTTCTTTCGATACAACCATTACCAATGGATATACTAATCTTGGAGTAACCTATCATATTTCGCAATCAGATGCATCAACAGGAAACAATCCACTAGCTTCTAATTTCAGTTCATCATCCATACAATTATTTGCTCGAATTTTTAATACAAATACAGGCTGTAATAATACAATACCTATTGACATCGAAGTTTACAATTCTCCCGAACTCAATACCGATCCTATTTTTTTAGATGCTTGTGACCCCGATCATGATGGATTTGCAAGTTTCGATTTAGAAACTGCTTTACCATTTGTTTTAGGATACCTATCGGGATTAACTGCAAGTTTTTATACGTCATTGACAGATGCACAAAACGGAATGAATCCAATACCTGTTCCAACCGACTATACGAATATCACTATTAGAGAACAAGTCATATATGTACGTATCGAAAATGATACTTCGGGTTGTTTTAGTACCCGATCCTTTGAAATTCATAGCAATTTATTATTATCAGAAACAGATTTAAGAAATATTGAATTTTGTGATGATGATGTTGATGGGATGTATACCTTTAGTTTTGACGCCATTAGTGTTAAAATTGAAAATATGTTACCTAATCTTACAATCACATATTACGAAACTCTAGCGGATCAGAACAATAACATCCCTATAACCACACCCACCTATACTTTTACGGGACCCTCCATTACCTTATTTATAGATATTGAAAGTAGTACTTGTCTCGAACAAGCTGAGATTACCATTACCCTGATAGATGTCGTTCAAATACCCAACATTCCAGACCAAAATATTTGCGATACAGATTCCGATGGTTTTACTGCTTTAAATCTCAGTAGCTTTGATGCGGTGGTTACAGGAAATCAATCTGGTTTTCAAGTGCGTTATTATGAGACCATTTTAGATGCTGAAAATAATGTTGGAACACTTCCAAACAATTACATAAATATAGCTAACCCACAGACTTTATACGTGAGCCTTACAGAAAGTTCTACGGAATGTTCTGATTATAGTTCTTTTAAAATAACAGTAGTTCCTACTCCTGCTATCAATACGCCAACTCCCATAGTCATTTGTGATGATGATGGTGACGGATTTTCAACTATTAATTTAGAAGATTTGATTCCTTCTTTAACAAATACCCCAAATACTATTAATTTTTCATTTTTCAGAACTTTGAATAATGCAAATTCAGGAAGTAATCCAATCACTGAAACAACCGTTTTTAATGCACAAACTCAAACGCTCTACATTCGAGCAGAAGAAACTCTAACAACATTAAATTGCCCCGTCGTAGTTCCGCTCAATGTCATCGTTAACACCCTACCAATTATCCCTACCATAGAGGATTACAATGTTTGTATTGATAGTTCTATCAACCCTACTTTTTTAATGAACACAAAAGATAATGAAATTTTAAATGGGCAAATTGGCAAGGAAGTCTTCTATTATGAAGATGCTAATTTCACACAACTCATAGATAAAAATCAACCCTATAATATGGGCAATAATTTCCCGCAAACAATTTTTGTTAAGGTGGATAATATAAGCGATTCCAGTTGTTTTTCTACATCAACTTTTGAAATTAACATTGTTCCCTTTCCTACTTATAATGATGCTATTAATATTGATATTGTTGAGTGTGACTATAATGAAATTGATGGGAAAATTGATATTGACCTCAATACTATTAGCAATTCTTTGACACAAGGTATTAGTCCACCTCCTGTAATTTCGTTTTTTACGTCCTTAGACAACGCCGAAACGAATACAAATCCACTACCCTTAAATTATGAAAATACCAGCAACCCACAAACACTGTTTATTCGAATAGAAAACAGTAGTAACGGATGCTTTTTAACGGATAGTTTTGGGGTCAATGTATTGTCAACTCCGAATGTTAGACAAATTAATAACCTCACACAATGTGATACGGATTATGATGGACTCACTGTTTTTAATATATATGATTTTGAAATCGAAATTTTTGATGTACGTCAAAATTTTCTCGTTTCAAGCTATTATCACAATCTTGAGGCTCTTGAAAATGGGTTTCCTGAAATCCCAGACTTGACTGCATTTCAAACAACCTCTAACCCTCAAACAATTTATATTAAAGTATTAAATACAGCGACGCAATGCTATACCTCAGCTCCATTAACAATGACTTCAATTTTACCGCCTGCTATCAATCCGATTTCTGAATTTGAGGTTTGTGACAACGACACCAATACGTTTGAATTATCCGAAATAAATAGTCTTATAACTACTGAAACACAAGACATTTCAATTCAGTATTTTGATTCCTTTTCAAATGCTGAAAACAAAATGAATCCCATTACAATATTTTACTACCTATCTAGCTCTACACCACTCTTTATACGAATTGAAAATACCGTAACAAATTGTTATCATATTCATGAATTCAATTTTATTGTCAACCCACTTCCGATTGCCAACCAACCTCCAAACCTTGAACACTGTGATGATAATTTTGACGGCAAATTAGAGTTTGATATGTCCCCACAAACACCTATAATTTTGGGTAGTCAAAACCCTTCTAATTTTACAGTTTCCTACTATGAAAACTTGGCAAATGCCGAATCAGGCATCGACCCTTTAAACTTGACATTATCCGTTGTAAATTCAAAAAATATTGTTGCTAAAATAATTAACAACTCCACACAATGTGAAAACTATACTTCCTTTGACATAATCGTAAATCCTTTACCGATTGTTGACATTCCGAACCAAGTGATTTGTTTGGATGACTTGCTACTAATTGTAAGTGCTAACACATTTAACAATGGGGATACTTACCTTTGGTCAACTGGTCAAACTACAAGTGAAATTAGTATTGACACAGTGGGCACATACGCTGTCACTGTGACCACTTCCAAAGGGTGTGTAAACAGTTCTAATTTCGATGTGAGTGTTTCAGAAGCAGCCACAATTGAATTTACTGAAGTATTTAATTTCTCCAATCCTAACTCTATTACAGTTACGATAGAAGAGGGTATTGGAGATTATCGTTATAAATTAGATAACGGACCCTTGCAAACATCAAACTTTTTTGACAATGTCACTTTAGGATATCATAAGGTTACAGTGGTGGATTTAAATGGCTGTCGTGAAACAACTAAAGAAGTGCTTGTGATAAATGCCCAAAAGTTTTTTACCCCCAATAATGACGGCTATTCAGACACATGGAACATCATAGGGATAGAAACCCTTCCAGATTCTATTATTTATGTATTTGATCGATTTGGAAAACTTCTTGCAGAACTAAATTACAATTCAGGAGGATGGGATGGTACTTATAGAGGTTATGAGATGCCTTCAACTGATTATTGGTTTTTAGCAAAAATAAAAACACCAACAGAACAATTTGAATATAAAGGTCATTTTACTCTAAAACGATGAATTATAATACTTAAAAATTGATATATTTGTGTAGCACTCAATCTATGATACACAAATTAAACATAACTGTTTTCAGTATTGGTATTTTGTTTTTTAACCAACTACCGGCACAAGATATTTCCTTGTTCAACCAATTAAATGGCCGTTTGGATTATACAGCAATTGGGAACACCCTGAATACTACCGAAAATAACAGTGCTGTAAACTGCGTCATAAACACAGCTTCTTCAGCAACATTAAGTTTATCGGCGACACAAACCATAGAAGCTGCTTATCTCTATTGGGCTGGCTCTGGTTCTGGCGATTTTAATGTAACTCTAAACACCACCAATATTACGCCTTCACGAACCTTCGCTTATACATTAGATTCTTCACGACAATTTTTTGCCGCATTCGCAGATGTAACTACACTCATTCAAACCGAGGGAAACGGCCTGTATACACTTAGTAATTTAGAACAAATAGAAATTTCATCGGACTATTGCTCTACAGGGACAAATTTTGCGGGTTGGGCCATAACCGTTATTTACTCAGACCCTGCACTTCCACTAAATCAATTAAATGTCTATGATGGATTAGAAAGCGTTCCTGACACTATTACCATTGAATTAAACAGCCTAAATGTGATGGATACTACTGGTGCTAGAATCGGATTTATAGCTTGGGAAGGCGATGCTGGTTTAGCAGTGAATGAAGTATTACAAATGAACGGAATTACCCTCAGTAACCCACCACTTAATCCAGCTAACAATGCTTTTAACGGCACCAATAGTTTCACAAACGATTCCAATTTATACAATATGGACATCGATGTTTATCCAATAGAACACACAATTAATGAAGGAGATTCATCTGCTGTTATTCAATTAACTTCTGGACAAGATTTAGTAATGGTAAATAATATCATTACTGTATTAAATAGTCAGTTACCAGATGCAAGTGTTACTATTGATTCTATTGATCTACGCTGTAATTCTCGTGAATTAACCATAGAATATACCATAGAAAATCTAAATTCAACACATTTATTAGCTGCAAATACGCCCATCGCATTTTATGCCGATGCAGAGCTCGTTGCACAAGCGCAAACAATCAACAACATTCCCATCAATGCTTCCGAATCCAATCAAATTAGTTTCACAATAGCCCCTTCGAATCTAAACCCGATAAACTTATCAATTGTCGTGGATGATATTGGCACCGGAACTGGTGTAGTCACGGAAATCAGTGAAACGAACAATACAGCTGAAATCCCTATCGAGTTTTTAAAATCTCCAGAAACAACCCCTTTAAATCCTTTAATCAGTTGTAGTTTTGGCAATCATGAAGCGGTTTTTAATTTACAAAATGCTTTAGACGAAATAGACGCTTCGTTTGATTTAGAGACCGTTGTTTTTTATCAATCCTTAGAAGATTTAATAACTGACCTTGGTGCTTTGGTCAATCCCACACAATACATCAATACGAATAACATTTCAACAATATACTTCAGATTAGATGCTGAGCCTTGTTATGAGATTTTTTCAGTGAACTTAGAGGTGAGTGACTGCGATCCCACCATTCCTCAGGGTTTTTCACCCAATGGAGATGGTTATAATGATTGGTTTAATATAGATGGACTCTATGAAGTATTTTTACAGCACGAACTCCTAATATTTAATCGTTTAGGAGTAATTATTTTTAAGGGAAATAATGATCTTAAATGGGATGGAAAATCCAATTATGGCCCACTAAAAGGTGACAATCTTCTTCCTGTTGGAACCTATTTTTATGTATTGCATTTGAATGTTCCAAATTCAAAACCAAGATCGGGTTGGGTTTATATGAATTATTAAGCTGTTTTAAAAAAGATTTTTGGACTCTCTTTGCTCTAGCGCTTTCTTTGCATTAGCTTTGCAACTATGCAATTTAAGCTAACATCTAATTTTAAACCCACTGGAGACCAACCCGCTGCTATCAAGCAACTAGTTGCCGGAATTGAGTCTGAGGAAAAATATCAAACACTCTTGGGAGTGACTGGGTCTGGAAAAACATTTACAGTCGCCAATATCATTCAAAAAGTTCAGCGCCCTACACTGGTATTAGCCCATAACAAAACACTCGCGGCACAACTCTATTCGGAGTTTAAGCAGTTTTTTCCTGAAAACGCTGTCGAATATTTTGTATCCTACTATGATTACTACCAACCAGAAGCCTACCTTCCTGTTTCTGGAACCTATATAGAAAAAGATTTATCTATTAATGAAGAAATTGAAAAGCTGCGTTTAAGCACCACTTCTTCCCTATTATCAGGACGAAGAGATGTAATTGTTATCGCTTCTGTATCGTGTTTATATGGCATAGGAAATCCTGTTGAATTTCAGAAAAACGTGATCAGTTTAAAAACAAATGAAGTCATTTCGAGAACCGCCCTATTGCATAAACTCGTTCAAAGTTTATATTCGAGAACCGAAGGCGAATTTAATCATGGAAATTTCAGAATCAAAGGAGATACCGTAGATGTGTTTCCAAGTTATGCGGATTATGGATTTAGAATTCACTTTTTTGGAGATGAGATTGAAGCCATTGAAGCCTTTGATGTAAATACCAATAAAGTTATTGAAGTCTATGAGGCGATCACGATCTATCCAGCTAATATGTTTGTTACTTCCCCAGATATTTTACAGAATGCTATTAAAGACATACAAGATGATTTAGTCAAGCAACACGATTATTTCAAAGAAATTGGAAAACATCTCGAAGCCAAACGATTGAAAGAACGTACCGAATTTGATTTGGAAATGATTCGTGAGTTGGGCTATTGTTCTGGAATTGAAAACTATTCGCGCTATTTAGATGGTCGTGCACCAGGAACACGTCCGTTTTGTTTATTGGATTATTTTCCAAGTGACTCCTTGATGGTGATTGATGAAAGTCACGTGACCATCTCACAAGTACACGCCATGTATGGTGGCGATCGAAGTCGTAAAGAAAATTTAGTAGAATATGGGTTTCGTTTGCCTGCGGCAATGGACAATCGACCTTTGAAATTTGAAGAATTTGAAAGTCTGCAAAATCAAGTGCTATTTGTAAGTGCCACCCCTGCCGATTATGAACTTGAAAAATCAGATGGTGTTTTTGTGGAACAAGTCATAAGACCCACAGGTCTTTTAGATCCCATTATAGAAGTCCGACCAAGTCTGAATCAAATTGATAATTTAATTGAAGAAATCCAGCAACGAGTCGAAAAAGACGAACGCACCTTAGTGACTACCCTCACCAAACGAATGGCTGAAGAATTGACTAAATATCTTACGCGTATTCAAGTCCGTTGTCGGTATATTCACAGTGATGTTGATACCTTAGAGCGAGTTGAGATTATGCAAGATTTACGAAAAGGTCTTTTTGATGTTCTTGTAGGTGTGAATCTATTAAGAGAAGGTTTAGATCTCCCAGAAGTTTCTTTAGTAGTTATTTTAGATGCAGATAAGGAAGGTTTTTTACGTTCGGCACGTTCCTTAACACAAACTGTAGGACGTGCGGCAAGACACCTCAACGGACGCGCCATTATGTATGCTGATAAAATTACCAAAAGCATGCAAAAAACCATTGATGAAACTAACTACCGCCGCGAAAAACAAATTGCATACAATACCAAACACAAACTAGAGCCAAAAGCGCTTAATAAAAGTTTAGATAATCTGCTCACAAAAAATTCTGTGAGTAGCTATTACTACGAACAAGAAGCCCTAAAAGCGGCTGAACCCGAAAATGCATATTTGGCAGCTCCCGAATTAGAACAAAAAATAAGGGAGGCACGTAAACTCATGGAATCGGCCGCAAAGGATTTGGATTTCTTACATGCAGCGCAATTTAGAGACCAAATCAAGGCGTATCAAAAAAAGTTGAAAGATTTAAAGCAATAAAATTAGGGAGTAAATTAACTCAAATTTTCCAAAAAGTAGCTATCTATAAAGTATGAAAACCTGTCATTCTAAATACCTTCCTGCGGCAGGCAAATATTCCAGAATCTCATAACATTGTTTTTTAAATTATTATAAGAATCTGAAACGAGTTCAGATTGACAAAATGTAGCTTTTTAGATAGCCACTTTTATATATTTCAGACGTATTTATGCCAAAACCGTTTGCACCTTATCAGCCGCTTCTTGGAACTCAACCGCACTTTGAACATCTAATCCCGAGTTGTCAATTAATTCCTTAGCGATGTCAGCATTGGTTCCTTGTAAACGTACAATAATTGGCACGTTGATCGTTCCCATATTTTTGTAGGCATCGATGACCCCTTGAGCCACACGATCACAACGTACTATTCCACCAAAAATATTGATCAAAATTGCTTTGACTTCTGGATCTTTTAAAATGATCTGAAACGCTGCTTCTACACGCGCCGCATCGGCAGTACCACCAACATCTAAAAAGTTAGCGGGCTCTCCCCCTGATTGTTTAATTAAATCCATCGTAGCCATTGCAAGTCCTGCTCCGTTGACCATACAACCAACATTTCCATCTAAATCTACATAATTAAGACCGAGTTTCCCAGCTTCAACTTCAATAGGGTTTTCCTCGCGAATGTCTCTCAATTCTAGGTAGTCTTTATGTCTGAATAAGGCATTATCATCAATAGTTACTTTCGCATCGACAGCCAAAATTTTATTATCACTTGTTTTTAATACGGGGTTAATTTCAAATAAAGATGCATCCGATTTGTCGTAAGCTGTGTATAGTGCCGATACAAATTTAGTCATGTCTTTAAAAGCAGCTCCAGAGAGTCCTAGATTAAACGCAACACGACGCGCTTGGAATGGTAACAACCCAGTTGCAGGATCAATCTCTTCTGTGAAAATTAAATGGGGCGTTTCTTCTGCCACCGTTTCTATGTCCATTCCACCTTCTGTAGAATACATAATCATATTTCTTCCAGAAGTTCTATTTAATAAAACAGAAATATAAAACTCACTCGTTTCAGTTTCACCAGGGTAATACACATCTTCAGCAACTAATAGTTGGTGTACTTTTTTACCTTCGGCTGAAGTTTGTGGTGTGATGAGTTGCATTCCAATGATTTGATCTGCAATCGATTCTACTTCTACAAGATTCTTAGCAAGTTTGACCCCACCTCCTTTACCACGACCACCAGCGTGCACTTGGGCTTTTAAAACATGCCAAGCTGTGCCCGTTTCTTCAGTTAATTTTTTAGCCGCAGTAACTGCTTCTTGAGGTGTATTTACTACAATTCCCTTTTGGATTTTTACACCAAAAGTGCTTAAAATTTCTTTTCCTTGGTATTCGTGTAAGTTCATCTTTAGATTAAATTTATTTTTTAAGTTCCTCCTAGTAGAAATCATGTAAAACTTCAGAGCCCAAAAGTAATTAACCTAAGGCGTTTTACCAATAATTTTTATCATTGATTTATAGGATAATTAATTTTTGAGTTTCTATTAATTTTTTAAACCTTTTATAACAGAGAATGCTTTATCCACTAAATGATCTTCAACGAGGATGGTAAACTCATTTGTGGTAGAAACTACTTCGTATAATGTGACATTATCCCACGCCAAACGCTTAAATATCTGATAATACAACCCAACTATTTTAGAA
>Ga0209654_1002017_pt1 | contig 14729 bp, 6 predicted proteins | sample SaaInl1SG_22_DNA_FD_184646 | JGI IMG/M metagenome (GOLD analysis project Ga0209654, IMG submission 184646) | Marine microbial communities from expanding oxygen minimum zones in the Saanich Inlet - ESP_161SG_22_DNA (SPAdes) (version 2) | ecosystem: Environmental > Aquatic > Marine > Intertidal... | reverse complement strand
GCTTCTCTGCCTCCGACTAACGGAATAGCTGGAATCTTTGCAAACTTGCTTTGGTCAAACTCTGTTGAACTTGTATGTGCCTCAGTAACTCTATAATAACTATTTTCATTTTCTACAACTTGTCCAACAGCATAAGTTTTTCTTTCGTCCCAAAGAAGAAAGCTCTGGCTAATTCCGCCTACATTAACTAATGGATCGTTGTCTAAATTAAATGGAGCGTTATAGTAAAAGTACGGTTGTTGTGTATTGTATCCTCTTACTACAAATCCATAGGATTGTTTTTCAATAATAACACCACTGTAGTTAATTGTTTTAACAGGTGTACTTGTGTTTAAGAATATTTGATAGTTTTCTTCTGGAACAAAAACGTTGCCCTGGTTTAAAGGTGTTCTCGAATCAAGAATTAGTTTAAATTTATCTTTAGTACTAAATCCGCCAATTCTAAACGACATTCTATTATCAATTTGTTTTACTTCTTCAACATAATCCATATACGAAGTAGTAACACTAGACGTCATATAATCATATACATAATTTACTAATCCACTAGTATATGTTCGTGTGTCAGAATTAATAGTATTAGGAAATTGTAAGTCTTCGATACGCATTTGTGTCGAATTATTATATACAAGTTGTCCTGCAATATTTCTTGTTTGACGCTGCCTATCCCATGCTGTTGCTAAAACATTATTAGGTTGATTAACAAACAACGAAGTTAACAATGCAAATGGATATTCGCTGCTACGTCTCCAAGCAGTTTCCACCGGACTATGATCTCCGTATACAAAGTCCACTCCTAATCCAGTAGTATCGTAATTAATAATATAACCACTGTTTACAGGACTTACTAAATTACCATCTTCGTCAACTGGTAAATGACTTACTAGCTGCGGACGTTTGTATTCGTCCTTGATTGCAGCAGGTTTATTTGGTTCTCTGATAATACCAGCTTCTAAATCTTCCCATAACAATAAGTTATTGCTTGTGTACGGTGCTTCGCCGTACTGCTCGTCCCACCAAGTTGGCTTGATAGTAAATCCTAACATTTCCCAAGGATGTGTATGAGGACGATCTGTATCATACGCCCATGTATAAACAGCTCTCCAATAACCTGTTACAGGATTGCCGCTTGCATCTGACATGCCTTGGTGATTAAATGTAAACGGTTCACTTCGTTGATATCCGCTATTGCTTGTATAATCTTCGTCAACTAGTTGTAGCCATTGCACAAAGTCACTAAGCATAGTATCATTAATTGTTTGAACTGATAGTACTGTATTTCTTCCTTCCGACGGAACAAAGTTTGTAAGATCAAATAGTTCTTTATCGTATTCAACTTTAATGTTATTAAAAATACGCTTTTCTAATTCCAATAATAAGTCATCGCGGAAATCTCCGTATGCAAATACAACGCTGCCGTCGTGTCCCTGAATTACTTCTTGTGGCTCACGGTATGTGTCGTCTATATACTTTTGCGGAATGTACTTTGGATACAACCCTAACTTAGTAGGAGTCGGCGGTACATAACTTCCGTTTGTGGTTTCATATTCGTAAACTGTAATAGTATCGCCACGTTGTTTTTGTGCAGTAACAATTACAAATCCTTGATCATTGAATGTATAATCTGCACCATGAACAAGTTGAATATCATTTTGATAAACTTGTACTGCGCCGTCACTCAACTCGTCTAATGTAAATACCTTTGTTAACGCAAAGAACTGATCTTCTACATCATCAATTGTAATAGTATTAGATACTGCTGCTCCTGCTGGAACCATATCCGAGAAGTAAAACGGCATTGTTGATGTTTTATCTTTGTTTAGTTCTACAAGAATCTTATCAACGTGCTGCTTTACTGGACCACTAAACCCTAAGTCAAATGCTTTCTGCAAGAAGGTTCTTTTGAATTTACCGTATTCTCTTCTAGCATACTTTAGTGATTTAACAATGTTTGATTCTTTATCTAACAAATGGTACATTGCTAAGTTAATTGGACTACTGTGCTTTACAAAACGCTTGCCGTATTGTGATACACTGCCCAAGTCTCTTAAATTGCTTATGCCTGGAAAGCGGCCGTCAAAGTCATTTAGTTCTTCAATAATAGATCCGACATGATCGTTAACTTCACCTAATGTAAAGTCCTGCATATCTCTATTAAGCGGATTACGTTCTAAACTATTTGCAATTTCATAAATGCCATTATTGTTTTTTGCAGCACTTGATCTTGTTTTAACAATAATAACATCGTCAATGTCCAATGTTTTTAAGAAATTAATCTGCTTAATATCTTGTCCGTCTACTGTTAATTCATAATCTTTGCCTTCAAACTGTATCTGGTTATTTAGAATTACCTTTACAGTAAGATCTGTTAAAAGTCCGCTTCTGTCATAAACATCGATAGGATATGTAATCAACGAGTTGTCAACAACAAACTGTCTAATTACAGGCTGAGAACTAAGTGTGTCAGCTTTTAGCCAACCGTTCAAATAAGTAAAGTCAGTTAATGAACTATACTTTCTCAAATACGTTATTGCAGTGCTTAGTGTTACTTCTTCAGAATCTTTAACATAATTAATAACATCGGTAATTAAATCAAAGTTAAATGTAATGTCGCCTACGTTTTGTATACTTCTATAAGATAACGGAAATCCTAATTCGGTATCGTTAGCGCCAACGCCTTGTTTGTAAGAGAATATTTTAGTTCCTACAAATGTACTAGATTCATATACATCTTCGTCAACAATGCTTACACCATCTTTGTCATATAAATCAAATAGCGGAGACTGGTTTGTATTAATTTTATCTTGTGTTAGTTTCCACTCGGTGCCATTATAATAAAGCATCTTGCCTTTATAAGTTTCGCCGCCTTTACACAATACATTTTCATTTTCTAAAGGTGTAGTATCTTCTGTTTCTTGTAATGTAATTTGTCGTGTGTTTACTAATGTAATAAATTTAACTTCATAAATTTTACCATTTACAAGAGTGTCTTTGTCGCCTGTAAACAATACACGCATACCATTTGTTAAATCAACACCATCAACATTATAACCGGTTGAGCCCTCAATTGTACTAAACACATCTGCGGTAAAGTCGTCAATAAGATCGATATTTTGTTTTACACTAGTACCAAAGTCAAAAAGTTTTAATCCTGGTTCAAATTCAATAATAGGTCTTGTTGCTCTAGCAGTTTGATCTAATTCACTAGGCTGATTATTAATCGCAGCAGACGTTTCGATTACAGTTTTATGGAACCAGCGATTATACTTTGACCACAAGTTTCCGTCTTTACTTGTTCTGTCAATGGTTAAGTAATCTTTTTCTGCTGGATATCCAATTGCCTGTGAGTAAGGCAATCTATCAAAACCTTCGCTATCAAAGTTAACATCAAAGTCGTCTGTAAATGCACTTGCTACATTTAATTCGTCCTCTGCAATAAGTTGAATACTTTCTCCCACGCCTTCAACATACCACTGTCCGGTAGCATACCTCTCAGGAGTCACGTCTCCTGTAAAGTAAATTTTCATACCATTAGTTAAATCAAAGTTGCCTGAAGTTTTGTAAAACTTCTTGCCAATAATTTCTTGTTCAACATCTATGCTTGTTGCTTCGTCAATGTCGTAAACCCTAATTAACCCACCTGCATTGATATCTCCGTCGCTTACATAATAAATTGCATCCGGTGTTGCGCCATCAAGTGTTACTTCAATTGTGCCTTTTTCAACACCTTGTTCTGAGACTTGGTCCTTTAGATTAAAGGTTGTATCTAAATCCCAAGCATCGATGTGATCTTCAAAGTTCCACTCTGTAGCAATATCGCTATTAGCAATATAAATTCCACCCTTATATAATACTTGCTCGCCTTTTTTGTAAAAACTTACAGCTCTCCATTCAGGTGCAATTCTTCTTGCTGTTCTAATAGAGAACGGAAGTCCTGGTGAATCGATTTCAAATCTATATGTAATGCCTCTATAAAGTGTAAGCTCAGGATTGTTAGTAAAACCATCCGGGTCAATAACAAAAACTTTGTTATCAACACTGTCATTAGAAGTTACTTTATATGTGCTTACTACATCAATAGTTTCTCCTGCAACAGGAACTCCTTGAGGACCGTTAGGTAACCAGTAATACTCACGGAAGTTTACAAACTTATCCCAGTTAATATGAGGTTGCCAAGCATAATATTCTTGTCTGTTTAGTAAGCTATGATCGTTTACGTTACCGTCTAGGTTTCTAATTTGATTAATATAATCATTGTAAGTACCGTAAAAGTTTACGTTACCTAATTCATCTTTAATAACAGCAGCTGGTTCAAACTGGTAGTTCTCTCTGTCTGCACTAATGTCGCCAACATAATAATCACTAGGCACAAATCCTTTAGCAGTTTTACGCCCGTAGTATCCGTTTAATTTTTCAGCAACACCTGGTTGGATTAGTTGATCAAGTGTACTAGATAAGAATTTGTTATTAAACTGTGTTCTAAAATATTTAGGCAGATGCTGAGAACTTTTTCGTTTTTCATTTCCGCTACCTGGTAGTGGTTGTTCTTCTTGTCCGTTATTAAAAGCCATTTATTTTTATCCTATATACTACTGTACTTACGTATATGAACTCGTAATTCCTGTTGTGCTGGAGGCAGTTTTGACAACCACGTTTCCTTCAGCTTTTAGTCTGCTTGCTGTTACACCGTCAATAATTTCGATATCTGTAACGTCTGCTCCACTAATAAAGATCTCATCTGATTCTGCTTTAATTTCATATAAAGATCCAAATGCTTGATCTTCTTGATCAGGCACAATTATAAATGTTGATATATTTGGTGCTAGTTCATTCATTACATATGTTGATAATTCTGAGAAGTAAAAACTATCACCAAAGTCCCAGTTATCAAGTGTAAAGAATCTATTAATAGCACTAATAATATTAGATTTAAGCTCGTTGTTGTTTACAACTAAATCTTGGTTTTTAACAACTTTAAACTTTGCTTGCAACGACGACTCCGCTTTGTTTCCAAATAAAACTTTGTACTTTACTGGATGATAAATTATTTCATCACTTAATGACTTAATATTATTAAGCTCTGTACTGTAATTAGTAAATAATTCATCGCTGCTCGGCGGCAATGGCTTGTTGCTACGGCTACCATCTAACCATAATCTAAATTGATTATCATATTCTCTAGTAAGCATATGTGTGTCAATAATATTGCTTGCACTTGGATCGATTCTGTTGTCTTGATCAGCAGCATGTACATATTGAAACTTTAAATTATCTCTACCAATCTGTGCTTTGTAATTTGTCTCAATTACTGTTAATCCAGTACTTTTAACAAATGTTTCAAAAATATCTTCATCGATGTAATAAAACAAATCACCATCATCGTATTTGCTTAATGCACCTTTGCCAGTATTCTTACTTTGGAATATCCACAGAGGAAGTGTAGTTCTGTCAACGTATACATAATCGTTTACACCGTCAGCACTTTTTACAAGTTTTAGAAATACTAATTTGTCTGCGGCGTTGGTTTCTGGAGCAATAATTTCTTCAAACATTTGCGGATTATCAACAACGCCGTCATCGTCGTCGTCAAAGAAACTTACTTCAATCTTTTTACTGTCTACGTAACCTTCTGCATCTCTGTATTCTTCAACAACTTCCCAATCAAAGTCGTTACTAAACGGAGATGAACTGTCAGGTTGTGTATTAATATTCAAAACACTAATTTTATCTTTAACAATCTTACCTGTTAAGTTATTATAAATCTTATCTGAGGAGTCGTAATAGAATCTAATTTCTTTATCGCTTTCAAATACATAACGCATTGCACGATAAGTGATTGTATATTTCTCACCGTCTGTTTGGAATAATAATAACCAACTGCTATCAAGTTGTTGATTTGTAGTGTCGCCGGTTTTACCTGTACTAAAATTATTTACAACGTCCAAGTTATTCTCAGTAATCAAACGCCATTCGCCTTGTGATTGTGAATATCTTAAACCAAAAGTTTGATATGCAAATATTTGATTAATAACTTGTGCCTGTACATCGTTAGTCATTGCCTTAGGTAATGCTGTTCTTATTTCAACTAACTTTGCTGTACCCGGAATAATATCGTTTAGTACAATCGGTCCAGTTCCGTCTTCTTTAAGTAGTGTTCCATCATCTGCAACACTAATGACCTTTGTCCATAGATAAGTTGTTCCGCCTCTAAAGTCCGGAACGCCTGCTTCTAATTTGCCATTTAAAAAATGAAATCCTGTTGGTGCTTCAAATTTAAGCAACGAATTTACTTTAATAAATTTATTATTGCTTCCTGTAAATGCACCTACTTTAACATTTACTCCGTTTGGATTTACAAAGTATCCAGTAGTTTGATTTGTTAGGGTGCTTACTTGTGTCCAAACTGATCCCAAGTCTTCCACTAGCAACTTAGGAAAGCTATCGTAATAATAATTTCTTAGTTTTGTATTCTCTAAAATAGATTGTACAGTATTTGTAATTACACCTTCAACATCAGTAAGCGTTTCAAAACTAAAGCCCGCTTTTAAACTTAAATATTCTTTATACAACGAACCGTCTTTACCAAACAAGTTTGTAGTAGAATACTTTCCAGTTGCATCTGTTAAATCAAAGTATCTTGAAATACCGCTTGAAACCCTGTTTACACTCTTTGCTTTAATAATATCCTGGCTTACTGTTAAAGGTCCAATGTTATAATCTTCAGCGGTAATTAATCTATTCTGGGTATAGTAAGTTGCAGGAGCATTTCTTTTAATACTTGCACTACTTTCGCTTACTGTAGCATTATCAACTGTGTATCTTAACGCATATGTTATTGTGATAGATTCTGCTTTGCCTTGTTTAGAAACATAAGGAATTTTAATTGATATCCCTCTCATGTCGTCTGGTGTGACTACAAGTCTTTGATTTTTACTTGTTCTATAATAAACACGGAAGTTACCTTGCGGTAGTGCGCCAAATGTTCCGTCACTAAAGATTAAACTAATTCTGTCATCAATGCGGGTAAGAACGCTGTAAATATTTCTTTCATTCCTTGAAAGGCTATTATAGATAACGTTGTTACCTTCTACGGCGTCAACCTTTGACCATAATTCTAATTCATTGCCTAGTGTATCTAGTTTGTATAACCAAACGTCTGACTGGTTAACATTTGTAGCATCTATTGCAACTACTTGATTAGTTGAAGGATTATCAACATTAAATGTACCTTGATCCAATGTTCCTTGTCTAAAGTGTGAGAAGAAACCTGTATTTGAACTTGCAGCACCTTTGCCGTCATCTCTGTAAAGGAACGCAAAGTTGTTGCCCGGAAACGGTGATTCTTCTATAACACTGTCTTGTGTTATGTCGGTTGACACAACTTCAAAACTTGCACTTCTTCCGTCGATTGTTTTACTAAAACTAAATGCAGGTACTTCTGTATTTGTACTGTTAAATCTATATTGCTCTGTAGGAATGCCATTTACAATTTCACTTTTTACAGGTCTACCAAATGTTCCGTTTACAGGCAATGCTGCATTCATTACTCGTGTAAACTGTTCAAACCAGTCGGGGTTAGCTGGGTCATTCCAAACAATACTTTGATTGTTAAGATTAATGTTATTGCTGTCAATAATTTCTTCTGTAGTAGATACAGCTTCAATTTTTAATAATCCGTTTGCTGACTGATTACGCTTTGGATTATAAGAAAGCAAACGTGCTAAACGTAGCACACTTTCTCTACGCTCTGCTAATTCTAAATAATTCTCTCTAGCATTTAAGTCAATACGATAAGCAATGTTTTGTCCAAGGAAAGAAATAAGGTCAATTAATGCTAGGTACTCCGATGATTCAATATAATCATTAAAGTCTTCTGGATAATTTTGACGCAGATAGTTAATCATTGTACGACGAAGGTTATCAAAGTCGTAACTCTTAAAGTCAGCGTTCCTAAATGTTTGGTATACTCGCTTCCAGTCTTCAGCAAGTAATAATCTATTTTGTCTATCTGTTGACGACATTACCTATTTCCTCTCATATAAACTATTTAGCGGATTTAATTAAGTGCGCAGTTTATTTTTTAACTTATAAAGCCCGCACTTTCATCAAATTTCATGCGAAGCGATTCCGAAATATTATAGGGCAAATATGTAAGTGAGCACTCAATTTGAATGCCGCTTTCATAACTATCTACAATAATTTGATCAACGTTTACCCTTGGATCATAGTTTATAATCTTAGAAACGTTTTGTACAATAGCATCTTTCAAATCGTCTGTTAATGGTTCAAATAAAACGTCCCAGATGATAGTTCCAAAACTAGGATCTGATAACTTCTCGCCTTGTCTAATATGAAAGTGATTTATAATGTCTTGTTTAATAAGCTCAATGTCGTATAGTACAACACCGGTGCTGTTTGGATCTACTGTAGAGATTCCTCTATACGCCCTACTTTGCTTGGCAGGTTGCGGTGCCTTGTTGCTAGGCACAGTAATTTGTTTATAAATGTTCTTCTCTACATTACTCATACTATGTATTTACCCTTGCTAATCGTGTCCTTACATTACGCAAGGCTTGTGCGCCAGATGCTGTAACAGGTCCGAGAACTCCGTCAATTTCTGTTGCTGTTCTTTCAACCACAGCAGTTAATTCTGACGGACTTGCAATATTATCAATTCCTCTAATTACGTTTTGTGCTGTAGGGAATGTAATTGTATCAAAGTCAATTGCATCTGTTAATGCTCCTACAGTAGAGTTTGTAATGCCACTTACTAATCCGCCAATTGCGCTAGAAATGCTGCTGGCAATATTTCCTAACGCACCGGTAACTGCTCCAATTGCATCTCCTAATCCTCTTGGTGTTTGTAACACGCCGCCGTTTTGCTGTTCTGCTGTTTCGGTTGCAGGATCTGCTGCTGGAGTTTCTTCTGCACCCGGTGCCGTAGCTGCGGCTGAACTTGGTGTAGAATTAGCTGGTCTAGTTGTATTTTGTGCAAACGTGTCCGGGGTTGCAGTAACTTGTTCTTGTGTTGCCGTTTGATATTCTTCAATATGCAAATGCTCATGCCCAAACCACGGCTCATGTTCCGGAACACGTTGTGCTTCTACTGCTTCTACTGCTTCTGTAGGTTCTGTAGGTGTAGGTCCGTTTTGATCTACTGCTCCCTTAAACTTATGAGACCCAGCAGTAAAATTTGTATTAGCTGCTTTTGACCTTGTGTCTGCTCCTGAAGATAAATCTAAGTTTGCAGAAGTAGTAATTTTGCCATCTGCGCCAGCTTTTAATTCTATATTTGCTGTACTTGTTTGAAATATATTTGCACCAGATTTAAAGTGCATGTCTGCACCTGATTCAAAATACATATTACCGTCTGCTTTAAAATTCATGTTTGCTTCACTGTGAATACTAACATCACTAGCAGCATAAATGTCTACTTTACCATTACTAGATAATTCTATCCAAGCAGTGCCTCTTGAATTAGCAATATAAATTAAGTCTTCTGTATTATGCATCAATATTTGATGCCCTGTACGTGTTCTTAGACGAACAAGTTCATTGTGTGGTCTTGTCGGATCCCCGTCCTCGGTATCGCCAGCTTCTACGTTTGCATATTCTGGTGCTACTCCGTCTTCACCGCCCGGAGGTCCTTTACGAATTAGTGTTGGGTCGCCATCGTCAAAAACTAAACTACTTCCTCCCAGTCTATTTTGTGCTGTTAAACTTTGAGCAAAATTCTCGCCGTATCTGACACGAGGAGCACCGGGTCTTCTGTCTGCAGGGCCAGGACTACTAAATCCTGTTACATTGCTAGGTAAATCTCTTCTAGCACTAGAAGTTGTAGTTCCTCTAAATTCATCATCAGCTAGTCCTTGCTCAGTTAATCTTTCTAGTGCATCTGTGTTTACTGGTTTAATAAATTTCGTAGGATTACGCTGTGCAGCAGTTTCGTTCTGTTTATTATATTCGCCTACAGGCAACTTTTTTGTAGTATCTTGACTGTTAAATGTAGTGCTTGTAAATGGGCCGCCTGGAACCATCATGTTAGTATAGTCTTCTTGAATACATCCTATCCAAAAACCCTGTCCGCCTTCAGCAAATATTACAAGTACTCTAGAGCCAACATCCGGCGGAACTCCCCAAAAGCCATAACTCTTTTGACTAAACTGATGTCCTTCATTCTCTGTTGTTCCGTTGTATGGAGTAATTCCGTAAAACGGGCTTAGATAATCTACAGGTACAGCTTTACCGGGCTCGTCTGCACTGTTCCCGCTGCCGCTCTTTGTTTGTAATACAACTTCTAAACGGCCCATAAATTGACTGTCTAAATGATTCTGCACTATTGCTACAAAAGGACCTGGTTTAAAGTCATTCTTGTCGGCACTGGATTTGGTACGTTTTACTTCGCCTTCATTTTGTGTATATGTATCTGACATTATAGGCCGCCTCTAATTCTTCCTGCTTGATCTCTATCGTCTAATCTTGCTCTAATACTTTGTGACTGTGCATATTGAGCTCGCTCGTTACGACCTTCTACTACATTTCCTCTACCGCCCTGTACTGCTGGAGGACTTGTTGGTGCGGAACTAGTTCCAGGGCTTGCTGTGCCACCGGTGCCTGTTATACTATTTGCTGATTGTGCTGCTGCGCCATCACCGGCACCGTTGTCTGCGCTATCTGCATCTAGCTCATTATCAGTTTGCGGCGGCGCTTCGGGTATTACACCAGCAGAGCCAGCACTTCCGGTATTAATACTTGCTCTTTCGCCCTGTTCAGTAACTGCTTCTGCATTTTGATCAACTGGTTTACCTATTGTATCTTGTTCTTGATTCTTTCTACGAAGCATAGTTAACATTTGTGTAAATTTATTTTGTGATATTTTATTCCTAACCATTGTAACTTGATATAGTCCGCTAAACTGTCCGACAACTTGTGTTCCTAGTTCAGGAAATTGCATTTGTCCATCTTTGCCAATGTCGATCGGTGTTCTAAAATTTACAAGAACATCAACTTCTCCGTATTGATAATCCATTGCTCCGTTCTCATCAATGTTAGCACTTTCGCCGGCACCTGCATTATAGTTGCCCATACCACTGTCGGCAATATAATAAGGATCTCCCCAAATATCCATTTCTGCCATTACTAAGTCTACGTCACTGTTTACAATGGCATCGTTCATTGTTCTAGCAACTTGTGTTTCTGGGTGAACCTCAGTTCCGCCAATGTTAGAACCAGTACGTGACCGAGTTGTTCCTTGTGTGCTAGGAGTGCCTGTGCTTGGGACAACATCGTTTCTTCCACTAGATGTACCATAAATAGGATGCACTGTCGGTCTAGCAATATTGGTTTTACCTGCACTTTGAGTGTCGGCAATGTTTTGTCCAAGATCACTTTGAATAGCAGTAAAAAATGTATAATTTAAATCAATATTAAAGTTTATAATATCATCGTTCTTGCCGGTATAGATATAATTGTATTCTTTCATTGCTTGTTTTTTAAGATTACTAATACCCTTTGTTGGCTGCGTTGGACTGTTTGTTTTACTGCTATTAACTTCGTACGGTACAACCCTATAAACAAAAATTTTAGGATCCTTACCTGTCTGACTTGTATTTGCAGAATCAGTAACATTATAGACTTGCGTATCTATTTTAAACCAAGTTTTATTACCCTTCTCATCAGGTGATTGTGTAGCGAACTGTCTGCCGTATTCTGACAATAATACTAGTTCTTCTATAACGTCCTGCACTCTTGTACCTTTTTTAAAGTTAATACGCTGGCCGTCATCGCTAATTGTTATTCTACCTCTTTTAAATACACCAGTACCTGTTGTTCTATTAACATTTGGCGGACCTCCAGTATTTGTAGTTTCTTCAACAAATGCAGGTCTACCAAATGCCTCTGTTTTACCATCTAAATACGATTTAGATATTTTTGAACGTCCAATATCGTTAGCGTTCTCTGATTTCTCTGCGTACTCTCTAAAACTTTCTCCAAGATTTGAACGCCTAATTACTGTACCTGTAAGTTTACTTAACTCTGCATCAAAGTCTTGTGGCACATCACCATTAGAAATTCCTGTTATAGTGTCGAATAATTTTTGCTTTTGCTCATCAGTTAACGTTCTTTCTGATCCTGGTTCTCCTGTAGACTGAGACGCGGTTGTTGCGCCTTCTTCTGCAGGTGGTGGTGCAATTATTCCTTCGTTTGCACTTGCTCTTTCATTAGGAAACAGTAATACATATTGATCTCCTGTAGATTTATTTCCGCTGCCCTGTAGCGCAAGTTCTCGAGAATTCATAAGTGCTGCTAAACTTTCAGGACCGGTTTGTAAAAGTTCTGCTATAGTTGATCCTTTAATATCAAAGTCTTCTTTTACTGTTTGTGTTTCGTCCGACAATGCTTGTTCATTCCATGGAATTGCTTCTACTGTATAAACGCTTCCTCCAGCTGTTACATTAAATGTAATATTTGTAAACTTTAATGGAAACATTCTTCTAGCACGGGGGACATTATAAGTATTGCCCATGTCGTCCCATCCTACAAAGTCTAAATCTAACAAAAAAGGTGCATCTATATAATTTTTATGGCCGCCTTGCAGAGCTGCTTCATAAAGGCTTTGTAAAAATATCCCCATGCTATACGGTTCGTGAACCATAAATTTTAAACTTGTAGCATTGGTCTGTTTTGTATTTTGACTAGGAGCAATAATAGATTCAACTTCTACATCATCGATATAGTATTCTCCTGTTATGCCTGCTTGTTTCTCAATAGTTGTTTTAACTTGTCCTGTACTTCCTGTGCCTCCACTACGTAATATTACAATTTCAGGGCCATTAAGTCTGTATGTTGAATCAGGATGGGCAAGTTCGGTATTACTTAACACACCTAGTGTAAAAACACAATTATAAGAAGCAAAACTAGATAAAGGATTTTTTATAGGGCCGCCGGTGTATTGTTTCTTTACAGAAGATTTAATACTGTTGTCAGCACCAACGCCGCCGTTTGTTGCGCCATTCCCGCTGCCGCCAAATATTCCACCAAAGAAATTCTCAATCGGGTCTGTTATTCTATCAACAGCACCTTGTAATTCATCAACGGCTCCTTCTACAGATGATGTAAGTGCATTAACACTTATGTTAGCAGATTGTTTTAACCTTCCGACAGTTCTTTGCTCAAACTCGTCTCCGATGTCTCTACCGATCTGTTTTAGTCGGGCTGATAAATTTTGTATAGGCATTTAGTTAAGTTCCTAATACTTGCTTTAACCTACTTAACTTAGGTAAGAAGATTTCTGTGCCAGCTTGAAAGTCATAAATTGGATCTTTTAGTGTGTCCATATTTCTTTGTGCAAACACCCACCACAATTTATGATCATTGTATAAATCATATGCTAATAGATCTGGCCTATAAGTATATTGCGGTTCAATTGTGTAAGATATATCGTCATTGTCGGCTGGCACTGGACGAATTTTAAGGAGGTCTAGATATTGACCATTCTTAATACGTGTTTTGTGCCAAGGACTAGTTGCGCTGTATGCTGCCATTACATGTACCCCGAATCATTACCAAATATATAACCGCCGGACACAAACTTGTCAAGACTAAATTTATTAACTGTATCTCTACTGTATGTCGGTAATAGTGTAACAGCAATTTCGCTCATTGTTGGCACCCAAGATCCATTAGGTCCAATATCTACTTTAATGTAATCTACGTCTGGCAGTAATGTGTAGTTAAAAGTGTTAACCACAACAGGAACACTTTTAAGAACATAATCTCCGTATCCATTCAGTTTCACAACAGGTGGAGGTGCACCGGCATTTGAACTTTGACCGTATGCCATTTTAGAAACACTTCGTAAGTAATGTTGCATTGCAATCCAATATTCGCCTTCTTTAGAATTCTCTACTGTGAAAGTTCCTGTAATAGTAATATTATCAATTGTGCTGTTCTGGTAGATCCTAAATGGATAATTACTGTGAGTAGGACTAAGAGCATCGTAATTTGCGGTGTGAGTCACAAATACCGAAGGAGTATATGGAAATACTAAGCTGTTGCTTGTTTCTCTCAAAGGTTTTAAAAGGTAGCTGTCGGACATGTTAGCTGGCACAGAAAGTCTAACTCGCCAATCTGTGTCTGTACCGCTATACCAAGCACCGTCTGTAAACGATCCATCGGGACGTTCAGCACCGCTTAGTAAGTTAACAGCTCGTAAAGCACGACCGATATTAGTGTCATCTAGATAATCAGTTACACCTTGTTTTGCTCGTTCTACAAGACGAGTACCAAATGTGGATTGATCAGACCCTTGTCTAGTGCTTTGCCTTGTTTGAGGATTATTTGCCATATGTGTTCTCCTATAGTATTATTTAGTTGACTTTTTTAACTGCGTATATTATAATAGTAACATAACTACAGGAGATCCGATGAGGAAAGTAAACTATTTAAACAATAAAGATATATTAAAAGAAATTCATAAATCAAAAAATTCATTTTGTAGTTTTGTTGACCCAGATTACAATCAATTTGATATAATTCTAGATGATGTTAGCAAAATTAATATTCGAACAATTGCAGAAGCAAAGCGTAATAAAGCAAAACGCCTTTCGCAAGCAGATTATAACGAACGCAAAATGGCAGGTGAAAAGGTAAAGCAGGCAGACTGCGAAGTTCCTTACACAAAAATTACAAAAGAAGAATTAATCTTTCGTATCATGACATTTGATCAC
>Ga0209654_1002016_pt1 | contig 14731 bp, 8 predicted proteins | sample SaaInl1SG_22_DNA_FD_184646 | JGI IMG/M metagenome (GOLD analysis project Ga0209654, IMG submission 184646) | Marine microbial communities from expanding oxygen minimum zones in the Saanich Inlet - ESP_161SG_22_DNA (SPAdes) (version 2) | ecosystem: Environmental > Aquatic > Marine > Intertidal... | reverse complement strand
TTGGTCCGATTTGAAACCTAATATAAGAATAGTAGGATGTAGTTAGATAATTATCTCCAACTCTTAGCCTATATTTGCGCCTCGTTGGGGATGTAGCTCAGTTGGCTAGAGCGTTTGACTGGCAGTCAAGAGGTCGTGGGTTCGAATCCCATCTTCTCCACAAGTTTAACCCCTTATAAAACCTCACTTTTCAGTGGGGTTTTATTTTTTGGTGATTTATCGTTTGCAAGGTTTCTGCAAGGTTTAGGTCGAATTAGTCAGTCATTGAATCGTATTATCTGACAATTTCATCCTTTCAAGTACTATTTATAAGTAAACAAGTCAAATGAAATCAAAGAAAAAGGTTGTTATCCTCACAGAGAGTCAAGTAAAATCATTGATGGGTAATCTTAGAGCAGAGAGGGATAGGAAGATTTTAGAGGGAGTTAAGAAAAATCAATCAAGATAATCATAGGTGTCATTGTAGATCGCTCTAAGTCTTTTTCCGTTGTGGTTCCAATATAGACCTGGCGCAACATTGTAGTCGTTATCCAACATTGTTCTTGTTGCTTTTGTTAACGACATAGTCTTTTCATTGTATAAAACCTTTTTTTCGTCAAGTACCTTACAGCTGTGTTGACCGTCAACAGAATAAAGTATATCTCCAACCTCAATTCCCATCTCTTGAAAGTTAAATGAAGGTCTTCTCTTTCGAGTATATTCTTTACTTGCACGCTTTGATACTTCATCAACCTTGTCCAATTCTTGATTGATTTCAGGTGTTACATCTTCATGATCTAAAAGTCTAAGGATTACAATTGCTTGTTCCTCGTCTATATCAAAAAACTCTCTTGATGGATTTACTCTATTCGGGTTGAAGGCTTGATGAAGCGATGCCTCTACAACTTTTACATTCTTTACCTTTCCCGCAAAGACGCATTCGAATGGTAAAGGAACGCCAGTACTGTATAATTCAGACATCCTAATCTGAACCTCGTCTCGAAGGGTAATTCCAATCTTGACAAGATTTGGAAATGCGGGGTTTTTTAAAACGTAGACGATACCTTCTTCCATATCCACAATATAATGATGTTTATTGGTAGCTAAGATAATAATTTCTATCTTTCGGAAGTAAAACTTTAATTTTTATTAAAAGTATTATGCTAAAAGAGGTCTTCAAATCGAAAGGAGTAAAACAAAAGTGGTTGGCAGAGAAGATGGGTGTTTCGGAAGTCACCATTTCGAACTGGGTAACGAAGAAGAGTTCTCCATCGCGAAAGAACCTCGAGAAATTGAGCAATCTATTGGATGTCTCAATTAACGAATTGATTTAATGATAGAGTCTACATTGAAATATGAGTTTTCATTGACGGGATCCTCCCTGAGGGTCAACGATATGGTTCTATTTGCCTCAAAGTATGTGAGTGAAGGTGTGGCGGAGTTTAAGTCTGATAAAGGAACCACCAATAAAAGGATGGTTTCTGAATTCAAGAAGAGGATTGATAACCTAACACATGACCAGCAACTTCTTTTCGTAGACGGAGATTTTTCAACTCAGAAACACTTGGCTTTTCTATCGGCTTGTAAAACCTATAGTCTTCTTCGGGATTTTGTAATAGAGGTAGTACGTGAGAAGTTCTTAATAATGGATTTTAATCTCACGGACACAGATTATCTTTCATTTATAAGAAGAAAGGAAGTAGATCACGATGAGTTATCTGAATTAACGGACCTAACTCAGGGAAAGGTTAAACAGGTCATCTTCAAGATTCTCGAACAGGCGGGGATTATTGACAATATCAAGAATAAAGAGATTCAACTTCAGTTATTGGGTGGATCAACCAAAAGAGTAATTGTTGAGGATAATCCTGATTGGCTAAAAGTATTTCTAATGTCTGACATAGACATTCAAACGGTAATTGATTGATATGGAGAACCTAAATAAAAAATTCGATCACCTTTTTAAGGTTATATCAAAACAAGGGTTCCTGAATAAAGAATCTCTTGGGGGTGAGATCCCATTTTTTATATCTGCGTACAATGCAAAACAGGAGATACAGGTTAGAGAATCAATAAGCCTACTTAAGAACAAGCTCAGTAACCATGGAATAGAGGTGTTAGAGATCAACCTCTTTGAATTGAGTTGTGAGCTATTAGAATCCAACGGAGGTTTAGAAAGAATGTATATGGTTGAGCGGGCAAAAGGATCTCAAAAGTTTTTGCGTGCCTTACAGTCTGCATTAAATATTCATGAAGTTCTGCTTCCTAAAATCAGAGAAATCATAGAGTCATCAAATTCTCAGGTATACTTTTTAACAGGAATTGGGCTGGTCTTCCCCTTTATAAGGTCGCACAACATATTAAATAACCTTCAGTCAGTTGCCAAGGAGTCTCCTACGGTTGCCTTTTTCCCTGGCGACTACAACGGTCATACCCTAAATCTATTTGGCCTACTGAAAGACGATAATTACTACAGAGCATTCAACATTGAAAAAATCGAAGCATGAAAATAAACTCCATCTTCCAAAAGAATATCAATAGAAATATTGAGACCGTCATCAAGGCTGATGATAGAGATCATATATCAGATGAAGTAGCTGAATATGTAATCACCAATGAGATCTCAAAAAAGATCCGAGAGTTCTTTTCTGCATACAATTCATATGCAGGAGCCAATGGTGTTTGGATATCAGGGTTTTTTGGGAGTGGTAAGTCACACCTATTGAAAATCTTGTCTTATGTATTGGAAAACAAAGAGTTTGAAGGGTATTCAAGTGGAGATCTATTCGCTGAGAAAATAGAAGATGATCAGATGCTGAAAGGTGATGTGTTGGCTGCTTGTAAAATCCCTTCCGAATCGATTTTATTCAATATTGACCAACAGGCACAGATCACAAGTAAGGAAGACGCGAATGCCATACTTGAGGTATTCTATAAAGTGTTCTACGACCACTTAGGATACTATGGGTTTATTCCACATGTTGCCGAATTTGAAATGTGGTTAGATGACGAAGGAATCCTTGAGGAGTTCAAAAACAAGCTCAAGTCAAAGAACGGAAATCAATGGGATGACGTTCGTAAAAACTACTTTGACATCAAACTCCAACAGGACCTTAGTGCTGTTTTAGGAGAGATTAAAAATGTTGGCCCTGAAGATTACATCGATGTATTAGATAAACTCGAAGAGAACCACAAACAATCAATTGAGGACTTCTGTAATAGAGTTCAGCAATACATCTCAAAACAAGAGCGAGGTTTCAGACTTAATTTTTTTGTGGATGAAGTCGGACAGTACATCAGTGACAACACTAAACTGATGTTGAACTTACAGACCATCGCAGAGTCATTAGCAACTAAAACTAAGGGGAGTTCTTGGATTTTAGTTACCTCTCAAGAGGATATGGAGGCGATTGTAGGTGACATGAACAAGTCCCAACAAAATGACTTTTCAAGGATTCAGGCACGCTTTAAAATCAAGATTCCTCTTACTTCCGCGAACGTCGACGAAGTAATTGAGAAGAGACTTCTAAAGAAAAATGATGATGCGAAGACTGAATTGAAGAAGGTCTTCGGAAAGGAGAGTGACCACTTAAGAACTATCTACTCATTCTCAGATGCAGGGGTACAATTTAAAGGGTATAAAGACTATTTAGACTTTATAAATAAGTTCCCATTCCTTCCGTATCAATTTGATCTATTCCAACAGTGTAGACGAGCGTTATCGACACACAACGCATTCCAAGGAAAACACTCTTCAGTGGGAGAGAGATCAATGCTTGGTGTATTCCAACAGGTAACTCAGAAATTGGGTGATTCGGGACTTTCGGAATTGGTAAGTTTTGATCGAATGTTCGAGGGGATTCGTAACGAACTTAAGGGGGAGATTCAGTCTTCGATTTTGGTTGCGGAGAATAACCTCGATAATTCATTTGCCATCCGAGTGTTGAAGACCTTATTCTTGGTCAAGTATTACAGCAGTTTTAAGACAACCAAGAGAAATGTATCTGTACTTCTTATCGATAGTTATTCTGTTGACCTTAAAGAGCACGATAAGAATATAGATGAAGCACTTAATCTACTTGAAAATCAAAGTTACATTCAACGAAATGGAGACCTCTACGAGTTCTTGACGGATGACGAGAAGGATGTAGAACAAGAGATCAAAGAGGTTGACGCAGACGATCAAGCGGTAAATCAACTTCTCAAAGAAATACTATTTGATGAAGTAATCCGAGATAACAAGATCAAGTTCGAAGACAATAAACAGGATTACAAGTTTACAAGCAAGATTGATGGTGCTGTACTCGGAAGAGAAGAAGAGTTAGGTATAGAAATCATAACACCAAATTACCATTACTATAATGAGGTGAATGAGATGGCTACCCAAACCATGGGATTATCTCTTATGAGACTTCTCATGCCCGAGGATGGTGTCTTTATAAAGGATGCTAAGATGTATATCCGCACAGGTAAATACATCAAACAAAATCAGTCCACTTCATTGAAGGCGGAGCGAAAAAGAATTCTACATGACAAGTCAGTTCAGAACATCGAACGAAGATCAAATCTCGTAAAACTCGCTAATCAATTATTGTCAAGATCCGAGGTGTTCATTAATGGTACGTCTCAAGAGTTGGGAGCAACCTCTGACGGGAAAACCAAAGTCATCAAGGCGTTTCAAATTCTTGTTAAAACTGTTTACCCTAACCTTAAGATGTTGGGTAATCAGCAATACTCTGAAGACACAGTTAGAAGAATTATCTCCTCTACCCAAGACGACCTTTTTGGAACAGACGATACAACTATTTCAGAGGCCGAAAATGAAATTTTAATCGTTCTTGACCGAAGAAAGAAACAATCTGATCGGACCTCATTAAACGATCTTAAGAATCACTTTGGAATGAAACCTTTTGGGTGGTATCCAAATGCGGTTTGGTCCATGGTGGCCCGCCTATACAAGAGAGGTAAGATCGAAATGAAACAGGACTCTAATCTCTTGGAGGACAATCAAGTTATTGATGCATTGCTGATTAGCTCTAACTATGGAAACACCCTTCTTGAAGTTCAAAAAGATGTAGATCCAAAACTGATCAAGGAATTAAAAACCTTGTATTCGGAGGCCTTTGATGAATCATGTCCGTATCAGGAGGCAAAGGACATTGCTGTTGGATTCAAGGATAAACTATCGGTCTTGCTTCAAGAAGTAAATGGACTTATACAAAATTCGAACAACTACCCATTCCTTAAATTATTAGAACCAATTCAGGAGAAGTTAAGATCATGGAGTGGCAAGGATTACACATATTTCCTTTTAAGTCGTCAAGAGTTTGAAGACGCCTTATTGGATGCTAAGGAAGATCTATTAGATCCGATTCGAAAGTTCATGAATGGGGATCAAAAGAAGATCTATGATGACATTAGATTGATCGTAAACTCAGATACTACAAACCTGTCATTTGTTGATGGTGATGAAATGGAACAGTTAAGAGTTGTTCTAAACCATGACAAACCATTCCTCGGTACACTTATACGTGACGCGAAGTCAACAATGGATACTCTTAAGGAGAAAATCCAATCCAAAATCAAAGAGGAGAAGGAATTAGCCGCAGAAAGAGTAAATACAATTATCACTCATTTTGAGAATAAGTCCGAGTTTACACAATTGGATAACACTCAGAAGGAAGATCTATTATCGCCTCTTAAGTCAGCATTAAAGGAAATAAGAGAGGAAAGATTTATTTCCAATATTAGAAACATTGCTCAAAATGTTCAAGATGAAATAGAACCTCGTCAGTTAACAAGGCTTCAAAGATTAACGTCTGTGGGAGAGGAACAATTTGAGTATATAAAGGCAAGTGGGATTCATATTTCATATGATAAACGAGAGCTTAAGACTAATGAGGATGTCGATGAGTACATCGAAACCCTGAGAGAGAAGTATAAAGAGCAAATCAGTAAGAACCGTAGAATATCCCTTTAATCGATGAATACAAACCAACTTAAGAAGTTTGCACAAGAGGCACGAAGAAAACTTATCGATCAGGTGTCGGCTAAGTTGAACTATGTATTGACTTCTGACTCTGCCGAACTAAGAGAGAAGGGAACTGCGGTCCAAAAACTTAAAGAGGCTCTAAAAGAGACCTCTAAAGAACAACTTATTGATAAAGTTGCCTACACTTGGTTCAACCGATTTGTGGCACTTCGGTTCATGGACGTTAATGATTACCAGCCAATAGGTGTTCAGGTGTTGTCCACATTGGATGGATTTACCACCCCTGAGATATTGGATGATGCAAAAAGAGGTAATATTCATGATGAACTTCAAGTAAATAGAAGGAAGATTGGAGATTTATTAGACGGTAGAATTCCAAGTTCAAATCCTCAAAATGAAGTTTATAAACTCCTTTTAACAGGGGTTTGTAACCATCTCCATAAAACCTTCCCATTCCTTTTTGAACGTATTGATGATTATACTGAATTACTCCTTCCTGATGATCTTACATCAGAATTCTCAATCGTACAAGACATAAGGGATGGAATGTCCAAAGAGGACTGTAAGGAAGTAGAAATTATTGGATGGCTATACCAATTCTACATCTCTGAAAAGAAGGATGAAGTATTTGCCTCCAATGAGAAGGTAAAGAAGGAAGATATCCCAGCAGCTACTCAATTGTTCACCCCAAGATGGATCGTAGAATACATGGTTCAGAATACAGTTGGGAAATTGTGGCTACTCAATAATCCATCCTCAAAGTTAAAGGATCACATGCCTTACTTTATCGAGTCTGAGGAAAAAGATGATGAATATTTAAAGGTGTCATCTGTTGAAGAGATTACTCTTTTAGATCAGGCCTGTGGTAGTGGGCACATCTTGGTATACGGATTTGAATTGTTCGTAAAGATTTACGAGGAACAGGGATATAATCAATCTGAGATACCTGAATTAATCATCAATAAAAACCTATTTGGTTTTGAGATTGATGAGCGTGCAGCTCAACTATCGGGTTTTGCTCTTTTAATGAAAGCAAGGGAGTATCATCGAAGAGTATTTAGAAAAGAGTTAAAACCGAATATTCTTTGTTATAAGGATCTCAAATTGACTGAAGATGAAATCAAAGAAACCTTCAATCAACTTAATATAAAGTTGACAGATGAATTGTTTTATGATTTAAAGAATATCCAACAAGCAACCAACTTAGGGTCATTGATAGGTCCCCACTCGGATTTAAAATTTCTGAAAGAGATCTCAGAGAAAATTAAAGCATACAAAGATTCCTCAGATGTGTTCCTCAGATATCGATTAGAGGAGTTAGATACTGCTTTGCATCATTTACAACTATTGAAGAGCAAGTACCATTGTGTGGTTGATAATCCACCTTATATGGGTGGAGGGAAAATGAATAAAAATCTTTCAGATTGGGTCAAAATTAATTATCCAAATAGCAAGTCAGACCTTATGGCTTGTTTTATGGAAGTTGGATTGGAAATACTTTATCCAAATGGATTGTTAGGAATGATTAACCAACATAGTTGGATGTTCCTGAGTAGTTATGAAAAATTAAGGAAGAAACTAATTAAGGACTCTCAAATTGACACATTGCTTCATTTAGGGTCAAGAACTTTTCCTGAAATAGGGGGAGAGGTAGTTCAAAATGCCGCATTTACATTAATAAATTCAAAAAAAACCCAACATGGAATATTTTACAGGTTGGTAGATATTAAAAGCTCTAACAAGAAGAAGATTCATTTTAAAAATGCATTATTAGCGCATGATTCCGAAATTGTTTTTCGTAGAAGACCTATCGAATTTTTATCAATACCTAACGGTGTCATTGGATATTGGCCATCTTCAAATGCATTAAAAGCTTTTAGTTCAGGAACTCTTAAAGATATTTCTGATTTGAAAATTGGACTTTCAACAGGGGATAATAATCGTTTCATACGTAATTGGACTGAATTAGACTATAATTCCATTGGTGATAATAAATTATGGGCTGAGGTTCTTTCGGGTGGAGTAAAAAGAAAGTGGTATGGAAATCACATTAAAACTGTAAAATGGAATAAAGTAGGTAAAGAAATTTCTGATCACAAGAGTTCAGTAATACGTAATAAACAATACTATAATTCACCTTCAATTGATTGGAGTCGAATCTCTACCGATTTCTCAGCAAGAATAAATTTACAGGGTAAGATTTTTGACACAAACAGCGGTTGTCTATTCCCACAAGATGATTCACACATCTATCCAATATTGGGATATTTAAACTCAATAGTTTCAATTTTTTTTAACCAACTTTTGAGTCCGACACTTTCCTTTCAAGTTGGAGATGTTTCTAATTTACCGTACGCTTTATCATACATCGAGACAAAATCTTTGGTCGATGAATGTATAAAGATTTCCAAAATAGAATGGGACCATACGGAAATATCCAAGGATTTTCAGAGATCAGAATTGATTAAGAGCGAAGTTAATGAAGTATCAGAGTCATATGATTTATACACACGTTTTTGGAGAAACAAATACATTCAGCTTCAAAAAAATGAAGAGGAATTAAACCGAATTTTCATAGAGGTTTTTGGTCTTCAAGATGAGCTTATTCCTGATGTTCCATTAAAAGATATCACTATTCTTAAAGAAGAAACATCAATCGTGAATGGTGAGCTGGTTTTTGATCAAAAGGAAGTTTTCTCTCAATTTGTTAGTTATGCGGTTGGATGTATGTTTGGAAGGTATTCTTTGGATAAAGAAGGGCTCATTCTCGCCAATCAAGAAGAAACACTTCAAGATTATTTAGTCAAAGTTGAGAAACAAGAAGCTGAATTATCATTCGTTCCTGATGAAGACAATATCATTCCAATCTTGGATGATGAATGGTTTGAAGATGATATCGTAGGTAGATTCCATGAGTTCTTAAGAGCAAGTTTCGGAGATCAAAATTTTGACAAGAATCTATCCTTTGTTGAAGAGTCCGTAGGAAAAGACATCCGCAAATACTTTGTAAAAGACTTCTATAAGGACCACATCCAACGCTATAAGAAAAGACCAATCTATTGGATGTTTTCATCCCCGAAAGGGTCGTTCAATGTATTAATATACATGCATCGTTATACTCCTGACACTCTTAATCAAATCCTCAACGGGTATCTCAATGAGTACAGGGAAAAGTTAAAAACAAGAATGGAAACGTTAGATCATTTGATGATTTCAGGAAGTCCTTCAGAACAGAACAAGGCAGCAAAAGAGAAAGACAAAATTCAGTTAGTACTTCTTGAACTTCAGGAGTATGAAAGAGAAGTTCTCTATCCATTAGCAACTGAACGTATATCTATCGATTTGGATGATGGTGTATTGGTGAATTACAACAAGTTTGGAAATGCGATAGCGCCAGTATCGGGGCTTAATGACAAGAAGGCTAAGGATAAAGTAAGGAAGTTTGATTGGATAGATAACTCTACAATACGATGAGTAAGATAGCAGAGAGTTTAACGAAGTTATTTGGCCAACATAGGGTTGTTTTTTGGTATGATGCCAAAGAAGAGCTTCGTGAGGAGTATAATGGGGTGGAAATTCGGGGGGTTAAAAGAATAGAAGGAAGTAAAAACCCGTTTGAAATAAAAGTAACCATCAATCAAGACTTAGATCAGAAGTATCTTCTTTACTTCCCGTACGAGAAACCATCCAACGAGTCCAATTGGTTATTGGATATGGAACTCGCTTATCATGTATTTCAAACGGATCAAGAGGCACTTTATCTCCAAGAATTGGAATTGGATTATGCGTTCAAAAGTTTAGTCTCAGATCACATTCACTTTTTCTCCGCAAAGGATCGAAGAGAGAAACTCAAGGAATTATTGGGTAAGGGCGATGAACATTTGGATATCAGATACAAAATGTTGTCCGTGGTTTTTGGGGTGGATCAATTAAGTGTTTATACATTTTTACTCGCACACCTGAATGCTCTATCTAATGACAACTCAAAGTTTGATAAAGACTTAGACCGCTATAATTTATCAATGTTTTATTGGTCTCAGGTAAAGGGATCATTTCACTTTGAAAGTGACTCCCCCAATATCTTAGAGTTTATTATTGAGGTATTCAACGCCACTTCTTCTTTAGGTTCAAAGTCAAAACAGACCAAGGAAGGAAGGGTGCTCCTTTCTCAATGGAAAGACTCTATCACCTATAAAGATGCCTATCGTATCCTCTCAGAACGTATTTCTGATGCTTTAGATATAGAATCTAAGTTGGACTCCGAATCGTATGAATCGGTGCTTTTGGAAGACCACTATGAATTGATTGATAAAAAGATCATCTCAAGCATAAACGATAAAATCATTGCTCAGACGATAAAGCTTGATACAGTATTAAGTCAGGTTAAACAGAGGGAAAATACTTTTTGGTACTACGATTACAAGAACTACTATGATTGTTTGGTATACGCCTCACAACTCATGGAATTAGTTCCAAAGTATGCTTCCAAAGGCTATTCTACTATTGAATCAGGGGTTGGAGACTATACTAAGACCTTATTCAAGGTTGACCAATTGTATCGAAAGTTCATTTGGTCCTACAGAGAAACCAATCAAAACCGTGTTCTCAACCAACTTTATCTTAAAATAGAAAAGGTTTACTCCAACGATTGGTTACTTACTATTAATAATCAATGGCAAACCACTATTGATAAGACTAATGGGTGGCCGTTCAAAGTTCAGAATTCTCAGCAATCGTTCTTTAAGACTCACATTCAACCCTTTGTAAGTAAGAATCAAAAGGTGTTTGTGGTGATTTCAGACGCCCTTCGATATGAATGTGCGGAAGAATTGACCACCATGATTCAGAATGAGAACAGGTATCAAGCCAATATTGAATCTATGATTGGATCACTTCCTTCATATACACAGTTGGGAATGGCATCTATCCTTCCTCGAAAAGATACGTTGACCTTGAAGGAAGGATCAGACTTAGTGTTGGTTGATGGCGTTCCCGCATCGGGGATTGATGGTAGAGGGAAAATCCTCGACCTCAATTCGGGATGTAGAGCCACGGCAATTCAAGCAGAAAAATTTATGCGTATGAATTCTTCCACGGAGGGAAGAACCTTCGCTAAATCATATGATGTCATCTATATCTACTCTAATCTCATTGATAAAACAGGTGATGATAAAACATCAGAGGATAGAGTCTTTGAAGCGGTTCAAGAAGAGTTGGAAAACCTCGTCGATTTAATCAAAAAGATAGCGGCGGTTAATGGCAATAGTATCCTAATCACTTCCGATCATGGATTTATTTACCAGCATCATGACATTGATGAAAGTGACTTTAGTAAATCTAATTACTCGGGTAATGTTTGGAAGTCCAACAGAAGATTTGTTATTGGATCATCGTTGGAAACTGACGATACGTGTAAATCATTTAAAGGAGAAGATATCGGGCTACAACAAGGAGTAGATGTCTTAATTCCAAAGTCTATTAACAGACTAAGAGTTCAGGGGGCAGGATCAAGATTTGTGCATGGAGGTTCTACACTACAAGAGGTTACAATCCCACTGATTAAAATTTCCAAAAAGAGAGAAGATACCACGAGACAAGTAGAAGTTGATATCATTCAAACCACCGATCGAATTACTTCTAATCTTTTGGTGGTCTCCTTCATACAATCTGAGATTATTTCTGAGGTGGTACAACCAAGAACCATCAAGGCTGAATTATTTGCTGAAGATGGAACTTCTCTAAGTGATTCATTTAAATATGACTTTGATTTTTCAGAGGGATCTGAGCGACAAAGAGAAGTAAGAAAGACATTCACTCTAAACTCCAAGGCGAGTGGTCAATACAAGAATCAGAGAGTGAAATTATTATTGGAGGAACCTGTGAATGGAACCTCGAAATGGAAGAGATACAAGGAGTTTTACTTCTCTTTGAATATCTCGTTTACAAATGACTTTGACGACTTTTAATTATGAAACCATTAGATAGAAAAATTAATGATCATTTCCCTGGCAAGGTGGTTCGAAAGGACCTCACAAAACTTGTTAAAGGGAATGCAATAGTTCCAACTTACGTGTTGGAGTATCTATTGGGTCAATACTGTGCTACGGACGATGAAAACACTATCAAAGAAGGCATCGAAACCGTAAAGAGAATCATCTCTGATCATTTTGTTCATAGGGATGAGGCTCAGATAGTTAAATCCACTATAAGAGAGAGAGGATCGCACAGGATCATTGATAAGGTATCTATTAAGTTAAATGATCGTGAAGATCAATATGAGGCATTTTTTGCCAACCTTGGATTAGGTAAGATTCCAATCTCGGATGATGTAATTAGAGAACACCCCAAACTACTTTCAAGTGGTGTATGGTGTATTCTTACGATGGGGTATGTATCAACTGATGAAAAAAAGGCAACCCCTTGGGTAGTTGAACAGATTAAGCCAATTCAAATCTCCAACATCGACGTTGAGGAATTCAAATCCGTTAGAGATCAGTTTACCACTGATGAGTGGATGGATTTACTTCTTCAAACCATGGGATTAAACCCTGATGAGTTTACTAAACGATCTAAGCTTCTTCAGATCACTCGCCTCGTTCCATTTGTAGAGAACAACTACAACCTGATAGAATTAGGACCAAAAGGGACAGGTAAGTCTCACGTCTTTTCTGAACTATCTCCCCATGGAATTTTGATTTCAGGAGGGGAAGTATCCAAAGCAAAACTATTCGTTAATAACAGTTCAGGTGAAATAGGACTTGTAGGGTATTGGGATGTAGTTGCCTACGATGAATTTGCAGGTAAAACTAAGAGAACAGATAGAGGTCTCGTGGACATCATGAAGAACTATATGGCTAATAAGTCATTCTCTCGAGGTACAGAAGTTTACGGCGCCTCTGCATCAATGGTATTTGTTGGAAATACAGACCACTCAGTTCCCTACATGATGAGGCATAGTGATCTTTTTGATGCATTGCCAAAGGATTACTATGACACTGCATTCCTTGATCGAATGCACGCTTACTTACCTGGTTGGGAGGTTCAGAAACTTAGAAACGATATGTTCTCCTCAGATTATGGGTTTATTGTAGACTACCTCGCTGAAGTTTTGAAGGATTTAAGAAAAGAGGATAGAACCAATGACTTCTCTGAGTTCTTCGAATTGTCCGATACAATAACCACAAGAGATAAGACATCAATTGCTAAAACGTATGCGGGTTTATCTAAGGTCATATTCCCAAATGGGGGAATCACCATTGAAGAAGCAAGAGAACTTTTAGATTTCTCCATTGAGTGTAGAAAACGTGTAAAGGAACAACTTCGTAAGATGGACGAAACATTTGAACAAGTTGACTTTAGTTATTCTATCGAAGGAATGGATGAGAAATTCGAAATCAAAACACTTGAGGAAATAGAGTATGGTGACCTGATTGAACAACAAGAGTCAGAGGAACAAACGGATGAGGAAACTAACCAAAACCCTGTTTCTGTAAATCCTGAACCTCAATCCGTATTAAAAGACTTGTTGAAGGAAGGGCAAAAGATCATCAGAGATAATCAGTCAGGAATTTCATATGATAATTTATTTGGCGCATATCTATTAGATGCGACTAAGATCAAAATCATCGATCCTTACATACGTCTCCCATACCAACTGCGAAATTTTATGGAGTTTGTCCGTTTGGTTTCAGAAAAGAAAGATCCGTTACAGGAAGTAGAATTGCACTTAATCACTACCAATAGCGAAGACTACATAGAAGGAGTAAAAGAGAAGTTTGATCAAATGACTTATTCTTTGGAGTCAATGGGGATCAATTTTACCTATGAGTTTGATGAATACATCCATGACAGATCAATAGAGATGGATAATGGATGGAAGATAGTACTCGGGAGGGGGTTAGACATCTATCAAAAGACGGGGGGTTATGCAGACATCACTGATTACATACAAGAACGTAGACTGTGTAAGGCGTGTGAGATAACTTTCTTAAAACAGTAACACATTCTGTGTTTTTTTGAAAATTCTGCCAAAATTTTAAAATTGATTTTGAGCTATTTTCTGATTTTCAGGTAAAAACTGGAAAAATATTTCGCGGTGGGCATTGAAATAGGGTAACACCCATATATATGTATATATAGAGGGGGGATTCCTGGCAGGAATACGTGCAGGGATCTCCTCCACGGGGGACCATCTGTGAATTCTATTCGGCAAGTTGGAAAATTAATCTTCAATAAAAGTCTAACGACTTCTACCGGTAATATTTCTCTTGACCTAAATAAAGGATCAAATCAGGTTCCCATTTTAAATTATGATTTTTTTGGGGGACACCTAAAAAGTGTATCAAAAGAATAATCGTAGCAAAACTTTAGCATTTATAATTCCGGCACCCTGATTTTTCGCGGTAAAATAGCCTCTGAGGAATCCAAAGGAAAATATAATGACAATTCTATGATACATGCGGTAATATACTCACGTGTTAGTTCAGAGTCTGAACGACAGGACACCTGTACGTCTTCAAAGAAGTTGGACATTATTGTTTGGAGTAATTTACAAAAAAATTGCTGATTTACTTCTAAGGTGATTTCTTCTTCGCTGTTTCATAGATTTTTGTTTTAGTAGTCGTCTTTGTTCTAGGATTATTTTGTTCGTACCGTTATAAACGCTAGCTGGTGTGCAGTTATTTAGGGATTCGTGATAGCGTTCGTTGTTGTAGTATTCGATGTACTCGTCAATAGCTTTTTTTAAATCGCTTAAGGAGT
>Ga0209654_1002010_pt1 | contig 14783 bp, 13 predicted proteins | sample SaaInl1SG_22_DNA_FD_184646 | JGI IMG/M metagenome (GOLD analysis project Ga0209654, IMG submission 184646) | Marine microbial communities from expanding oxygen minimum zones in the Saanich Inlet - ESP_161SG_22_DNA (SPAdes) (version 2) | ecosystem: Environmental > Aquatic > Marine > Intertidal... | reverse complement strand
AAAAGACGGATTGCTTGTCGTTGAACACGCGGAACAAATAGACTTGTCAGAACTCGAACATTTTAAAGAAGCCAGAAATTACGGCGGTTGTATATTCTCGTTTTTTGAAGTGTAATTATTGCTTTCCTGCACGGAAGAGATATTCCTTCTCGGCTTTGGTGAGGCTTTCATAACCTGAATCTGCAATTTTATCTAAAATGGCATCCACTTTTTTTTGATCTACAGATGATGATTTGGTGGGTTTGCGTCTGGATTTAGGTGCTTTTTTTGTGGTTTTTGAGGCGTTAAAAAGCGCTTTAAATGCCACTACCATTCTGGTAAACCATCCCCCAATATCGTTACCTTTTAAAAATTCTCTTTGATATACATAGCCCCACAATGCACCACCCAAGTGGGCGATATGTCCGCCAGCATTTCCTGTTGGAATTTGCACCACATCTAAAAAAACAAACAACAGTGCAATATATTTTAGGGGAATCGAAAACATAAATACACGAATTGGTGAATTGGGCATATAAGAAGCCATAAATACCAAAACTGCCATGACTCCTGCCGAGCTACCAATGAGCATGGATGATGTAGCCTGAAAGGCTGGAAATATATTGTAAGAAAGTAAATAGACCAGTCCGCCGGTAATGATACCCACAAAAAATGTGTTGATGAGTAGTTTTTGTTGAAATAAATTAAGCATCAAGCCCCCTGCTACATAAAGCAAAAGCATATTCCAAAAAATATGTCCTATGGATCCGTGAAAAAAACCATATGTAATCAATGTCCATGGACACGTAAGTACCGTATTGATATTCGCAGAAAGCTCAAAAAACGATAAAAAACCTGAAAAGGAACTGTTAAATAAAAAGAATATCACATTTAATAATAATGGCAACACAAAAAACATCACCATAACAGTAATAAGCTTTTCCAACACATTAAATCTGGCGTATCTACTTTGTATGTTTTGCCACAAATCCATTAACTCCAACGATTTTTATTAAACTGATTTCGCTTCCAATACCACATCATCAAAAAGCCTGTAACAGCTCCACCAACATGCGCAAAATGCGCAATGGGCCCCATGGAATACGAAGAAAATCCAAAGAACAAATCCATGACTAAAATAAGTGGCACAAAATATTTTGCCTTAATAGGTATCGGTAAAAAGATCATCATAAGTTCTGCATTCGGAAACATAAAGGCGAAAGCAACCAAGACGCCATAAAGCGCACCAGAAGCGCCTACCATACGAACGTGAAACAAAGACTGTGTTTGTTGCTGTAATGAGGCATAAATTTCATCCAAGACAAATCCCTGTGCAACCAAATCTTCTACCCAACCCTGAATTTGAAGGTGATAAACCAAAAGCTGTAAGGCTGCCGCACCAACACCAGTAGATAAGTAAAAAAAGAGGAATTTATTTTTGCCCCACATTTGTGCTAAAGGCGATCCAAACATCCACAGTCCAAACATATTAAATAAAATATGCGATATGCTACCATGCATAAACATATGCGTAAACACTTGCCATACGCCAAAGAGGTCATTCTTAGGGTAATGCAGTGCCAAAACGTCATATGCCAATCCACCCACAAACTGACTTCCAATAAAAATCAACACATTGAGTATAATCAAGTGTTTTACAATGTCAGGGATGTTTCTCATGGTGTAAAAAAGCGATCTAATTCTTGCGGTGTTAGTATCCGAAATATTGCTTTCCCATCTGGAGTACGGTCAGATTCTTTGCAAGATAAAAGTTTATGTATCAATTCTATTTGTTCGTGTGTTTCCATGATGCGCCCAGAGGGAATACTTCGTTGTTTTGCCAATGCGCGCGCCATAATATCTCGCTGCAAAAAGGCATGAACCGTGCCAGTTGTTGTTAGTGTCAGCCACTGCTGTAAAAATGAAGGAATATCTTCAATTTCAAAAACATCGGGAATAGCAGAAAATTCGATGGTATCCGCTTCAGAACTAAGCAAGACAAAACCCATCTCCTCCAAAACTTCCTGATGTAATTTTAATATGTCAATGCTAGGCGTATCTAAGGTCAATGCGAGCGGCACTGCTAAGGTTTGAGACATCACTTCTTTTGTTTCCCAAGCACGCATATAATCTTCATATAAAAACCTTTCGTGTGCTCTCCGTTGATGTATGACCATTACGCCATTTTGATGGGGTGCAATAATGTATTTTTGTGCATACTGAAACGAAAAAATAATTTTTGCAGAAGGAGATTCCAATAGTTTATCAGCGGGTTTATCAGCAATAATATCATCGAAAAAGACTCGGTTTTTTGATGTTTGTGGTTTTGTTGTATGCGTAAATGGATTAAAATCTGGATTTACCGAAACACGAGGTGCAACAGGAGATGCACTATGCTGTGCATAAGGGGTGTCTAAGGTGCTATCTTTTGAAAAATCTAAAACAGGAGCAATACTAAATTGTCCCAAGCTATGCTTTATAGACGCCCGAAGCACCGCAAAAAGGGCGTGTTCGTCTTCAAATTTGACCTCCGTTTTGGTAGGATGAATGTTGATGTCCAACTGATTTGGCGGTACGCTTAAATACAAAAAATATCCCGGCTGGTGATTGGGCGAAAGTAAGCCCTCAAAGGCTGCCATTACGGCATGATGCAAATATCCACTTTTAATAAATCGGTTATTCACAAAGAAAAACTGCTGATGACGAGATTTTTTAGCAAAACTTGGCTTGAGTACAAAGCCCTTGATTTGCAAAATTTCTGTATCCTCCTCAACAGGTACCAAACGTTCGTCAAACTTTGGACCAAAAACATGTACTATACGTTGTCTGGCGGTTGTTGGAGGCAATTGAAAAACCTCTGCGCCATTGTGCAAAAGCTCAAAATGAATGTTGTGATGCACCAAGGCAACTCGATGAAACTCATCTGTAATATGACGAAATTCTACTAGTGTAGATTTTAAAAAATTACGTCTTGCTGGGATGTTAAAAAATAAATTCTTTACGGTAACCGATGTGCCTTCAGCTGCAGTTGTACATTGTTGTTGGATGACTTCAGATCCCTCAATATCAATTCGAACACCCAAATCATCTGCTTTGGTTTTTGTAATTAATTGCACTTGAGCTACAGCGGCAATACTCGCCATTGCCTCTCCGCGAAACCCCTTGGTATTTAGATTAAATAGGTCGTCAGCTTTTTCAATTTTTGAAGTTGCGTGTCGTTCAAAACACATCCGGGCATCTGTTTCGCTCATGCCTTTTCCATTATCAACTACTTGAATGTGCGCTTTCCCGGCTTCTTTTACGATTAGTGAAATTCGTGTAGCACCAGCGTCAATGGCATTTTCGAGTAGTTCTTTGACTACAGAGGCAGGTCGTTGCACTACCTCACCAGCAGCAATTTGATTGGCCACATGGTCGGGAAGCAATCGGATGATATCACTCATATGCGCTAAAAAATGGAAAGATCAAAATCAAGCACAAAAAGGGCCAACAACAACAAAACAGCTACGATAACCAACAAGCGTGGCGAAACCTTTCTATTTCCTCTATTTCGGCTCATATCGCGTGCATCACGCCAATGGGCTCCAAAATCGTTGGCATTTGGTGTATCTCTATATTGTTCGAAAGTGGAACCAAAGGCATAGGGGTTAGCCGATTGTTTACCCTTATAATATCTAGGGGTATAGTTAAACCTACGGGCTTTACGTTGTTTTGAAAATGATAATCGCACAGAATATGATTGAATATCAAATGTACAAAAAGCGTAGAAACGTCCGCAATACCTATCTTTGTTTTATGACAGAAGCGCAACTATATCAATTATCACAATGGCTCTCAGAGCCTTCAAAAATGGTTATTATACCTCACAAAAATCCAGATGGCGACGCCATGGGAAGCACCTTAGCGTGGCAAAATGTGATGCATCAACTTGGACATAAAGCAACCGTTTTGGCACCCAATCCCTACCCTACATTTTTAAATTGGATGCCTGGACACCCTGAAGTTGTCATTTATGAAAAGGATGAGGAAAGAGGAAATCAACTTATAGCTGAAGCCGATTTTATCTTTACTTTAGATTTCAACACGCTGAAGCGCATTGATATATTGGGAGAGCGTGTTGCAGAAAGCAAGGCAAAAAAAATCATGATTGACCACCATCAAGAACCCGATGATTATGCCGACTTGATGTTTTCAGAACCTACAATTGGATCCACCTGTGAATTGGTGTATCAAATCCTTCAAGGGCTAAACAAAAATAATTGCATTAACAAAGAGGTTGCAACCTGTATTTACACAGGTATTTTGACCGACACCGGCTCATTTCGTTTTCCAAGCGTTACGGCCAACACACATAAGGCGGTTGCTAACCTTATTGAATGCGGCGCTGATCACAGTTATATTCACGAGCAAATTAAAGATACTGCACGCCCTGACCGATTAAAATTACTGGGAATTGCCTTGCAAAACATGGTCTTTCTGAATGATATCAATGCAGTATATATTAAACTAAGTCAAGACGAATTGGACGCATGCCATTTTCAAAAAGGCGATGCCGAAGGATTTGTCAATTACGGTTTATCTGTAACCGGCATACAAATAGCGGTATTGATGATTGAATACCGACACGAGGGTGTAGTGAAATTTTCCTTTAGGAGTAAAGGCGATGTGGCGGTGAACACCTTTGCCAAAACCTATTTTGAGGGGGGTGGTCACATCAATGCTGCAGGAGGTATTTCAAAACGTAGCTTGGCTCAAACTGAAGCTTATTTTATTGAATCAATACGCGCATATTTTAGCACAACCTAACTGCGCTATTTTTTGTACATTTCGGATCTCAAAATTTAATCATGATTAAAAAAATAACACCATTCATTGCGAGTATTCTTTTAATAATCGGTTGTTCTACTTCTAAAAATGGATTAGAAAAAGGACTGTATGCTGATATTCAAACCAATAAAGGAAATATCCTTATTCAATTGACATACGATAAGACACCTACTACAGTGGCTAATTTTGTTTCCCTTGCGGAAGGAACAAATAACCAAGTGGATAGCATCTATAAAGGAAAGTCTTATTACGACGGTCTTGTTTTTCATCGTGTAATTCCTGATTTTATGATTCAAGGCGGTGACCCAACAGCGACTGGTCAAGGTGGTCCAGGATACCAATTTGAGGACGAGTTTGCAGAAGAACTAAAACACGATGGTCCTGGTGTTCTATCAATGGCGAATGCAGGTCCAGACACCAATGGCAGTCAATTTTTTATAACACATAAAGAAACACCATGGCTGGACGGCAAGCATAGCGTATTTGGCAAAGTGGTACAAGGTCAAAGCGTAGTGGATTCCATCCAACAAAACGATACGATTGTAGCTGTAGAAATTATCCGAAAAGGAAGTGAAGCTCGAAAATTTAAAGCCGAAGATGTTTTTGATGCGTATTTTGATGGTATCGAAGAACGCAAAGCAGCAAAATTGGCAAAACAAGAAAAGATCAAAGCAGATAAAGCAGCAGCACTTAGCGCATTAAAAGCAGATGCCATTACAACAAATAGTGGTCTATCATATGTTATAACCAACAAAACAGAAGGTGCATCCGTAGTGCCTGGCGTTACCGCTTTTACGCACTATGCCGTTTATTTTGAAGATGGAAAACTGTTAGATACCTCTATTGCAACTGTTGCAAAAGCCTATGACATGTATGATTCACGTCGCGACAACGGAGGTGGTTACAGTCCAATTGAGGCGCGTGTTGACCCGGAAGTTTCGCTTATCGAAGGATTTAAGGAAGGTTTATCGCTATTAAATGAAGGTGAAAAAGCTACACTTTACCTGCCAGCGGATATTGCCTATGGCGAGGGGAATGCAGTTATTCCACCCAATGCTACCCTAATTTTTGAGGTGGAAATTGTGGAAGTTCGCGGTGAATGATTTGGCGAACACATCGCTGGATATTACTAGGCGTTGTACTGTTTATCTTTGCTTTATCAGTAATAAAGCACTATCCTGTTTGGATTGAGGTATATTATACTGGAGTTTTTTACCCCTTTATTTCAACATTAAATCAATGGCTTTGGTCAAGATTTGATTTTTCTATAGGAGATTTAGGTTATTGCACTGCAATTCTTTTTGGACTATTGTCCTTGAGAAAGTTTTCATTTAAACGGCATTTTATTTTTGTATTAACCCTATTGGGATTAACTGTGGTGTTGTTTTATACCGCTTGGGGCATACACTACTTTAAAACACCCATACGTGAGCAACGACAATTACCAGAAATGCTTTCCGAAGCACAACTCATTCAATCCACTACATATTATGCCCAACAACTGACAGCACTTCACAATAAACTTGCCGGATCTCCAGATGATAAGGTGCTTATTGAAGCATCTCCAAAAAAAATATTGCAATTGGCTTCAGAAGTAATGGGTTCGTCTGCTTTAAGACCTTATAAAATAAATGGCGAAGCAAAAGCGACGCTTTTTCCTACATTGTTGGGTTATATGGGGTTTAGTGGATATTTAAACCCTTTTACGCACGAAGCGCAAGTAAATACACTCCAACCCAAATTAAAAATCATCACAACAGCATGTCATGAAATTGCACATCAATGGGGTTATTCCGCAGAAGATGAGGCCAATTATATCAGTATTAAAGCTAGCACAAGTGCGGAAAATTTGTTGGTGGCGTACGCGGGAAATATGTTAGCATTTCAATATCTAAACAATGCTTTGTATAGATACGATGCTGGTTTGGCACAAAAACAATATGCCATTGTTCCAAAAGGTGTTTTAGCACATTTTAAAGAAGTAAGCGATTTTTGGAAGCAATATAAAAATCCCTTTGAAGTGATTTTTGAAAAAAGCTATGACCAATACCTAAAAGCAAACCACCAACAAGAAGGTATCAAAAGCTACTCGTTGGTGGTCGATCTTTTGGTAGATGATTTTATCAATCGATAATAACAGGTAAGCCCATCGTTTCACTATCACTTATGGCTTTTGCTGTTGCGGCTGCAAGCGCATCCACTTGTGGCGCTAATTCATTGAGCAGTGCTACTGCCATATCATAGCTTTCCATGTGCATGACTGTTGGACCGTAAGTATTGGAATAAAAACCGCGAGATGCCACAGAAATTCTAAACGAAAGTGTCGGATTATCTTTCTCCCCTACTTCCCCTTTAGCATCACTACCATTAATCTTGCGTGCCAAGTTATAATGCTGCTTTTGCAAGTCATATACTGTCCTGTGAAGCACATCTTGATTGTCTTGTGCAAAACCAACTGCTTTTGATAAAGCTGCTATTTTCTTATTGGTTTTCTCAAGCTTCTTATCCATGATTTCTGATTTCACATACAGTGCGTTAAGCTTGGCTTTGTATGCATTATGAGAAGCGGCCTTTGGGTTTGTCAATACATTTTGACGTAGTCGTACTACCTCAAATGCTTCTTTTGATGTAAGCTGAAGCAGTGCGCCATTGTGCTTTTTAAACAATTGCACATGGTAAGTCCCTGGTGTTACATTAGGTCGCAATCCAGTACCACTATCGCGACTGGAATGAATATCCAATGCCGATGGAAGACGCTCGCGTAAATCCCAATGCTCACGATGGATTCCTTTGCTATATGACCCCGTTATTTCTGTTAAAACTTTGCCAGAAGCATCTGTCACTCGCAATATGGCTTGTGGCTTCTTTTCAAAATCTTCGGCATCTAACGCCTCCCAGCCTGGGAATGGAATATCCTTTTTGTCTTTCTTCATCTTCTTTTCGGATGCCTTACGCTTGGCCTTCATGGTTTTGGTGTCGTTTGCGATATAGTAGGTAAACTGTGCACCATAATTTGGGTTTTTCGCAGTGTAAAAAGATGCTCCCTGACTAGAAGTACCGCCACGCTCTTGCACATATTGCAAAGCTTTTTCTACAGGGAAAAGTTGGTCTCCTTTTGCTAAATTTTCGTCTGAAATAGCACGCAATGGGCTGTAGTCATCAAGGACATAAAAACTACGTCCAAAAGTAGCAGCTACTAGGTCATTTTCACGTTTTTGGATAGCCAAATCGCGCACTGAAATTGTGGGCATACCATTGCTGAATTTATGCCAAACATCCCCTTGATTTAAGCTGACATAAACCCCGTATTCAGTTCCCAAAAATAAAAGTTGTGGGTTTACGTGATCTTGAACCAATCGCCAAATGAGCGTTCCCTCTGGAATGCCCTTTGTAATGGATTTCCATGACTTACCGCCATTCGTTGATTTATAGAGCATGGGGCGATAATCACCAAATTTGTGGTTGTCTAATGCCACATAGGCAATATTGGCATCAAACAGATCCGCTTTGATATCATTGATAAAAGCTGTTGCAGGTACGTCGGGAAGCTTGTCAACAGTCTGGGTGCTCCAGGTATTACCACCATCTTTGGTAGTGTGTAAGAGTCCGTCGTCTGTACCGGCAAATAAAATATTTTCGTCTTGTGCAGATTCAGCCAAAGATGTAATGGTGTTATAGGTTGACATGGCATAGACATCCCAAGCCGCATCCCAGCTCTGTTGACGACCCATAATCGGTAATGCCAGGCGTTCTTCATTTTTTGTCAAGTCTGAGGATATGGCATTCCAACTGTCTCCTCTATTTTCGGATCGCCAAACTCGTTGAGAACCGAAATAAAGCCGCTTTGGGTCGTGCTGACTCACCAATATAGGTGCATCCCAATTGAAGCGCTCATAAGGCTCGTCTAAGCCGTTTTGCGGACGGATATAAACTGCTTCACCAGTTGTTCTATCAACTCGATGTAAATTACCCTGCTGCGACTGTGCATATACAATATCCGGATTGCCTGGCTCTGTGGCAGGTTGGTGTCCATCGCCGCCTAATAACACAAACCAATCTGCATTACTGATACCATTTCTGTTAAAGGTTTGCGAAGGACCTCCTTGGGTATTGTTGTCTTGCGTACCTCCAAAAATATTATAAAAAGGATAGGCATCATCAACAGCAAGTTTATAAAATTGTGTGAGTGGAAGATTATTAACAAACTTCCAGTTTTCTGTATCGTCAAAAGTTTCGTAAATACCTCCGTCAGTACCCACTAATATGTAGTTGGGATCATTGGCTTTAAAGACCATAGCATGGTTGTCGGAGTGTTTATTGGATTCTTTCATGGTATAAAAGTCCTTACCGCCATTTTCAGAAACCAATACACGAACGTTCATTAAATAAATACGATCAAAATGATGGGGCGAAGCCACCAACTCTTGATAATAATGTGGTCCTGTACCACCTGAAACGGCGTCGGACATCTTTTTCCAACTTTCACCTGCATTTGCTGAACGATAAACGCCACCCTTTTTGCGATCTAACTCAATAGCTGCGTAAATAACATCGGGCTGCATTGGAGAAATAGCCAATCCAATCTTACCCATATTAGAGGATGGCAAACCTGTTTTAAGTTTACGCCAGCTTTCGCCCCCGTCAACAGATTTATAGATGGCTGTTCCGGGTCCACCACCCATATAAGCCGCTACGTTGCGGTGTCTTTGCCAGCTGGCTGCATAGAGTACGTTTGGATCACGTGGATCAATGAGAAGATCGGTAACTCCCGTCCACTCGTCTAAATTCATGGTTTGTCTCCATGTATTTCCGCCATCTGTGGTTTTATACAAACCCCGTTCGCCTCCGGAACTCCAAAGCGGTCCCTGTGCAGCTACCCACAGCGTATTTGAATCTGATGGGTGTACAATAATTTTAGAAATGTGTTCTGATTTTTTCAATCCCTTTGACTCCCATGATTTTCCTCCGTCGCGACTCAAATACACGCCATGACCAATACCGACGTGCCTGCCTCCTACATTCTCCCCTGTTCCCAACCAAACGGTTTGACTGTTGTTGTGGTCTAGCGTGATAGCGCCTGTTGAATAAAACGGCTGACTATCGGTTAGGGGTTTCCACGTAGTTCCAGCATTTGTTGTTTTCCATACGCCACCCGAACCCACAGCAACGTACCACGTATTTTCATTTTTTGAGTCAATCGCGATATCAGCAATACGTCCCGACATAAATGCTGGTCCGATATTTCTAAAAGAAAAACCGTTAAGTGCAGTACTTAATGCAGTCGATTTTTTTTCTTTTTCATCATTTTGTTGAGCGTAAATACCGCTTAATGAAATAAGTATTGAAAGGGTAATTAATCGTAGATGTTTCATTCTAAATGGTTTCTTTATTACATTTTATAAATCTAACAAAATATTTGATTCATAAATATGTGGTGATTCTTGGCTTATCTATGCGTATTTTTGGAGCATGCGTAGAAATAAAACAATCCCCCCCATTGAAAAACTTAGTATTGACGGTATTGCTAAAAAAGGCAAAGGAGTCGGACGAACCGAAGAAGGGCAAGTCGTTTTTGTACAGGGTGCAATACCTGGTGATATTATTGATGTGAACGTTCAAAAAAAACGACGCCGACACTTAGAAGGGAAAGTAGCTAAAATTCATAAAGAAAGCGCAGACAGAATACTTCCAAAATGTGAGCATTTTGGGACTTGTGGCGGCTGTACTTGGCAACATATGCAATACGATGCGCAATTACGACACAAACAACAAGAAGTTGTCGATGCTCTTGAGCGAATTGGCGGCGTGGATGTTCCTAAATACGCACCCATTATAGGCTGTGAAAATATCTTTGGATATCGCAATAAAATGGAGTTTAGCTTTTCGGCAAGACGTTGGCTGAGTTTTGACGAAATTAATGGTGATAACAAAATTGAAGACCGCACGGCGCTTGGGTTCCATATCCCAGGTATGTGGGATAAAATTGTAGATATTTCAAACTGTCACATTCAACCCGAACTTCCAAACACAATACGAAATGAGGTAAAAGCATATGCGCGAAAGAACGAATTGTCATTTTTTGATGCACGAGATAAAGAAGGCTTCTTAAGAACGCTCATGCTAAGAACCACGCTTTTGGGTGAAATTATGGTTGTCATTCAGTTTTTCCACGAAGACAAAGAAGCTAGAGAGGGACTACTCAACCATTTGATTGAAACTTTCCCAAATATTACCTCTTTGCAATATATTATCAACGAAAAGGCAAATGACACCATTTACGATCAAGAAATTCATCGTTACCACGGAACGCATTATATAACAGAGAAAATGGGCGATTTGGCATTTCGCATTACGCCAAAAGCATTCTACCAAACCAATCCAGCGCAAGCAGAAATTCTTTACACAAAAGCCTTGGCGCTTGCAGAATTAAAAAAATCGGACGTGGTTTACGATTTGTACACCGGGCTTGGCACCATTGCCCAGTTTGTTGCCAATAGTTGCGATAAAGTCATTGGGATTGAATCTGTGCCAGACTCCATTACAGCCGCAAAAGAAAATGCGAAACGAAATAAAATTACAAACACCGATTTTGAAGTTGGGGATATGCGTAAGGTTTTTACTAACGATTTTGTGGCGCGTCATGGAAAAGCAGATGTCATTATCACAGATCCGCCACGGGATGGTATGCACAAGGATATTATTAATCAATTACTAGAGTTAAAGACACATAAAATACTGTATATCAGTTGTAACCCGCAAACGCAAGCGCGTGATCTAGCCCTGCTAAATGAAGCGTATAAGGTGATTATTAGTCAGGCGGTTGATATGTTCCCACACACACAACATGTAGAAAATATTGTACTTTTGGAATTGAGATAATGAAAAGATACGCCTTCTTATTCGTGCTAATGGTATGTAGTCTATCAAGCTGCGAACCTGATGATATTTGCCTAGCTGAAACACCAGGAACTCCGCAGTTGATATTTGTATTTTATGATGCTTTGCAACCTGGAATCAAGAAAGAAGTGCCTAATTTACAGGTTAAAGGTGTGGGTTTAGATACGGATACACACAGTGGCACGACTGACTCCATCGCAGTTCCGTTAAAAATAAATGACAACATGACGACTGTTATGTTTACCAAAACCGACAATAATATTCTTTTGGAAGAGTCGATTAGATTCACCTACAGCTCTTACGATCGTTTTATTAGTCGCGCGTGCGGGTATCAAAAAAACTTCACAACACTGGGTGCAGAACGTTCAAATCCAGCAATTTGGATAGAAAATATTGAAATACTAACTGACACAATTTCAGACATTAAAACTACTCATGTTAAAATTTTACATTAATTTTTTAATACTTTTATTTTGCGGTAGTATTTGGGCGCAAAACGAAATAAAAACGGATAGCATAGCTACTGAAGTGCGATATGGAATCCGTTTGGGAATAGACATCAGCAAGCCCATTCGTATGTTCCTTGATTCTGACTATAAAGGGTTAGAATTGGTAGGTGATTATCGACTTACTCGAAATCTTTACCTTGCGGGGGAGCTTGGGAATGAGACAAAAAAAATAGACAGAGATGCTGTGAATTTTGAAACATCTGGAACATATATAAAGCTAGGAGTGGATTACAACGTCTATAACAACTGGACTGGAATGGATAATCTGATTGTAGTTGGTTTTCGATACGGTTTTAGTCAACATGCTCAAACACTACTAGGTTATAATCTGTTGAATAACAATCACTACTGGAAAGAGGACAATCGCCTGGATTTGACTACTCCCAAGCGTTATGAGGGTCTTAATGGGCATTGGATTGAACTACAACTCGGGTTTAAAGCAGAATTATTTCGAAATCTGTATATGGGGATAAGTCTTCAAATGCATCGATTGGTTTCTGACAAAGACCCTGAAAACTTTGAAAACCTATTTATTCCAGGGTTTAATAAAGTACTAACCAACAATCCATACGGAGCAGGACTGAATTATACCATCAGTTACCAACTCCCCATTTACAAAAAGTAATAATCTTTGAGCAGAATTCCAACGTATTGTATGTCGGCTGTTCGAGTCCAAACTACATTGCGTTTAGCCATTCCAGATTTCTTTTATCCATGGCGTCTTGGGAAATAAGCCTTCCATTTTTGATATCTTCCTCACTCATTTCCAACATTATTTTTTGTGCTTTAGTTAATTCAATAGAGTGCCTAAATCCGAAGAACTAGATGTGATTAAATTATCAAGCGCAACTAAAAAATCTTTGTTTTTTATAGATAGTATTTTATCAATCAATCCGTTACGTATATTATCTACTGTTGCCATTTAAAATAGAATTTGATATAAAAGTGAGGAAAATTGCTCATTTTTCCTAATGCTTCATTATTGCACACAACTACAATTCCAGATATTTATAAATAATATCTAGGCACTGAAACAAACAGAACCCTCAAAAGTATCGTCTATGCTGTTAAGGAAATACTAGCACTTTTTAGGTTCTTTCTTCCAAGGGTATTTAACCCATAAGGTATTGCCTTTGGCTATAAATTTAGGAGAACAAAAACTTGCCAACACCGCTGAACCCAAAAGCAATGGCAAGTACGGTAAGGGCAGTAGCATGCCAATTCCAACCCTAAACAGCACGAATAGCACACCAAACACGATAAGATTTAGCATTAACGCTTTAGACTTTACAGACATTAGTTTGTTTTTATTTTATGAATCTTCTTGGTACCACTGTATAATTCGTATTTCACCAACTTACTTTCCAGTTTACCGTTAAACAGTTTAATTCTTCTTGAGGGGCGCAATCCAACAGATTTAATCGCCTCTAAATTCGATGTGATAAACCATGCGTGTGTACCTGAGTAAGACTGCTTTAGTGTATCGCCAATACGCTTATAAAACACATCCACATCTATCATAAGGCGCTCTCCGTAGGGCGGGTTAAATACGATAAGCAACGGTTTTTCTTCTTCTTTTTGGGAAAGAAAAAAATCATTTTGTGAAATGGTAACGAATTCCGAAAGATTTGCGTTTTGAACATTCTGTTGTGCTTTACGTATGGCGGATGGCGCTTTGTCATACCCCACTATCGAATGCGGGAATTCACGGACTTTTTTTAATGCAGATTCCTCTATTTTGGTGTATAAATCATTATCCCAGTCGAGCCACTTTTGGAATGCAAACTCCTTCCGATTGAGACTTGGTGGGATATTACAAGCAATCATAGCCGCTTCTATTAACAACGTCCCACTTCCACACATCGGGTCTAAAAAATCAGTATCGCCATTCCAACCAGCATGCAACAATATCCCGGCTGCAAGTACCTCGTTAATGGGTGCGATATTTGTTGCAGTACGATACCCCCGTTGGTGTAAAGAAGCACCAGAACTATCGAGGGAAACCTCTAAAAATTTATCGGTCACATATAAATGAATACTTAAATCAGGAAAATCTTTATCCACACTTGGACGACTTCCAGTGCGGTTTCGAAACCTGTCCACAAGTCCATCTTTGGCTTTTTGCGCAACATACATACTGTTTTGCGCTTTTTGCATCATAACTGTTGCGCGAATAGCAAAGGTGTGATCATTGGTCATATAATCTTCCCAAGGAATATCAAGCAATACCTTATACACATCTTGTTCGGAAGAAATGGGTCTTTTTCCAATGGGCTTTAGAATACGAAGCGCAGTTCGTAAACATAAATTTGCTTTGTACATAAAGCCTGTATCTCCAACAAAACGCACGTTTCTCACGCCCGTTTGCACCGATTGAGCGCCCAATTGCTTGAGTTCTTTAGCCAAAATTTCTTCAAAGCCAAAGAGGGTTTTGGCTACCATTTGGAACAAACCCTGATCGTTGTTATTCATAGGGCTAAAATAGTTTAAATTTGCAGTATGATGGAAGATAATCCTGCCTGGTACAAAACGTGGTTTGATACGCCTTTTTACCACACCTTATATCAAGAT
>Ga0209654_1002008_pt1 | contig 14816 bp, 14 predicted proteins | sample SaaInl1SG_22_DNA_FD_184646 | JGI IMG/M metagenome (GOLD analysis project Ga0209654, IMG submission 184646) | Marine microbial communities from expanding oxygen minimum zones in the Saanich Inlet - ESP_161SG_22_DNA (SPAdes) (version 2) | ecosystem: Environmental > Aquatic > Marine > Intertidal... | reverse complement strand
CCCTTTTCAAAAAGCAAAACCACCACCTAAACAAACCTGTCAAGGGGTTCTTTTTTAAAAATTGTGTTTTACAAACAGTAAAACCAATAAAATCAATACTTTTATAAAACCTGAATTTTATTTAGGACAGGATTGCCTAATAAGTATGAATTATCTTGCCAACCATGGCAATTATATTATTTTTACAAATAATATATTAAGATTTCGAATAAATAAATAGTAAATGAAAAATAAAGTAGCTTTAATTACAGGAGTAACTGGTCAAGATGGTGCTTACTTAAGTGAATTTTTGTTAAAAAAGGGGTATGAAGTTCATGGTGTTAAAAGACGATCATCGTTATTTAATACCGATAGAATTGATCACTTATATCAGGATCCACATGTTGAAAATAGAAATTTTTTCCTTCACTATGGAGATTTAACCGATAGTACGAATTTAACACGCCTCATTCAAGAAGTACAACCAGACGAGATATATAATTTAGCTGCTATGAGTCATGTACATGTGTCTTTTGAAATGCCAGAATATACTGCAAATGCCGATGGTATTGGTACTTTAAGACTATTGGAAGCTATCCGATTGTTAGGAATGGAAAAGAAAACCAGAATTTATCAAGCGTCAACATCAGAATTATACGGTAAAGTTCAAGAAGTTCCTCAAACCGAAAAAACACCTTTTTACCCTAGAAGTCCTTATGCAGTGGCAAAAATGTATGCCTACTGGATAACTGTAAACTATAGAGAAGCTTACGGAATTTATGCATGTAATGGTATTTTATTTAACCACGAGTCACCAATTCGTGGAGAAACTTTTGTAACAAGAAAGATTACGAGAGCAACTTCAAAAATTGCATTAGGTTTACAAGAAAAAATCTTTTTAGGTAATTTAGATGCACAAAGAGACTGGGGGCATGCTAAAGATTACATTCGAATGATGTGGATGATTCTTCAGGCTGATGAAGCAGAAGATTGGGTCATTGCTACAGGAAAAACAACTACAGTTCGAGATTTTATTAAAATGTGTTTTAATCATGTAGGTGTAGAATTAGAATTTAAGGGCGAAGGTGTAGACGAAAAAGGTTATATAAAATCTTGTAATAATCCAAAATACCAGCTAGAAATAGGAAAAGAAGTTATAGCAGTCGATCCTAAGTACTTCAGACCTACAGAGGTAGAATTGTTAATTGGTGATGCAACCAAAGCAAAAGAAAAATTAGGGTGGGTTCCTAAGTACGATTTGGAAGCTTTAGTTGAAGATATGATGACGAGTGATATCAACTTAATGGAAAAACAACAATATCTAAAAGATGGCGGTTATAGAATTAAAAATTATTTTGAATAAAAGTAATGGATAAAAATTCTAAAATATATATTGCTGGTCATAGAGGATTGGTTGGAAGTGCTATTTATAAAAACTTACAAAGTAAAGGGTATATCAACATTATAACCAGAACACATCAAGAACTGGATTTAACAAATCAAACAGCGGTTGCTACTTTTTTTGAAGAAGAAAAACCAGATTATGTGTTTTTAGCAGCTGCCAAAGTTGGTGGTATTGTTGCTAATAATGTTTATAGAGCCGATTTTATTTATGAGAATATGATGATTCAGAACAATGTGATTCATCAAAGTTATCTTCATAAAGTTAAAAAACTTTTGTTTTTAGGTAGTACATGCATATATCCTAAAAACGCTCCTCAGCCCATGAAAGAGGAGTATTTGTTAACGGATACTTTAGAATATACTAATGAGCCTTATGCTATTGCAAAAATAGCCGGCATTAAAATGTGTGAAAGTTACAACTTGCAATACGGTACCAATTTTATTTCAGTTATGCCTACTAATTTGTATGGACCAAACGATAATTTTGATTTAGAAAAATCGCATGTTTTACCAGCACTTATTCGTAAAATTCATTTAGCAAAATTATTATCAGAATCAAAATATGATGAAGTGGTTAAAGATTTAGGAGTCAATTCTATTGATGAAGCTAAATCCTATTTATTAAATTTTGGTGTTTCAGATAATAGTGTTGAAATTTGGGGTTCAGGCAAGCCAAAGCGCGAATTTTTGTGGAGTGAAGATATGGCAGACGCTTGTGTTTTTATTATGGAAAACCGAAACTTTTCAGACACTTTCAATGAAGGCGATAAAGAAATAAGAAACACCCATATTAATATTGGAACTGGCAAAGATGTTTCAATAAAGGAATTAGCTGAAACCATAAAAGAAACCATTGGTTTTAATGGTGATTTAGTTTTTAACACTGAAAAACCAGATGGCACAATGCGTAAATTAACAGATGTTTCGAAGTTGAATGGTTTGGGATGGAAACATAAAATAGAATTGCAAGAAGGTATCAGAATTGTTTATGGATGGTATTTAAATAAAAGCTTTAGTGTTAAATAAATTCATATTTAAGATTTAATAATATACACATATCGTTAAATTACAATTCTTTATCAAAATATAAGATTAAATGAAAAATAAATTAATTAACATATTATCTGATTTTCGTATTAAACAAAAATCCATATTAGCTTTTAATTTACAAAATTTTTATCAACTAGAAGCTGCAAAAGCGGTTACTAAAAGATTAGAATTGCCTTTAATTATCCAGTTTTCTGAGCGTTATCTTCGTTTTTTAGACAATAGATATGGTATAAGATATATTATAGAAAAATTTTCAAATGAGTATACTTATTTTCATTTAGACCATTGCATAGATTTAGATTTTATAAAATTTTGTATTGACTCAGGTTTTGATTCTGTGATGTATGATGGTTCGGCGTTTGAGATTGACGAAAATATTATGAATTCAAAAACAATCATAGATTATGCACATGCAAAATCTTGTTTAGTAGAAGGAGAATTAGGAAAAGTTTCTGGAGTAGAAGATGGTTTTGGTGAAGAGGGATCATCATATGCTGAAATTTCAGAAATTGAAAAATATATCAAAGAGACAAAAATTGATTTAATGGCATTAGGTATCGGAAATGCGCATGGGTTTTATAATGACCTAGATGGACTAAAAATAGATATTCTTAAAGAGGCCAGTAAAAAACTAAGTAATAATCAACTATATGTACTTCATGGAGGGACAGGTTTACCAGATGAAATTGTTAAAGAAGCAATAAGCTATGGGGTGGTGAAAATTAATGTTTCTACACAAATTAAGAAAAAAACAATGGATATTTTCAATATGTATACTTCACAAAATGAGTTATATAATGAAATATCCTTTAATAGTTTAATGATAGACGAGTTATCTTCACTGTTTGAAAGTTACTTAAATAAATACACAAAATAATATATGTACTTAGTTGTAAATTTAGGTCTTAAATCTATAAGAGGAATAGTATTTAATGAAAACGGGAAGCAAATGTATGCCACATCCAGAGCAGTATATTCTAAGTTACTTGGAGATAAAGTGGAACAGGATGCTACGGAATGGAAAAGCAAATTGGAGTCTATTTTACAAGAAATAGGATCAATAGATTCATTGAATGATAAAATTGAATATATAACTTCAACTACAAGCTCTTCATGTATTTATGGTGTAAATAACGAAGGAAACCCACTAACCAAGGTTATGATGGTTTCCGATAAAAGAGCATCAAAAGAAGCCGAAGAAATTGAACATATTATTAGAGCTAAAAATAGTGGATCTAAACTAAATTGTCCCGCATCGTCAATTATTCCAAAGGCACTATGGTTTAAAAGAAATAAACCAAAAGTATTTGATAAAATTAAATATTGGTTAGGGGCTGGAGAGTTTCTTAATTTTCATTTTACAGGAGAGATTTTTACAGATTCTTTAAATGCTAGTAAAGGTTTATATGAAAATGGCACTTATTTAAAAAACGTAATTAATACAGTTGGATTAGAAATTGATACCCTCCCACAAGTAAAAGAAATAGGTTATGAATGTTCAATATTAGATTGTATCAAAAATGAATATGGATTTGCAGATAATTGCAAATATATACTTACTACTTATGATGCTATTTGCGCCGTAATTGGATCATACGATGGTGAAAAGAATACAGCATGTGATGTTTCAGGAACAGTTACTTCAGTTAGAGTGCTTTCTGATTCTGGATTAAATGATGAGCTTAAAGGATCAATATTATCACAGAAACTAGGTAATCATAATAAATATTTAATTGGGGCATCAAATAACCTAGGAGGGGGAATTATAGAATGGTTAAAGCAAGCTTTCTATGATGAAAAAGATAAGAATGTTTACTATATCATGGAAAATAATGCGCACAAAATCTCATTAGGTGCAAATGGGATATTATTTCTTCCATACATGTTAGGGGAACGTTCCCCCTTTAAAAGTCCAAACGCTAGAGGTGTTTTTTTTGGTATTGATAGAAGCAGTACTATTAATGAATTTTCTAGAGCGGTATTTGAATCTACAGCCTATGTTTCAAATGATTTACTTCAATTAATAATTTCTAATGGTGTAAAAATAGATTCCATGTCAGTTAGTGGCGGTTTAGCAAGATTTGATTTGATAAATCAAATTAAAGCAGATGTTACAAATAAAAGCATCAAGGTTATTGAAAATTTTGAAAGTACAGCAGTAGGTTCATTTATATTATTGATGGTAAGTTTGAAAAAATACAATTCAATTCAAGAGGCTGCTTGCAAAATAATAAAGGTTAGAAAAATTATAAATCCTTCCATTGAGAATCATTCTATATATAGTGAGTTTTTTGACTTTTACAAAAAGTTAAATGAACAGTTATTACCAATGTACAATGAACATTTATATTTAAAAAAACAAATTCAATCTTTTTCATCTGAAACCATCAGTAATTTATGACAAACTACTATATAAAGCCAAAAATTCTTGTGGCTCCAATTTCAATAGAAACTTTAAAAGAATTTAATATAGGAGTTGAGGTTTTAGTTTTGGTATCAAATACGATATTAAAAAAATTTAAACTTCAGGAAGTTTTTGATGAGTTAGGTAAAGAACGTAATTTATATGTTTATAAACATATAAGACCAGATGCACCATTTGAAGATTTGGATCGTGTTATAAAAGAATTAAGAAATAAATCAATAAACACGATTATTGCCATAGGAGGCGGTTCTATTATTGATGCTGCTAAGACGCTTTCTGTATCTTTTGAAGGTGTAGATTACAAAGATATGTTTTATAATAAAGCGGAAATCCCAAAAAATAAAATAGAAGTTTTAGCAATACCAACCACAGCAGGTACTGGAGCAGAATTGTCTTTTGGAGCTATTATTTATGACAACTTTAATTCTGTAAAAGCAGGTCTTAGAGGCGAAATTATACAACCAAATAATGTTTTAATAGATGCAAATTTACATAATGCTTGTCCATTTAAATTAAAAGCAGAAGTTGGATTTGATTGTCTTACCCATGCAGTTGAAACCTACATATCAAGAAAAAGCAATCCTCTAGTCAGAAACCAATCGGTTGGTTGCATTCTTAATATCTTTAAATATTTAATACCAGCATGTAAGGATAACGACATTCATGCTATGGAGAAAATAGCAATCTCATCAGCCTTAATGGGAATAAATTTAGCATATAGCTCAACGTGTTTGCCTCATCGTATTCAATATATAATTGGGCCATTAACAAATACGAGTCATGCTCAAGGTTTAATTGCATTATATAAAGGTTGGTTAAATCATTTACACGAAATCAAATTACCAGAATTAGCTAATTTAGCATCAGATTTAGGTATGAGTACTGTCCAGTTTTTAGAGCATATAAAACATTTAAAAAAGGAATTAGACATAGATTACACAATTTCAAATTTAGGTATTAAAAAGCATCAAATAAAAGAGATATCTGAAGGGGTTAATGGAAATGTGTCAGCAGACCCTTCTTATAAAGATATAAACACAATAGAAAAAATTTTAATTAATTCATTATAAACATGATTGGAGTAGTTTTAGCAGCAGGAAAGGGAAGTCGATTGGGTAATTACACCATAGATCTTCCAAAAAGTTTATTGCCATTAAATGATAATAACGTCACTTTGTTAGATTATAATTTAAACCTTTTAAGCCAATTTAATTTAGATAAAATAATTGTTGTTACAGGTTTTAATAGTGAAAAAATAGAGAAGCATATTAAGAAATACAACAACATAGAGGTCGTTTATAATCCATTTTGGGATAATTGCAACGTTTTAGGATCTTTGTATATGGCGCTAAATAGTATAGATGATGATTTCTTGTTTTTACATGCAGATACTTTGGCTGAAAGAAGTATTTGGGATAATCTTATAAAAGCAGAAGGCGAAATGGTTTTGCCTTTTGAGAGAAAACAATGTTGTGAAGAAGAAATGAAAGTGTTACTTAAAAACAATAAAGTAATACAAATCACTAAAGAAATGGATGCTGACTTAGCGGATGGAGAGTTTTTAGGTATTGCCAAGTTTGAGAAAAGTACTGTTCCATATTTTAAAAAGACAGCAGAAAGTTTATTTAAAAAAGGAGAGCTTAATCATTATATGGAATCCGTTATTCAAGAAGCTATTAACGAAAATAAATTTGAAATTAATGCTATGGATATATTACACCATAACTTTGTTGAAGTAGATTTTGAAGAGGATTACGAAAGAGCAAAAAAAGAATTCGGAAAACAGAATTTTCACTAAATGGAAGATTTAAATTTAGAAAGAGCAAAAAAGATAATGGTCGAAATTTTAATCGAAATTGACAAAGTTTGTAATGCAAACGATATTAATTATTGGATTGATTTCGGAACTTTACTTGGTGCGGTAAGGCATAAAGGATTTATCCCTTGGGATGATGATATTGATATTACAATGCCAAGAGAAGATTATAATAAATTTATTAGAATAGCTCAAAATCAATTAAATTCAAAATATTTTTTGCACAGTAAAAAAACTGATAAAAAATATTTTTGGGATTGGATTAAAGTAAGAGATAAAAAATCTATTTTTATAGAATCTGGTAATCTAGAAGATTATGATTTGACAAAATGCGGAATTTTTATTGATGTTTTTCCCTTAGATAGAATTGATTCAAAGAGAGTGAAAATATTTAATATATTAAGAAGGCTATATCAAATAAATCCATTTAAGCCGGTTTATATATCAAAAAAAGCTGAGTTTTATCACTACTTATTATCTCCATTTTACATTTTTAGAAATCTGTATTCTTATATTTCAACTAAAAAATTAAAATCTATAAATGGAAATGTAGCCATTTATGGTGTTGAAGCTTGGTTTGATTATTCATTTGATTATAATTTAATATTCCCACTAACTAAAGTAGAGTTTGAAGGCCTTTATTTTAACGCACCTAATAAATATAAACAACATTTAGAAAATTATTACGGCGACTATATGATGTTACCTCCTGTTGAAAAAAGAACTAGCCATGCAAAAAAAATAATTTTTTTAGATTAACTTTTAGTCTTAATGATTTTTAACAAACTCAATACTGATAACAAACTAATATTAAAAAACCTATCTTATTTAACCTTAATGCGGTTTTTTAATATTGGGTTCAAGTTTTTTCTTGTTGCCTATTTAATTCGTGTTTTGGGAGAGAAAAATTATGGACTTGTTACATGGCTAGATTCGATCATTCAATATTTCTTAATGATAATAAATTTTGGTTTTAATATATATGCAGCAAAATATATAGTAGATTTTAAAGACAAAAAAGATAAAATTAATGAAATAGTATCGTCCATTTTAATTGTAAAAACTATTCTATTTATAGGATCAATAATTGTAGTTTTAATACTTTCCATGTTTAATGAATTTAATATTTACAAAGAATTATTAATACTTTTTATTTTTACTGGATTAGGTGAGGTTTTATTTCCTGTTTGGTTTTTTCAAGGAAAAGAAAATTTAAAACCAGCTACACTTATTGTTTTTTTATCGAGACTTTTCTTGGTCTTAGCAACTTTAGCTTTTATAACAACAAAAAGTGACCTCACTAATTATATTATTATTAATGTTCTTTCTTCTGTTATTATGGGAGTTTTTGGGGTTGTTTATTTATTTAAATACTATAACATAAAGTTTATTAAAGTACCAACCTTAAAATTATATTATTACGCCAAGGAATCTTTTCCTTTTTTTTTAGGAAGATTTTTGTCTTTAGTATTTAATTTTGGTACCATTTTTTTGATTGGAAAATATTGTCAGTTTGAACAAGTGGCAGGGTTTGATTTAAGTTTAAAAATTTTAATGGTAGGTATAATTCCCTTTGAAATGATACAACAGGCCGTGTTTCCAACGTTAACAAGAACTAAAAATAAGATAATGCTTAAAAAACTGCTTTTAGGATCTTTTATAATTGGTAGTTTAGTTGGTTTTATACTTTTTCTGTTTGCCGACGACTTTATTCTATTGTTTGGCGGCAATAAAATGTTAGAATATGCAGAAACTTTAAGAGTTTTATCCGTTTTAGCCCCTTTTATTGCATCAACTTTTATTTTAGGGTCTTGTGCTTTAGTTGCTTTCGGGTATTTTAAGGAATATAATATTTCATTAATAGGCACATCAATTATATACTTTTTGGCTTTGTTATTATTATATTATTTTAATTGGTTAAATTTTTGGAATTTAGTATACCTAAGAGTTGTTGGAGATATATTAATGTGTTGCTTTAGGTGCTATTATGTGTTTAGAAGAAAAATATTTATAATTGACTAACTTTTGTAATTGATAACATTTAGAGGAAATAGTTTCAATTAATTGTAATTGTGTTTTTTGAAATATTAAATTAAAATACATTAAGTTCTAAATGATTTGATGTCTTTTCGAAGACTATTAGTCAGAATCAACGGATATGGCACCTTATAAAAGTATAAAAAAAGATTTTATTTATTCTAACGAATTGGTTATGAAACTAATATAATTTTTAATTTTTTTGGATTTAGTAAAACAACCTCTTTTTTTAAAGATGAATTAATTGTATGGTTTGTTTTTATTAATTTCTTAACAATTACACATACAAAATATTGTCTTTAATTATAGAAACAAATACAAGATAAACAAATCAATTTTACATTGCACATTTTAATAATCTAAGAATTCTAAACTAATGACATTTATAAAAATAGAAGAAAAGGAATTAAAATTCATTTTAATATATATTATAGCAGAAATTATGATTCGTATCATAGTTTTTTCATTTAGCATAACAGGCTTTTCAAGTACACCCTATCTTAGATTTGGAATAATATTTTTTACTCTCATATATTTTTCTATTGACTTTCTTAATCTAAGAATAAATTTAAGACTAAAAAAAACAATTAGTTATCAAGATTTTTTTGTAAAGTTGTTTCTATTTAGTGTGTTGATTTCTATACCAGTTGGACTTTTAAATAGAAATCCTTTGATTTATTTTATAACAGATTTTGTTTATATTTTATTAGGAATTTTTTTCTTTTTTAACACAAAAAGAAGAAATTATTTAAATAGAATGAATGTTTCATCATCAGAATATAATAGACAATTATTTAAAAAATTAAGTTATTCTTTAACATTTGTTGCTTTATTTAGCATTTTATTTAAACTTAATGCTTCAGATTTATTACCCATAATATTGGTTGTTTTAATTTTTTTAAACTTCATAATTAGGAATTATATATTGGCGATTTTTATGTTAATTCCCTATCTTTATATGGTATTGTCTTCTAATAGAACTCAATTAATAGTCTTTTTTCTAGTAGTTTTTTTTCTAATTTTAAGATACATTAGAAAATATTTTAGTTTAAAAACAGTCTTCTTATACTCATTTATTTTTGGAATTCTTTTTTTTATTTTTAGAATACAATTATTAGAGGGCTTGTTAATTTTTATTGATAAACATAGTAATATTGGTTATCGAATAAATCAGTTGTTATTTATTTTTAAAGAAGGAATAGATTTTTCAAATCCCTATTTTACATCAATTTCCCAAAGAATATTAGAGGCTCAAGCTGTTTATAATTATTGGACGACTAACTTGTATACCATTATTTTTGGTGCTGGATCGGGGGGTGTAATTGATGGAAGGGAATTATTTAATGATCCGTCTGTTTTAAATTCAGCTTTATTGGGCGCTGATAAAATTCACAATATTCATATTTTGCCTATGGCTTTAATATATAGGTACGGCTTATTTGGTTTATGTTTATTTGTGATACTTTTAATAATGGCTATAAAATCTGCTAAAAACAGTTTAGATAGTTCAAATTTACAAAAGATTTTTTGGAATTTATTTTTTCTATCTTGGTTTGTTTTTTCAATGCCTGCAGCTTCCTTTTTATGGACAATGCCTTTGTTTTGGATTAGCTTGGTAATGATTAATAATAAAAATTATATATGAGATTGATTTTGTACATAACAATAATACTATCTGTTAATTTATGTTACTCTCAAAAAGAAGAAAATCAAATTAAGGAGATTTTATGGTATGGAGAATCTACAACCAGAGGTACAGGTGTTCCTATAGATAAGTCATGGAGAGCCTTTATGTGGACTGTCTCAGATTTTTTGAGTAAATCTAAAGATTCTGTTAAATATAAGAATACTAATTTAGTATTTCCAGGTTGGAATTCTAAGAATGGGTTAGACTCTTTAAATGTTAAAGTTTTAAATAAAGCGTTTGATTATGTGTTTTTAGAATTTGGATTAAATGATAATAATACTGAAAATCCTGATTTGTATTTAAGTCAAATGATTAAGTTGATTAAAAAAAAGAATACTAAATCTAAAATTGTTCTTATTTTGTTAAATTATATAAATCAAATTAGTTACCGAATAAAACATAAACATTTAGATGAAACTTCAAATTTATGGATGTGTGTAGCTGAAAAATATGGAATACCTATAATTGATGTAACTAAAAATTTATTAGTTCGTTCTAGAGATTTAAATTTTTATAAAAGTATAATTCCTGACGGAACTCATCCAAACCAGATTGGACATTATTTGTATGCGAGTATTATTTATGAAGAATTAATAAAAAGATCTATTATTTAAGATTTTTATGAATACAAAAGAACGTTCAAATTATATTGCTAAATTATGTATTGATGCATTATTAATATCATTTGGTTTGTTTGTGCTGTTACCTTTTAATTTTAGAGGAGCATTAGTTATTGTTTTTTTGATAATAAGTCTTTTAGCAGGATATGGAGGAGAAATTAAATTCGTTTTTAAGCCTTATGCAGTTAATTCTCTTTTGTTTTTAACCTACTTTTTAAGTCTATTATATACATCTAACATACAATCTGGTTTAGGCCTTTTAACAACCGAATTATCCCTAATTATAATGCCTTTAGGTTTTTTTTTAATTTCAGGAAATAGAGTTGTTACTGAGAGATTAATAAAAAACAGACATTTTTTTTTATATTCATTTTTTTGTTCTTGTGTTATTCTAGCATGTTTTATAATTTTTAAGGCTACTTTTTTTGTCGATTTTGAAACCAGTAAGGTTTTAATTAATCCTTTTTTAAAGGAATTGGATACAAATTTTTATTGGTTTTCCGATCATCCTATTTATTTATCGTTAGCTATATCATTATCATTGATAATATCTTTATTTCTTTTAAAGAAGAGGAATATTTTTAAATTTTTGATTTATTTTGGTATATTTTTACAATTAACCGCAATTATAATAATGTCAAGAAAAGGTATAATTATTGCTCTTGTTATAACTTTTTTAATCGCACTTCTTTTTAAGTATAAATTATCATTAAAGAGTATGTTTTACTCTTTTCTTTTCTTTGGCTTTATGGGGATAGTAATATTTACTTTTTCTATAGATACAATAAAAAGGTTTGAAGAAGTTTTTGACAAAAAAAGTTATGGAGCGGTTCAAGAATTTTCCTCAACTAGTATACGTTATAATATTTATAAATGTTGTTTTACTCTAACACAAGAAAATTTACTTTTAGGATATGGTATAGGTGATGTAAAAGAAATTTTGAGAGATTGTTATAAAAATAATTCCGAGGTTTTATATAAGGGTAATTTTAATTCTCATAATCAATACTTAGGCATATTTTTAATTTCAGGGGTGTCAGGATTCTTATTTTTTATTTATACCATTGTTTTTAATTTTAAATTATTTTTCAAACGAAAAGATTATATGGCAAGTTCTATTTTTATTTTATTCTTGTTGATTATGTTGTTCGAGAATATTTTAGATAGACAGAATGGAGTAATTTTATTTTCTCTATATATTAATTATTTTGTATTTGTTAATCAAATTCAAAATAAAAAATCATTTTATGAGTAGAATATTAGTAATAGGTCCTTTTCCTGAGCCTACAACAGGTGTTTCGTTAGCCAATAAAGTCGTTGTAGAAGGTTTAAGCGAAAGGACTAAAACGACTATAGATTTAATAAATACTTCTTACGATAAATTTGAAGAAAACATAGGTGCGTTTTCTTTATCAAAAGCTTTATTTTATTTAAAGTTAAAACTTCATGTATTTAAAGTTTTTAAATCGGATGTTGTATATGTAACCCCAGGTCAAACTTTTTTTGGGGTACTTAAATATGCTTTGTTTATTGTTATGGGGTGGTTAGCGAATAAAGAAATTATAATTCACGTCCATGGAAATTATTTAGGAAAGGAATATACTTTAATAAAAGGATTAAGAAAAAAACTTTTTAAATGGATCTTAAATAAAACATCTAAAGGCATCGTATTATCCGAATCTTTAAAAGGAAATATGTCGCCTTTTATAAATGACGAACAAATCTTTGTACTGTATAATTTTGTTGAAGATTATTTGTTTTTAGAAGAACAAGTTGTTTTTGATACGGTTGAGGAATTCAAACCTAAAATTATTTTTCTAAGTAATTTAATGGAAGAGAAAGGTATTTTGGATTTATTAGAGGCCTTAAAAAAATTAGAGTTAGATGGCGTTAAATTTGAAGCCAAAATAGCTGGGAATATCGATCATAAAAACAAAAATAAAATTGACGCTTATTTTAAAGCATTAAAACAGGTTTCTTATTGTGGGGTTGTTTCGGGGAGCGAAAAAAGAGATTTATTACTTTGGGGGAATGTTTTTGTTCTCCCAACTTATTATGAAATGGAAGGACAGCCTATATCTATTTTAGAGGCCATGGCCACTGGTAATTTAGTTTTAACAACGAATCACGCAGGAATTCCAGATGTATTTAAAAATGGAGTTAACGGTTATTTTGTAGATAAACAAGATTCTGAAAGCATAGTTCAAAGAATAAAAGACATAAATAAGGATGTAAAGTTTTCAAATGAAATAAGGAAAAACAATTTCATTCATGCGAGTAAACATTATAAAGTTGATAACTTTATAGATAAATTTATAAAAATAATTGAAGCATAAGTGAGCATAAAAAAACCAGTACAAGATTTAAGCAAATACAGCACACCAAATGATTTTAGGGGTAAATCTAAAATTATGGTTCAGTTGTGGTGGCTGGTGTACGCCTTGTTTTTTAGGACATCACCTCAAGTACTTTATGGATGGAGACGTTATTTATTAAGATGCTTTGGTGCACAAATAGGCAAAAATGTTATCATTAGGCCAACTGCTAAAATTACATACCCGTGGAAAGTTAAAATCGGGGATTATAGTTGGATTGGAGATGATGTTGTGTTGTATAGTTTGGGTAGTATTATAATTGGTAAAAATGTTGTGGTTTCTCAAAAAAGTTATATTTGTACAGGAACACACAACTATACAAAAATTGACTTTCCTATAGAAGCACGCACTATAATTATAGAAGATGAATGTTGGTTAGCAACTGACGTATTTGTATCACCTGGAATAACGATAAAAAGAGGGGCTGTTATTGGAGCGAGAAGTACTGTAATAAAAGATTTAGAGTCTAGTTCTGTATATGTTGGTTCTCCTGCCAGATTTATAAAGAAAAGAAAAGTTGAGCAATAAAATTGTAATTATAGGCATTAACTATTATCCTGAAGACAGTGCTATTGGCTTATATTCAACAGAAAAAGCTGAATATTTAGTTTCAAAAGGGTTTGACGTTACGGTTATAACCGGTTTTCCTTATTATCCTCAATGGGAGATTAGAGATGAGTATAAATCAAAAAGTTATTTAGTAAAAGAAACTATAAATGGTGTAAAAGTTTTTAGAAGCAAACAGTATGTTCCTAAAGACCCTACATTTATAAAAAGAATAATTCACTTAACAAGTTTCACTTTCGGTAATTTTATTAACCTATTTACAGTAGAAAAACCAGATATCGTCATATCTATAATTCCTTTCACAACTTCTGCATTATTAGGCTGGTTTTTAAAAAAGAGATATAAATCAAAACACTGGATACATATTCAAGATTTTGAGTTTGATGCCGCTATAGATTCTGGACTTTTAAAGGGGAACAAAAAATTTGTTATTAAATTATTGCAAAAAGTAGAGGGTTTTGTTTTAAAAAAGGCAGACATGGTTTCAACTATAAGCTTTGGAATGATTAACAAACTAAAAACAAAAACTACTACTAAAAATTACTATCTTACAAATTGGATAGATGTTGAAAAATTTAGTAATCCAAAGCTAACAACACATAAATATTTGGACTCAAGAGCATTTAAAATTTTATATTCAGGCAATATAGGTGCTAAGCAAGATTGGTCGTTTTTTATAGAGTTTTTAAATTATTTAAAAAACATTAATAATATAGAAGTTATAATTGTTGGTGAAGGTGCAGAAAAAGACAGTCTTTTAGCAAAAATAAAAGATTATAGTTTTGTAAAGCATTATAACTTGGTGCCGTATGAAGAGTTACCATCATTATTATCGAGTGCTGATTTACACGTTCTA
>Ga0209654_1002006_pt1 | contig 14829 bp, 13 predicted proteins | sample SaaInl1SG_22_DNA_FD_184646 | JGI IMG/M metagenome (GOLD analysis project Ga0209654, IMG submission 184646) | Marine microbial communities from expanding oxygen minimum zones in the Saanich Inlet - ESP_161SG_22_DNA (SPAdes) (version 2) | ecosystem: Environmental > Aquatic > Marine > Intertidal... | reverse complement strand
AAAACTTAAACATAAACCCTCTAAAGTTATATTTGAAATATTAAAATACTTATAAGCTCTGTAACCCCTATAAAACGTAGTTTGTAAACAACAAAAAAGCCTCACATTTCTGTGAAGCTTTAAGTGACCTCCACTGTTGACTCTTCTAACTTTATTGAAGATTTAAATCATGTTTTATACTTCGATTTTTGACTATTTAAAATCTAGTACAAAAAAAATATTCCCAAGAATAAAAAATTATTCTTGAGAATAAAAAGTGACCTCCACTGTTGACTCTTCTAACTTTATTGAAGATTTAAATTATATTCTATCCTTAGATTTTTGACTATCTAAAATATAGTACAAAAAAATATTCCCAAGAATAAAAAATTATTCTTGGGAATAAAAAGTGACCTCCACTGTTGACTCTTCTAACTTTATTGAAGATTTAAATTATATTCTATCCTTAGATTTTTGAATTTTTAAAATCAAGTTAAAAACAGAACAAAACTAATAACATTTTTTAGGCCTTTTAGTGATTTACCTGAATTTAATAATTCTACTAAGACCTTTTTTATATAGTTAAGATTAAAAGGATGTAAGCAATGTGATTTTACCAAGTATATACAGTTGAAGGGGTAGTGAGATGATTTGTCCATAGACCAGAACCGTTTGCATACCATAAAGCAGAATAAGTTAAATCGCCATTTAATGTGTAAGCAAAATATCCAGAGTCATCATTATTAATAGTCATCTCATAAAATATTTGCATAGTATCACCAAAATCAAATGATATTTCCATATCCAGACCATCGGCATCGGAAGTCCAAGAGAGTTCTGTTGTGTAGTCTGGTATATTTTTCATGCCTTGACCTAAAGCCTCGAAATCGACTTTTGAATCCCAATATCCTGAAGACCCATCAACCATTTGCCAACCTTCAATAAGATAATAAACTGTACCTTGGTAAGAAATTGTATAATAAAATTGATACTGATTACCTACTAAATCATAGCTATGATCTACATTGAAATCTCCATACGACCAGTCGCTGTTGGTTTTAGCTTTGTTTGTAGTTTTATTCATATAGCCATTATTACTCATAAATAAACCCATGGCATTTATTTGCCCTTGCATACTCATCACTTGAGAATAGATCAAAGGTGCACCATTTTGAATATTTTTAGGTAATCGTTCCTCAAAATTAAAAGCAGTTATCTCAGGTTCAAATTGTATATCACTAGACGATTCCCCACTACAAGACCATATTAAAATCCCAATAAAAATAATTATTATTTTTTTCATTTTAAATTTATCTTTTGCACTTATTACTTGAACTTAGAAAATATTTATAGTTAACAATGTTATAAATTTAATCAATAACTTAAACCACTTTTAAAAAGAATTTAAAATTATATTTTATCTTTCTAATCAAACTCTCTGTAATAAATAACATTAATTAAAATACCTTTTATAGAGCATATCTATCTACTCTGTCAAACTAACTATAAATAAAAAAAAAACAATTGAACTTCTAAACATAGGTACCACTAACCTTAGAAAACTCCAGTATTATTTTATAGATGTTGTCATTAATATTTTTAGTAACCATAAAATTGTCATTAGTATATTTTTTAAAACCAGTACTGCTCTAAGTTAAGTACAGCTCTTGTTATTTGGGTAATCTAACTTTTATCACTTTTAGTCCAGCCATTTCTTCCTTATCTAATCCAAACATTGGACTATATTTGCCTTTTGGTAAATCAGTAAAAATAAAATTATTCGCTGCTTTAGCAACATCTACATACTTTGTAGCAGCAGTGTTTATAGCTGAAGCTGCCAAATTTAGTAAAAAACTACCGCCAGTTGAAATTGAAGTATTATAAGATATTGTTCCTTTTCTAGAATACAAGATTTCGCTTGTATGGGCAGATTTAAGTATATATTCAACTTCAACAGTTACTCGAGAAGCTAAACTAGATTTGTCCCATTTGTTAATTTTAGTAAATAGTATAATATCAGCACCAAATATTTTATTAAATATTTTTAGTGAAGGTTTTTCAATAAAAAGTTCAGAATCATAGGCACTTTCTCTCTTTAAAATTTCCATTGACAAAAATGGAGGAATAACGTAGTACCCTGCATTTAAAATTGGTACATTTAATGTAGTATGAAAATATTCTTTTGCATCTACGTTTGTACTTCTATTTATTGGAGGCATTATCAAAACAGACACAGGTTTTTCTTCATACATTCCTTTGTATGCCTGGGCCTTATTTAATTTTGAGGTTGTACCACAACCAACAATTAAAAGTGTTGCTGATAATAATAAGTATATGGAGTGCTTCATTTTTCAATTAATTTTAAAATTCGATCTATAAAAATTTTTGATTCCGGATAAAGTGAAATTTCTTTGTTTAGATTCTCTTTTCCTGCCTTTAAATCCCCTCTTTGAATTAAGAAAAAACCATAGTCAGCTAACATTCCTGGGGGAGTTACCTTTCTTGTGCCTTTTTGTTTTTTAATTATCTTTTGGTACTGCTCCATTATATTATTTATTGATTTTTCATCAGCTTTTTTTAAATAATTATAACTTGCCTCCTGGTATTTTTCAAATGAATACAATCCTTTAGGTGCGCTGCAAGAGTAAAAAGCAAAAACTACTATAAATATATAAATGTATTTTTTCATGGTAATATGATTTTTTTAGTTTGTTGTGATGAAACAAAAATTATTTTCTCATAAATACTTTTATTGTTTTTTGAGATAGAAACCTTATGCTTTCCTGTAGAAATTCCGTAAAGTCGAAGATGTTTAACTTTATCTCTGTTTTTTTGTACTTCAGCATTAAACTTCGTTTTATCGTCAATTACCACCTCAACACCGTTAGGGTAATTAGAAGGCGTTCCTACAATTAGTAGAAAAGCCTGATTCTCTATACCTTTACTGACGGTCTTTGTTATTCCACACCCTATTAGAAGTGTTGTCAAAATTGTAAAAAATAGTATTTTTTTCATTAGTCTATTTGTTTAATATAATATTTACCAAGGCTATTTTTATCAATATCTCCATCAACAAAAGAAACTATTGAAAATTCACTTTCAGGGGATTCACCACCTGAATAATCAATTGTAATTTGACCTACTCTTTTACCTGGTAATTCGATAAACATACCTGTTTGAGGGTTTTTTATTTTTCTTCCTTTACTAAAAACATCAAAGCGGTCTCCTAACCTTAAACCCTGACTTTCACCTCCTGAAATTATGATGCCATCTTGGTCATAAGATAAAAAATAGGACTTCCAAGGTCTGTTTAAACAATTATTTATAATATTCTCGACCAATTGAGAAATTGCTGCAGAAATTGCCTTATCTGAAAGAGATGAGTCGTAATCTGTCCTTTTTCCAAGACCAAGAGTGGTCTTGTTACTTGTCTTCGCTTGTCCTTTTGCTTCTTCAGAATAGATGATTTGTCCAGTAGAAACATCAATAAGTCTGATGCTAATACCAGCTTCAACAATCTGTGTTTTACTTCGAGAAAACACCTTTGATTCTCCAACGTTTTTTCTTCCGAATTCTGTAATGGAACCTATTATTAAATAATCTGCACCAATTTCTTGAAATCCTTCGTTATCAGCAATTTTTAATTCATCTTTAATCAACTGATAATCCTGCCTTTCTAGTAAGATAAATTTTCCTGAAGAGGCTAGTTTAGTTGAAAGAATATCAACTGCTTGCTTGCCCATTGGATCATTATTTTTGTCATAGAAAAGACCTTTCGCATAGCTTGTCTCATTAGAGAATCTGGCAATAGCTACCTTTCTTTTTAAAGTACGGGTATCTTCAGTTGCTGTAGCAACTTCATTTATAGTTTCAATAGTATTTTGTTTTCTATCTGAAACTCTTTTGTTTTTTTTCTGTGCAAAAAGACTAAAACTTAAGCAGAGTGTCAGAATAAATAATATCCTTTTTTTCATATATAAAAATTTTAAAAAAAAACACCTTAAAATAATTACTTGATTTAAGGTGTGAATTAAAAACATTTTAGAAATAACTGCTATTTTTTAGAAGTTATACCTTACACCAACAGATAATTTAAAGATACTATCAGAATCATCAAAACCCTCAGAAGTAAAGTTTAAATAATCGGCATTTGCAGCGATACCCCAATTTCCTCCTAGAGAAAAATTGTAAGTTGCGCCTAAAATAAATCCTGATTCACCATCATATGTAGTTTCGTTTCCGAGAGAATCATTAATTACTAATGCAGTAAATGCATATTGAGGTTTTATGTCAAGACCTCCAAATGATATCATAGGCCCAATTGCTAGGTATCCTACTCCTATAGTAAAATCTTCGAAATCTGGATGCTCGTGACTACTGGCACCCCAATTTAATGTTGCACCCCAAGTTTCATTAAAGCGATAACCTGCGTTAATTAAACCAAGCTCTAGCCCTGCATCAGCTCCATCAGCTGTATCACCCATTGGTGCTGCCAATCCAATCGAAACACCAATATACCCTTTAGATTCCTGTGCAAATGAATGCATTGCTGATAAAATAGCAATTGTAAATAATAATAATACTTTTTTCATTTTTAAAATTTTAAGTTAATTTGAATTACAATAATAGAGATATAATTTCTTGAGTTCAAGTTTGTACTTTATTTGGACTTTTTTTAAAGTATTAGAAAATAAAGTGTATAAGATTCAACTTTTTCCTTAATTACTAATTGTTTACTGTTTTTTGTATCTTTTATGTATTACAGTAATGAAAAATAAATCTTAAGTTTTATTATATAGTTTTAATATATCTTAGAATCTTAGAAGTTTTAATAACAAAAATAAATGCGCCTATTTAATTTGAAAAAGTCGATTGAGATCAATCGCTTTGTTAACATCAAGAAGTTTAAGATGATTCTGTTTTTTTGAGTTATTGAACTTTTTTATTAGAATTTCTGATTCTCCCTCAATAACTATTTGGATATATAAGTATAATGAAATATTATATTCTAACCTTTGGAAGTTAGAATCTTCAGTAACTTTTATTTTATTAAAGTATAAAAAAGCCTCTTTTTTATTTCCAATCATAAAAAAATAAAGAGCTAAAAAAAGGTCTATTATTATTTTTTCATTCTTATAATACCAGTGCATATTGTCTAGTTTTTCGTTTTTATAAAAGCTACAAATATTTTTAATGGTAACAGTATCATTGCAAATTAATGCAAACACAAGAACTTCAGTTGCTAAAAGAATTGATTTTGATATATAAAAATCTTCAAAATTAAATTTTTTTTTATTTTTTAAATAAGAGATTCCAATCCACCTTCCTCTAACAAAGTCATTTATTATATACTGGTAAGGTATTTCGAGGCCTTTAAAATTTAGTGATTTCTTTTTAAAGAAATTCATTGTATCCAAAAATAAATATTTATAGGCCTTATCAGTTGGGTTAAACAATTTGTCATCAGTATATTTTAGTATTTTTATGTAGTTTTTATTATTAACACTATAATCTATAAAATGATGTAAATATAACCGTATAAAAGTTTCTTGTTTGGAAAGAGCAATAAGGGTACTGTTTTTCTTAAATTTATACATCCGAATACTAGAAGCCATCAAGTTTACACAGTTGGTAACTGCCATGAGCATTCTAGGTTCATATATGTTTTTAATCTTTATAGTATAAAGTTTTACAAGTTGATCTTCGTTTCCTTGAAGTATTAACTTATTTGTTAAAAGCCCTAGTAAACCCATATATTTATGGTCTTTATTTATAAATTTTTCAAGCTCTTTTATTAATGTGTTAAAATTTTCTATTTTGTTATTTGTATAACTAATCTTGTTTATTATTTTCCATAACTTGTAGTCATAGTAATGTTTTTTATGTGTTATAGCATTTTTAAATCCACAGTATTTTGAAAGTGTATTTACTGTTTTTATATGAAAACTTGTTTGTTGTGTTTTAATAAGTCCAAAAATTCTTCTAATCGTATTATAGCTTAATGTAACGCCTGTTTCTATGAAGATGTCATTGGATAGATTTTTTGCATCTGTGAGGTTCTGTATTTGTTCTCCAAATTTAGAAATTACGTCATCTTTTAAGAAATTAGGTATTTTTGGCATTCTATTTTAAAGTCTTTATATGGTTAAAAAACTAACTACAAGTAATTCATAACAACTAAACTTATTGGTAAAGGCTAGTTTACTGTTTTTACTAAATGTAGACATTATCTGTTTAAAAATTAAAATTATGCTCTTTAGTTATTTCTATTTGTAGGATATTTCTAAATAAATAATATTATATTAATGATGGATTTTGGTTAGTAATATTCAATTGCCATAGTACCTTCAAGTGTGCCATCATCAATATTGAAAAACGAGACATTTCTCGGGTAACCATTTTCATTATAATCGTATTGAAAAGTATAGTCCTGATTATTTAAAAGGTTGTTATATGTTGTTTGATACTCTGTATTACCACTAAATAACCAATCCCACATAAACGCCCAATTATATCCTTGGATATTTGATAAGGCATTACGATTATTGTCGTATTTATATTCAAAGTTTTCTTGGTAATCTTTACAGTTATCACTAAAGTATCTTTTATTAATTTGTTGATTAGATAATATTAATTTTTCACATTCAATATCATCACCTACAATAACTTCGTTTTCTGATAAGTATTCAAAATTATCGAAAAGATTTATTACTCGTCCATTAGTATCATATGAAATTTCATACGTACGAGTATCATATTCACCAGTATAATAAACAGAGGTGATCAAATTGTTAGTATAAGTAAACTCTTCTTTTGATCTTGAAATTTGCCCATCATAGGTTTGAGTTGCTTCAGTAGAAATAATTTTATTACCATTATAAGTATAAGTTTGTTCTATAATTACATCATTGCCTCCTGAAGATGCATTATAGGTTTTTTCTGTTATTTTTTTAATGAGAACAGTTGTGGCGCCAGTTGTATCATCGTTGTTTCCTGTATCATCATCGCTTGAACAAGAGAATATTAGTAGTGCTGTAAACAATAGTAGTGTTGTATAAATGTATTTCATTTTTTATTAGCTTTATTAAATTAATCAATATATGTTAATTCAGTTTGTTGAGTATTTTCGTTTAATAGAATATTATTTTCATAAGTAGATTTGGTGGTAATAAGTTTTATTAAGTAATTTTCGTCATCAAAAACATATGTGTGTTCATATGGTTTATTATGTACTATAATTTTAATCTAAGCATAAAGTACCTACTGCTATTGGGAAGACCGTTTGAAATATCTGTTGTCGAAAAATCAAACCCATAAAGAAATTTGTATTTTTTCATAAGGTTGTATGAAAAAGAAAAACCAAAAGAACTTCTGTAGTTTAAATTTAAGCCTAAACACAGTTTTTCTTTATAAATCATATCATTTTTAATAAGTAGTGATGTAGGTGCCCCAGAAGTACTTGACATCAACAAGGCAGTGTTCATTTTCAAGCCTTCTACTTGCTTTATGTTGATGTTTCGTTTTCCAAAATTTATATATGAATTTAGCCTTCTCTTGTATACAATATCATAATCATTTTTATATGTAAAGATAGATGTAAAAATACTCGGGCTTGATAAAGATAAGTACCAATCTTGATAATTTAATGTTATACCTAAGCCCATATTTGGAAGTATTGTGTTTATGTTTTCTCTGTAAACTGGATCATCTTGATCATACAGCAACAAAACCGAATTGTCTAGTTTAATGTTACGAACTCCTCCAGAAATCCCTAAGCTGACTCTTAAATCTTTAAGTATTTTAAATGTATAAGAATAAAAACCTGAAACTTCTGTTTGTGATTGTGATCCTATAACATCATCAAATAACATACCCCCATAAGAAACCTTCTCATTTTCAGTATTCATTTTAATAGAAAATAAAGTGGTACCAGCTGCACCGCTAAACCCAACCCATCTTGATGTGTGAAATAAGTCAACTGTAATGAATTTAGCTGTTTGAGCAGGATTATAAAATAAAGGAGTATTAACAACTTCCGAAAGGCGAAGGTTTTCCTGAGCATTAGAAATACTACAAAGAAAAATAAAAAAATATATACTTTTAAACCTCATAACTAATTGGTAACTAAATTAATGAATCCATTGGTTGTTATTATCTTTCTGTCTAGGGGTCTAGTATATGTAAAAGTATAATAATAAGTTCCCATAGGCAGGACTTTAGAGTTACCTGCACTAATAATATTCGAATAACCCCTGAAGAAATTATTATTTACTCCATAACCTGATGTTTTATAAACAACCCTACCATTTCTATTGTAAATAATAATCTCATTGTTTGGAAAAAAAGAGATATTATCAATCATAAGTTTCTCATTCAAGCCATCTCCGTTAACTGATAGGGCATTATATACCTTGACCGTACACGGCTCTACATATACCTCAAATTCGGTTCGAAGCATGCTTTCACATCCAGTAACCGGGTCAATTGAGGCGGCATAGTAGGTCATACTTTCAAGAGGTGTTTCCATTGATAGTGGTAAATCAGAGGTGTAGGTGCTATACCAAACAACATCTTCAAAATTAACTTTTATATCAGCTAGTGTATATTGCCCGTCCAAACAGAATCTATTCGATGATTCTAGTATTTGAGGTGGTGGTGTTTCTTGTACAAAAACTTCAATTGTTGTGGGATAACTTCGACATGCATAACGATCAATAGATGACGATTCACTCACAATAATTTCGTTATGGGCATAATAGGTTTCTCCATCTATTAAAGGTGTTTCAGGATCCAGTATTGAAAGACCATCTGCACTGTACCATTTAAGGTTATTAGCATACACAACAATATCTTTAATTTTAGGGGTATCATAAATACAAAAGAACTGAACAGATTCAGCTTTTGGTTTGTCCATTGTGTTTGGAGAGACAATAATGGAAGAGTTTAATAGGCTAGAACAACCATTCCCTTCAGTGAAAATTGAATATTCAAAATTTGTCTCATACACAACATCATCTGGTATACCTGATATTTCTATATAGTTACCGTTTTTAGTCCAAGTTACTCCTGGGGGTAGACCTGTAACATCTACTGTTTCTGCTCCATCAATCAACTGATACTGAATTTTCTCTAATACTGTTGTACCACAAACTAACTGATTTTGTGTTTGAATATGACTAATTAACCTTACTGTTGGCTGAGGAGTTCGAAATATATTACCTGTTAAATAAGTGGTGTTACATGAAGTTGCGGAAGCGAAAGAAATGAGTGAATTTTCATCAGCACTAATATTTGCTGAGGGTGTTCCAGAAACAGTTAAAGTTTTTGTTACGTTATTAAATGAATATTGAATTCCATCAGGAAGACCTGAAATATTTGTGATTTCGTCACCTCCTTCAAGTGCAATAATTATTGGTTCTATAGCTTGACCTTCACAAAGAATTTGATCAAGTGGTCCACTTGTTGGTAAAAGTGTAAGCTGAGCTAAAGGCTTAACAGTAATGGATCCATTTAAAACCTGTTCAGTACAACTGCTACCATTAGTAGTTACAGTGTAGTTGTATTTCTGTTCTTGAATAACATTATCAGACGGTGTACCCTCAACGATTAAAACCTTTGCTGTGGAATCATAGGTGGCGCTTACACCACTTGGTAGGCCTGTAACACTTGAACTTGTAGCGCCCCCACTAACCTTGAAAATTATAGGCTCAATCGGACTGTCTTCACACAAAACTTGAGTGATGTTGCCTGAGTTAGAATCATGTGTAAGGCTGCTGTCACCTTTAATTCTGAGGTTCCCTTGAAGAGTGGTTTCTGTACAATAGTCACTAATTGAACTTACAACATAAGAGAATTCACTAAATACATCTACTGAATCTGTAGGTGTTCCGTAAATACTAGCCACTTGAGTTGTGGTATCAAGAGAGTAAACAATGCCATTAGGAAGCCCTGAGACATTTATTAAATCTGCACCTCCTTCAAGTGCAATAATTATTGGTTCTATAGCTTGACCTTCACAAAGAATTTGATCAAGTGGTCCACTTGTTGGTAAAAGTGTAAGCTGAGCTAAAGGCTTAACAGTAATGGATCCATTTAAAACCTGTTCAGTACAACTGCTACCATTAGTAGTTACAGTGTAGTTGTATTTCTGTTCTTGAATAACATTATCAGACGGTGTACCCTCAACGATTAAAACCTTTGCTGTGGAATCATAGGTGGCGCTTACACCACTTGGTAGGCCTGTAACACTTGAACTTGTAGCGCCCCCACTAACCTTGAAAATTATAGGCTCAATCGGACTGTCTTCACACAAAACTTGAGTGGTGTTGCCTGAGAAAAGATCTAAACTTAGTTGCGCATCTAAGGCTACTGAAATAGTACCATAGGCGGATTCATGGCAAGAAACTCCTACAGGTGTGATGACGTAGTTGTAGTCTTGTGAATTAGAAATGTTTGGCGTACCAGTAATGATAACGTTATTTCCACTAATTTCTGCAGTAACCCCTGTCGGTAATCCAGTTATAAAGGCATCATCCGCTCCAGCTGTTAGCTGATAGATGATACTAGAAGAAATAGGCTCATTATTACACACGGTAATATTCGATTTTGTTGAGATAAGTTGGGGTTTAGATGTTGGTTGAACCTGGGCTGTTATAACATTTGTATTTTGGGAGCAATTTAAAGAAGAATCAAACACTCTAGCAAAAATATTATCACCAGAGCTAGGTATAAAAGTTATGGAATTGTTAGGCGAAACAGAACCTTGAGAGACACCATTAACAAAAAACTCATAAAAACTACCACCAGCAGCAGTATAAGTTACTTCAGTACTCTCGCAAACAGTTCCATTTACACTGGCTGAAAGAGTTGAATTCAAATCTGTTATAATTAAATTATTTGGACTAGTTAGAGTTTGGGTATTAGTCTCTACCAAAATGCGTCCAGTACTTGCACTATTAAAATTGAGGATCTGAATTCGGGAATCATTTACTATGTTATAAGAAACTGAATTCAATCCAATTTTAACTCCTATAGTGTTTAAAAAGCCTGATCCATCGACCTGTATTATAGTGGAGGACCCACTACAAACAGAGGCTGGAGTAAATCCTGTAATATTTTGTGCAGTTAATTTAACAGAGAAGGCCTGTAAAACTAAAACAACAAATAGAAAAAATATGCTTCTGACGTACATGGTTTAATTTTAATTTAGATGAACTATTTATTATTATATTTAAATTACATAATATTCTTAACTATTAATTATGAATCGATTTTAAAACGGAAATTTATTTCAATATTTGTGTATGTGTGACGATTTATATTTTCTAACAAAATCAGAACCCAAAAAATTATTTGTTTTAATTGCCTATCAAGAAGGATCGAAAGGATTTTAATTAATAGGCAATTATTAAACAATAAATTATATACTGTGTTATAAATGGACTTTATTCGTTCAACACGACTATTGTCTCAATAACTTTATTTTTCTCGTCAATATTAACTTTCGTAATATTCCCGTTTTTCATATAATTCATAAAAGCTGTTTTTTTAGAGTTCTCTAATGTTACTTTTACATATTTAGTGTCAACTCTTTTTAAAGAACCAGTCAAGGCATCAACGCCCCAACCAATAATACTCAAACCATTGAGAATACTAACAAGATTAAATTTACTGTCCATAACTACAACTCTTTCTTTATAGTCATCAAGTCTGAAATCTATTCTATCATCAGCTTTAACTTTTAATTGAACAGGTGTTTTTCCTTTTTCAAAGCCATTGACAAACACTTTTGCTCCAGATGGTTCTGTTTCAAATAATACTTTTCTTTTTGAACCTGTCAATATAGAGGCACAGCTAGTAGTCATTAGGATTGTCATTGCCATAGCAATAATTGATAATTTGTTTTTCATCATTTAATTTAAATTTAATTTTACCTACTCCTGTTTATAGTCTTTTTTCAGTATAATTCCGACTTTCTTTATTAAATATTTGATATTGCCTTTAACGGTTTGTGTGTATATGATATAAATTGTGAAAAATTTATTTAATACAAATTCTTCTAGTGTTATTATTACCATCTAATATTTTGGTATGTCTTAATAATTATTCTTCTATATAATATTCCCTGTTACCATTATTTTTTCATGATAATTTTTAAAAGTAGAATAAAATTTCAAGTTTAATACTTTCATTAAAGTAAAATTTATACGACATTATATTCTCGCATAATTTTTTAAAGCTAAGAGATTAATTCTATATCCCAAAAAAGAAATAGGATTGTAGCTTTAATAAATTTTATATTAATAATTTCAATTTTTATAACGATTTCAAACATATAAAATAAAACAATACAATTTCATTAACTTACATTAAAATGACTTATATTGTCATATTAAATTAAAAAAATGAAACAGATACGGCGCATAAAATATCTTTACGACTTATTGAGAAATTCAAAATACACCTATGAAATGTTATTAGAAACATTTAAAAAAAAGAGGGTTACCATAGGTTTAAGACAGTTACAAAGAGATGTTAAGGATTTGGAGTTATTCCTTGACAAAGATGAGCGATTAGTTAAAAATAGAGGTAAGGATAAAATACTTGAGCTAGAGATTAAACAACAAAAAACAGTTAACAATTTATCTTTTGTAGAAACTTCTATTTTTAAAACACCTGTTGATAAAAAAAGTTTAGAAACTAAAATAGCACTTTTTAATGAGGCTATCTCAAAAAAGTTACCAATTCGTATTGACAAGATATCTAATGATACAACCTCTTTTAATGCAGAATTTAGGGATACTTCATTTACACTATTTCCCTTAAAAATTATTTACCATAATTTTGATTATTATATTGGCTGCTATATACCCAAGAGAAAGAAATTTGAAATTTTTGAAATCGAACAGTTAGTAAAGTATCGAACTCTAAGAAAGTCTAAGCAATATGATAACGACAAGTTATTGATGAGATATAACGCATACGCAAAAACCCTTTTTGGTGTGACGAAGAATATTGACAATAATATTTACAAAATTAAATTGCAATTTTCTTCTATAACAGGTTCTTACATGGAAATATTCAATTGGCATCATTCTCAAAAATTTAATAAAAAAGACAATACAATAATTATGACGTTAGAATGCGGTATCAATAGAGAACTGGTAGGATGGATTTTTAGCTGGATGTACAATGTTAAGATTATTGAACCACCAGAACTGAAAGCGTATTACAATAAGGCCATTAAAGAAATTCGACAAATCAATAAAAAAGATATACTGCTGTACAGGAATATTTTTGTTGAAAAACAATAGTATTCTTAAAGGTTAGATTAGTTTAGCTAATTTTACCGTAGTAGCATCTATTATTGATTAACGCCTTAACAAGAATCCTGCTACTATACCAAACCATCCTGCTCCACTGTTGACTCTTCTAACTTTATTGAAGACTTAAATTATATTTTATACTTCGATTTTTGACTATATAAAATCTAGTTAAAAAAAATCCCAAGAATAAAAAATTATTCTTGGAAATAAAAAGTGACCTCCACTGTTGACTCTTCTAACTTTATTGAAGATTTAAATTATATTCTATCCTTAGATTTTTGACTATCTAAAATATAGTACAAAAAAATATTCCCAAGAATAAAAAATTATTCTTGAGAATAAAAAGTGACCTCCACTGTTGACTCTTCTAACTTTATTGAAGACTTAAATTATATTTTATCCTTCGATTTTTAACTATGGAATGTCTAGTACAAAAAAATATTCCCAAGAATAAAAATTATTCTTGGGAATAAAAAGTAGAGTCAAGAGGAGTAAAGTCGAACTATTTTAGTGATGATTTGCAGGTTTTTTGATTTTTGAGGTTGCTCGGGAGGTATAATAAGATAACAGGAAAGGGGTTATATTTTTAAGTTTAGTTACTGGTGAGTTGAGTGAAACATTAAACATTGCACCATTTGTAAAGTAGATAAACTCAAACTAACTTTTTTATCTTAAATCATAATGCATAACGGGTTAGAGTAATATAAATATAGTGGTAGGTAATTTATAATTTAATTGGTTTTTTTAGTGTATATACCTATTAAACCAATCTTTATTTCAACTTATATAGATAATTTGTTTTTTTGTAAAAACATCAATAATGAAAAATTATCTTAACTTACTTATCTTATTTTGTGGTTTTATTCTTTATGCACAAACCCCCATTACAGATGCTAATTTTAAAACAGCTATCAACACTTGTTTAAGCACAAACCCCGTAGATGGAATGTGTAGTGATAGTGAGTATGGTGCAATGCCCGATTGGGATGTGAGTAACGTTACTGATATGAGTGAAGCATTTAAAGATAGAAGTAATTTTAACGCCGATATAAATTCTTGGGATGTTAGTAGTGTAAAGAATATGTCATATATGTTTTATATGTTTTATAAGGCATCAGCTTTTAATCAAGACATCGGCTCTTGGGATGTGAGTAGTGTAAGGGATATATCATTTATGTTTCAACGTGCAACCTCTTTCAATCAAGATATAGGTTCTTGGAATGTGAGAAGTGTTACTAATATGAAAGGTATGTTTTGGAGTGCTTCTGCTTTTAATCAAAAAATAGGTTCTTGGGATGTTAGTAATGTGACTGATATGCGGTATATGTTTCATCAAGCATCTGCTTTTAATCAAGACATCGGCTCTTGGGATGTGAGTAATGTTACTAATATGTATTATATGTTTGAAGGTGCAACATCTTTCAATCAGGATATCGGTTCTTGGGATGTAAGTAGTGTTACTGATATGAGAGGAATGTTTTCCACAGCATCAGCTTTCAATCAAGATATTGGTTCTTGGGATGTG
>Ga0209654_1002003_pt1 | contig 14849 bp, 9 predicted proteins | sample SaaInl1SG_22_DNA_FD_184646 | JGI IMG/M metagenome (GOLD analysis project Ga0209654, IMG submission 184646) | Marine microbial communities from expanding oxygen minimum zones in the Saanich Inlet - ESP_161SG_22_DNA (SPAdes) (version 2) | ecosystem: Environmental > Aquatic > Marine > Intertidal... | reverse complement strand
TGTTGCGGGTGCTACCCAAGGTTCGGTGACGTTCGCTAATCCGAATGGTGCGGATAATGCGGTAGATGGTGAGACCCTGACGTACAGCATCACTGGCAGCAGCGGTGGCAACTACGAGTCGCTGGACACTTCCGACACGGTTGATGTGGTTGTGACGGATCCACTGTCCGCCACGGTGTCAGGGGATATATCGACCCAGGATGCGGAAGTGTTGGCGAACACTGCGGACAGTGGTTCGGCGCAAGTGACCGGTTCGGGTGGTTCTGGCGGTTACAGCTACGCATTTGCTGCGGGCGCCACGACGTCAGTAGCGGCGGGCGATTTCTCCATTGATGCAGCTGGTTTGGTGACGTTCACCCAGGATGCGGCGTACAGCCATGCTGTAGGTAGCGATCTGGCTGACAACGCTTACAGCATTGATGTTGTGATTACGGACAGTGATGGCAATAGTGTGACGCGCACGGTGAATGTAGACATCACGGATGATATGCCGAGCATCTCTCCTACTTCATTTGGCACACTTCAGGATGGATCGTCTACAAGTTCTGTGAGTTTGGGGCAGGCGTTCGGTGCTGACCTTGCAGGTGATGTTGATTTCGGTTCCGTGGCGCTGGGGTTCTCAGCGCTCGATGAAGTCGCGGTCACATCTGGCGGTAGTCAGGTTTACTTTGACGGTGGTGCGCTAACTTGGAGTTTGAGCGAGCCCGGTGATGTGCTCACTGCAGAAACAGCTTCAGGTACAGTGGCCATTACTGTCACAATTAATCAGGGAGTCGGTTCTTACAGTGTCGAGGCGGCCGATGGAACATTTTATCTGCAGGGTGATGATCAGTCCTTTTATTTGAACTCGCTGTCTGGTTCTAACGCTGACGCTTGGGCGTTGCAGACGACAGGGACCGGTGACGTTGATGTATTTATCACATCTCTGTCAGCTGATGGCTCTACTGCTACAACTACCAACACCAATAGTGCTGGCGGTCAGGGCTATGTCGGCGCAGGTAGCAACTGGGTAGATTCGGGCACTTCCGAATCCATCACCCTGCAATTTATCTCAGGTATGACCGCCTCTGGAGGCCTTGCAGGTCAATCGGCAATTGACTCTGCACTGAGTGGCACTGCTGTAGCTGGCGTTAATGTATTCTCGATTGCGGTTCATACGGGTAATGGCGGTAGGGCGACCACCATTCGGGTCAATGTGACCTCAGTTAATGGGGTTTCGGGTTATGTCGATGTGCCCGTTCAAAGTAACGGCACCAGCTCGCCCGATGTGGTAACAATTGATACTCAAAACGTTAATTGGGACTCTGGCGCTAATTTGGCTATTGCCACGGCAACCTTTACCGCCAATACGGCATCTGGTGTCGATTTCCGTTTGGGCGGCAGTATCTCATTCACGGAAATTAAGCCTTCAGATGTACCTCTTGACCTCCCTGTGACCATTACCGATGGTGATCAAGACATTGCTCAGGGGGCTATCACAGGAACAATCACAAGTACTGGAGTGGCTCCACAGGCCTTCACGGTTGCATCGCCCAATGAGGCGCCGACAGCAAGTGATGCTGTTATGCAGGTGGATGAAGACAGTATGGGTCAGGCAGTGCCTGCACTCGCTGGAACAGACTCCGATGGCCAGATTGCTGGATTCCGCATAGCCACACTGCCCGCTAATGGAACACTACTGCTCAATGGTGTTGCCGTTGCGGTTGATGATGTTATCGATGCAGCTGACGCTGGATCTCTGGTCTATACCACTGGACCAGAACATTGGAGTGGCTCCGCGAGCTTCGAGTATGTGGCCGTAGACAATGATGGTGCAGAGTCTGCGGTGCCTGCGACTATGTCTATCACCGTAAACCCCGTTGCCGATACACCCAATGTATCGATTTTGGCCACGTCGGCAACATCCACAACGGGTGCACGTGTCGAGTCTGGTGGCATCAATATCACTGTTGGAGACGCGGTTGGCGATGGCGACATCGCAGGTAATGCCAACTATGAATACGATGAGAGTGAGACCACAACCATAGACTTTGGTGCGGCCTATGCCGGTCAGACCGTGACCGTTGAGCTTAATGTCACCGTTTACGGTAGCTGGAATTACGATGGGGCTAGCACAACTTATCGTGACGATTTCTGGGAGCTGAGAGTTAATGGCACTCCAGATGCCAGATTCTTCTACAATGCTAACGCCTCGGGCTCTGGCCAAGCTACCAATGATTCTGACCAGTTATTAGGTGGTGGAGATAACATCCGTTTTGCAGGCACAAGCACCACCAATGATGACTTTTCAGGAGGTTCTTTCAGTCACACCTACAGCACTGAAGTAACGCTGGATGCTAGCGGCCGAGCGGTGCTTGGCTTCGCTGCGGCAACTACTCAAACAACAGAAACCGCAACAATAACCGGTGCAGCCGTTACCAATCTAACGGAGTACACCTATCAGTTTGATATTGCTGCCAGCTTGGTGGACACCGATGGCTCTGAGCAGATGTCGCTGTTGATCACTGGTGTGCCATCGGGTTCGAGCTTTGTCAGCTTGACCAGCAGCCAGGGCTACACCCTGAGTAATAACGGCGATGGCACCTATACTCTCTCGGGTTTCGCAGCAGGTGCGTTGTCAGTAACCGATACCTTGACTCTGAAATTGGCGTCGCCGACTGCTCCTAACTTTGAGTTGGGTGTTCAGGCAACCTCTACAGAGCAGGCTAACAGCGATACTGCGGATAATTCGGCAACGGTATTGTCTTCCACTATCGCTGTGACAGACCTTGGTGATTCTGGTGATTCTGGTGATTCTGGTGGTTCTGGTGGTGGAACGGGTGGCTCTACGGCTATCGCCGCTGGTACTGAGTTGTTTAAAGACACCTTTGAGAATGACTCGGCGGATGGTTGGACGAATGATTCTGAGGATGATGATGAGCTTGAGATTGCCTCAGGTAGCACATCGAGCAAGACGTTTAGTTTTGGTCAGGAGAACGCTGGTAAGTCTGTAACGGTTAGCTTTAGCGCCGAAACAAAAGGAAAGTGGAAGGGGGAGGACTCGGTTAGCGTGACTGACGGCGCTGGAAATTCTCTTTACAGTCACTCAGACGATCTCAAAGAAGCTGTGACTTTTGTGGCCACCACTGATTCCTCCGGTAATTTAGTCGTCAATATTGCAGTCAACACCGACAAGGACAAAGACAAAGACAAAGACAAAGACAAAGACACAGAGACGCTGGAAGTTGATAACTTTACGATCGAAGCGGGCTCAAACATGGTTCAAACCACTGAGCTTGGATACGCCCCCATCGCCATCGACCTAGACGGAGACGGCGTCGAATACCTCTCCCGCGAAGCTGGCGTGGTCTTCACCGACCAAACCACTGGCGAGTCCGTCAACACTGCCTGGGTGGCGCCCGACGACGGTATGCTTGTTATCGATGCCAACAACTCGGGGACGGTTGATGAGTCCCGCGAATACGTCTTCACCGAGTGGAGCGAGACCGCAGAAACCGATATGGAAGCGGTGGCTGAGGTCTTCGACACCAACCAGGACGGCGTGCTCGATGCTCAAGACGAGCAGTGGGATCAGTTCGCGGTTTGGCAGGATTCGGACTCCGACGGTGTTACCGACGAGGGCGAGCTGGTATCGCTGACTGAGCTGGGTGTAGAGAGCATTGCGCTTAATTACGCTGAAGACAGTGAATCAGGTACCGCGGCGGATGGCGATGTCGTTATCCACGGTCAGTCGGAGGTGGTCTTCACGGATGGAACGACCACGACCGCAGAAGACACTACCTTTGCGATTAGCGCTGCAGATGTCATTAGCGACGAAGGCGATCTTGCCTTGCCTGCGAGTGAGGAGGCTGCACGTGTTCCGGGTGCGCCAGATGCTGAAGCTGACGGTAGATCTGGCGAGTTTGATACGCTTATGGTCGAGGCCGATCTTATGCTGAATGCTAGCCGCGATGAAGGTGTCGACGATTCCTCGAATCAGTAAGCTGCGTGAACACAACAACAAACCCCCGTTTCGGGGGTTTGTTGTTTTTACGGTTGTTTCAGGGGAAGATCCCTTGCCGGTCACAGATTATTGGCGACGTAGGAACGGCGATTTAGCGAGGCGATGTAGAGAACGAGGCAAGACGTCACATGAGATACATAAAGCGTAACGGCGATGGTGAAATCGTCGCAATCAGTGCCGTGCCAGAGCCTGGCTATGAAGAAGAGCAGGGCGGGTTTGGTGGTGAAGTCGCGGGCTTTATTGCCTCATCACGCAGCGATGCAGAGCTCGCCGCTTCTGACTTGGAATTCGTTCGCGTTATCGATGATTTGCTCGAAGTCTTGACCGCTAAAGGTATTATCAACTTCACCGATCTTCCTGAGGAAGCTCAAGCGAAGTTCTTAAAGCGCAGCAAGCTTCGTGTAAAAAGTCGAAAGTCTCTGGATCTTCTGGGAGACGACGAGCTGATCTGAGCTCGCGACCTCCGCAGCCTTGCTGCTTAGCTTTTTGGCTTAAAGGGAAATCCCTGGGCCGCTGGCACCCGTAGCGCCGGCGTCGATCACAGCGGCAAGTTCCTGTTCATCTCTGACGCCTTCTGCTATGCAGCTCAATCCGAGTGATTGAGCAATATTCGCATAGGTTCGCACGAGTGCGGCATTGCCCTGGTTTGTGTGCATGTCCCGTACGAACAAACTGTCGACTTTGATGTAGTCAACGCCCAATTCACCGAGCTTGCCGATATCGCTTATACGATAGCCAACATGCTCTATCCCTACTTTAGCGCCCATAGCATGAGCGCGTTGTGCGAGTCGCCTGAAGCCATCGTCATGGCTGAATGTCGCCGCCTCACCTACTTCTATGCTCAGTAACTTAGCCTCCACGCTATTTCTTATTAAGTAACCTTCAAGCCATGTAGCAAACGTGGTGTCGGTGAGGCTGCTTGGCGTTAAGTTGATGCAGGTAGGTTGCTGGGTTTGTTGAATATTCTCTATGCCTAAAGCGACCATGGCTCGGTCGACCTCGCCACCCAGATCAAGTCGATGTACCCACGGCATAAACTCACCTGCGCCACGAATGCTGTCGTTCACCTTTAAGCGCACCATGCCCTCCATATGCACTAAATTGTGCTGGGCATCGAGCACCGGAAAAGTCTGCATGAGCAGCCGATTTTCCGACAGCGCACTGGTCAGCTCCTCGCGCCAGAACTTAGCTTGCTCTCGGGCGGGCACAACTGTGCCGCTGCCACGGGTGGCGATAATGACACTTGACTGGCTTTCCTCGTCAGCGGCGAGCAAAGCGCCGTCGAGGCTGGTCATGACGTGCGCGATAGAGTCGCCGCTGAGGTAGTCGACACAGGCGCCGGGGAGGGTCGCGTATTTGGTCATCGCGTGGTGCTCCAGCACTTCACTCATGATCCGCTGCAGAGCTTCGCCTAGCTTTTTAGGGTGATCTTCACCGGGCGCAATAATGCAAAAGTCGGAACCATTAAGCCGCCCGATAATATACTCGGACTCGATGACGTTAATGCGACGTAAGGAAGAACCTATATCCTTCAGCAGCGCATCAATACTTTGGCGGCCATAGTTTTGATTTAGACGCACCAGGTTCCCAAGACGCACCAAGGCTACTGATCCACGTGCATCGGCCTCCTCTGAATCAAGCTTCGCGCGCAGACGAGCCATAAACGGATCCCGCTGCAGAATACCTGTTGTTTTATCAAGTTCCGTCACCTCGCGTTGGCGAGTAAGTCGCTGAGACTCTCGACTAAGCATTTCGCGTACGCGGCGTGCCAGCTCGTTCATCGACCGAGTCACTTCTGCAAATTCAGTCGTGAAGGGCTCGGGTAGGGTGAGGAAACGGCGTTCGCCAATGGCCTGTGCTTGACCCACGACTTGCTGCAGTGGCCTTAAAATAACGCTGAGCAGTAAACTGCCAATCACACCCGCTGCGACAATGGCGAGGAACAGGGCTATCAGCGTCCGTTTCGCGCCATTCCACAATTCCGCATAAGCGAATTGATCATGACTTTTGAGGACTATATCCCCAAGCGGGTTCCAGCCGTTAGAAACCGTTGCTGTGCCCGGTATGGAGTAGATAGGGAACAATTTGGCAATCCACTCTGGGGTCTCGACATCATTGGGGGTATAGGAGCGGCTGAAGATTACCTTGCCTGAAGGGTCTTTGAGCTCAATGTATTCATAGGATCCTTGATCGAGCTTGGCGGCTAACTGAATCTCAAGCAGAACAGGGTCTAGCTCGTCTTGCGAGAGCGACAAGGCTAGGGCATTAGCGTCGTCATTGTTCTTCAATGATAGCTGCTGCTCTAAGTAGCGACTGCTACTCGCGCCATTGATGACAAAGGTAATGCCAAATACCACTAGCATCAGTAGAGCGATGGCTATCCAGAGCTGTTTGTACAGCGACATAACGTCCTCCTAAGCCCCTAGAGCAAATCCCTCAGCGCGCATTCTACTGAGTACGTTGCGCCATCGAGAGAGTCGGTCCACAGGGTTTGCGCTTGATGGAGCGGTTTTGTTACCTACCCACAGCGCGTTAGCGTTAAAACTAAAAACAGGGAATAGATCGCCGCGCTCGTTAGCGGACAAAATCGACGATTCCATATTATCTAAAATAAGCGGTGTCGTGATGGGTGATGCATACCATGCCAGAACCATGTGCGCTTGAGTTAAGCCTCCGCGCTTGGCTTTAACGTAGATCAAGCGTAAGGAGGCTGGGTCGACGCCCATGAGAAGCAGGGTGGCATACTTGGCGATAGTGAAATCTTCGCAATCGCCAATAGCTTTCCCCATAGTTTCTAGTGGAGTCGCCCAGTAGTCTTCCGTATCCCAAGCTTCAAAGTCACTGACCCACAGTACGCGCTCGTTAAAAAAACGATTAGCCTGCTCTAGCTGTTCGCTAATACTCTGATTTCTCCCGCGTCGAATGAGGGTTTCCCAATCTCTGACAGTCGTCTCTGCTTCCGGGCCAAATTGCTTGCGCGCGTGGCCTTGCAGATCGGGAATTGGCTGTGCATGTAGCCCACCCGCCAAATAGGAAATGCAGGTCATAATTCCCAAAATAAGAATAAAATTTGCAGGTTGCAATCGACGCTTTGCGGCGTAGACTGAGACCTGAGTCACACTTTTGAAGGTAGAAAGGAGTCGCACCAGCCAAAGAGTAAAGCTTAGCGTTGCCAGCAAAGATCGAATACTGCGATTATCAAACATGACAGCTCAAGCGATTGCTCTTTTCATATTTATACTAGCCAAGGATCATGGCATGAAGAACGAAAAAGTACAGGCAAACTTTAAACGCCTTCCTGGCGCTTGCGCTATCTTCGTGGCGAGCATGGTCGCATCTGGCGCACAGGCGGGCCCCGTTGAGACCTACGGCGCTGCGATTGCCAGCGCCCTGCAAACAAACCCCACAGTAGTCTCGGCGTTTTATGAGTTCGAGGCGTCTCGTGAGGCGCAGCGATCTGCTGAGGGCGGCATGTATCCGAGCGTCGACTTAAATGCCGACTATGGTTGGGAGGAGCGAGAAACGCCACTCAATGATTTCGGTGAGTATGACCGAGATTCGGTGCGTTTGAGTATTACTCAATTGCTGTTCGACGGGTTTCAAACCCGAGATGAGGCGCGAGCGATAGGCTATGAAAAATTGGCGCGCTACTACGATGTCCATGGCGCGGCACAAAACATTGCTTTGCAAGCAACTATTGCGTACGCAGACACCGTGCTTTTTCAGGATTTAGTGGAGTTTGCTGAAGAAAACTATGTTGTTCACCGTCAGATCTTCAGCAAAATCGCTGAACGTGTTGAAGCGGGCAGAGACGAGCGAGTAAATCTTGAGCAAGCGACCGCACGTATGGCGCTGGCCGAGTCGAATCTGCTAACTGAAGTCACCAATCTTTACGATACGCGGGCCGAGTTTCAGCGCGTGGTAGGCGAGCTGCCGGCCGATGTCCTGCCCATGCCTCTGTTGCCAACCGGCATGGTGCCGGCTATGCGCGATGAGGCTTTGACAGTGGCCTATGAGAAAAGTCCGTCTATCAATAGAGCGATTGAGGAAATGCGTTCTGCGCGCGAATCAATGAATGCGACTCGCGGCCCCATGTTTCCAAGACTTGACCTGCGTTATCGCAATGAGCAGGAGACCAATATTGATGGTTTCCAAGGCGACTACGATTTGCAGGCGGTTGAATTGGTGCTGACGTACAATTTGTACCGGGGCGGAGCCGACAGCGCCCGCCGGCGCGAGTTTGCTAACCGGTACTACGCGGCAGTTGAGTCACGCAAAGAAGCCTGCTTGTCTGTTCGTCGGGAAGTCATGATTGCATTCAACAATGTCCGCGCACTCGAGCAGCAAGTTGTTTATCTTGCCCAGCAGTTGGACTCTCAAGATAAAACACGCAAAGCCTACAGCGACCAATTTGATCGCAATCAGCGCACGCTGCTCGACTTATTGGACTCGCAAAATGAGTTTTTTGATACGCAGCGTGCGATGGTCAGCGCTCAAACCGACCTTGTTAAAGCGCAGGCGACTGTACTTGCTGAGCTAGGTGTTCTCACCGACTCTCTCGACGCAAAAGGCTTTAACAGCGATAAGCTTGAAGCGGTGGAGCTAGACTTGGCGCGCCGAGACGACGAGCAGATCGAAGCATGTTCGCCCGGTGGTGTGCCGAGCATTGCGATCGACCAGGAGGCAATTTTTGAGCGGCTGAATGCGCGCGCTGGTGCATCAGGTAGCATGAAGGAAAGTGCGGTGAATAGAAAATAGAGCGCCCTCGCTTTAGAGGGCTTTTTTTATAGGCACCGACGCCATGTTTTTTAGTGAGCCTCTCGTATAGAGGATGTCAGCCGGAGAAGCCGTTGGCGAAGCTAAGATTTTCCAGATACGCTAGCAACGCGTTAATGTCGATAGGCTTGCGCATGAGGATAAGGTCATCGCCCTTAATGTCCTCCAGACTTTGGTCGGCATCTAGGTGCCCGCTAATCATGACATATTCGAACTGGCGATCTGGACGGCTCTTGAGTGATGTAATCAGTTCTGCGCCATTTCCTCCGGGCATACGCATATCGGTCATGATTAGCGTGATGTCTGGGTTGGACTCAACGGCGTCCTCGGCTTCATCGACGCTGAATGCTGTCGCGCAGACGTAATCGAATGATTCGAGAAATTCCGCGAGCTCCTCGGCTATGACGGTTTCATCATCGACAATGAGAATGCGCTTGTGCTGCATGTTAGCCTCGGGAAATAAAGTTGCGCGTAGCATAATCCCCAACGGTGCAATGTGGAAGGCTTCATGTGTGCTAATCTCATGATGGTACGTTAGAAGTCTCATGATAGTGCGTTAGAAGAAGGCTGCGAATGAAGCTAAAACTCAGACAAATTCTCGCTATAGCCGTGGTCACCATTGTAATGATTAGCCTCGGCATGCTGGCGGTGGTGTATACCAGAGTTATAGATTTGCGCGACTCGCAGGCAGAGTTAGTTCTTGCTTTAAAGCAGTCAGGAGAGACAGGTGCCGTTCTTGAAAGGGGTCGCTTTGACCTTGAAGCTGGAGGCGTTCTTCGGGACGCCTGGTGGCGGGAAGTTGAAGCTGTGATTCCGCCCTTCGAGTGCTGCCGGGTTGAGCTGCAGCAGTTGATGGCATCTGAGGCTGCTGAGGTGTCATCCACACAGGTATTGCAACAAATCGATGTCTTCGAGCAAGCTTGGCAAAGAGCGCTCGATGAAGCCATTGCCCATGTGGCGGCTTTAAAAGCATCCAATGCGCCACTGCCTTTTCTCGTTGCTTTTAGTATTGCGTTAATGTTTGTGGTCTTCTGGTCGTTGCTTAATCGAGGACTGCTTATTCCCATAGAGCGACTGGCTCAAAGTGTCGGTGCACCGAGCGCCGGCGTGCTTTTTACGTCCTCTCTAAATAAGGGTAGCGCCACCGAGGTTACTATGCTGGCGGAGGCCTTTGATGGAGTTGTGTCTCGACTTGAGACTGATATACAAAGGAGAGAGGTTGATCTGGCTGCAGCAAGGGAAGCGGTTCGCCGCGAGGAGAGTGCTCGCGCTGATGAGTATGCTGAGCTTATTGACGGCAGTAGTTCCCCGATTTTTTCTGTCGATTCATTGGGAGTCATTACTTCATGGAATCGCCAAATTGCGCGTTTGACTGGGTTGGCACCGGGTACCGCTATCGGCAAAGTATTTGATCGTGCATTTTTGGATGGCGCCAGTAGGGTCGGATTTGGTGACTCAGTAAAAACTGCGATGTCTGGGAGTGCAGTACATGGGGCAGAGGTGTCTATTGTTACTGGGGCTGGCACGACCATGCGGTTGCTACTCAATCTTTCGCCACGGCGCGCTTTCGATGGATCTATTCCGGGTGTGACTTGTTTCGGATATGAAGTCGAAGAGTTTTTGAATTCGACCGCTAAGGTGTTCGAACGCCAACAAACGACATACTTTAACGACCTGGCGACTGGCGCCGCTCACCAGCTTGCTCAACCACTGCAAAAAATGCGGCTCTACTTGGCTAACGCCCAGAATCGATTGCGCCGACCAGAAGTTGATAAAGCTGTACTCTCAGAAAAACTCTCGGGTGTTGATGTAGAGCTTTCTCGGATGGGTGAGATCATTGATCATCTACGGTTATTCGGAAAGAAAACGCCACCCGTTGAAGGTGGTTTTTCTCTGGCTACGGTTATAGATCGCTGTGCAGAGCTGGTTGGCGGCAGGCTGACTGAGCAAGGCATTTCGCTTGAGGTGAACAATGAATTGGGCAGCGAACATGTTTTTGGGCATCCCCTGCAGGTGGAAAAATGCCTGGTCGCCATTTTCGATAACGCGACAGAAGCTTTAGAGACAGCACGCCCTGCAAAGCCCATGATCACCGTGTCGGCAAACATTAATGCTCAAGCTAATAGCGCTGATATATCGATTAAAGACAATGGCGGGGGCGTAGATGTTGCCGATCTTGGCAAGGTCTTTGATCCGTTTTTCACGACCAAAATGAGCGGCAAGAATGTTGGCTTGGGGCTCGCTTCCTCTCGCGCATTAATAGAAGAAATAGGCGGCGACGTTACGCTGCGATCAAGCGACAACGAAACGATAGTTAAGATTTCGCTCCCGCTCATTCTGCCGCCAAGCAGTACGGGGGTCGTGCTATGACGGAGCGTTTGGATAGTACGCCGCTTAAGCTTGGCATTGGACTAATAGCCCTCATATGAATAGAGCACATAAGTTATGAAAGCACTCATAGTTGACGATGAGCCCGATATTCGAGAGGAGCTCAGTGAGTTTGTCGAGGATCTTGGTATTGCAGTTGAAACAGCGGTTAATGGCGAGGAAGCCCTGGCAAAGTTTTATGCCGATCCTGATATTGCCATTGTGTTGAGCGACTTGATGATGCCCGGTTTGAATGGCCTGGATATGCTCGAGAATATGAATATAGAACCAGAGGGTAAAGCTCGGGTTAAGCGAGTTATTTTCATGACGGGCAATGGCAATACACAGTCAGTCATTCGGGCAATGCACCTAGGTGCCACGGAGTTTTTGCTAAAGCCTGTAGATTTAAATTTACTAGAAAAGCATATCTTATCGGCTAGAAAATGGATTGCAGCAGAACGCAGTCGTCGGGCACAGGAGGCCGCGCTCAAGGAGCAGATAAGCTTTAATGAAGTCGAGATATCATCATTAAGCAGAGACATTGAGCGCGCTTATTCAGAGGCGCTTGCCTGCTTGGCAGCGGCTGCTGAATATAAGGATCCTGAAACAGGGCAACACATCACACGAATTGGCGAATATGCGGCTGTCATAGCGAAAGAGCTTGGCTGGGATCGTGATCGCTGCGACATGATTCGCTTGGCGGCACCTCTGCATGATGTCGGGAAAGTTGGGATGCGTGATGACGTGCTGCTGAAAGAGGCGCCGCTCGATCCTGCTGAGGCTAAGCATATGCGTGAGCATCCTGAAACGGGGTATCACATATTGTCATCCTCTGAATATCCAGTAATGAAAATGGCGGCTCGTATCGCTTATTGCCACCACGAGCGGTGGGATGGCAGCGGCTACCCGCGCGCCCTCACGGGAACGGAAATACCGCTGGAAGCTTCTATTACCTCGCTCGTTGATGTTTATGACGCCTTGCGCTCCAAGCGACCTTATAAGTCTGCACTGAGCCACGATAAGGTAATGCATATTATTAAAAACGGAGATGGGCGTACTAAGCCGGAACACTTTCGGCCCGAGGTCCTGGTGGCATTTCTCAATGCAGAGGATAAGATGGCAGCTATATTTGATAGTTTCAAAGACGAGGATGCGCCTCCTGGCACATCTGTTGAAAGTGCAAAAAACAAGACGATACGCTTATGAAGACTTTGATCGTAGAGGACAGCTCAACCCTTTGTGCGATATATCAGGCGTACCTTGAAGGTACCGGTTTAGATATTCATACCGTCGAAACCCTCGCCGACGCTTTACAAGCACTGGACTCGCTGACGCCTGAGCTGATATTGCTTGATATCGAGCTACCCGATGGTAACGGCCTCGATTTGCTGGCTGAAACCTCACTCATGAATCCTCCTCCCGCGGTCGTGGTGATGACAGGCCACGGTGCCGAGTACTCAGAGCAAGCAATAGCGCGAGGCGCGGTAGATTTTTTGCACAAACCCTTTGATGCCTCTCGGCTACGAGTAACCCTGAATAACGCTGCTGCTAAAATTCAGTTGTCGCAGCAACTGCGAGATCTTTCGACTTCGCGCGAGCGCTTAGGCCCCATTATTGGTGGCTCGGCAGCTATGCAGGCGGTATACGACGCCATTGACTCGCTTTCAGGAAGCCGCGCTACCGCATTTATTACGGGGGAAAGTGGTACAGGTAAAGAGCTCGCGGCCCGAGCCATTCACGATATGTCTGCGAGAGCGCAACATGAGTTTGTTGTTCTCAATTGCGCGGCGATTCCCGAGGGCCTTATTGAAAGTGAGTTATTTGGTGTTGCAGAAGGTGTGCGTGGGAGTCAGCAAGCGCAGGTCGGGCTTTTAGGTCTCGCCGATGGAGGCACGTTATTTATCGATGAAGTTTGCGATATGCCCTACGAGATGCAGACTGTGTTGCTCCGATTTATTCAGGAAGGGACGTTCAAACGGGTTGGTAGTGCTACGGAAGTGAGCGGTGACGTTCGGATTATTGCATCAACCAATAGGGACCCCTTGTTTGAAATGCGTGAAGGCCGTTTGCGAGAAGATTTATTTTACAGGCTTCATGTTGTGCCATTGCGTATACCGCCGCTGCGGGAGCGCGGTGATGATGTCATTGCACTTGCCACTCACTTCTTGGCGAAGTTCTGCGAGGCCGAAGGGAAAGAGACTGAAAATTTCTCTGATGAGTGTGTAAAAGAGCTATTGCGTTACCCTTGGCCCGGTAATGTGCGTCAGCTTGAAAATATCGTGCACCGCGTTGTTCTTATGACGGAGGGAGGCCGTTTGCCAGTAGAGCGGCTCTCTAATTTTATTAGTGACAGTGACCTTGGTGATGGCTCGCGTACTTCAAACACGGGTTTCAAAAGTTCGTCGAGCCCCAGCAGTGAAGGCGGAGGCTTCGATATTGAGCCCCTGTGGATGACTGAAAAGCGCGCGATTCAAGCGGCTATTGATAACTGCGAAGGAAATATCAACAAGGCTGCTGGCTTATTGGAAGTAGCGCCTTCAACTATTTATCGAAAGATTCAGTCGTGGAAAGTGAGCGGCGATATCTAGTTTCTATGGAATAAATACTATGTATGGCGTCATTAACAAATCTCTCAAAGAGATGGTCATTGAGCAGTTTGGAATGGAGCGCTGGGAATCGGTTTTAAGCCGTTCTGGTGTTCCGGCGGATAGCTTTTTATCGATGCGAAGCTACGATGATGAGCGCACTTACGCACTCGCCCATGCCTGCGCCGATGAATTGCAAATCCCTTTACCCGATGCGTTGCGTGCGTTCGGTGCTCACTGGGTTGAGCATACCCTCGACAATGAATACAGTACCTTGGTCACTGCAACGGGCAAACATTTGGTTGAGTTCCTTGAGAATTTAAATACGCTGCACGACAAAATAAGTTCAACGTTTCTAGATTATCGTCCCCCCTCTTTTGATATCGATCAAGCTAGCGAGAATCAGTTGGGCATAATGTATACCAGCCAGCGACAGGGTTTGACGCCCTTTGTTGAGGGCTTGCTGCTCGCATTAGGACGGCGTTTTCAACAAGAGGTCGAAATTCTGTCAGTTGAACCACAGGCTGTCACGGCCGGTGAGCAGACTTATTTTGTTCTTCGGATGCTCTAGAAAGTGGGGCGTCAAGATGTCGGCTCCGCCGTATGGGGTGATATTAATCAGCTGTTCACCGCGACCTTCCACATTGATGAGAGCGGGCGCATCCTGCAGTGCAGTCCTCTTATTAAGCGATTTTTTTCGGCTGAGGGTGCCTTAGACGGCAGTTTCTTTGATCTGTTTAGCTTTAACCGACCGAGTGCTTTTAACGGCACTTACGGTGCCGCGAAAGCGAGTGCCGGTAAATTATTCCTTGGGTTTAATGAAGCGCTAGGCTTTGCCATTCGAGGCCAAATGTTGGATTTAAGTCAGCATGGCCTGGTGGGGCTCTGTTTTGTCGGCGTACCGTGGTTGTGGTGGATTGAGGCAAATAATCCAAAGGCGGGCTTAACGCTTGCTGATTTCCCCATCCACGATGTGCAGATGGATCAGCTTTTTTTCATGTCTGCCCAGCAAACTATGGTTGACGACTTGCAGCTAGTTAACGATGAGCTGTCTCTGGCACAACAGAAGGTCGAAAAGCTAAGTGCCTCGAGGGTGGAGCACTTCCGGCATATCAGTC
>Ga0209654_1001999_pt1 | contig 14884 bp, 17 predicted proteins | sample SaaInl1SG_22_DNA_FD_184646 | JGI IMG/M metagenome (GOLD analysis project Ga0209654, IMG submission 184646) | Marine microbial communities from expanding oxygen minimum zones in the Saanich Inlet - ESP_161SG_22_DNA (SPAdes) (version 2) | ecosystem: Environmental > Aquatic > Marine > Intertidal... | reverse complement strand
GGTGGTATGGCCATAATGCAGTTGCATTTTTCTTGACGACCCCGTTCTTAGGATTGATGTATTACTTTGTTCCTAAAGCTGCCAACAGACCTGTATATTCTTATAGACTTTCCATAGTTCACTTTTAGTCTTTAATATTTATATACATCTGGGCAGGACCTCACCACTTATTATATACCGCACTACCAGAATGGGCGCAACATCTAGGTGTAGCCTTCTCTGTAATGCTTATTGCACCGTCTTGGGGTGGTATGATAAACGGCTTATTAACCTTGCGAGGTGCTTGGGACAAAGTGCGTACGGACCCTGTTCTAAAATTCATGGTTGTGGCTATCACAGGTTACGGTATGGCAACATTTGAAGGACCAATGCTCTCGCTTAAAAATGTAAATGCTATTGCGCACTTTACGGATTGGATTATAGCTCACGTGCATGTTGGCGCATTAGCTTGGAATGGATTTTTAGCCTTTGGTATGATATACTGGTTAATTCCACGCTTATTTAAAACCAAATTATATTCAATTGGCTTGGCTAACTTACACTTCTGGATAGGCACTCTAGGTATCATTTTATATGCTCTACCAATGTATGTCGCTGGATTTACCCAAGCAAGTATGTGGAAACAATTTAACCCTGATGGTACAATTGTTTATGGTAACTTTTTAGAAACTATAACTGAAATTATGCCTATGTACTGGATGCGTGCTATAGGTGGTACATTTTACATTGTTGGGATGCTTATTCTTGTTTACAATGTTATTGTAACTGTAAGACGCTCTGGTGAAACTGTAACAGATGAGTTAGCTGAAGCTCCAGCATTACAGCGTGTTTCTAAGCGAAGAGTTGCTGGTGAAGGATGGCACACTTGGTTAGAGCGCAAACCAGTATTGTTAACCATTTATGCAACTGTTGCCATCTTAATTGGTGGTATTGTACAAATTATCCCAACGCTCGTTGTAGAATCTAATATTCCAACAATTAGTAGTGTAAAACCTTATACGCCATTAGAATTAGAAGGTAGAGATATCTATATCCGTGAAGGCTGCGTTGGCTGTCATTCACAAATGGTTCGTCCTTTTAGAAGTGAGGTTGAACGTTATGGCGAATATTCCAAAGCTGGAGAATTTGTTTATGACCATCCATTTTTATGGGGAAGTAAACGTACAGGCCCAGATTTGCATAGAATTGGAGGAAAATATACAGACAGTTGGCACCTAAGTCACTTGTACGACCCACAAGCTATGAATGAAACATCTATTATGCCAAGATACCAGTGGCTTATTAAAGACGAATTGGATAAATCCATGACTGAAAAGAAAATGGAAGCCATGGTCACACTGGGTGTTCCATATACTGAGGAAGATATAACTAATGCCCAACAATCCATGTTAGAGCAAGGCACTCTTATTGAGAAAAACCTTTATGACGATCCGGATTTTGTAAAAAGTTATGAAGCTGATAAAGCAGCCGCAGGTAGTGATTTCGTAGAAATGAAAAATCGAGAGATTGTTGCCATTATTGCGTATCTACAACGCTTGGGTACGGATATAAAAGTTAAAGAAATCATAGAAGAAACCGCTCAAAACTAGAAACCATGCTAAAATTTGTAAAAGGACATATGGAAAGTATCACAGGTATAGAAATATATCCGCTGATTTCATTACTTATATTTTTCATCTTTTTTGTGACACTTTTTTACTGGGTATTTACCGCTAAGAAAGACTACATAAACAAGGTGAGCAATTTACCGTTAGACAACCAAAACGATATATTATCATGAGAAAATTATTCCCATCATACATTAGAGTACCAGTCATATTCTTTATTATCGCTGGTTTTGTAGAATATTTTGTAGAGTCTGGAAATCAACCAGCATTCATTGAAAAACCTGTAGTATTAGTTTTCCTATTGCTTGTCTTAGTCATTCTTTTAGCAATGGAAGGTATTGTCGGAGCAATGGAAAATGTATTGTATCAAAGCTTAGATGAAGAAGCTAAAGCAAGATACGATGCTAAACAAGCTGAACCTTCAAAATTGGTACTTTGGATAAAGACTACCTATAAAAATCTTCTCGGCTCAAAACCAATAGAAGAAGAAGGTGAAATTATTCTAGACCACAATTATGACGGCATAAAAGAGTTAGATAATAATCTTCCACCTTGGTGGGTATACAGTTTTTACATCACTATAATATTTGGTGTTATTTACATGATACGTTATCATGTATTGAACGCAGATGACCAGTTTACAGAATATGAAATTGAATACGCGGAAGCACAACGCGCTATTGAAGAATACAAAAAGAATGCAAAAGACTTGGTAGATTTCAATAGTGTAGAATTACTAACTGATATTGCTGATTTAAAAGCTGGTGAAAATATTTTCGTCGCAAAATGTGCGGTTTGCCACAAAGTCGATGGCGGTGGTGGTATTGGGCCAAACCTTACTGATGAATACTGGATTCTGGGAGGTGGTATTAAAAATGTATTTAAAACTATTTCCGAAGGTGGTCGTTCTGGAAAAGGTATGGTATCCTGGAAAAAAGAAGGTCTAAAACCGTCTGAGATGGCTCAAGTAGCTAGTTATCTTTTACAGTTTCAAGGTACAATACCTGCTGAGCCAAAAGCGGCTGAGGGAGAAATATGGATAGACCCAACGTCTACAGAAACTGACACTGACGAAATAAATACAGAAGACAATCCTGTAACAGAAGATACCGAAATCGTCGAAGTCGCTGAGAACTAAAACAACGATTAATTAACTATCAATATTACGCGAATATAACGCAGTAAAATGGAAACGCCAGCAAACGAAGTCTTTAGAGATTCTTTAGGCACCATCAACGCAGATGGTAAGCGCAACTGGATATTCCCTAAAAAGCCATCTGGTCCCTTTTGGGAAAAACGTAAACTGGTAAGTTACTTTTTATTGGCATTTTTATTTGCGGCACCATTTGTAAAAATTAATGGCAATCAATTTTTGATGTTCAATGTTTTAGAGCGTCGTTTTAATATTTTTGGTTTCCCATTTTGGCCACAAGACTTCCATTTGTTTGTGGTATCAATGATTATATTGGTCATTTTTATAACATTATTCACCGTTGGCTTTGGACGTATTTTTTGTGGCTGGATTTGCCCACAAACCATTTTTATGGAAATGGTATTTAGACGTATCGAGTTTTGGATTGATGGCGATAGAAATAAACAACGAAAACTAGCCAAACAAAAATGGGATGCTGAAAAGATAAAAAAGAGAGTCTTTAAATGGTTTATCTTCCTAATAATTTCATTTTTAATAGCCAATGTCTTTTTAGCCTATTTAATAAGCGGAGACAAACTCTTAAACTATATTATTGAAGGACCTTTAAAAAATCTTAGTACTTTAATTCCATTACTGATTTTTACAGCTGTTTTTTACTTTGTGTTTGCTTGGTTTAGAGAGCAAGTATGTATTATTGCTTGTCCTTACGGTCGTTTACAAGGCGTATTATTAGACACAAAATCTATTGTGGTTGCCTACGACCATAAGCGTGGTGAAAATGAAAATGGCAGAAAATCATTTCGTAAAAATGAAGATAGAGTAGCACTTGGTCATGGGGATTGTATAGATTGTTTTCAATGTGTACATGTCTGCCCTACAGGTATAGATATAAGAAACGGTACACAATTAGAGTGTGTGAATTGTACCGCTTGTATTGATGAGTGTGACACCATTATGGAAAAGATAAACCTTCCAAAAGGGCTAATCCGTTATGCGAGCGAAGAAAATATAGAGAACAAAACCAAATTTAAACTCACAGCACGACTCAAAGGATATATTGCGGTATTACTTATTCTCACAGGCGTATTATTAGGCATGTTAGCCTTAAGAAACGATGTAGAAGCAAATATATTAAGATTACCAGGGCAGCTTTACGAACAAAAAGGAGAAAACATTATAAGCAATGTTTACACCTATAAATTAGTAAATAAGACCTCCAATGATATAGAAAACATAAGCTTTCAAATTAGAAATGTAGATGGTAAAATTAAGCTCGTTTCTAATTCAAATAATTTAGTTTTAAAAGCACAAGACATAGCCGAAGGCACTTTATTTATAGAATTAAACAGAAGTAATTTATCTGGAGATAAAAATAATTTTACAATAGACATCTATAGCGATGCTAAACTTATAGAAACTACAAGTATTGGTTTTTTAGGACCACGCAGCTATAATTAATAATAGAAATTATGAAAATAAATTGGGGAACAGCAATAGTTATTGCATTTATAGGCTTTATTTCATTCATCATGTACTTTGTAATTAGCATGAGTACAGATAAAAAATTTAATCATGATTTGGTCACAGAAGACTATTACCAACAAGAATTAAAATACCAAGAAGATATTGATAAAATTGAAAATTCAAAAAAACTTACCGAAAACATTAGTTGGATAAAAACTGATGAAGGTATTTTATTGTCTTTCCCAGAAGATCTTAGCCCTGAAAATATAAAAGGAAACGTGTTCCTATATAGACCGTCTAATAAGCAACTAGATTTTGAGATGCCAATCTCATTGTCTAATCACAACTTGCTCATACCTGACAATCGCTTATTAGATGGTCGTTGGAACATTAAAGTAGACTGGTCTTATAATACAGATGCATTTATGTATAAAAACGAATTTAACTATTAAAAAATGTTAACTACAGCTTTTATACTTGGTTTATTAGGAAGTTTGCACTGTGTTGGTATGTGTGGTCCAATTGCATTTATGCTACCCGTTGACCGTTCTAATTCTTTTAGAAAAGTAATTCAAATCTCCGTTTATCATTTTGGGAGATTACTGGCTTATAGCCTTATTGGTCTTATATTTGGTGTTGTTGGTAAAAGTCTTTATATCTTTGGCTTGCAACAACAACTATCGATACTTATTGGTGTATTAATGATTGTTTTGGTTCTAATTCCATATAGAACTATTGGTAAATATAATCTTTCAAGACCTTTGCAGCGCTTTATATTTAAAATAAAATCTTCATTGGGTACCGCACTAAAAAAGAAAACAGCAGATACATTTTTAACCATTGGTTTCCTTAATGGTTTTTTACCATGCGGCTTGGTTTACATGGCGGTTTTTGGCGCTATGGCAACTGGTAGTTTAGCTAATGGAAGTTTGTATATGGTTTTGTTTGGTTTAGGCACAATTCCTCTTATGACATCTGTCATATATATTGGTAAGTTTTTAAACAGCTCTGTGAAGCAACGTATCCAAAAAGCCATACCCATTTTTGTGGTTATTATTGGTACTTTATTTATACTTCGAGGTTTAGGACTTGGAATCCCATACCTATCACCTGAACCCATAGTAGAAATAGCTTCGGGTACTATGAGTTGTCATTAATAATAAATATACTTTTGTTAAATCGTTTTTAAAATAAAACGCCAAGGTCATAATAAGACCTTGACGAATTTATTTATCCATCTCTTAAAAAGAAGAGAATCAAGTATTACATTTTAAATGTCATAACTGGTAATGTAGAATGATTTGCAATATCTTCTGAGATACTGCCTTCGAAGAAATGAGACAATCCTCTTCGTCCATGAGTGGCCACCGCTACCAAATCTGCACCTATATTATTGGCAAAATTTAAAATTCCCCTTTCAACTGAATAATCAGAAACCACATGAACACTGGTCAAATTTTCCAAGTTGCCATCGGCCTTCTTTAAGAATTTAGTCACTAATATATCAATCTCTGTACTACTTTTAAAACCATTGTCTGGTGTATTGACATATAAAATATGCATCTCAGAGTTGAGTTTATTAAAAGTACTTTTTGCTTTTAGATAGGCCTCAATAGCCTCATCCGAAAAATCACTAGCAAAAATGGCAGTATCAAATTCTAATAAAATCGGATTATGTTTTACGATAAGCACAGGCACTTCTGCATAACGGACTACCTTTTCGGCGTTAGAGCCTACAATAACTTCTTTAACACCACTAGCACCATGTGACCCCATTACAATAAGATTTATATCATGAGCATCTATAACATCGTTAATTTCTTTAAACACTTTAAAATGCTTCACAATTGGAGTTACTGCAATACCCTCTAAGAAATTACGATCCAAAAATGTATGCATTTTTTTCTCAGCTAATTTTAGATAAAACACTGCTTCCTCACTCAAAGAATCTGAGCTTGCAGTATAAATTGCGTTAGACAACTCTAGCATGTGCAAAACAAATATTTCTGAGCCATGTTTCTTGGCAATCGTAGCGGCAGTTTCTAAAGCATATTCTGAATGCTCTGAAAAGTCTATGGGTACAAGTATTTTTTTCATGATTTTTTATTTTTAATGTTAATAATTAAATTACACAGTCATTGAAAACAACTGCTTATCTGGTTGTTTGCGCCGCAAAAGCAAATCAAACGCCATACAAATATTTCTTATAAATGGTTTTTCTGCATCCATAACTTTTAAAAGAATTGCCGTATTGACAACTTACATTTTTCAAAAGAAAACATATCTATATTCCAATACATAATGGTTGGATAACTCGTATATCTCGGTTCTGCTACGTTATATTTGTTAACAAATGATTTACATACCTTTGAATTGATACTCAAAAATACTAGTATGGATTGTTATAAAATATGATAATTATCATGTCGATAGATAAAATTGAACAATACAAAATTGAAGTACTTGCAAAGCCCGCTCAATCTCCTTAACTTTACTACAAACCAAAAAAACAAATGATGAAAAATTTAAAACCAATTATATTTTTATTTGCAATATGTATTTTCACCGCTTGTAAAGACAATAAGAAAGTTGAAGAGGTAACCGAAGTTGAAGAAGTTGTCGAAGGCACTGAAAAGAAAATGGATATGAGCATTTCATTATCTCCAAAAAGCGATAGCACCGTTGAAGGTACTGTGAGCTTTTCACAATCTGATGGCGTTGTGAATATGACGGCAAATATGACTGGTCTTACTGAAGGTACGCATGCTATACATATTCACCAAAAGGCTGATTGCTCGTCGGCAGATGGAAAATCTACTGGTGGTCATTGGAATCCTACAGCGCAGCCACATGGAAAATGGGGAGATGAGACTGGCTATCACAAAGGAGATATTGGTAACTTTGAAGTTGCTGCTGATGGTATTGGGACAGTGACATTCGCTACTGACCAATGGTGCATAGGTTGTGGTGATGACACTAAAGATATCATGGGTAAAGCGATAATAGTGCACCAAGGAACAGACAATTTTACCTCCCAGCCTTCTGGTGCAGCAGGAGCTCGAGTGAGCTGTGCAGGAATTATAGAATAATTTTTTAATAAATAACAGAAAACTAAAGCTACTTTTAAAGTAGCTTTTTTAATTTTATAAAAAAAAGTAGATGAACCCTTCAGCCATTGGTTGGATTAAAAAATTACTCACCATACTGCCTAACAGTTCTGTAATTAGTCTCAATAATAAAGACTTTTACAGAAAACTAAAGGCAAGTGGGTTTATCTATGGTAGTAATGTTTCTAGTATTTGCCAACACATCAATGATACTGATTTTAATGAAGAGGAACGTTGTAAAGTCAATTTGGTTACTGCATTTTACTATATCCATTCGACAGAAAAATCTTCATTGGATTTTTTAGGTTCGGTTATAGCTTTTTATAAAATAACAGATGAACATAAACAATCTTTCTTGTTAGATTTATTTGGCGAACCTAGTAGTGATAGGCTTTTAGAAAAAATCATCCATAAACGTATTCATATTGATGATAATATTATAACTAAAAATTTTAATTACTTTTTAATAAATGCTTTTCTATTTATTGATATTATTGGCTACCACCATTTTATCAAACAAAAAGAAAACACCAAATCCTACATTGCAAATTTTGAAGCTGCTTTAGAAAATATTTTGTTTACGGTCCTAAATTCTAAAACCGTCAAAACTGAATACGACCATAACCTAGTAAAATTATTTGAAGCTTCCTTAAGACATAAAAACACCAAACGAGATGATTGTAAAAACATAGCAAAAACTATTACTGAACCACTAGAAAAATTTTATGTTATAGATACCGTTTGCATGGCTTCTTGGAGTGACAAACATATTGATAAAACGGAATACCTCTACCTCAATCAACTGAGGCAAGATTTAAACATCGACACCGAAATTTTAATACAGTCGGTAAATGACATCAATAGCTTCTACGAAAAAAACAAAGCAAATATCGCTTTTTTAAGTGCCAAAAATCTGGCACAAAGTTTTTACGACAATAGCAGTAGTATTGTAATAAGACTCATCAAAAGAAATAGCAAACGATTACTTAAAGAGCTAGCACAAAGTAAAGATGCCATGTTATTACTGACGCAATCTACACAACGTCATCTTACTGATGACGAACAAAAGCAAATTCAGAACCAGCTTCTCGATATTTTTAAATCCATACCTAGTTTGGCCATTTTTATGCTTCCTGGCGGAATGCTTTTATTGCCTCTTTTTGTGAAATTTATACCAAAACTTTTACCTTCTGCCTTTGATGACAATCGCATCAAAGAAGATTAGTCTGTAACATTTTTAGTTGTTCTGTGAAGTATAGTAAAACAGCCTTACAATGATAACCGACTATTATTCTATTCTAGATGTTGACAAAACGGCGAATCTAGAAACCATAAAAAAAGCCTTCAGAACACAAATAGTATTATACCATCCTGAGAATAACGCATCACCTGATGCTAAACAAAAATTTCATAGTTTAATTGAAGCTTTTAATGTGTTATCCAATAAGAAAAAGCGGCAAGAGTATAACGTTATTTTAGAAAAAAGCAGGTCTAATAAGTCAATTGTTATTACCCAAAAAGAAGCACATAATTATAAAGAATGGCAAAAAGAAGCCAAAAAGAAATCTAAAAAATCTTGGGAATCTGACCTTACTGATTTGCTTTTACTTGATTTATTTTTTGATTTTGGTTTTTTAAGTTTGTTTGATGATTTTGGTGATAATATTGGAGATACTATTGGTGATGTTTTTGACCTATTCTAACCAATTTTTAAAATCTTTAACACGTTCTCGTGCGACTATTATATCTTGTTCTTTAAACGTGTCTAGTTTTATCTGTAACCTAGAGTTTGTGTAACTCACCATATCTTTTATAGCATTGATATTTACATAGAACTTGCGGCTTATTCTAAAAAATACATGCGGCTCTAAATCTTCCATTAATTGGTCTAAAGTAGCGTCGAGTAAATAGTTTCTGCCTTCTTTTGTATATGCATAAGTCCCTTTGTTTTCACTGTAAATGCATTCTATATCTTCAATGTTTATGAGTTTTAAATGCTGGCCTACTTTTACTGAAAAGCGCTTTTTATATTCGCGTTCAATAGGATTTACCAACAAGTTTTTAATGTCATTAAAATCTAAAGTTACAGACTTTTGTTGGGGTGCCCTTTGTTTAAACTTATCGACGGCCGATTTTAAATCATCCTCATCGATAGGTTTTAATAGGTAATCTATGCTATTTAGTTTAAAGGCTTGAAGTGCATACTCATCATATGCTGTTGTAAAAATTACAGCAGATTTTATAGCTATAGTTTCAAAAATTTCGAAAGACAAACCATCGCTGAGTTGAATATCTAAAAATATTAAGTCTGGGTGTGTGTTAGATTTGAACCAATCTATAGATTCTTCTACTGAATGCAACATGGTTTCGGCCTCTAAATTAAGTGCTTTTAACATGCGTTGCAGACGTCTTGCTGATGGTCTTTCGTCTTCAATAATTATAACATTCATTCTTTAATCTTTTATTTGATAAGCCTTACTCGTAGTCATTATATTTACTATGCTTTTCACGCTCTTTTTCCATGAACTCATCCATTTTACGTTGTTCCCAGTTTTTTCCTAAAATAAAATTGAAACCAAATACCCCAATAAAATGAAAAAAAAGTCCAATACCCCAAAAGAAAGCTGTAGCGTAAGGTCCGAACCCTGAAAAGCCGGCATTAAATCCTATAAGTAAAATAAGAAACATATTAACAATGACATAAGATGCCAAATGCCAATAAAATCCTGAAATAGCTTCTACGCGTTTTTTTGCTCTTAAGTAGGCTTCCTCTTCTCTAAAATCTCTTTGATAAGATTCTTGTTCTTCGTAGGGTTCTATATTATATTTTTCCATGATTCTAATTTTTACTATTAAGTTCTTCCTGCATAAATCGTTCTATTTTTCTTTCTTCCCAATCATATCCTAGAATTCGTGGTAATACAAAAACCACAAAAGTATGTATACATAAAATAGATCCCCAGACTATTAAAGTACTAAGTGTATTAAACGTCAATAATTCATATATAAAACTATCCCAACTATCTAAACTGTCGTATACTTTAAATGCTATAATTGTTAAATTTATGATTGCAAAAATAGAAAGGTGAGAATAAAAACTCTTTAAGCGCTCCATTTTTCGTTTAGCGCGATTGTATTTCGAAGTTATTTTGTGATTTTCCATAATATTACTGTTTAATTCCAACGGTTATTATTCTCTTCTTTTCGCATAAACTCTCTGATTTTGCGTTCCTCCCAGTTTGCTCCTAGTGCTGCATTATCAAAAAATACACGATATGCTTGAAAACAAAGGCTTAATCCCCAACCTAGCATAGGGAACCAAAACCATTGAATAGTATGACTAGAATATCTATACCAAATAAATACCAGGAATGGTATAACTATACAATACGAAGCTAAACTCCCATAAAAGGCTTTTAATTCTTCTAGACGTTTACGAGCCTTAACATAACTCTCATCTAATCTGTTTTTTGGTAATTGAGTTGTTCTCATGATTGATACTTGTTTTGTGAGCATAGGTATTGCTACTGCAAAATCTTCTGCCCGTTGATTGATGATAACTTTTTTATTGGATAACAATTGATAACGTTGCTTTATATTTTCTAAACCTACGCCACTACTCTTTTTTACAATTTGCTTTTTCTGAAGATTATTCATAACTACTAAATAACCAGCATCTTCATATATTTTAATATGCAATGGTTTGCTAGATGTCACCATATTATGTTTTACTGCGTTTTCTAAAAGCAACTGCAATGATAGTGGTACCACACGACTTTCCGGATTTGATGCTTTTTCTGGAATCTCAAAAATAATACTGTCTTCGAAACGCATCTTAAGCAAAGACATGTAGGTTTTGGCAAACTGTAACTCTTCATCGACAGTGACTAAATCCTTACTCTTTTGTTCTAAAACATATCTATATACTTTAGATAATGATGTTGTAAATTTTTGTGCACTCTCCGGGTTTTCTTCAATTAAACTGGTTAATACATTTAGACTGTTGAAAAGAAAATGAGGGTCTAATTGATTTTTTAATGCATCAAACTTCGCACTTGCAGCACCTGCTATAACTTTCTGCTCTTTTATTTTTGTTTTTTGGTAGCGATTGTAGAAATAGATTACATAAAAAATTGATACTATAGTGAGCGTTATCCAAATACCAAAACTATATTGATTATAATTCTCGGTTTCTAAAAACTCAGTAATTGAATTACCAAAAATTAAAGTCTCACTTAATATTCTTATCAAGAAAATAGAAATAGCTGTTATTATGGTAGCTCCAACTATACCAAAGACTATGCGCTTAAGAACATCATAACTGTTGTAAGTTTGATTTTTTATATAGTCAAAATATACAGTATTTACATAGCTTAGTACAAAGGTATATAGCATTGTAAAACTAAAATCGTATACAAAATCTTTTATACTATTATATTGAAACCAATACCCATTAAAAATATTGGATATGACCAATACCATAGAACCGATAATAAATACAATTACTAAACCTTTAGCAGACTTAAACATAACTCTTAATTTCTATTATTTATATATTACTCAGCACACTGCTTTAAAGCATTTTTAGCTCTATTTTCTCCCCAACTTGGATGATATTTACTTTCAGGCTTAAAGGTATTAAACAACTCAATAGAACTTTCTAAGGCGTTACAAAATGGTGTTGGGTCTTGGCCAAAAAACCGCGCCGAACCCATAGCCCAATCGGCTTTACACATCACTACACGAGGATTTTCTGGAGCTAAGTCATATGCTTTGTTGTAAAGCTCGGATACTTTGGCTGCATACTTCATCCCATAAGTTTTGCCATCAAAAGCTACCCAATTGGTATATATTTGCCCTTGCATGACTAGTAATTCTGGATTATTTGGACTTAAAGCCATGGCCTTATCAAGATGTGCTTGTGCTTTATCAAGTTGCGATTTAAGTACGGTCTCGTCTTTTATATTCCAACTTTGTATACTACTAATCTGGGCGATATAATAATGTGGTAACCAATTGTCTTTTTCTGCATTTGCAATGCGCTCAAATAGGTTTTGCGCTTCATCTGTTTTTTCGGATCTCCATAGTGCAAATGCCTTGTCCATTCCTTTTTCAAAATTGGTCTGCGCTTGAGAGATGGTACTTAGTATAAATAAAGTAAATATTAAGTTTTTCATGTTGATGAGTTTAGATTGATGAATTGCTATTTATAATTTAATGTCTATAATTTTATCTGATTGTTTCAACTCAAACTTAGCATCCTTCCATTTTGGTGGCCCCATAGTGCCTCGGGCATTATTAGAACAACCATAATCCTCCTTTGGAATACCTAAAAAATTTGTATCCATTTTTCCATTACCGTTTTCGTCATGAATAAAAGATACTGCATAAATACCTTCAGGAATATCTTTAAATACCAATTGTCCCTTTTTATTAGATATTTCTGTTATTATCGACTGAAATCGGGTGTCTAAAAAACTTTCTTCAGAATTGTATAAACCTACGAGAAGTCTTCCTTTATTATTATCTAAGCCACTAATAGTAACTTTAATATCGTAGGTACTTGTTTCTTGTGCCTGAACAACATTTGCATTTAGAACTAAAAAAACTAATAGTTTAACAATAACTGACATTGACATTTGATTTTTAATTAAGTCAAAGATGCGATGCTTTTTATGTTTCATAAATCTAATTTTACCCAATTGTTAATTTTCTAAGATGAATTGTAATGTTCTGAAAAAAAATAAAATACTTACTTTTAAGTATTCATGTAAAAATACTGATTAGTGAGCAACTCAAAAAACATAAAAGTAAGTGATACCGCTTTTGTAACCTGTGCATTTAGAAGGTTAAACGAAAAGCTAAGCGGCGATTATTATGCAAAAATTTGGAGTAATGCTAATGCTGAGGAAATTTTAAGAGATTATACATCAAAAGTTTCTGCTGAAGAAATTGAAACGCATTGTATCAGAAACCGGTATTTTTTAGAAACCATCAAAACATGTATTGAACAATCAGAAATCAAGATGCTTATCAATTTTGGTGCAGGGTTTAGTATGTATCCATTTTTAGTTGACGATAGCATAGCACATGTAGAAATAGATAAACCAGAAGTAGTTGCCTACAAGGAAAATGTAATTACAGAGCTCATCTCTAAAAAACAATTACCAAAGCGGGACATTACATTTATTGGTGTAGATTTTAGCACAGATTATTTTAATTCCCTTCTAAACACTTTAAAGCAACTCATAAATAATAAGCCTTGCTTTATAATAATTGAAGGTGTCCTATTCTTTTTAAACAAATCTGAAACTGAGTTAATTTTTAAATTATTTAATGAATTACAAAACACTAATGATTATGTGGGTAGTGTATCTTATACAGAAGATGTGTTAAAAACCAATGCGTATTCACGACTTATAGCATATACAAATCAAGGTCTAAAAGATGCAAGTACAGAAGGCTGTCAAATTGTACCTACCCAATTTTATGAAAATTTAAAATCTTATAATCTTATTGAAATTCAAGACTATTACTCTTGCTCCAAAATTTACGGGCATACACCAAAATTGAGTCCTAATGAAATACTAAATGAAAGTTTTTACCTATTAAGAAAAAAATAATCTAATCCATTTTACTTTCGTAAGCATCAATATATTTTTGAGCACGTCTATTTCCTTTATTTAAGTTATAAGCCTTCTTATAGTTATGGTAAGCGTTTAAACTATCGCCAGACACCAAATAGGCCTGTCCTAAACTATCGTAAGTATTTGGACTACTGGGGTGCAACTTTGTATTCATTTCCAAAACACCTATGGCATCCTCAAAATTATTATCCCTAATATATCTATAGCCTATGCGATTGAACTTGTATTGGTTTATAAATTCGCTCATAGAGTCCTTTTCTTTTATTGCTAAAAGCCCTTCCAAAGCCTTATCAAAATTCTTTTCCTCCAAATGTTCACTTGGTGTCTTATAGGTATCATTAACTTTTATATAATCATAACTTATACTATCGGGATTTGATTCCGAAATCACAGACAAATACCTTTCTCTTGTTTTAGGATGCTGCACAAAACGTAACTTTTGATATAAATCCGACACGAAAAATTCATTAGTATCCGTAGCTACGGGTTTACTTTTTATACCTCGCCAATGCATGTATAAACTGTTATCATCATAAGAAATGGTAATTACATCATCGGCATTAAATAGATATTTACCAGAGGTCTCTGTTTTAAATTTTTCGGAATAATTTAATGATGATTAACATGAGATTATTAAAATTAAAAGACTTAAGATTAATGTTAGATACTTAGTTTTCATATTGAAAGATAAATTTGATTGGTCAGTGAGTAAAAAAAAGTCTCACTAAAAGTGAGACGATTATTTATAAAAAATGTTACGTTATTCTAGATACATTTCGACAAAAGACAAAATACTAGAACTTAAGTATTGGTTTATTTTACATCCATAAGCTCAACATCAAATACTAAAGTTGCATTAGGAGGAATAACACCTCCTGCTCCCGCAGCTCCATACCCTAAATCACT
>Ga0209654_1001998_pt1 | contig 14903 bp, 10 predicted proteins | sample SaaInl1SG_22_DNA_FD_184646 | JGI IMG/M metagenome (GOLD analysis project Ga0209654, IMG submission 184646) | Marine microbial communities from expanding oxygen minimum zones in the Saanich Inlet - ESP_161SG_22_DNA (SPAdes) (version 2) | ecosystem: Environmental > Aquatic > Marine > Intertidal... | reverse complement strand
TCTTGGGAGAACCAAAGACCTCTGGATGCGCGCTCAGCCAAAAATACAAGCTGCTGGTCCCGCACTTTGGGGCACCACCAATGATGAGATTTGGAAAGCGTTCTTGCATGAGGCCGAAGATACGACCACCTGATACTTTTTCTGTTAATGGATGCGTGCAATTATTAAAGGCCGACCAACGGCTCGAAAGACCTGTTTTCTCGCCCATAAAAAAAGCACCAACCAAATGGTGCCTAGAGGAAGAAGCCATAGCAGTATTGCTGCAATGAGCAAGCCGGGTGTGGGCTGAACACCCCACTTTTGCAATACGCTTATCAGTTTCATGCCATAAAGATGGGAAACCCAAGCGAGCCTTATATAAACGGAGTGTTTACTTTGGTTGAATTTTCAGTCTATCCAATGACTCGCGAATAAACGCATATTCCTGTGAATGATTGGTAACCACAGCATCAATCGCCGTAATTTCCTCGGCACTAAGCTGCTGCTTCCATTTCTCCAACGGATTTCCCTTAGTGGTTGTATTGACTAATACCGTGGCTTTTTCAGCTATTTCTTTCGCCACTTTGTGGTGCTCAGGGCGCAATTCCAATGCTTCAAAAATGGCTGCCAATGTTCCCTTTTGGTTCATCACCAAATCTTCATAACTGACCACCAATTTCTTCTTGAAGCCAGCTCCTTCAAATTCATCAAAGGCCACCTTATTCATGCGCAACCAAAGCTGAGGGATTATGGAAAAATTGCCCGGATACCCAGCCTTACCCTTAGGCACCTCACCCTGGGTCTGGCTGTAACAAGCTGTCAAGCTCTCTTCCATAAAATAGGTTCTACCGTCTGCCTTGTGCAGCTTTTCGAAGTGGTACTTCATCGAAGCAGAATGGCTATAGATATCACGTACAATAACAATCATGGTACTCTGCGGAAAGAGTGCTCCAACATAGCCCAGCTTATTCATTAAATGCGGGCTCTTGTTCACCGGTACAATATGATCCCAGTCGTAGCTCGCGCGGCCCAACCCGTGAAAATATTTGGAATAGCGACGCATCGCCTTGCGCTTCAGCGTGCGCGATTCACGCACAAAGTCGGCAAAGTAGCTCGCCATTTGATAGGTGTATTCCGGCGATGCGTCGCCGGCCACCTTGTGTTCGCAGGTCCCCTTAATAGAGGCCCCACCGATATCAGTCCACACTTGGTTCAACTCCACCCCTATCTTCAAGAGCTGTGGATGCGTTGCCAATTTATCCACCAAGAAGGTCGTACCCGAGCGCATGCAGCCGGTAACAAAGAGGGGAGCGTTGACCGCTCGGGCCTCTGGTTCACCATGCGTGCCGAAGAATTCTCTTAAAAACGCGGGGAGTTTGATCATGATCTACATTCGTTGCATAATCTCGATACCTCAGCACCTATGCGTGCAATGCTTTCATTTTCTAGGCCAAAATATAGAGGCAAACAAAGAATAGACGTTGAGATATGAGCGGCATGTGGTGTATGTCCTGGTTGCTCGATATAGGGCAAGGTATTGAGTGCCGGATGAAAGTAACGACGTGCCAAGATGCCCAAATCTTCCAAGCCATCTTTCACATAAAGCGCCTCAGTTTCATCCCTAAAAACGACTGGATAGTAACTCTTGTTCCAGCGCACATTGGCCGGAACTTCTGGCGTGACCAATTCCAACGCGGCCAGCGCCTCATTGTAGACCTCGTGCTGTCTTACGCGATCCGCCATTATTTTGTCTGCATAGCGCAAATTCACCAAACCGATGGCCGCGTGCATCTCGCTGTTCTTAGCATTGATGCCTACCCCATCGAAAAACTCCGGGCCGTAGTGGCCAAAGTTTCTCAACCTATTGACTCTGTAACGCAATGGGGAAACTTGATCGCCGAACTCTTCCACCTTGGAAGAAGCGTCATTGACGAAAATGGCACCACCTTCTACGCTGTGCATCAGCTTAGTTGCATGAAGCGATAGCGTGCTAATATCTCCAAAATTTAATACAGATTCACCGTTGATCTCTGTGCCAAAACAGTGTGCCGCATCGTAGATAACTTTTAAACCATGGGCATCCGCAATCTTTTGGATAGCATCCACATTGCATGGAACACCAAAGACATGAGTGGCTAAAATGGCCGTTGTCTGCGGAGTAATGGCAGCTTCAATCTGCGCAGGGTCGATGTTGAAAGTCTTGGCATCTACATCGACAAAAACAGGTGTACAACGCTCCCATACAATGGTAGAGGTTGTCGCTACGTAAGAAAAAGGTGTTGTGATTACCTCACCGCTTACCTCGAGCGCCTGCATGGCTACTTGGATGGCTACAGTTCCATTGCTCACCACAGCACATTCACGTGTACCGAGGTATTCATTTAAACCTGCTTCAAACTCTTGGAGAAGCGGGCCGTTATTTGTGAGCCACTCTGCATCCCAAGCGCGCTGCATTTCTGCAGTGATTTCTTCAAAGGGCGCCTGAAACGGCTTTGTGACTAGAATTTTAGACATAAGACAAAGCTAATTGCTTTTCAATTTAAATGCGCTTGCGAAGGAAGATAAAACCCAGAAGCAAACCTGCACCAATGATAGCATTTGTGAAGATAAGATCTGTCCAATTTGGACCTGCAAAATATTTCGCTGAAAAATAGGTCACAACCGCTGCTGTTAGGAGCTGGAATTGGACCGCAGAAAAAGGCTGCATACGCTCTTTCGAATACAGGAAAATTGCCTTCGCAAGGTTGAACAAAGCATAGGAAATGATCAAAGCATAGCCAGCACCTTCCAAGCCGTAGGTAGGAATAAGCACATAATTTAAGCTCACCAAAAGAGCAACAAGAGCTGATATCGCTATGAGATTCCATTTGAAATAAGGCCCGTTGGAGAGCATTTCTCCATTGGAGCCAAAGCTGTAATCAATTACCCTAGAAAGAAGGATAAGGACCACCACAGATTTCGCTCCTTCAAAACGCTCTGGATCTGGGATGAGGCTGAAAATAAAATCTAGGTTCGGCACGATGACCACGAAACTGGTGAGGGCCACTGCCATCAACACGCGCGAGGTTCGACCGTACATCTTGGATATAGCCTCTTTGTTGTTTTCGTTCCAAAGATTTGCAAATTGGGGTGAAAGGGCCTGCGATACTGGTCTGCGAATACCGTCCACAAAACTTCCAATAAAAAAAGCGATGCTGTACACCCCCAAGGCTTCATAGCTCATGAGCGATGCAATCATTTGACTATCAATAGTCGCTAAACTCATGGTCATTACAGCCATCACAATACCACTACCGGCAAAGGTGGCCAATTCCTTACCCATCCCTTTACCCAAAGGCTGCGGCCGGCGCAATGGCAATCCTTTTAGCTTAATGCTGTAGAGTAATACCAATAGTCCGACACCCATGTGTACCAGTGCAAAAAGGCGCATCCAGGAGGAGAAATCAAAATAGGCTCGGCTGACCAGTACCGCACCAACGAGCAGGGCTAGGCGTATGCCTACGTTTTTAAAAAAGAAGGGCACCGATATGCGCTTAGCGCTTGATGAGATGGAAAGCCCTAAAGTGTAGGTCATGCTCCCCGCAACGACTGCACCAAGAGTAAAAATTTCATCGGCCGCAGGGACGTCTAATAGGAGCGCTAAATGCTCGGCAAAAAGCGTGAAAACAACGCCCATTAAAGCGGCAATGCAGGCGACTAACACGACAATGTTGGAGAGGAATTGGTTTGCATCATCCCCTTGAAATCTACTTTGATAACGCACATAGGTGCGGTGAAGACCGAACAAGGCAATGGCCGCGATTAAGACGGCAGTGCGTTCCACCCAACGATAAATGCCCAATTCCTCGAGCGAAAACGCCAGCGGAAACAGCCAAATATTATTGAGCACCCCGAGGCCAATTCCGGCAAAATTGGACAGAGAACCTTTGATTATTTGACGTTGAAATACGCTCACTAAACGGTGGTCAACAGAAGTTCTTTGATGTAAAAAGCTAGAGCACCGCCGCAAAGTGGCGCAATCACAGGAATCCAAGCATAGTCCCAGCCAGAATCCATCTTGTTCTTGATAGGTAGTAATTGGTGCATGATGCGCGGGCCTAAATCGCGTGCCGGGTTGATGGCGTAACCCGTAGTTCCACCCAATCCCAAACCAATAACCCAAACAAGAATAGCCACTGGCAATGCACCGACACTGCCCAATCCTACAGGCACCTGTTCACCGGCCATATCAAAGGCACCGTCAGAAATATAAAAGATGACGAACATGAGCACGAAGGCACCGGCAAGCTCACTAAAGAAGTTGTTCCAAGTGTTTTTAATCGCCGGAGAAGTACAGAATGAACCTCTAATAGACGCTGCATCTTCAGTGATGTCGTAATGCGGCTTGTGGAAAACATAGTTTGTCGTGGTACCGGCTGCAGCTCCTAAAAGCTGGGCCAACATATACACACCAACCTGAGAGCCTTCGAGCGCTCCGTCCAACCACAAAGCCAACGTAACTACAGGATTTAGATGCGCACCGCTATACGGTCCAGCCACGACAACCCCCACAAAAACAGCAAAGCCCCAAGCAGAGGTTATCATGATCCAAGAACCTGGATCTCCGCCCCCTTTTGTGTCTTTGAGTACCACGTTGGCAACGACACCGTTACCGATGAATATCAGTAGAAATGTACCGACAAATTCTGCCCAGAATGCGCTCATGAATGTGTGTGTTTCGTTCCATGCCAATATAGGCAATTCTCTATTCAAGAAACTCCATCTATCTCTGATTTAACCATATATTGAAGGCAGTAACACTAACACTTTATGGTCCCTTATATACTAGCTATTGACGCGGGCACCACTTCTTCGCGTGCTATCGTTTTTGATAAAGACACTAAAAAGATCGGCTTAGGCCAATTCGAATTTACCCAGCATTTCCCCGACAACTCGTGGGTCGAGCACGATGCAAATGAAATCTGGGCTACCCAGCAAAAAGCCATTAAAGCCGCGCTAAAAGCAGCAAAAATTAAAGCCTCCGGAATTTCAGCTATTGGCATCACCAACCAACGCGAGACCACCATCATCTGGGACCGCGCTACTGGTGAACCCATTTATAATGCCATCGTATGGCAAGACCGACGCACCTCAAACTACTGCAGCTCCCTCTCGAGCGAAAATGTGGCGATGGTCGCAGAAAAAACCGGACTCATCGTAGACGCCTATTTCTCTGCAAGTAAGATCCGCTGGATTTTACGCAAAGTAGAAGGTGCTGCCGAGCGCGCAGCGCGAGGCGAGCTTTGTTTTGGAACAGTAGATTCCTGGCTTATCTACAAACTCACAGGTGGCGGGAGCCACATCACGGATGCATCCAACGCGAGCCGTACCATGCTATACAACATCAACAATGGCAGCTGGGACCAAGAACTCTGCGACCTCTTTGAGGTGCCTATGGCTATGCTTCCCGAAGTAATGGATAGCAGCGGCATTACCTCTGTAACGGATGAAGGAGTATTTGGTGCGGAAGTGCCAATCTCAGGCATCGCTGGCGACCAACAGGCAGCACTTTTTGGCCAACTATGTTTCAACATTGGCGAGGCTAAAAACACCTATGGAACTGGTTGCTTTGCCATGTCCAATACAGGCGACCAAATTGTACGCAGTACCAACAGAATGTTAAGCACTGTTGCTTGGCAAATGAATGGAAAACTCACCTATGCGCTTGAAGGATCGGTATACGTAGCCGGCTCCCTTGTGCAGTGGTTGCGCGACGGTTTGGGCTTCATTGAACAGAGCGCTGACGTTGAAGAATTGGCCCTTCAAGAAGGCAATAACGGCGGCATTACCATCATCCCCGCCCTCACAGGATTAGGCGCTCCGCATTGGGACAGCTACGCCCGTGGCGCCATCTTGGGTATCACCCGCGGAACAAATACTTCTCATATAGCGTACGCAGCGCTCGAGGCCATCGCACTGAGCACTGCAGACGTACTAGAAGCCATGGCAAAGGACATGGGCGAGGACCTCAAATCTATCAAAGTGGACGGTGGGGCAAGTGCCAACGACACCATGATGCAAATCCAAAGCGACCTGCTTGGGTGTCCAGTCATACGACCGATGGAAACAGAAAGTACTGCACTCGGTGCCGCGCTATTGGCGGGTCTAGGGACTGGTATTTGGTCCGGGTTGGACGAACTCAAAGAATTGGCTGAAATCGACCAAACATTTGGCCCAACTGATGGAGACTTCAGCCTCTTACGTCAGCAATGGAACAAAGGAATAAACGCCAGCAAAGGCTGGGTTGAAGCTGGCGCAGATGAATAGAGCAGAATCGATCGTTGATCTCAAGGAGGAAGAATTTGACATCCTTATCATTGGCGGCGGCGCTACCGGTCTAGGTGCTGCTGTTGATGCAGCCTCCCGCGGTTATAAAGTCGGACTTTTAGAAGGGGACGATTTCGCAAAGGGAACCTCATCAAAAAGTACCAAACTGGCCCACGGTGGTGTGCGCTACTTGCAAAACGGCGACATCAGTTTAGTCATCGAAGCCCTACGCGAGCGCGGCTTGCTTTGTCAAAACGCGCCGCATCTAGTTAAAAATTTAGGATTCGTCATCCCCTCCTACGATTGGTGGAACAGCCCGTTCTATGGGGTCGGCTTAAAGATTTACGACCTCATGGCAGGACGTCTCGGCCTGGGCCCTTCCGAGATGATTTCTAAGGAAGAGGTATTGGATAAAATACCAAATGTTGAAACTAAGGGTCTGCGCGGTGGTGTTTTGTATCACGACGGACAGTTCGACGATGCCCGCCTTGCTATTTCACTAGCCCGTACTGCCAGTGCTAACGGCGCCTCTTTGGCCAACTACTGCAAGGTCACCGGTTTGGTTAAAGAAGAGGGCCATGTGGTCGGCGTCACCGCTCATGACACCATTGGCAACAGCAAATTTGAGGTGCGTGCCAAAGCCATTATTAACTGTACGGGGGTCTTTTCAGATGATATTCTACAGATGGACAACCCAGAGGCCAAAGCTTCCATACGTCCTTCACAAGGGGTGCATATCGTATTGGACAAGAGTTTCCTCCCGGGCGAGGAAGCCATCATGGTTCCACACACCACCGACGGGCGGGTACTCTTCGCAGTGCCGTGGCACGATGTAGTGGTGGTCGGCACCACGGATACCCCGCTGAACGAACGTAGCAACGACCCGGTCGCCACTAAGGAAGAGATCGACTTTATCCTAGAGAATGCCGGGCATTACATGGCGAAAAAGCCTACCAAAAAAGATATTCTCAGCACCTTCGCCGGCCTGCGCCCTTTAGCGGCTGGAGGCGAAGAAGGCAGTACCAAAGAGATCAGCAGGCACCACAAAGTTTTAGTGAGTCCTACCGGGCTCATTTCTGTGCTTGGCGGCAAGTGGACCACCTACAGAAAGATGGGTGAAGATGCCATCGACAATGCCATTATTGTGGGTGCTTTACCTCCTCGAAAATGCCAGACGGAGAATTTACCTATCCACGGCTTTGAAACCAACGCCGATTGGTCAGATCCACTGCACGTCTATGGTAGCGTTCGAAAGAAAATTCGCAAGCGCATCAAACGTCACGAAGAACAGAGTTTGAGCGAAAAGTTCGAACTCTATCCTGCCATGATTCGGTGGGCAGTGCGCAAGGAAATGGCCATGACCTTGGAAGATATGCTTTCGCGCAGGCACCGCGCGTTGCTCTTTGATGCGAAAGAAGCCCGGCGCATTGCACCCGAGGTGGCAGCTATCATGGCGAAACACTTGGGCAAGGAAGAAGATTGGATCGAAGCAGAATTGAATAAGTTTAGTGTTCTAAGCCAGACCTACCTTGCAACGATAGATTAGACTAACGTACATTTGATAACAATGAAGTTTACCTATATACTTGGAAATCCGCGGAGCGGAACCTCATTGTTTCGCTTGATGCTAAATGCTCATCCCCATGTAGTAGCTCCTCCGGAGTGTGGCTTCATCCAATGGAATTTTTCTTCGTTCTCTTCGACCGATTTCAGCGACAGCCATCAGCGCAGTTTGTTTGCAGATGCCGTATTGGCTAGCAAAAAAATGGAAACCTGGGGACTGCAAAAAGAGCAGCTTTTAAAGGCGTTTAACCAAGTACCTTCACCTAACTATCAAAGTCTTTGCGAAGCCGTATTTAGTGCTTATGCTGCCACTCGCGACCAAGAAAAATCACCTGAAGTAGCCGTCGATAAAAACAACTACTATCTCGACTACCTCGAAGAAATTAATCGTGCAATGCCTCACGCCACTTACCTGCATGTGGTGAGAGATGTACGCGACGTAGCAGTCTCTTATCTCGAGATTGAACGTAAAAAGCATCAGGGACAATACGCGCCTAAATTGGCTACCACAGCGGAAGAAATTGCAGAAAGCTGGTGCGAGAACAATGAGCGAACAACTGCATTTCTAGCCGATAAAAAGCACCTAATTGTTAGATATGAAGACCTTTTGGTGCGTCCTGAAATTGAATTGGCCCGTGTGGCCACCTTCTTGGGAATAGGCTATGACTCTCAGATGACGAGATATTATGAGTTCAATGATGAACCCAAGGAGACGCTCGGATGGAAGCAAAAAACTTTGCAGCCCGTAGATCCTTCGCGCGCAGGAGCGTTTAGAAGAGAATTGGACCCGGAATTTGGAGATAAATTATGGGAGCTCGCAGAACAGACGCTCGTAAAATTTGGCTACACTTACTAGTATGTACGTTCACCTGATTAATGACGAGAAATTCTTGCCGCCTTTCATGAAAAGGGCGCAAAAAGTCATTGATAATCACCTCTATATTGTTTTCGGACCTAAGCCTCCCTACAAATTCTTAGATGGAGCGGATCATATTATCCACGCGTCTCAATGGGAAGAATATAAGCTACAACACAACGTCGAGGTGGAGCGCATCTACATTCATCTGATGACCTATCAAAAGATCAATTGGGTGAAAGCTATGCCTAAAACACCTGTATACTGGCTGTTCTATGGCAACGATCTCTATGAGCTTCTTCTCGCCTTTAAAGGCTTCAAATTATATGAAAAAGCCGACGCGCCAAAAGGTGTTTTAACCAATATTAAAGGGAAAACACTTTCCAATAGATTACAGCGCTGGGCAAAACTCCGAGCCTATCACAGGCACTATGCACCGTTCGTAAAAGAACACGTGGACTATTGGTGTTTTTGGAGCCCTGGCGATTTCGAATTACTCACCAAGCATTACGGCTTCCAAGGCAAAATGCTCAAATTCCAATACGGGGCCTTTAACCCAGCCGATATAGAATTGGTCAAAGAGTGGGTCGCACAACATCCAGATTTTACTTCGAACAACATCCTCTTGAACCACAGCGGATCTCAGAGTGGAAACCATAAACACCTCCTCGCTAAGCTGAGCACCTTTGGGCTAGATGCCAAAGTCAAGACACCGCTCAGCTACGGCGATAAACAGCATATTGCCGACACGTTGGCTTTTGGAAAAAGCGTCCTGGGTCCATCCTTCCACCCCATTCTGGATTACATGGACCGCAACGCCTATTTCGAGCTCATTTGTACCTCTGACTATGCCATATTTGGCCATCGCAGACAAGAGGCCGGCAACACGCTATTTATCGCGTTGATGACCGGAACGAAAATATTCTTGCACCCCGAAAGTGTTCTACTCCCATTTTTAAAAGAGCAGGGCTATCATTTCTGCACTTGGGCAAATCTCAGCGCAAAGGCACTATCAACGCCTCTTACAAAGGAAGAGCGCGAAAGGAATTACGAATTGGCTTGTATTCAATTCTCGGAAGAAACCATTGCTGAAAACTATAAGCGAATTCTCGGATAATGCTGTTCAACTCGCTCTCCTTCGCCATATTTCTACCCATAGTTTTCGCTATTTACTGGGGTCTGAAGAAAAACCTTCGCGGACAAAACATCTTGCTACTACTCTCCTCTTATCTATTCTATGGGTGGTGGGACGCACGATTTCTCACCTTGATCATCGCTTCTACTGTGGTCGATTTCGCACTAGGCCGCTCCCTCGCCTCTGCCCGTTCTACTTCAAAGCGCAAATGGCTACTCACGGCGAGTATGTTATTTAATCTGGGCCTTCTAGGAGTATTCAAGTACTACAACTTCTTCATAGAAAATTTCGCCTTGCTCGCCCAAAGTATAGGTTTTCACACCAGTCCAACACTTTTGAGCATTGCCCTGCCTGTTGGCATCTCCTTCTACACCTTTCAAACGATGTCATACACCATTGACATCTATCGCAAACAGTTGGAACCTACCCGCGATTTTATAGCTTTTGCCGCCTTCGTTGGCTATTTCCCACAGCTGGTTGCAGGGCCTATCGAGCGTGCCTCTAACCTCTTGCCCCAGATCACTAAACCGCGTAATTTCGACTATCAAAAAGCTGTGGACGGGCTCCGCCAAGCACTCTGGGGCTTCTTCAAAAAAGTCGTGATCGCTGATGCTGTGGCACCACTTGTCGACCAAACTTTCGCCGACCCAAACATCTACAGCAGCGGCGCCCTAGTAGCCGGAGCTTTCCTCTTTTCCATCCAAATCTATTGTGATTTTTCAGGCTATTCTGACATCGCCATTGGCATCTCAAAGCTCTTTGGGATCGATTTAATGCAAAATTTCCGCACGCCCTATTTCTCACGCGACATTGCAGAATTTTGGCGCCGCTGGCACATCTCATTGAGCACCTGGTTCCGCGATTACCTCTACATACCCCTTGGCGGATCACGCGGGTCCACAGCTCTGAAAGTGCGCAACACCTTCGCCATTTTCTTAGTGTCCGGCTTCTGGCACGGCGCCAACTGGACCTTCATCATCTGGGGTCTAATCAATGCACTTTTGTTCCTCCCCTTATTGCTGGCTAAAAGAAATAGGAGCAACCTAGATCATCCTGGCCTAAAAGACCTCCATCGCATTGCCTTAACCTTTATAATCACCACCATTGCATGGATCTTCTTCCGTGCCGATTCTTTTGGCCATGCCATCGACTACTTCGATGGTATACGCCTAAACACAACCGGTGATGCTTTAAACATCAAAGCCACTTTGCTCGCCTACATCGCCCTGCTTATCCTAGGAGATTGGTTAGGACGCAAGCATAATTTCGCGCTAAATTTCCTTGGTGAAGGTGTTTTCGCACGCTATACCTTTTTGCGTTTCGGCACCTACTTACTACTAGCCTTCCTCGTCCTACTCTATCTCGGTGGACAACAAAATTTCATTTATTTCCAATTCTAATGATGCGTCAGTTCCTTACTCGGTTTTCCCTTATCGTGCTGCTTTTGGCCACTGGTATCGCCACCGTCCTTGGGTTCAATTACTGGCGCACCCAATCGTTCATTGCCCAGCACCAAGGCGGGATAATCGTTCTTGGAGATAGCCATGCTGCAACCAACATCAACCCTAATGTAATAGGAGCAAGCAACTATGGACACACTGCAGAACCGCTATTGGCCACGGCGCAGAAATTAGAATGGATAACGACAAACCTTCAACCAGATACCGTCTTATTGGTGCTCAGCCCAAACAACTTTGCAGGATATAACGACCACAAATTCTCCGAAGAGCAATGGGCTCCAGAGATGGCAAAGCGCTACTTCGCGCTCTTCCCATGGGAATTCTGGGGGCACTACAGCGATGCACCAACGGCGCTCGGCCATCATTTCAGAAAACAACTCCTTCCGAATGTATCGGGCAAACCCGCTTTTTTGGGCAAGTATGCACCGAAGCCAGTAAAGGAGGAAAAAGGCGATTTAGAATTGGTCATAGCGCGCCATTTCAACCCACAATTCGAAACCGTCTCTGAGGCCTCTATGAAAGCCTTAAAAGAGATCGTTACGACTTGCAAACAGAACGGAACTACCTTACTTATTCTAAAGGCTCCATTACTTCCTAAATACGCACAACGCGTTCCGAATGAAGTACAACAGACCTTCAACCAAGCCCTTTCCATGACTCAGGTCATTGAGCTTTCCAGTAGTCTTTCTCCAGCTCACTTCTTCAACGGGGATCACCTTAATAAAGACGGCGCTGAAATATATTCTTCAGCACTAAAAAAGGCATTGGCACAGAAGTAGCGCCAAAATTTTTCAAGCAAATAAAAACCCGCGGCCCTTCGGGCCGCGGGTTTTTCATATCCGCTTCTCAGCTTCGGGGCTTAGAGCACCTGTACACGCTGAGTTACTGTGCCTCTTGCAGAGCTTACGCGAACTAGGTACATTCCTGCACTCACATTCACATCTACAGAGATGGTGTTTCCTTCTACAGTCATTCTTGAAAGAACTGCACCACGAACATCCATCACCTCTACAGTGTAGTTGTCTGTGCGGTCCATTTCAATATTGAAGTTACCTGTGTTAGGGTTCGGGTAGATACGTCCGTTCAATGTGAACTCACCTGCACCTGTGTTAGGCGTTAGGTTACCTGGTGAACCTACATCTCCATTCAATGAAGTGTACGCACCGTTCACACCGTCAACTGCATCACCTAATGAAGTTCCAGTAGTATCAAACTCGATGGAGTATCCAGCAGTACCTGAGATGTACTCACTCTTGGTCAACTCGATACCTGCTGCATCGAAGAGGTATACTCCGTCGCCGTTCTGGCTCAATGACGGGAACGAACCTGTAAGCTCATCCGAAGAGATTACTTGAACTGAACCTGGGTACAATTTCCAGCTCACTAGCAAGCTGTCCTCATTCGCTGCTACGTCATCCCAAACAACAACTGCTTCACCTGGAGCAACTGTAACTGATGGGAATGTAGATGTACCTGAGATACCACTTTCATCGTCCCAAGACATACCTGAAAGATCAACTGCAGTATCGCCGTAGTTGTAGATTTCAAACCAGTCTGCGTTCCAAGAAGAAGCATTTGAACCCGGCATGATCTCACTAACTACAATTTTAGGAACGTAAACTGCTGCTGCAGGAACGATGTCCGCCAAATATCTAGGTAGTAATTGGTAACCATCAAAGTTCGCTGCATTAAAGGTGAATTGACCACCAATTCCCGTTACATCAAATGCACCCGTTGGAGCTGCTGTTCCGTAGATATCTGTATCTGCATCAATACGCATTACAATAGTATCTGTACCATTTGTGATATCAACAGAGTAACCTGAACCTCCAGACCATTGAGATGGATCTACAAGAGTCGCATTCTCAAATTTGATCAATTCACTTTCTGTAGCCTCACCAAGCGCAGTCACAACAGTTGGTGTTGTTGGCAATGCATTACCAGAGCTGATAAGAACAACGCTATCTAGGTACATCTGTAGAAGTCCGTTGTATTGACCAATCGAACCAATGATTCTAACAGAATCGCCTTCTGTCACTGTATAGCTTGGAATGGATCCATACGTACCAATACCGTCTAAACCGTCATGAAGCGTGAACGATACAGCTGTCGCTGAACCTTGCATATCCACACCCATTACTATACCCTCTAACTTACACATGACGTTCAATGAATCTGGCATACCTGCCGCATCAACGTACGTTACATCACTAATCTGGTACATTGGAATTGTTGGGTATTCGTAGATATCCGTCAACATACGTGGGAAGATTTGGTAACCCTCATCGTATGGCGAAGAGGGGTCGTATTGAGAACCAATACCGGTTACATCAAAGACTCCTGCAGGAGCGGGTGATCCATCGATATCGGTATTGTGTGATATTCTCATTGAAAGTGTATCATTTCCATTAGTTATATCAACATTAGCACCTGAAGATGTAATTGCCATCGTTGGCCATTGCGCAGGATCGACGAGGCTGAATCCAATTAATTGAATTAATTCACTTTCAGTACTTTCATCCAAAGCTGTTACTACAGCAGGTGCAGGAAGAGCATTGGTTTGGTTTACAACGAATATTGAGTCAGGCTGTAATTGTGTCAATCCATAATATTGACTTACCATACCATGGACTACTAGGCTATCGCCTATTAGAGGAGAAACATATCCGCTGATATTATTGGAGCTATAAATCTTAATTCCATCCGTTGAATCCATAACAGTTAATTGATACCCTGCATTACCGTCAAAGTCGATAGAGGTCACAATCACTTTCACCCACTTCATAGCACCTAGAGAATCTACTACACCATTAGCATCCATTCCATTGAATGTGTTGATCGCAACTACATCTGGGAATGTTGGTGCAGGTGGTGTGTAAATACAGTTCGAAGTATGAGCACCAACAAACGACCATGTGTTTTGAGGGTGTACGTTCCACTCAGTAGCACCTACTGTCCAGTCTGTTTGGCCCGCACTTACAGTAGCCTTACGAACCAATGTGTAATCTTTCGTTGAGCCTGTATCTACCGTCCAGCTTGAACCTGGATCAACACCAGGAACACCGATTACATCAATGGTATCTGTACCGTAAACAAGAATAAGGGCATCGTCACCGTTGAAGTGTGCCGCCGATGGGAAAGCTAAAGCAGTATCTGCTTCTGCCAAAATAGTAGTTGAGCTCTGGTTAGTAGCTGCTACATAAACATCACCTGAAGCGATGGTTGCGTTAGTTGTAAAAGAGTTCGTGAAAGAACCTCCATTACCACTCAAATAAACTGTGTAACCACTCAACGAAACAGCATTCGCTGTCGGGTTATAAATCTCGAAGTATTTATTGTTCGAAGAACCTTCTGAGTACTCTGAGAAGAACAACTCATCACATCCAGTGCTTACTACCGGGCATGAAGAACAAGATTCCCAACATACCACTGGAAGCGTTGTATCAGCATTGCCAAACGTAGCATAACGGTTAGTGAAAGTGCCCGTTGTTAAAGTACAGTTCGAATCCAAAGAATTTGGATCAAAATTTTCCTGACCCAACCAGCTATCGTAAGTGAACTTGTACTCATATGAGCCTGGCATCAATGAAAGTGTCCCTGTGTA
>Ga0209654_1001997_pt1 | contig 14905 bp, 12 predicted proteins | sample SaaInl1SG_22_DNA_FD_184646 | JGI IMG/M metagenome (GOLD analysis project Ga0209654, IMG submission 184646) | Marine microbial communities from expanding oxygen minimum zones in the Saanich Inlet - ESP_161SG_22_DNA (SPAdes) (version 2) | ecosystem: Environmental > Aquatic > Marine > Intertidal... | reverse complement strand
TCCTTCTGAAGGTTGTAGTTGATATGAACTTAAATCTTGGTCTCCAGTATTGGTACCTGATTGTGCATCTAACTTAGTTTTATCACCATTAACAAAAGCTCCTTCTGAAGGTTGTAATTGGTATGCGCTAAGATCTTGATCTCCTGTGTTAGTACCTGATATTGCATCTAACTTAGTCTTATCACCATTGACGAATGCTCCTTCAGTTGGTTTTAATTGATAAGAAGTTAAATCTTGATCTCCAGTGTTAGTTCCAGATATATCGTCTAACTTAGTTTTTAACGCATCAGTAAACGCATTAGTATCGTTTTCTGCTTCATATGCTGATTTAATCTCTGCTCCTGTTTGGTCAGCTGTAGCATTAGCCTCTATACCTGTTAGTTTAGTATGATCGGTTGATGACATTACACCTGATACACTATCTGTAGCTACTGGTATGATTGCATCAGTACCATCTGAAGAAACTATTGTTCTAGCATCGGTAGTTCCTGTTATAGATAAGTTAGTTGTAACGTTTTCTACTACTGTTACTACTCCTGTATCACCATTTACACTTGTTACTGAATCAGTGGGTGTTGCAAGTAATGTATAGTCTGCCATTGAACCAGCAGAACCACCATTATGCATATATGTTTTATTCTCATCTGATCTTACTACAACGTCACCTTCTTCTGCAGTCAATGCTAAATGAGCCGTTTCATTTGCAGCTGTTTGGATTGTTGTAAGAGCTGTAGCAGCCATATTACCAACTGGTAGAGTACCTGTTACATCCGTAGATAAGTCAATTGCATTTCTAGTAAGAACCTGTCCTGATAATGTTATATAGTCTAATGAACCTCCTAATGTTACGTCAGTTGAGTTATCTGTCCCAGCTGCATCTACTCCAATATTAGAACGTATAGTTCCTTTATTAGCATCTGATATATTTGTCGAAGCTACAACTGCTGCAACGATTTCTGCATTAGATTGATCTGCTGTTGCACTAGCTTCTATACCGTCTAATTTGGAATGATCATCATCTGTAAATACATTTGAATCGGTTGCTGCTGCAACTGCCGCTCTAATTTCTGCATTTGTTTGATCAGCTGTAGCATTAGATTCAATATTATCTAGTTTAGTTTTATCACCATTGACGAATGCTCCTTCAGTTGGTTTTAATTGATAAGAAGTTAAATCTTGATCTGCTGTTGCATTAGCTTCTATACCATCTAATTTACTATGGTCTGCATCGGTAAATACGTTTGAATCAGATGCAGCTTCTACTGCTGCTCTAATTTCAGCATTTGATTGGTCTGCAGTAGCATTAGATTCAATATTATCTAACTTAGTTTTATCACCATTAACAAAAGCACCTTCACTTGGTTGTAATTGGTATGCACTAAGATCTTGATCTCCTGTGTTAGTTCCAGATATACCGTCTAACTTATTTTTTAGGGTATCAGTAAATGCATTAGTATCAGACTCTGCTTCATAAGCAGATTTAATTTCTGCTCCTGTTTGATCTGCTGTAGCATTAGCCTCTATACCATCTAATTTGGAATGATCATCATCTGTAAAGTTGTTAGTAGTTAATCCTCCGTCACCGACACTGGGGATAGATGGTATATCACCATATACTATCTGAGCAGATCCAGAAAATAAAGTTGGTTTGCCGGTTACGTTTCCAAATGATACCGAGTCGGCTTGTATGTCCCCCTCAAAAGATCCACTAAAGGCTCCTTTAAAAGATCCAGTGACCTCGGCATTTGTCATTTTAGGACTATCTATTCTCATTCTATATAAGTTTTTTCTGGTTTATTAATAAATATCGTGTTTATCTGTTAAGTGTTATGTTAACTTAAAGTTTCTTTTTATGTTACCTCATTATACTTTTCTATTGCTTCAGCTTCACTGTCAAATGTATCTTTTCTAGTTTGATTATCGTCGTCTATATACTCTACCCACCAGTTGTTATTTACATTATCGTAATCCATGTTTATAAAAGTCGTCATAATCCAAATTTAATTTTAGTGGCGTTATAAATTTGACTAATTTCGCTGTCACTTAACATTCTATTATAGCAGTATAAAGATGCAAGATATCCATCTGCTATTGCACCTGCATATCCTGTTCCTATTCTTATATGAGATGCTGAATTTAGTGCGGTGTCGCTTCTACTAACATAACTTTGTGCGTAAGCAGATCCATTTTTACTGTAAAAGCCTGTTCTTGCTGTTGCTGTTCTACCTGTAGACATTTTAATTGACATTAAGTTCCACTGGCCCTGGGTCATAGTACTTGTATTTGCATAATCGTAGGCTGGTGTTTTTCTACTGTAGTAGCTAAATTGCTCTGCTGTTTCTAACGTCATAGCTATTTCACATTGATACGAAGTTCCACCGACTCCTGCTTTTTCAAAAATAGTATGTCTTACTGTTACATCTTCTGCATACATCCAAAATACTAATGTACAGTCACCTCCCATATCTACTTTTCCATCTCCACTATCACTCTGCCAGTATCCGCTACCGTTAAAGTCCCAACATGTAACTCCATCTATTTCAGTTAAAGGTAGTTGAGTTCCGTAAGAGCTAAATGTGATTTTACTTTTAGATGTGTCGAACCAATCAGCTCCAGTACCAGGATATGATCTATATGTTTCGGCATTAAGTGCTAAAGCTAATTTATATTTCGGTATGTTTGGACCTCCTACTACTCCCATGTTATATTTCTTTTATAATCCAAATCTGCTTTTAAAAGCATCAAAATTTTGAAATACTTCTTCTTGAGATAATGCAACATTGTACATGAATACGAAGTCCATTAAACCATTCCAGTTTCCTCCTCTGGAATTAGTTGCGCCAATATGTAGAGCATTACTGTTTGACCCAATAGCTACATTAGAAGTTGTACGTTCGTTTACTTTTCTTTGTCCGTTAGAATCGTGTAAATATGTTTTTAACCCTGTAGAGGAATTTCTTTCATAGGTTACGCAATATATTTGCCATACATTACCTCTATAATCTCCTGTTGAACCTCCTGTTGTTGCATACACTGTATGACCTGTACCAGCTACACCCCATCTTGGACCGTCAGTTCCCCATCCAGTTCCAAATACAAATCCATCATCTCCTGCCCACGCTCCAGTTGTTTCTTTACCGAAATTAGGATGGTCAACATTCCCTGCATCTTGAAAATAATGTGCCCACATCCAGGTTCCTGTATCCCCGGTAGGTACTGTTATATTAGCTGAAGGAAATGATATATAGCAAGTACGTGTTCCTACACCTGAATTGTCAAAATCTACATGATTCCCAATTCTAGTAATAGAGTTAGCTCCAGTTTTAGTTCCAATACCTTTACCTATTAAATCGGTATGAGTTGTAGAAGACCCGTCCCAGGACCTTGGAGACATTCCATCCCAAGCAAATACTAACCCATCTCTAACAATATTTGGTCCTCTATGAAATCCCATTATACTCCTATAATTTTTTTTCTAGTTCCTCTACTCTTTTCAATAACTCTTTATTAGTTTCGATGAGGAGGGCAACTAATTTTTCATATCTAACTGCTTTATATCCATTATCTCTATTTTCAACTAATTCAGGAAGTACTTTCTCGATATCTTGTGCAATTACTCCTACATCATGACCTTCATGAGAATGAATACCTTCTTTAGGAATCCAATCAAAAGAAACTCCTTTAATCTGTTTTAATTTATCTAGTGAATTAACAATTGGAGTAATATTCTCTTTTAGTCTTTTATCAGAAGAATAGTATGCTGTAATATCATTTGTAGCTCTGATTTCTCCTACAGTGGTTGTAGGGTCTGTACCTACTCCAATTGAAGTTACTACTTTTAAAGTGTCGTCTATTTCTACTAATCCAGAAGCTGAAACAGCTAATACTGGTGTTCCTGAGATATCAGCAACAGAGAATAAATCTCCTGTAAGGTCATCTGTAATAGAAAAGAGCTGTCCTTGAGTTCCTTGTATATCTAAGACTGTGTCTCCTGCAGTTGCTCCGTAAACGTATAAAGTACTACCGTCGTAGGTTAAGTTAGCTTCAGCGTTAGGGGTTGAATTACCTGTAGCGGTTACAATTCTATTGTCAGCATTGTTGGCTAAGGTAAGGTAGTTACTACCGTTAGTTAACTGATTGGTGTTTGTAATGGAGTTGTTAATCGTAACTTTTCCACCTGCACCGTAAGATACTCCAATCTGTGTTCCTCCGATTATATCTAAAGTACCACCAGAACTTACAGTAGTACGTTGTGTACTATCGGTTTTTAAATTCCATGATGAATAGTTGTCGTAAGTTGCTGAGGAGAATGCTAAAGAACCTAATTCTCTTGTACCTAAGGTTCCACCTGCATTTATCATTACAGATGTAGCTTCACTACCCTGTCCAGGAAGAGAGGTTAGTGTTAATGATGTTAAACTAGCGGATGAGCCACTAGTTATTAGTTTTTTCCAATTTGGCATTTATACTTATATTATGGTTGGTTACTCCTTGAGCCCACTTCCTCAAATGAGGCCGATAATAGCTTTAATATAAATATAGTGAAAAAAAGTTAAAAAGCCCTACTTTTTTAATAAAGAAGATAGTTTAATAAAAACATTATGGAATATCTCGAATTCAGCTCCTGAGTATTGAGCTTGTCTAAGTTTGGTTAGTATAAAGGAAATTTCTTTATCCGTCAAAGAAGATTTAGCAAATTGTTCTTGTGCTATCTTCTGTTCTGCTTCTTTACCTGTTATTACCTTACCTTTTAAATTAAAACCCATCTTGAAAAATTTCCTAAGAGTATATAAAAATTGTTCCACTATCTGTTTTGATATTACCATTTTTTTGGTATTCTGAAATATCGTTATGTCCTGCGTCGATATCTATTACAGCTACACCGTAAGCATCTGGTGTTGCAGTTGTTGCATCGCTAGCTAAAGAGCCAGTGTATCCAAATCTACCTGCTGTGTTGTTATATATTAATGCATGACCTGCTCCAGAACCTTCATCGATTACTATACCTCCTATATCAGGATTAGCTGACCCAGAGTTAAGTAATATAAATTTATCTTCAACTAAAAGATTAGTTGATTGTACAGAAGTTGTTGTTCCCTGTACTGTTAAATTTCCAGTTATGATTGCATTACCACCTACGTTTATATTACCGGTAGTTGTAGCTGCTGCAAATGTTGGAGTATCACCTGCTTGTAATCCTAAATCAATATCGTTACCATTAACTCTAATTGTACCTTGATTTGGTGAAGTTACTGAGCCTGATACTGTTCCTGCAGGTAATGCTGACACTACTGCTGCTGGTAATCCGTCGATATTGTCTGCTGAGATTGAACCTGATACTATATGTCCACCTTTTCCTACTATAATTCTACCTGAAGTAGAACTATCAAATGTTACTGTAGCAATGTTATCACTTGTTAAAGTAACGCTAGCAGGTATAATTAATGCATCGTTAGAATCATATACAGTAACTGTAACATTTTTACTACTAAAGTTATGTGTTACCCCTACTGATGTTTGATTGGTAAAAGTAGAAGCAAGAGTTGCTGCTTGATCTACCGTAATACCTGTTAATGCACTACCGTCACCTGAAATTGTAGTAAATGAACCGTTTACTGCTGTTATATCTCCTGTTCCAAGATTTACATCCTGGTTGTTAAGGTTTGAAACAACTTGTGCAGAAGACGATACTAACCCATCTATATCAAATAAGTCATCTATTTGATTAGAAGAAGAAATAATTCCCGAAGGAATATTCTGTAAATCTGTATAGCTAGTAGAAAGTGCTTCAAATCTTGAAGCTATTGACCCTGAAAGAGATGTAAACGAACCTGAAATATCAGATGCTATTTCTCCTGAGTTGTGAACTACTCCAGTAATTCCAGCTCCTCCTCCGCTAAAAGCGTTGGCTGTAATTGAGTTGTCTACGTTTAAAGAGTTTAGTTCAGCTTGTGAACCGCTTACTATTATTTTTTTCCAGGCCATTTTGTTAACTAACTTTTAGGATTAGAATAAAGGGGAGTGGTGAGCTCCCCATCTATATTCTCAATTATGTATATTATACGTAGATAAATATATCGTCGCTTGAATCTACTTTGATGTTACCACGCTTTTGATAAGCAGCTGCATCAACATCATGTGCAACATTGTCCTCGTCTAATACTGCTGCTGCATAAGCTTCAGAGTTAGCTGTAGTTGCTGTAGCGTTAACAGATGCATTGAATCCCCATCTCGCATCTCCTGCGTCATAGATAAGTGCTGCACCAGCTCCTCCACCTGCATCTACAATAAGTCCACCTTCATCTGGATCTGCTGAACCTGAGTTCAATAAGATGAATTTGTCTTTTAGCGCTGAGTTAGTTGTATTTAAAGTAGTAGTTGTACCGCTAACTGTTAAGTCACCGTTAATGACAGCATTGTTTGAGATAGTTATACCTGCAAACGTTGGAGAATCACTTGCTTGTAAGCCTGTGTCAACATCAGCATTAACTCCATTTAGAGTAGCTCTTACTGTACCTTGGTTAGGTGAAGTGAAAGATGAAGCAGAAACGATTCCGCCTGCGATGTCAATTGCGATTTTGTTAGAAGATACTGTAGTAGTAACACCTAATCCTCCTTCGAAAGCTAATGTCTCACCTCCAGCAACTGCATCAGTAGTTCCTGTGTCAGCAGATACGTTGAAAGTAGTTGAAATTGTTGCTGTTCCAGCTGCAGTTAAACGACCTTGATCATCAACTGTAAAAGTTGGTACTGCAGTTGCACTACCGTAAGATCCAGCTGTTACTGCTGTGTTAGCTAATTTAGCTGCTGTTACTGCATCATCTGCTATTTCATCAGTACCTACTGCATTATCTGCTAATTTATCATTAGTAACTTGTTCGTCACCAATTTCTGTAGTACCAACAGCACCTGCTCCTATTTTAGCATTTGTTACAGAATCATCGGCAATTTCGGTTGTACCAATTCCTCCGGCTTTTACTTGTACTACTCCTGATCCGTTAGACGCTGATAGTTCGATTGTAGTACCATCAACTGCTACTTCAACTTCGTCAGCACCGACAGTAATACCGTCTCCACCGATTACGTTAACAGTAACTGCGCCAGTAGTTCCACCACCAGTTAAACCAGCTCCAGCGCCAACACTTGTAATGTCACCAGTTAGATCTGCGTCTAAAGTTAATGTTCCAGCGGCATCGTCGTATGTAGCTGTAATGTTGGTCCCTCCAACAATCAGCCCGTTGACGATGTCTTCAATACCTTCTTCTCTTCCTGTAATATTACCGAAAGTAAGGTTTGTTAAATTTGCACCGTCACCAGATGTGGTTAAGTAATTAGAATCATTACTTAATTGGGATACACCACTCCCGGATACGACGATCTTTTTCCATGTTGCCATAATTGTAAATTAATTTGTTTAAATTGTTATAAATTGTCTTTAATAAATATCACTAAAAAGAGTAATACTAAAAACCCAGATAAAAATTATTATCATTTCCCCTATATATTCCTCCCTCTATGGCATCTGGGGTAGATGACTGAGAAATAATTCTTAATATTCCATTTCCACTTACTGAGAATACTTCTTGAGATCCTGAGTCAATAGCAAATGGTGTTGTACTTCCATCGTACTGAAATCTTATTGATCCGCTAACCTGTAAATCGTTAGTGGTAGAGTAAAAAGATCCGGTTTGTGTAAATATACCTGAAGTAGATAGATCTGATATTGCATTTATAAAATGAGCTGAGCCTGTATCTAAAGTTACTCCGTCGGTAGTTAGTGCTATACCTAATCCAGGATCTACATCTAAAGATACCGAACCGGCAGAACCTCCACCTGTTAATCCATCTCCTGCAAATACTGCAGAGATGTCTCCTGTTCCGGAAATACTACTTGCTTCCCATTTACCTGTTGATGAGTTGTACTGTAGGACTTGACCGTTACTTAGTGAACCAGTTGTTACGTCAGTTAACTCTCCTATATTAGATGCTCCTCCGCTACCGCCAAATCCGGTGAATGTAGACCAGGCAACAGAATCGGCAAAAGTATTAACGTAATCTGCTAAAGTAACAGTTGCTTGATAATTTGCTGATTCTCCTTCTACCCAAACTATTTGTCCATTTTGAATCTGAGTTATAGGTATATTATTTAGTTCACCAGTATTAGCCACCGTTCTAAATGCTCCTCGGATAAATTGTACGTCCGCTAGAGCAATACCTGATCCCGAGGCTGCTGATGTTAACTCTAATTTTGAACTAAATAATGGCATCTATTCTCTTTCTTTTATGATGGTAAACTTCCGTTAGCAGCTACTAATCTTATTTTAAAGTTAGAAGCTACTGCATTCTGTGACTTTCTTCCAAATACAAACCACTCAGTATATCCTAAATGAGCTGTATCTAATGTGACAGAATGTAAGTCTCCTGATTCTATTCCAAATCCATTCCCATCTACATTCATACATGGTACTGCTCCTCCTGCTGTACTGTTAAACGATTCTTGAATCGATGTTGGTACTGTCATATCTGACCCAGAAGGGTAAACTATTATTACTTGTCCAGTTGTTGCAGCACTAATCGAATCTAATCCTGATAGTACGCTATCTAAATCTGAACCTGATCCACTAGCTTGCAAAGTTGCTGTTGCGCCACCTGCTAAACTAATAGAAGTACTTCCTACATCTCCACTCTTAAATTTATAGAATGGTGATGATGTGTTTGCTGTATAGGCTGTAACTTCTGGCGGTACATCGCTATTGACTGTACTACCGCCCATTACTCCTAAATAATTAGCTCCAAAGCCTGCATCTGAACCATATGTAGAAGTATAAACGTATACTAATCCATAATCTGCTGATTGAGCAATTACTACTGAAGCTGTATCTGAACCTGATTTACCGAAAGCATCTATTGCAGTAACTACAAATGAATATGTACCGGCATCTAAAGAATCATTAGCAGTAATATTCCAAGATGTTCCGTTATCATTGGCAGACGTAACAGTAAAATCAGAAGCGTTTGTTCCTGATAAAGTTACTATAGCTGGGTAATCTGATTCAACATCAGAAACTGCAACTGTAGCTACTGTAGTACCGTTTGATACATTATCTGACTCTAAACTTCCTACTTCACTTACTGTTACAGAAGGATTGTTATTAGCTACTACATTAACTGTTATATTACCTGATCCTATATTTCCGTATTGATCTTGAAAACTAATACTAGATACTACTGTATCTCCTGAGCCTGTAGTTGAACCACTAATATGTAATCCTAATGATAGGTTACCTGAGCTGTTAATCTCTATTGCTGCGTTAGATGATGTAAATGCTTGAACAACTTGCGAACCATAATTTGGAGAATAACTTACTCCTACATCTGCTTGTGTTCCTGTTCTACCGTTTGAATTAGTTCTAATTAAAGCCCCATCTACTGCAGATTCGATAATTCTAAAAGTACCGTTAGTACTTAAGGTTCCTGTGCCTGATTGTGCGATAGTAAAAGCATGACTAGAGGTTCTAGTTGCAAAGCCTTCTGTATCTGCTATACTTGCAGTCACATTGTATGTTCCCGCCGCTAGATTACTATTAGCTCTTACTATTCTTGAGTTACCTGAAGTAACAACTGTAAGATCATGACCTCCTAATGATGCTGAGAATGAATTATAATCTATGTTATCGCTTTCAGTGTCGCTAAATGTCATAGTAACTAAATTGTTACCTGGTCTAGCTTTATTTGTATTTAAATTAGCACTTGTATTACTAAATGTAATGCTTGGTGCTCCATTATCTGTTATGTTAACTGTAAATGCTTGAGTTGAAGTAGTACCAAAAGAATTAGTAGCAGTTACTACACCATCTAATTGTCCTCCTCCTACATCAGCAGATCCAGATATGTCTCTTGCTAAAGTTAAATATCCAGACGAGTTAATATTAAAATCGTTTGAAGAACTTACTGCCCAAGTTACAGTTTGATTAGCTGTAAATCTTGAAGTAGTTCCAGAATACCCATCTGAGTTGTCAAATATATTATTACCTGATATTGCAGACTCTATAACGTATAACGAAGTATCTCCACTAATAGTAGGAGCAGTATCATCAGTTATAGGTATAGATATAATACCTTTATCAGATCCATTATTATATGGATCAGTTACTATAACTTCGTACAGGTATTCGTTTATAATATCGGAATTTAAATGTATACCATTCTTTCTAGTCACAACTCCTGTTGAGGATATAGTAAACGCATCTTCTGTTGGGTCTGTTAACTGTGCAGTACCTGAATATGAACCTGTAGGTACTTCTGATCCATCTAATTCTAGTCCAAAGAGTCTAGCATTTTTGAAAGTAATCGTATCTCCTTCAGGATCTGATGCAGAAATTGTACCAGCAGTTGTTCCTGCAGTACTATTTTCATTTAACCCGCTTATAGTCTGGTTATTTACTGTTGGTTGAGTATTATCAGTTACAGTTATAGTAATTGGCAGTTCAACAAAAGAATCAGAATCATCTCCATCTTCATAATGTGCATCTGAAGCTGTAATCGACATGCTATAAGAAGTAATGCTCTCATAATCTAAAGAAGCAGTTACTTGATTAATAGCTACGTAAGTAGAATACTTAGTAATACTGAAATGTCCGTTAGCATCTGAACCTGAGTTAATAGTAACACTATCACTCTCTGTATCTGTGAAGTATATTTTAGTAACCTCCCCTGAGCTTGCATTTTCATTTCTAGAAGTACTGAATGATGTTATTTGGTTACCAGAAACGCTGTTTTCTCTAAATATAGGAGCAGCATTTGGTGTAACTCTAATATATATTGTTTTAGTAGAAGAAGCTCCAATAGTATCTGTTGCTTTTACTATTACTGGATGAGCTAATGTTCCATCTCCTCTATTATCTGTATTAAATGCAGTTGCTGTTGGTAAAGTATTTAATTTTAATACTCCATTATCAACTATTACAAATCCATCTGTATAAGAATCATCAATACTGAAGGTAATACTTTGAGATTCTGCATCTGTACCGGCTAAAGTAACTATAGATGATCCACTTACTTTATACTCTTCAATTACTTGGTTTCCTGTAGTAATAGACGGTGCTGTATTAGGGTAAAAGACTGCTGTTAAGAAATCTTCTATTGTTCCTGAGCTACCTGGGTTAAAAGAGTTGAATAAAGGGTGATCTGTGTTGGATACTACCCTATTACCGTCAAATTGGTTGTTAAATGCTGATTGTTCAGTACCATCTGGGTTCATAAACTTAACAGACCCAGAAGTAACATATAAATGTCTAAATGGTGCTGTTGCACTACCTAAATCATTAATACTTGACTCTGGAATGATACTTCCACTAACTGTCTGAGTACCTTTGAAGGTATTTGAACCAGTAGTTGCATATCCTCCTAGATTAACTGCTACTGAAGATGTAATAAACCCTAAACTTTCTATTTGATTAGAAGAAGATACAAGTCCTGATGGTATATTTACTAATTCTTTGAAAGTACTTCCAGTAATAAACCCTAATCCTACTACTTGTGCAGAAGAAGAAATTATTCCTCCCGGTACATTAGATAATTGTGTATAAGATGATACACCTCCACCACCACCGCCTGAACCGAAGCCAGCGGAAGCTGCAGATGCAGATGTCAAATACCCTAGGCTATTAATTTGAGTAGAAGATGAAATTAAGCCGTTGGGTTTATTGATTAGATCACTAAAGGTACTACCGGTGATGTATCCTAATTCTGTTATTTGAGCAGAAGATGATACGGTACCGCTAGGAATATCTGTACCTCCGCCTCCAAACCCAAGAGCTGTTATCTGAGCTGAGGAAGATATTATACCTGTTGGTTTTTCTGTTATTCTAGACCATGCGGTGCTTCCAGTAAAGATATGACCACCTAAACTAACTACTATATGTCCAGCAGTTTGTGAATCAAAATCTACTTTAGCAGAGTTATCCGATGTTAGTTGTACTGAAGCAGGTAAGATAAGTGTATTACTTGAATCGTATACTGCTACATTTATATTATATGAACTAAAATTATGATCAACTGTTATTGAACCTGTAGCATCGAATGTTTCTCTTACAGAGGCTACTTGTCCTATGTTTAGATTAGTTAGTCCTGAACCGTCTCCTGAAAAGAGTGATGCAGAAACTATACCTGTACCGAAGTCTACTGATCTATTGAACAGTAATGCGTCTATTTGATTAGATGACGATACTATACCCTGTGGTATTGAACCTAATTCGTAGTATTCTGAACCGGAAATGAATCCTAACTCAGCTACTTGTACTGATGCACTAACTAAACCGCTAGGTATATCAGTTAAATCGTTATAAGATGCTATATTTGATGAAGTAACAAACCCTAAATCAAGCATTTGCTGTGATCCAGAAATTACATCCTTCTTAAATCCTAAATCTAGTATTTGATCAGAACCAGATATAACATTATCTCTTCCAAATCCTAAAGCTTCTATCTGATTTGAGGAAGATACTACATTTGCAGCGTCACTTTGTAAATAATATGATGAAGTTGCAGCATTTAATTGATCTACACTACCTGTATATGCTTCTATACCTGATAACCTAATGTTTGTTGAACCTGTATAGTCCAACATTGATTGAGAATGTATACGAAGTGTTCCAATATCAGGATCTCCCCCTGCTGTTAGAGCATCTATCTCTCCAAATACGTTTCTCCCGTTAACTGTTAGTTGAGAACCGGATATATTAAGAGAACCGGTGAGGTTTAAGGACTCGATACCAGGTATCATCTGAGTCTGTACGACTCCGCTCTCTATAAAGGCTAATGAGCCTGATAATGCTCCGGTGAATTTTGCCATCTTCTACTCTAATTATTAATACTTAGTGAAACCTTGATCGAATAGATCATTTACAATAAATAGACAAGTCTGTTAAAGATTCGTCTCTGTTTCTGCACCAAATTTAACTTCGGACTTCGTATAGAACTTTTTATTGTTATGAGGATGTGCGTTTATTGCATCTGTAATAATGTGTCCTAGTAGATTTATAGTGAATTCTGTCTTGACTATCCTATCATTCCCTTGAACTATCTCAGCTGAAGTAGTATAGTTGTTAATTTGAGCTCTAAATCTAAACTTACTAGGGTCTCCCCAGTATGAATCTGAGGCAAAGTTTATTCCTTCTATAATTTTATTGTTCTGTTCTACGTAATCAGTGTAGATGATACAAGAATATACTATATTAACGTAATCTGGTATAGCTACTGCATAGTATTCCTCTTGAGGCTTTCTATTATTAACTACACTAAACCTATCGTATACGTTTTTCTTGGAAAATTGCTTTTTAAATATACCAAAGTTAGTAGGATTATTACCATCTAACTTATTTCCAAGCTGTCTGTTCTTTTCTATACTCTCTCTTCTAAATACTATTAGAGGAGCTTGCATCTTTCCATTTTTATCTCGGTAATACCCGTCTTTCTGCATGGATGCCCAACGTTCAGGTGAACCATATACCAATGGAACATTAATAACTTTACCGTTCTGAGATACTTGTGGTTTTAGTACGTTATTAAAGTAGTGATGAATAGCTTCATCTATGTCTTTTATACCTACTGTTAAGTTTTTAACCTTATCGTCTTTACGGCTTACTTGATTAGCTCTACTTTTAAGCTTATCTACAGCGTACTTCTCGTTTATAGGTGTACCAGTCTCAGGATGTTTGTAGTTTTTAATACTATCCTGTGATAACCTAGCTTGACTCTTTGGTGTTTGTTTCTTATCTGCCATATTATCTTACTTCTACTAGTCCAACTCTATCTGCTCTAGTTAAATGACAGTCAACTGTTATGGATATCGATGATCCAAAGCCTCCAGCATAACCAGAAAGGTTATATTTATTATCTCTACCCAAGAATAGTTGGTTTTCTCTTACACTATCTACTTCATAGAAGTCATTATGCCATTGAAGGACATCTCCTACTTCCGGAACTACTTGAGAATCTACTAAATCTTGTCTTATAAATGCAAATGATGCTTCTCTACCTAAATCTACACCAAATTCCTGTACATCATATACTTGATCTCCTCTGGTTATTAAGCAATACATCTTAATTGCATTCCAATATGTCTTTTCTAATGCTTCTCCGTATAGATTTACATCTAAATCCTCTAAAGATAGTTTATGGTACAGTACCTCCTGCTCTATTATGTCTTTTAATAGCTCACGGTTGATATTAACCAGTAAATCAAAGTCTCTATTGCTTCCGAATAACATTACTTCTCTTCTATTGTTTCTTCACCGACTTCTACGGCTACTATGTTACTGTATTTACTAATGGCGTTCTTTTTTAAAGCAGCAAACGCTTCAGCTGCTTCTTTTTGACTGATAATCTTTACTTTATAGGTGGCCATATTGGATTCACCTGACTCTGATGCTATAGTTACTGTTGTAACACCAGGTAAAGCACGTATAGCGTCATCATAACCACTAGAACCCTCTTCTCCGAAGGTAACTCTTAACATTGCCTCGTAAGTTCTGTAATCTAGCTCTAAAAGTAACTGTATTAGCTTCATTATCCTACGTATATAGTCATTGGTATTGATTTTAACGTGTTTTGAACGTCTTCTGCCTCTTTAGCTTGTGCTTCTAACTGTGCTCCTCTACCTGTTGCATTTAACATGTCTCTCAACTGTGTTAAAAGTGCTGTTTTTTCACTTCTAGCATCAGCTAGTAAGTCAGCTTGGTTTAAAGTTGCTTCTGAACCAGGTACTGGTACTGTTTGGTACTTACCTCTTACGTATCCTAGCACTTCTTTTGCTAATGCAAGTGTATAGTTAAAGATCCATTGACGTCCTACACTGTTTAAATGACTATATGTAGGGTTATTATAAGGTACTTCAGCTACGTTA
>Ga0209654_1001994_pt1 | contig 14911 bp, 16 predicted proteins | sample SaaInl1SG_22_DNA_FD_184646 | JGI IMG/M metagenome (GOLD analysis project Ga0209654, IMG submission 184646) | Marine microbial communities from expanding oxygen minimum zones in the Saanich Inlet - ESP_161SG_22_DNA (SPAdes) (version 2) | ecosystem: Environmental > Aquatic > Marine > Intertidal... | reverse complement strand
AATTCAGTCTCTTTAAAGCATCACATGTACGTCTAAACGCCGCTTCGCGGCCAGCGATTAACGGCATAATTAGAATTGTTTTTTTGTCCATGCTACCAACTACTAAATCCACCATCCACCATCAGATTCTGACCTGCAACGTACGATGACAAATCACTCGTCATGAACAGCATCGCCTTGGCAATGTCGCTCTCGACACCCATTCGCCCCAGCGGCACTCTCGCATTGTAGCGATTAACAAATTTTGGATCCTGACCCCGTACAATACCACCCGCCGATATGCAATTCACTCTGATATTGGGTGACAACACAGTTGCTAACCAACGCGACAATTGCACTAATCCACCTTTAGACGCCGCATAGGCCGCTGGGTTGCCCATCTCTAAATCTTCATAAAGGCTCATATCTGGACCCAGAACACCATAGATTGAGGCAATGTTCAGAATGCAGGGTGATTGGCCCTTGGTCAGCAATGGCCGCAATCGTTGGCATAGCAGAAACACAGCTGTAAGATTTACCGACATCGCAGCGTTCCACGCGTCAAGCGACTGGTCATCAAAATCACTTACCCATCCGGACATATTAGTATCGCCAGTAAAAGCGGCGTTGTTAACCAAAACATCAAAGGCGCCTAATTCATCCGTAATAGCGTCCACAAAACTGTCAATTTGACTATTGTCAGCAAGGTCAACCACATAGCGTAGATGTTCCCCTGCAGTTACTTTCGGGAGCCCCGCGATAACGGTATCCATTGGCTCTTGGTCACGATCGACGAGCACACAGCGGCCACCTAGCCGAGCAAACAATTGACAATATTGCGTGGCTATATGCCCGGCTCCACCGGTAATAACCGCGACCTTCCCACTGATCTTGTGAATATCTATATCGCCCATTATTCACCATTCTTTCTGTTCAGCATAAATTCAGCCCAGACAAAATCAAGCTGCGTGTCAATATCCACAGCACGTTCTAGTGGCACCTGTTGCAGCAGGATACGCCCTTCAAAAATGGCAGATTGGTTCAAAACGAAACTTGGTTTCACTACATAACAAACCGTGGTTACATCAAAAAAGCTGATGGAATCCTGTCGCCGAGCTATTGATGTCCTTGGCTTCATCGGCAACTCGCATGCTCCCGACGCATCAATCCTAACCATATTGAATTCAGGGCTGCGACGGGCCTCAGTGCCACAAAGAACCCCGTCACAATCATTGCCAAAAAATCGCTCTATCGTCCCAATAACATCTTCACTGCTCCGCAACGGAGCCGTTGGCGGCAACACCACAAGCGCATCTGGCATTTCACCTATACTATCAAAATACGTGAGCATATCACGCCAAACTAGCCATTCTGGACTATCATCTTGTGCCAGATTATCAGGACGAAGATACGGTATCTCAGCACCAGCATCCTTTGCAACCTTGGCAATATCGCGTCCATCGGTCGACACAAATACACGATCAATGATATCGACACTTTTCGCCACATTGATGCTGTGCGCTATCAGCGGTGTGCCACCAAGACATTTAATATTCTTGTTCGGCAGGCCCTTTGACCCAGCCCTTGCGCAAATAAGAGCAAATATTTTCTTGTCAGTTAATTTCATTTCAACGTGCCCAATTCACCGGTCGATTGTTGAAGTTCTTCTATTTTTTCAATTGTCCGAATTATCTCCAGCCCCTGCGATAAGTCGCAAAACTTATCGAATTTCAATCGGAGCATATCTTGCCACATAGAATACCGCGTGTCCGTCGCATCAGTTCCACTTTCATAGACAACGCTAACATCACCGTCAGAGTTACAAATGGTGACAACCCCCAGTAAGACATCCCATTCCAGCGTCCCAATCGAACCGATCACACTACATTTGCGGGTCGTATCCCAACGGGTAAAATCCATAATGACAGATCCAAGAACAGCGTTGTCGCCGGCGCCATATTTCAGACTAAGAACTGCTGTGTCTTCAACATCTAGGGTCTTGTGGCGCAGCTGACCAATAATACCAGTAACCATTTCTGGTACGCCAAACAGGTACTGAAGATAATCCAACTCATGGCTTAATTCGCGCAAGACGCCACCACCTTTGGCTCGGCTCGCTGATACACTCCTGGTCATTTCTCTACCTGGGCGCCAATGTTCAAGAGCCTGGCCAACAACCGTGCTGAAAGATTGTACAGTGCCAATTAGTTCTTTTTCAATTGCGTTATGGAGCACAGAAAGAGCCTCAGAAAATCGCAAATTATAAGCAACCACCGCGGGTCCAGTCTTGGCATGCGGCAAATTACAAATCTCTTTGGCTTGTGCGACAGTTGCGGCAAGCGGTTTTTCAATCACCACCATGACCCCTGCTTGATAGAGTCGTTTCATATATAAATGGTGAGACGCTGCGTCACTGCAAATAATTGCCAAGCGTGGTTTGTGTTGTAAGAAATCTTCGATCGATGCCGATGGTATGGCCCCGGCCACAATGATTTCGGATGGTTCAGCATGCATTGAAAATACGATGAATTTGCTATTTGGTGAGAGTTCCTGAGCCGTGGCCAAATGTTTTTTTGCGATCGACCCAAAGCCTATTATACCAATCACAGGACAAAGATTTTGAGCCATAGAATTCATATTTAAAACTGCCGATCAATCTAAATCTGAAGAAGTGTCATTTATAATTCATTCCAACCCTGCAAAAGATCGAGCCCCGCTCTACCACTTTTTTCAGGATGAAACTGAAGTCCCAGCACATTATCCCGACCAACAACCGCCGTCACATCAACATCACTGTACGATGCATTGGCAAACAAAACATCTGAGTCCTCAGGCTGCGCCATATATGAGTGAACGAAATAATATTCATCATCTTGATTTAGCTTTGCAATTAGCGGATGTCTGGCAAGACTATTAACTTCGTCATCTGGCATCATCAGTTTGGCCCATCCCACATGTGGAACTTGCAAAGAGTTACCCAACGCATCCTGCAATGGCAGTCGCACAACGCTCCCGGCGAAGATCCCTAGACCTTGATGCGTTCCAAATTCAAAGCTTTGTTCGAACAAGATTTGCATACCAACACAAATACCCAAGATCTTTTTTTCCTGCTGGACCGCCTCCATTAATTTCTTAACAAACCCGCTTGCCGTTAATTTGTCCATACAAGCGGCGAAAGCACCCACGCCAGGCACAATAATCTGGTCAACTTCGTCCAAATCTTCAGGCTTTGAAATCACCTCCACATTTGCTCCAACATGGCTCATCGCGTTAAGTAAACTAAAAATATTGCCACTTCCATAATCGATGATTGCCGTCCTGCTCATATTCGGACTCCCAAACCTTGCTCTACCATTGCCTGCTTCACATCAGCGACAGAGAAACGGCCGTAATGAAGCAAATCTGCGATTGCAATCGCATGCAGATTTGTCGCGTTAAACGCTTCAGCTGCATCTCTCGGTCTGCCAACGCCACCACTTGCTATAACTGGCACAGTTACAAGTTTGGCAACGGCTGAAATCAGTTCTTTATCAACACCGGATCGTGTCCCATCACGATCAATCGAAGTAAGCAACACTTCACCGGCACCGAACGCCACGGCTTGTTGGGTCCACTCGGTTGCACTCAATCCTGTTGGCTCGCGACCATTATCAACCATAACCCGCCAGTCATTTGAACCATACTTCTTTGCTTGAACTTCAATAACACAGCACTGTGATCCAAACTGGTTTGCAATATCGGTGATAAGCTGGCTATTCCGAACGGCTGCTGTGTTGATAGAAATTTTATCTGCACCAACTGACAACAGATCGCTAACATCGGCTGTAGACCTAACCCCACCACCAACGGTAAGAGGCACGAATGTCTCAGACGCCGTTGCCTTGATCACATCATGCAAGCTGTTGCGGCCATAGAGGCTTGCGACAACGTCTGAATAGATCAGCTCATCTATGCCATCTTCATAGTATTTGCGCGCGAACTCGCTAGGCTTGCCCAGCACTCTCAAGCCCTCAAGCTGAACACCTTTGATCAGGTTTTCACCCTTAATATCAAGCCGTGCAATAACTCTTGCTTTTTTCAAAATTGCCTCACTCAGAGATCATCGGTGAAGACTATACTCAGCCTCACTGCCAAGATCTGTCCAATTTTCATAAAGTGGGTAGATAGTTACAACCTCACCTGCACAACGTGCGCGCTCTATCAAATCTGGCATGCCGATAGGTTCATCATCGTTCACAAATCGTCTTAATGCAGCATTCAGGACATAGATCCCTGCATTAATATTCGTACGCCAGATAGGCTTTTCATCTAGACCGATAAGCTTAATTCCATCATTTAGCACGACACCAAATGGATTTTGGATTTCATATTCGCGAACCGCCATTGTTGCTGCTGCATCATGGGTCAGGTGGAATTCCAACAATTGCCGATAACCAACTTTCGACATGATATCAGCGTTAGTAACAATAATTGGTCCAGCAACATCCTCTAACAGACCAAAGCTACCACCCGTGCCCAGTGGTTTCGTCTCCTCAACGTAAGTTATGTTCACGCCAAATTGGCTTCCATCACCAAAATAATCCTGAATCATATCACCCATGTGATATGTCGATATGACGATGTCATCCAATCCCTCTGAATGTGCCATTTCTATTATGTGTTGGAGCATCGGTTTGCCGCGCACTTCAAGTAAAGGCTTTGGCATATCTTTGGTCAGGCCCCCCAATCGTTTACCAAACCCACCCGCCATAATCATCAATGTCGGATGAGTTGTCTGTACTTCAATAACTGTTTCTATAAATGAACAACCAACAATTCGACCGTCTATATCGACTTCTGGCAATGCCCGTAATTTGGTACGCTTGAATTCATTCAAGAGATCATGGCGGTTAACAGACGGATCAATAGTTGTCGGGTTGGTTGACATCACAGCCCCTACTGGACTGGCAAGGGTGACGTTAGCTGCCAATCCTTTGCGGATATCAGCATCGGTAATTGTGCCAACTAATTTCATTTCACCAGTGTACACGAGCACAATACCCCGACCGACATCATTCAACACCGTGATCGCGTCAAGCAGGGTTGCATCACTAGTTACACACAAAGCATGCACATCAAACAATTCTGTGTCGTTTTGCATCTACTGCTGCCTTCCTCTGACGACAAAAAGTTCTATTGTGCCAATAAGCAATTTACATTCTTTCGTAATTTTTATAGCTGATGTCCTTTGCCGATATCTGGCTTGGCGTCAATGGCCATTCAATGCCAAACGCTGGGTCATCGTAACGTACGCCGTCTTCTGCTTCAGGCGCATAGTTCGCACTGACTAGATACATAATTTCACTGTTTGGCAGGAGCGTCATAAAGCCATGCGCACAGCCTTTCGGTATATAAACCATCGATCGGTTCTGTGATGTCAATTCAAATGCTTGATATTTACCAAAGCTTGGCGAGTCTGGGCGCAAGTCGAGTGCCACATCATACAGAGCACCAGCAACGCATTTCACAAGCTTAGCCTCAGCATGTGGCGCTCGCTGATAATGCATTCCGCGAAGTGTTGCACTCTCTGCGCTAAAGGACGTATTCGCCTGAACAAATCTTGATTCTAGTCCTGCCGATGCAAATTCCTCAGCACAAAACATGCGAGAAAAAAAACCACGCTGATCACCACGTTTTTCCAGCTCGATTAAAAACACTCCGTCAATTTTACTCGGAATAAACTTCATTGATACCTGACATGGATCACTAGGCTACCATAAACATTATTTTTGAGAATAATAATCACCATACTCAACGCAAATAGTTGTGCGTCCATCATCTCGTAAAAAGGCCTTCTCATAAGCAGGAAAGATATCCTCCGGTTCCTCCAGGCGAATTACATCAAGTGATGTCGACATTAACTTGATTGCGTCTGTGAAGTCACCCACGTGCTGTGACTGCGGGTGCAGCGGGTCTATAGAACCTATTCCCACACGGACTATGATTTTAGTTCGGTAACCACCTGAGGACATTTCCTTAACCTTGTCGATATGGTTTATAAGCTGGCTCATGCCACACAACAAGAAATTCCATCGCGGAAAGATGCTGATTGGTACTTTCCCGTCAATTGCCAAGCCAAGGCTCATACCCATTTGCATTTCTTCGGCAACCGGCAATTCAACTAACTGTTCAGGGTCGATATCCCTTACCGTATTAGACATAGCAGTTCCAGGACATGCTACTGCTTGGCCAATAAAAAGAGTATTAGGTTTGGCTGCAAGCCATTCCATTGACCTCTTCAATTCATCAAAATAACGCATCCGTTTAATCCTAGAATTGCACCCGCGTGCCAGCACCGGCATGTGGATATTTGTTTTCATATCTATAGTGAACTATCATTGGATCACTGCTATCGTCAAAAGACAATTGTTGAGTATTCCACGTTTTCCGAGTGTCGGTCACAACCGATTTGTTATTATCTTCCACAATAAACCGAATGGGTAAGTCAAAATTGCGACTGTACTTGATGCACTCGTGAGCGATGCCCGTTTCAGCAGTCATGTCACCAAGAAAGCAATGCACACGCGCTTCACCACCATCTCGTTTAATTGACATCGCTGCGCCTACGGCAACAGGTAAAACACCACCAACAATAGCAGATGAATAAATTTTATAACTGGGAAAACAAAGAGAGATCGAACGACCCTCCATAATCTCATCCATCACTTTTTCAGGTGGTACACCTTTAAGCAAACATTGGTAATGTGACCGCCAAGAACAAAACACCCAATCATCAGACTTAACATCCTCAAATAACGCAATCATTTGCCTTTCATTATTCGAATAGAGATGGACTGGCGCGCGAATTTCCGCAGCATTAAATCTCTCTGCGACCTGATTTTCAAAGGCAATTAGCTCTGACACACTGTACATATTATCCTCAAATTTTTGTCGTTACGTCTAAAAAATATTTTTAGATACAGACGCATTAGCATCCTGGAGCGTCATGCGGTCATGTCAAACTTCAGCGACGTCACGCTTGCCCCTTGATCTTCCAAACAAAAATCAACAAACACAAGTGGTGAAAGCGCTGATTTGATTGCCTCGTGACAATGTGGCGGCGCAAGAAACAGCATAAAACCACCTCCCCCTGCACCAAGCAACTTCCCTCCATATGCACCATTTGCTAAAGCAGTTGAATAAATGTGGTCGACGATATCGTTTGACACCTGCGAAGACAGCGACTTTTTGACCAGCCAGCTTTCATGAAGCATGGCACCAAATGCCGGGCTATCAAAAGTTGTTGCTGCCAAAATATCCACAGCCTGATCAACAAATTCACTCATTTTTTCAAGGCTTTTTCGATTTTCCTGAAATCTGTCCAATTTTTTCTTCTCTATGTCACTCGCACGTCTCTGGATCCCAGTATAAACCAATAACATTTGATTTTGTAGTTCAGTTTTATTGCTAAGCGGGACGACAATTTTAGCCACCTCGATACTGCCGTCGCGGTTAAAATCAATCCTGTTAAGACCCCCATGAGCCACCGCCACCTGATCTTGCGACCCTACGGTTTCGCCCAGAATACCTTGTTCAATCTCGATAGCCTTTAGACCCAAATCTCGTTTCGAAGCAGCCTGACCTCTGAACGACATTATTACGTTCAAAAGGCCTACTGTGAATGAAGAACTTGAACCTAAACCAGAAAATCCGGGCAATTCCCCAATATGGTGGACTTCGATTGCTTCTTCCACAGCTAGGGCTTGCAAAACGCCCTTAATAGCAGGGTGCTCAATGTCTTCCATTGAATTGCCCGCTTCTGTAGTCGAATAGACGAAGCGATATTTATAGTTAAAGAACGGCAAGAGCGGGCGGCAGGTCAAATAGCAATATTTATCAATCGTAGTAGATAAAACTGAACCACCATTTTCTCGGTACCATTCAGGGAGATCAGTGCCGCCCCCAAAGAAAGAAATTCTATATGGTGTCTTTGAAATTAACACACTGTTCCACCTATGTTGTCTGAAAGAGGTAAAGGACCAACAAAGGCAAAAACCTATTCCATTCCGGCTTTCCAATCAATATTATTGTGGTAACGTCCTTGAAAAGGCGCGACCAATGCCGCCGTTGCGCCCTCTGGTTTTTTAGCCCTAAACAGATGCTGTGCGGGCAAGTCATTGCTGCGAGCAAACTTTAGCCCTTCCTCAGGGTTGTCAAAAAACCAATCATTTCCCACTTTGTCGACTTTCGTTGAAGCATAAATCAGATGCTCATAATCATATACATATATCTGGTGTGACATCTTTGTATAATTGTTAGCGCTATATAGTTCGTCAAAAAAACTCAAACCAAACTGATAAAAACTATCATGCGCCAACCCTTCAAGTGGAGAAAGGTGGCACATTAACCCGCCAGGCGCCAGAATTTCATGGAGATTTCTAAAAACTTGATAGCAGTCAAAAATGTGCTCCGCAGTGGATCCGTCAAATATACAATCAGCGGAGTGCTTCAAATTACTTGGTAACTTTTGGCTACTCAGGTCGAAGAGAACCTCCGCATCTTGATACTTCGAAACATCCAAGGCCTGAACTGTGTTGGCGCCAAGCGTCTTAAAGAAGCACTCAGCACTTACAAATAGATCCTCTTCGTCAATATTCAACGCGTTCTGTTTAACTTCAATAGAAGCAGGCAGCCCTAATTCCGTGCACACAGACTTCATTTGAGATGGGAGGAGAAACACAGTTTGAGCCCCAAGCGTCAAGAGGCGACCTGAGAAACCGTAAGTTTCACGGTTACGCAACATATACTCCGACAAACCAGACATAATACCCACAGGCCAAAGCTCCTTTCGTAGACTTTTTATACTTGCACCAAGTCATCAAGAAAAGCTTGCTGTATACCAGAACATTGATCAAAGTCTTGACGTCTAATTTTAAGCCTGTGGGACTTGAATCCATACTCACGATGCAAACAATAATTCGCGATCAATACGGTGCGATCCTTAGTAAAAGGTTGAAGTCCACGGTGAATGCCCGTTGCGTCACACAAGATCATGTCACCCAGATTAGCAACCCCTGTAAACAGTGACCCTGCACCCAGTTCCCCAACCTCCTCATCACTATATCTTGATTGAGCGTACAAAGGACTGTCTATTCTACCAAAATGAGTGCCTTTTATGAACTGAAATGGCCCTCCACCCTCATCTGAAACATTATTCAAATATATAAGAACCTTTAACAGCTTGAATGAACCAGGGTCATAATGCCAAAGCTGGGTGTCTTTTGGGTCATAAGATTCATAGGCAAAGGCATGCCTGACCTTTAAGAATGATAGCTTTGGAACAGCTCCATAATACGCTAAACAAAGCTCAATAATTTTTTCATTCAGGACTAAATTTAAAATTTCTGGAACAGCAACTAGTGGGTCGGGAAGGGTGACGCCAGCTGTAACGTTCCGAAGCTCTTCCAAGTTAGCGAACTTTACTTTTTTATAAATCTTTCTTGGATTTGGTCTAGTGACTGCCTGCTCTCTTCCATAGTCACGAACAGTGATGTCAGGAAGCTTAATAAATTGTTGGCTTACTTTTGACTTAACAATATCAACGTCCCCTATATCAAATGCAGATTCAAATTTTGCCACACCATCTTTGACAACAGGTTTTATTTCATCTGCCTTAGCCGCCATCATGTTTAGCGCCGTTGCAGAATAATTCTTATATTTTTTCTGCCTCGCCACAAAGGCACGTCCCCATCTGAGAGCGTCATCATCGCGCTTCGTTGCAACCACAGCCCCCATTGATTTTCCTTCACCTTAATCTATACACTCTATCCCGACGCAGCGAGCCAGTGTATGACGTTAGAGGTCCTTAATTATTTGAGGTACCATAATATATTTTGAGGAAAAGGATATAAAAAAGTGAATTACACCGTTTTCATTCCTACTAAAAATCGGCCCACATTTATTCGAAAAAACTTGAATTACCTGAGTAGGACACAGTTTTTAGGAACAGTGTTTATTCTCGACAGTTCTGATGTTGATAACGCAAATGTCATTACTCAAATGCTTTCGGACTATCCCAAACTCAACATCGTGTACCGACATCTCATCGGCTTGCCTTGGCAGGTAATGAAAGCGGCAATGCCAGAAGTTAAAACTGACTATGTGAGCTTCATTGGTGATGACGATTTCTTGTTGCCCAGCGCTGTTGATCAAGCAGTGAGCGCACTCGACACAGACGGTACATTCAACTCAGCTGTAGGTGACATTCTGCTGGCAAAACTGAACGACCACAGACATTCAGTTGATTTTTTCTATCCGTACTATCCAGCCATTGCGAAAAAATCTACTCGGATTGAGCGTATTCAAGAGCTGTTCGAGCGCTACCAAGTATCACTGTTCGCTATTTACCGGCGGTCTGCATTTGAAGAAATTTTACACCATGTCCCCTCTTTCGAAGGGTATCACAAATGTCCAGTATGGGCAATATCTGATGAAATTATGCCGTCTACTTTCGGAGTTGGTGTCGGAAAAACACATGTTATCAATCAATTAATGGTGGTGCGATCCATCCACAAACACCGTTATAGAATGCCGGCCTACAGCGACAATCCTCTTCAGTATACCAAAGCTGAGGCCTACTTCCGACAACAAATGAAACAGTTTGTCATGCAAGAGCCTTGTGATGAAAAAAATGTTGACACGGCTATTGATGATATTCTTTACAGATTAAGGCATCGAAAAATAAAAGGCCAATCACTCTTTTCCAGGTTTTTTTCTATGCCCCTCCAGATGCGCCTTCACCTTCTAAAACACAAATTACCCTGGGTGTTCAACAAAGATGTTTTAAACTCTGATTTTATAAAAAACCATGACTGCAAGGTCGAACTAGCACAAATTTATGAAGAACTAAATGATGCTCGGCAATAGTTAAGGAGGTGTTCAATACTATTCTCAAAATCATATTTAGGCGACCAACCTGTTTCAGCACAGAATTTACTGCTATCTGGTATTTGCAATGTCACATCGCTTGGGCGTAACAATGCAGGGTCCACTTCTGCAACGACTTTTACCCTCGCTTTTTTCTTCAAGATTTCTAGAAAATCTCCAACTGAAATTGTTGTCTGGCCGCCGATATTATAAGCTTCACCTGGACGACATTTCAAAATAGCCAATCGGTAGGCTTCCATCGCATCACGGACATCTATCAGTGTTCGAACAGAGTCAAGATTGCCATGAAAAAGCTTTTCTTGCTTTCCCATTTCTATGAGAGCAACCTGACGTGCGAAGCTTGTAGAAAATAAATCAGCACGACGTGGATTGAAGTAGGCAAACATACGCGTGGTAACAATTTTTAAACCATAACTTGTGAAATATGTGTAACCCAGATGATCCTGCGCCGTTTTAGAAACCGCATAGGGACTAGATGGCCTTTGTGGGCAATCTTCCGTGATAGGCACATTCCTTGGGTCTACCTGCCCATAAATCTCAGAGGTACTACACAGCTGAATAACAGGGTCAACATTTGCCAGTCGGATACCTTCAAAAAGATTAGCGGTGCCCATTATATTATTCTGTATCACACTCAACGGTGTCGTGAATCCAGCCTTCACATTTGCATGTGACGCCAGATGGAAAATATGTGTTGGTTTAGCAACATTCAGTGCGCGCATCACAGAACTAAAATCACACAAATCACATTCATGCAATTGCACTCTATGCAAAACGTGCGCAAGGTTTCTAGCTCCAGTTGTGCTGTGCCAACGGGTTATACCGTGGATTTCCGCATCTGGATAAACATCGCACAAATGCTCCGCCAAATAGCTAGCACCACTTCCAGAAATGCCAGTGATCAGAATTCGTTCCATTGGTCTCTCCAGATTAATTACTCACCCAAAATTATAGAATGTTACAGCATCATGCGGGGACATACGCCCTATCGGTAAACGCATTATACCTGTCACCCGCCACGCCTTTGTTAGCCAGATACCATTGTATCGTTTCACGGATACCATCTTCCAGCGATTTTTCAAAGGTAAACCCAAGGGAGTTTGCACGAGTAGTATCCATTATTCTTCGAGCGTCACCATTAGGCTTATTAGTGTCCCACACGATATCTAAACCCGGATCATCAAAACAGTTCACTATTGTTTCAGCTATCGTTTTAATAGAAACCCCCGATCCAGACCCAAGATTAACTGGTACATTGATACCATTTTCGACGGCGTGCATCATACCTCTGGCTACATCAGCAGCAAAAATAAAGTCACGAATTGCAGATCCATTACCCCAGACAGTCAACGGTCGCTCACCATCAACAACACGCCGTATCAGGGACGGAATAACCATTGCATTTTCTGGGTCAAAGTTATCATACGGACCATAAACATTAGCCGGCCGAACGATAGATATGTTTTGCCAGTTGTGCTCAATAGCGTAGGCTTGTGCTTGCAATTCGCCCATACGTTTGGCCCAACCTGCAAAACGGTCATTTTCAGATGGGAATGTCGACCAAACATCATCTTCCTCAAACAACTCAGCAGGTGAATACACACCTACTGAACTGGTAAATAAAAATCGCCCAACACCTTGCTGACGTGCAGCCTCCATCATATTAATGCTAAACTGCAATGTTGGAACAAAAAAGCTTGCTGGACGTTGCATTGTCATAGCGGGCGACCCCTTCACACCAGCTAGCTGAAAAACAATTTCCTGATCTTTACAAACGGAGACGCAGCTCGAAAATTCCCGAAGATCAACTTTTTTGAACAACACGCCTTTGGGCAAGCCTTTGCCTGGGTCTAACGATGCAACAGTAACGTTGGCACCAGCCTCTAAAAGTAATTGAAGTAATGGCCGCCCGATAAGCCCTGTACCTCCAGTGACAAGAACATTTTTTTCAGAAAAGAAACCCATTTTTAATTTTCCTCTAAGCCAAGCCTGGCCAGTCAGCGATTTAGCTTTCCCGGTATCGCAACGCTAAGGTTTTAGGATCAATATTGTTTTTCCACCAAGCGATTGAATCCTCGATACCATTCATCAGTTGTGTTTCAGCCTGCCAACCTAGCTCTTTATTTGCCAAACTGCAGTCGAGACATAAACTGGTCTTAATTGTCGGCATACTTAAGTCATGTGTAATTTCAATGTTCTTACCTGACGCTGCAATTATCATTTTAACAACGTCAAGGACACTATAGGCTTGTCCACTGCCACAATGATACATTTGATAGGGTGCTTTTTGTTTAGCTATTGCGAAATCTATAAATCGGCACAAATCACTCACAAACATCAGGTCGCGTTCTTCTTCACCTGTCCCCCACACTGATATTTTGCCATCAGAAGTCATTACCTTCGAGACATTTGCTCCAAAAAAGTGACTGCGCTCGAAATCATATTTGTCGTAGGGTCCAAATACATTGGAGTGCCTGACTACTGTAAATTTTGTTTCTCCTAGCGAGGAATAAAATTCACACATTTTTTCGAGATAAAGCTTTGTGTGCGCTACTCCAAAATACCGAGGATGTACCGGCAAATTCGCATCGTAGTCTGTTTCTTTTATTGGCACCACCGACGACTGGTACATTACTGTGCAAGAGAAAAATAATACGTGTTTTACGCCATGCTCTACAGCTGATTTGAACAGATATGAATTCATCACAGCGTTATCTGTCACATGAATATATGGGCGGGAAACAATATCCTTAGCTCCCGAAGTTGTTGCCGCTGCTTGGACCATTTGATCAGGTTTTATTTTTGCTAGCAGACACCCCACTTCACGTTCATTTGTGAGATTTGCTTTATGCCAACGAACATTTTGGTGTTGGAACTTTGGACGCATGTTATGTGTCGCGTGAACTTCATAATCTGGATTATCTGCAAAATATTCGACCATATTGCGGCCAACGAATCCCGTTGCCCCACAAATTAGCAGTTTGTTCTTTTTGGCCATCTGATTACTTTCTTGATTTTCAATAGATCTAAAAAATAGCAATGAAGCTGACCTAAACGTTCCCATATTTCCGGTTGTTCACCATTTTATAGCCTTTAATCAATTCCGCTATGCCGGTATCCAGCGACATTGAGGGTTTAAAACCAGTCGCCTCGATTTTCTGGTTGGATACAATGTAGTTTCGCTGATCAGGGTCGACACCAACTTCTGCCTCTACAAAATAAAAGTTGGGAACACGCTTTTTTATGGCTTCGCACAGCTCCCATTTTGATACGTTGGCATCAGAAAGACCAACGTTGAAAATCTCACCCTTCATTGACAGATGGTTGTCAATTCCATGCATAAAAACCCGTGCAATATCGATCACGTGGATATAATTGCGCTTGAAATGACTCTCGAACAACACCAAAAATCCATCATTCACAGCCCTATATGTGAAGTCATTGACCAGAAGATCGAGCCGCATTCGTGGCGACATACCAAACACTGTTGCCAAACGGAAGCTAATGGCATTGCCATGCTCCATCAACTCCTGCTCGATCTCTACTTTGTCAATCGCATATTTAGAAATCGGGTTCAGCGGTGACTTCTCATCGCAGAAATTATTATCATCCCCGGTCCCATAAGCACTGTTCGTTGTTGGCATCAAAACCAGTTGTTCCTTTGACAAGGACCTCAGCATCATCTTGATGGCTTCGTTATTTACGGTGTGGGCGCCAATTGGGTCTCTCTTACAAAGGGGCGCGCCAACGTAAGCAGCCAGCGGAATTACAATATCTGCACCAGCAAATAAAGGCTTCATCTCGTCTTCAAGGCGAACATCAGCCTTAATGAAATCAAACTTTGGGTTAGAACAAACCTGATTTAAGCTTGTTTGCTCAAACATTAGATTGTCAGCAACTGTAACTTTGTGCCCCGCGTCTAAAAGCCGTGGAACCAGTGTTGAGCCAAGATAGCCGCAACCACCCGTTACAAGAATATTTGCCGCCAAAAGTCCGCTCCCCAATT
>Ga0209654_1001992_pt1 | contig 14931 bp, 17 predicted proteins | sample SaaInl1SG_22_DNA_FD_184646 | JGI IMG/M metagenome (GOLD analysis project Ga0209654, IMG submission 184646) | Marine microbial communities from expanding oxygen minimum zones in the Saanich Inlet - ESP_161SG_22_DNA (SPAdes) (version 2) | ecosystem: Environmental > Aquatic > Marine > Intertidal... | reverse complement strand
GTGCGTTTTACGTGGTCCTAGAAAAAAAACCACACTGAATTAGGACGGGGCATCACGCGGCGCATCACGCGGCGCATAACGTAGCCATCCTCCGCATCAATGCGCCACTGCACATCACTTGAGCGTCGATTGCCTAATCCTCTGTCCTTCACAAGAGCCTCAGGCAACCTCGTCCACTGTGTTGGGCAGGCTATCCATATTCGCTCAGTCCTAAACGACGGCCCGCAACAGCTTATGCCGTACCGTTTTCAGTGCGCTTTGACTAATTCAAAAACTCAATAGCGAAAAAGTATCTCCAATATTGAGCTTCAATTGTATAAAAAATTGCACTACCAGAGCCGTATTACCCGATGCGAATGCAATCACGATTCCACCTGCAACCAAATTCGCAGTCGGCAAAAACATCCACGCGAAAAGTAAGCCTGTCTCCTGCAAGTCAGTCTGTCCAGCATGGGTTTCACGCCAAGTGGATAAATGATGAAACATAAAAGTTAGCCCGAGAGCGATAGCCCAAACAGGATGGGGATCACTGAATACGCTGGCATACAAAATGATAGGAACGCACAGGGTCGGAAACCAATAGGGGGAAACAGATATAAGCCAATTACCCCCGCCCACATAGCGGATATGACCTCCGTTGTGTGCCGTTACGTGGAGCCCAATCACCCGATGCAGTGTCGCCCAAGCAAAGATGGCGTGTGTAATTTCGTGTTCGAAAGTCGAAAACCAAGATCCAACGTCTCTTCGACCAAAAATAAGCTTGTCCAAGACCCAATAAATACCCACACCGATTAAGAAGGAAGCTGTTGTGCCCGGTTCCTTGTATGCCGTAAGTAAGAGCCAAATTAGGGTTAATGCCGCGGCAGGAAGCGCGAGAGCGCACAGCAAGGCGACCGGCCACTTAATGAGTAATAGCACTAGATTGATAAGCGGAGTCATAAAAAAAAGGGTAACGGAGTTGGTTTAATTAACAATAACACGCTAGAAAAGCTCTACGGAAGCGCGGTCTGTGCCGCGCCGTAACCGTACAATGCAGTCCCAGTCGTGATGCTAAATCCGTCGGCGACCTGAAGGTAAAGGTTCGCAAGGCCTTCTTTTGACGCTGATTTTCGATTTGAAGCGGTGCGAACCTACCCCGAACCGTTCCGCCCTACGAGAGTGCCTCGGACGGCGTAAAGTTACGAGTTGCAAACAATTCCTTCGACTGAAGACTTAGGTCGCTCCGAGAATTGATTACTTCAACTTCCTTGGAGTACCCGCATTCAATGAGCATCCATGGGATTGCCATGAAGCAGGCGTGAGGATCACATTTGTTTGGCAGCGGTAAGTAGCCGATGATCGATTGATTTTCATTGCCGACTTTGTAATCCTCTTGGCTTAAGATCAATAACTTTAGTGGAGCGCGTCTATGGATTTTTTGTATTGGGGTTTGATTGTGGTGCTGGTTGGCCAGATAGTTGCTGCTGGTCTCCGCAACGGCATTATTGGCTTGGTCGTTTGGACCATCGTTTGGGTTGTAGTGGCATTTGTGCACAACTTATTCGCGGCAGATGAGAACGCATGGCACTACTTTTCTTTCTGGGGTGGCCTCCTTTCCTGGAGCGGCGAAATGAGCGACTATATCCACCTGAATATAGGCGTAGGCATTGGCAATCTTTTGGCTCTCGTCAATAGTGATGAATCTGCTGGAGACGATGCCGACACCACCACCGAATAAAGAGCACACAAACGGGGTCTAACCCGGTTCCTCAGCTCTGCGGCCGGTGACGCCTTCAGTAATGATGACCGCATCATGCCGCACCATCGATGTAGAGTTTTGGCCGCTCTAAGATATTTAATGCTGCGCGTAGGCGGAGCTAAGAAGCGGCTGCGCTTTGATTGCGGCGCCTAAAGCTGGGCGAAGCATTGGGCGACCGTGGGAATGACTTGCTAGTCCGCAAATGATTCGATGGTGTTGCTGACGTTTTCTGGGTGAAAGTCGAGGCCAACATACTTTGCTCCGGTCAGCAGGTTGTTCGATTGGAGCGAAGCCGCTCCGAGAATTGATTACTTCAACTGCAGGGATTGGGTGGAGTGAGAGGTGATCTATTAAGTGGCTAAAAACAAAAGCCAGACGTGGCACAGCCTGAGTTTCCTGGTCCAGATCTCAATTAACTTTTTACCACTTTAGATCTGGATTAAAAACAGCAATATCAGCAATCTACTTATTCAAAGGTCTAGCTGCTTCGAGCTTTTCTTTGGGATTACCAGACTTCTCTAGCTCCTCCAAAATACTGAAAGCCGTCTCCTGGTCTCCCATATTTAGATACACGAGTGCCTTGTAAACCGCTCACTTAAAACCCCCAAATCTGAGCTCTGCGAGCTACCAGGGTCATTCCATTAAAACTATCCCTAAGCTATCCCTGAGAGCAGCGATTAGCGTCAGTAAATACAAGGAATATTGTTTTAAATAAAGTGCTTATCTTTTGTGAGCATTGTATAGATGGTGCCCAGAAGAGGCACCACATGCCTAAAAAACAACGACTAACTCACTGATTTAGCTTGAATTATAACAGAGTGTTTAGGATTTGTGACCACTTTTGTGACCAATTCTGTGCCCTGACCATATAGTTGCAACGCAGGCTAATGCAGAATAGCAGAGAGGCCCCGGGGGGGGCTGTTTTCGTATTCACAATCAATGGGGTGCTGCTGTCCCTTGAGAAAGGCAGCTTTTGAAGCCCTATCTGCGGACTGCGATTGACACATTACGGCATCATTCCAAAGACTTCCGCGTGTATTCATCCGCTCCTACGTCACTTTGCGCATCGATGATGGACGGACGCTCATCGACGCAAAGAACTCTAATGAATGCAATCACACGCACCGCCGCTGCCCTAACTCTAATTGTCACCGCTCTTACCGCCGCTGCTTCTTGGGATGAGGTTAAAGAAGCCGCCAACGGTGATTATTACACCGCCGTTGACAGCAGCAACGTCGAGGCAAATGAGTTGGCGGTTTACTTCAGTGCTGAACGCCAGTGCTCACCTCACATCATCTTGTTCGATTACCAGAGTTTGGAAGCAGAAGACGCAGCTGAGTGGGATCAGGTTACAGGAGAGCGTTTTGATTCCATGATTGATCTTAATGTGGCCTCGGTCGCACACAGTAGCGACAACAGACCCGCGCTCTCTGTTCGCCCGAATGACGATAACCCCTTTCCGGCAGTCTAAGGAGTACACCTAGCTAGCTAAGCATTACTTGCCGACTTTGTGATGTATCTTTGGCATTGTCATGCGGGGTCACCTGATAGCTTTGGTGTGCCAAAAAGTGAATTTAAAAAAGAGTACGCCCAGCATGAATAACTCTATATCAGCGAATTCCTCAGCGGTTTCCTCATTGTCGCTAAAGCGATGGTTCGAGCTCAAAGTTTTTGATTGTGTTTGTCGCGCTATTACCGTAACGTAATTCTAAATGGAAACTTCGGAGGTTGTATATGAAAGTCTTGGTATTGAGCGCTATTGTTTCTTTTCTGTCAGTCAACGTGCTTGCTGCTGATGCTCCGTCTATTGGTGGAAGCGCCAAAATCAGCGCCGATATAAAGGGTGCTGTTGTAAATGGTGGTCAGGCTGGAGGCAGCGCTAAATTGACATTGAAGCAGTCAGTCGCATCGGTTCTGCATGGTAACGTTGCAGGACAATTAAAACTCAGCGTGGCCGTAAAGGGCGGCATCGTAAATGCGGGAGCTTCCGATGGTGGAGCTACTGTCGATGCGTGTCAGTCTGTAGGATCGATAGGAAGCGACTGTTGAAACGGTCACTGATGGGGGCGCTAGTGTTGGTGGCGGCATCTTATTTGGCTGCAGCTGCAAACGCCCAGCAAATGCCCAATTACGCTCTCGCGGCACAGCTTGCGTCAAAAGCGCAGTCAAATGTCCGGCAAAGAGACACTACAAATATTCCGGTGACGCAAAATATGAAGAATCAGCGGAACCGGAATTCCGCGATCGACAGCAGCATCAACACGTCACGTGAAGCGGGGTGCGGTGGCCTGGCCCTGGGCAATGTTAGGCCCATGCTGGGTGACCACCGGCAACACAACGTCACTGTCGTTGTGACCGGAAACATAATTAATACTGGTAACGATTGCTAACACCACATAGGAGACGATTTGATGAATATCAGACTAATTGCAGCCGCGCTAAGCGCAGCACTTTTAAGCTCCGTCGCTTTAGCCGGTGGGCACGATGGAAGCATGACAAGCGTAGCCACAATGAAGGCCGCAATCGTGGCATTGGGACACAAGGCCACAGAGTACAGCGATATCGAGCAGGAGCCCCATTTAGTGCTTGACTCCGGTGATGCTGCAGCCGAGGACATCGCTGTGTTCTTCGATGACTGCAATTTTCGTGGGTATTGCGAGGACGTAACTTTATACGCCAACTTTGGCAGTCAGAAGGTTTCCGCCCAGAGGCTCAACGGTTGGAACCATATTGGATCAAAGAATCGCTCTACGGCCTTTAGAAACGATGATGGTTCTATCGCAATCTCCCTCACCATGAGCTATCTCCCGGCACAGGACTTCGATGCCCACGCGACCCTCACAGGTTTATTTCTGCTGGAGGCGGAAGTTTTTGGCGCCATGCTTGACTTAGATGAATGATGTAGGTCTGAATCTCTTATGAAACATGCTGTATTTTGTGCTCTCTTTCTTACCGCATGTGCCGGGCTAGACGACGAGCAGTATTATCGCGGGTATATATTACCCTCCACAGTCGATAAATCCGTCGCAGGAGAGGAGCTCCCCTCCGCGAAATTGTCTCAGCAAAATCCACTGCGGTTAGGTGATACGTTTGTCTTCAATAATCCAGCAGAGATATGGTCCGTAAGTAGCATCACCAAGCATGAGGTGACTTGGGAGAGCCCCACTGGATCCTACATGCGCACTGCCGCTGTTACATTCTTGCCCCCTTTGGAATGGGGGGGCGATGCTTCTGTCACCGACAGTGGTAGAAGAGAGCTTCTTGACTGGACTTTAGCGGCGATGTTGCTGCACTGAAAAACGGTTCGGTTTATTCGTACACGGAGGTTCGGAGGAATGACAGACCGCCCTCAGTTACTACTGCTAAGTGGGAATGCCAGCTGGGGGGGGGGGAAGAAATTGTTGTAGCGGCTGGAAAAACTACGGCCATCCCCATAACGTGCAAACAAAACGGTATCGAGCGGCTACTCCTTAATTACTCGCCCGCGCTCGGTTATGTTGTTCGCCACGTGCTGTCAACAACGGCCGGACCGGTCGTGCGCGAATTGAGTGCTTACCAAAGAGTGCCTACCGCCTATGACAGATGAAACTAAGTCAGTCGGCCCGCTGCCTCCGACTTCCAGTACACGGCTATACAAACTGCAGCGGTTGGGCTTTTCTTCTTTGATTGCGGGCTTTTTGTCATCTTGTGCGAGCATCACTCCACCAAGTCCGCCACCCGACATCGTCGCACAGTTTCCGGACTCCCTGCCATCTACGACAATTACAAGCTTCTCGCCTGCGTTGGTTTGTATGGATGATATGATGGTGGCTTACAGCAGAGCGCCGATCTACATTACCTCGGCACCCATCAGTAACATGACGAATGAGCGCTCAGTCTCCAGCGGAAGCACTGAAATGCTGATCTCCGCGGTGTCCAGGATGGCGATCCGCAGTAAGGGAGTGAGGTATGTCACGTTTGAACCCGCTATTCAGAATGTGATGTCGCTGCAGGGGGCACATCCGGATAATGCCGATTTTCGTGTTCCGGATTATTTCATTAGGGGCGGCCTCACGCAGATCAACAAAAGCTTTTGGAATGGTCAGCGAGGTGTTGGCGCGTCGGTCGAAATTGATCCGGGCGACGTAATTGATTTAGGCACTTTTTTCCAGATTGATGGGCAAGAGGATATTACTAGCAGTGTTTCGAGTAATGCGGGATACGGTACCCTGAGTGTCGACCTGAACGCAGGTTACGTTGCATCTTTGGAGATTATCCCGGGAGCCAGCTCTTCTAATACGCTGGCGTTGCGAACTTCTCATGGTAATGCGATGACAGGCGATATCTCTGTTAGCGACCTTGGCTTGAGCTTTACCCTTACCGAGACCTTTACGAGAGATATGAACACGGTCCTGAGAGCCTTATTGGAGGTTGGTGCGATCGAGCTGATAGGAAAACTGCATGGATTGCCTTATGGAAGATGCTTGTTACAGGCTGGCGTAAATGAGGAACGGGATGCAGATTTGCTTGCGCGTTATTTGGAGCAATCAACAAATAATCCAGACGAGATAGTTCGCGCGGCTCAACAAGCTCTAAAGGATATGGGTTATTACAATCGACAAATTTCGGGACAGCTCGACGTCGATACTGAAGAAGCCTTGAGGGTCTATCAAATAAGAATGGGGTTACTATCGACGGGGGCAATTGGGTTTGACACGTTTAGAGCCCTTAATTCATATACCCCCGCTCGAGATGAGCCCTACGTAAGTTGGTGGCATAACGACAGAGCAGTGACCCTAGGGAAAGTTACTACGGTGCCCACCAGTAGTGATGATTCTGTTAAGAATGGGACCTCAACTCCTTCAAACACGGTTAAGCCAAGTGCAGAAGAGCCAGCGGGAGATACGAGCGCAACAAACTCGGGTAGCTCTGGATCTGCAGATGCAACACAGGACAAGAGCAACTCGGTCGTGGATCAAGCGGCCAGTGAATCGACATCCAGTGGCCAGAAATAAAATTCGTTTATTTGACAGGGTGAGTTTTAGATCCACTGCGTATGTCACCCTGCTCCTCGGACCCATTTTTTCTCTCCGAGCTTTTTCACAAAGTAGTCTAGACGTCAATATCGATGGCGCCGTGGTGAACGTCGGCGGTGCTTTGTCAGGTGTTGTATCAGCAAAACAAGCAGTGGGGACGCTGGATGTTCAGGAGATTTCCGCGACTAACGTGTCAGTCACCCTACCCGCCGCCGTAAATGCAGGCGTTGCGCTTGGAGGGCAAGCCAGCGCCGAACAGAACATAGGCCGGTTAAAGGCGCAGATGTCTTCATCAAGTTCTCTACGAGTGAACATTAGCGGTGCGGTCGCCGATGCGAAACTCTCAGTCGGAGGAGCCGGCAGTGTTGAGCAGGATATTGGAAATATCACGACCGAGTCGCTGTTAAATACAAAAGAAACTGTGTCTATTGGCACTGCAGTCAATGCTTCGGCCAACGCAGGTGGTTTTACAGGTAAAGGGCTGCAGAGAATTGCGGATATAAAGGCAACCGGCGCCATCAATAGTTCAGACGTAAATGTAAATATCGGCACTGCGATAAATGCCTCGGCAGCAGTATTGGGGTACTCAAAAGCGGAGCAGGTCCTTGGCTCGGCGGATATCGGTAGCGCAAGTGAATTTAATGATTCACTAGAGCTAAAGAGTGCCGAAAACGCAGGCGCAGCCATCGCAGGATCGGCCGTAGTTACGCAAAGAGTTGGTGACACTACAGCGCAAGCAATCAGTAATGTGTCGCAAAGCGTATCAGCACGCTCAGTAACCAATGCAGGCGCGACACTTGCCGGCTCAGCCAAGGCCAGTCAGGACGTTGGTGACATTTCAGCAGGCACTTTAAGTGATAGCAACCTGACGGTTGACGTCGGTGGCGATATTACCAACGTCGCGGTAGCGCTAGCAGGATCGGCTAATTCCGTGCAGAAAGTTGGCTTATTGTCGGTTGATCAAGGTACATCTGTGAACTTGACTGTTCAGGCGAGCTCAATTACGGGAGTGAGTGCGGCGGCAGCGGGGAGTGCCAGTGTGCAGCAAACCGTCGGCGCTCTGACCGGAAAAAGTGATGACGACGTAACATTAGAATTAAAAGCGGGCGCGATTTCAGGAACTGGTATTGGTATTTTAGGGAAAGGAACTTCGATAGAAAATATTGGCGTCTTGGCTGCAGTAACCTCTTCAAATTTATATTTGAAAGAATCATTAGGGTCGATCACCACGATTGCAGCTGGAGTTAACTCCTCTTCAGGAGCCACCATTGGATACTTTGGTGGGCGATATGCTGAATCAGATAAAATGACTATTTCTACCGGCAATATTCGTGCAGAAGCATATGGAATTGATGCGAAAGCAAACATTTCAATTGGCGATTTCGAAGACATCAGTAATCTATCGGGTTATATAGATGTGGGAAATATCTATGCGCGCTCAATATCGGCGTCGTCAAGCTCACCGATAAGAGTCGGTTACGATTTAGCAGGGGGCAGCGCAAATCTGGTGATGAATATAAAAGTAGGGGACATCGACAACAAGGTAGATGTTGCAGTCGGCGGATCCTCTGAAATCTACGTCGGGACTATTTTAAAGCCCATTCATCAGAACTCTCGACTTATTATTTCGACAGGCAATCTGAGTAGCCACGTAGTCGCCGCACTGGGTGGCACGAACGGTATTTTAATCGGTAACGTAAATACAACCGTTGGCGGAAATGTAGAGGTGCATACTGGGAATCAGTCTGCGGACGCCGTAGCTTGTGTCGGGCATATTGGTTGTTTATCGGAGCTGGTTGGCAAGAAGAACTGCATTATGATCGGCAATATAGGTCTCGAGGCAGACTGTGGTGACCAAAGTCTGATTGAGGAGGCAGTAAAAGAGCTTGAGCATCTTGGTTACGAGGTAGAGCAGGGCTTTGTGAAAGCGGGCAAAGCCATTGCTAATACCGCTAAAGATGTTGGAAAAGACATTAAACATTTTTTTTCTGGATGGTAATTCGTGGTGCCGGCGGAGAGTAAATTTGAAAATCTTCTTCGTTGGCAACTCGCTGACGGCCGATGGGTTTTCGCGACAGCTCAGGAGGCGCGCGTTCTCTCTCTTCATTCGAGTGGCAAAGACCCTTCTTCAGCAATCTTGCAAGCACACCTCCCCTTAACCACTACTATTGGCGAAATAGAGCAATTACTCGATGGTGTCATAGGGGCTTACTTGCCCAACAGGTCAAACCGCCTGCCGAAATCGCTGCACGAGTATTTAACGATGCTGGCCGGCAACTTTGTTGTGGTTGCTAATATCGAAAAGGTCCTTGGGGAGGCCATGCAAAGCGCGCTGGATTCTTCTCAGCCAGATCTAGCAGATTTTTTGGGAAGAATTTATGCAGAAGAGAAGGGACACTCGTCATTGATAGAGAGCGATTTTAAAAATCTTAATATAAGTGTTTTAGAGTTCTCGCATTACGTAAATCTTGAGCTGGCGCAAAAATTGGCTGACTTACTTTTAGAGCTTGCACGTTGCGAGGCTCCGCAAGCGATTCTGGGTGTGGGGTATCTTTTAGAAACAAATGCGCTCATGGTAGATGCTGAGTTTTTGGAAGACCTTGAGAGGTGTATCCCGGAAGCTCGTGATTCAATGACATACCTTTATACGCACTCGGCGGTTGGGTCGGAGACTGAGCATTTAGCAAGCTTGCTAGAATTTATCGCACAGGACTCTAAATTAGGTCAACTTAATATCATTCGTGCCTGCGAGCGCGCTGCTATTTTACTGGCTGAAGTAGAAGCGAACGTCGATACCCAACTGGTCGGAGAGGCCGTACAGGCATGACTAGATCCGTTGCGGTTATCTGCATTGCTTTATGTCTTTGGTTACCATTCGCCAATACTCAAAACATTGGCACAGGAAGCTTCCAACAGGCGATTAATGGCGCAATCAGCTGTATAAGAACTGGGGAGGGGCCTGGCAACTCAGTAATCTGTGGCAGTCGAAGCACCCAGTGCCTCACAACTGGATCAGGGCCCGGTAATAAAGTTGAGTGTGGGGATCTTGCGACGCACTGTGAGAGAACCGGTATGGGTCCCGGTAATGACGCCGCGTGTGGCGGAATGGCAGTCCAGTGCGAGAGAACGGGCAGTGAACCCGGAAATGATGTTGCCTGTGGCGGGCGTTCCAGTCAATGTGAGAAGACTGGTAATGGTGTTGGTCACGACGTGGCATGTGGTGGACTGGCCGCTGTTTGCGACACTACGGGACAGGGGCCCGGCAACGACGCAGCATGTGGTGGAAATGCAGCTTACTGCGTGACGACCAATAAAAAGTTTGCCGATGGAAGCCAAGGAAATTTTGCTGTTGCCTGTGGAGGGGATCGCTTTTCTCGCGACTGAAAGATGCGATTCGGTTGCCTGAGCTGACTCCGTTAATTATGAGAACGCTTTACTGTTCGGATTACTACTTAACTTTGTCGGCAAGCTCAAGGGAAATGAGCTCGCGGCCTGACTAGTCAAGACCATCAAGGCAATTCAGATTTTTCGAAGAATTTGATGAGGTAAACCACAAACCAAAGCACGGTTGCAAGATGAAGTGCACTGGCGAAGACCCCTCCCCAAAGAAAGGAGAATGGGCCGACAACTAGCTCGTGAGTCGTCCAGTCGTTATTGCCTAAGAGTGGATTCAATAACCGCATCACAACATCAGTGATAATGGATTCGATAAGCGCTGAGCCAGCATGCCCCACGCAAAATCCAGTTGTAACAGTGATAAAACCATGGTCATTAACAAACTGCTTAAGATCTGAAGATACTCGCATAGGTAGGGCGAATCGACGCTGAAGGCAAGGGCAGATTATACCATCAAGGTCTTCGATTGGGGGCATTGTTTGGGAGCTACGCACCGCCATCCACACCACGGTCAACTCGCGAGAGAAGCGTGCTGCTGAGAGAGAGGTTCAGCACGAAGAGGAGCGGTTAAAAGCTGAGATAAAGAAGACTGAGAAGCAGCGCGTTCAGATGGAAAAACTCATTGCTCAAGAAGTTAGGAAGTTAAGCGGTGCTTCAGGTGAAGACCTTGTGAAGCTAGAGGCTCTGAAAGCTCGCCTAATTGATTTGGAGGCTAGAGAGAGCAGAGCAAAAACGGTGAGTGAAATTATCTGCTCCGGTTGTGTGTATGTGATTTCCAATCCTGAGTCATTCGGAGATGAGTTTTGTAAGATTGGTATGGCCCGGAGGTTGGATCCGATGGATAGAGTGGAAGAGCTGGGAGATACTTCGGTGCTTTATGAGTTTAAGGTTCATGTCTTTGCCTACAGTTCAGATGCCCCTGCGTTGGAAGAGAAGCTACATGACGAATTCTAGGAGTCTCGAGTGAATCCAATCAACAGACGCAGGAATTTCTTTTTTGTCGATCCATCTGCAGCAGTTGAGAAGTTGAAGGAATTTGGTGCCGAGGCTTAAAACAGCCTCTCTAGCGCTATCGGGAATAGCCCATTGCTTTTCCTCTTCGGGCGTCCAGTAATTACCTTCATCACTGCGGTCTTTCCTGCGCATGTCGTAAAGAAAGCCCTCAATACCTAATACTTGTTCGGCGTGGAATTCTCGTATGTCCACATCACGGCCCGTATGGCCCTGACCTTCCCTTCAAGTTCGTACCACCGCCTGGCTGAGTTGACCCGGCTGAATCGCATGTTTGGTCAAGAAGTTCGTAGCGGCCATATCCAGATCGACATCGGATAGAGAATTCGGATGGGTGGCGCAACGAAGTCGTACTTCCGCTTCGAACAGGGCCAATATAGATGCAGCTTCCCTTTGTATTTCAGAGGCTGGAGAGTCTTGCTTCGACCTTAGTGCGCGAGTGAAGTAGTCTGCACTGCCCGTAATGCGGCGACGGAAGCGGAGAGCATTCTTACCGCGAGGCTTGACGTAATCTGGATACTGCTTTTTGCCCATTTGTGACCACCTTTGTGACCGGATAGTAAAGGGTTAAGACAGTAAGCTATTGTTTTGGTTCTAATTATTGCTGCAAGATGGTGCCCAGAAGAGGACTTGAACCTCCACGCCCTTGCGAGCACTAGCACCTGAAGCTAGCGTGTCTACCAATTTCACCACCTGGGCAGGGGACTCTGTGAACTATCAGAGCGCGCGCAGGGTAAAGCGGGATCGGTTTCTTGTCAACGCTAGTCTCTAGACAAGCTCGAGTAAGGGCAGTCGGTTGCGAAGCGCTTCGGGTTCTTGGGTGACGTCGGCGAGCGTTACATTGTCGAGCTCTCTGAAGAAAGCCTCGAGGCCTTGCCGAAAGAGTCCGGTGAGTTTGCATTCGCCGATCAGAGGGCACGTATTAGTAGCTGGGTTGAAACATTCTACGACCTCACTCGCACCTTCCAGCGCTCGGACTACCTCGCCAATAATAATCTGCTCTGCTGCCATACCCAGTTGTACGCCGCCGCTGCGACCGCGAATAGTCCGTAAATAACCCAGCTGACCCATTTGGCGCGCAGATTTCAGGAGGTGTGCTTTGGAAATGCCAAACGCACGGGCGATATCTTCGATGCGTACAATTTGCCCAGGGTGCAGGGCGCAGTACATCAGTGTACGTAGCGAATAATTGGTGTAAGCAGTGAGTCTGATGAGCTGGCCCTCGTTCTAATCGTTCGTGCAACTTGCTACTCGCAAAGTAGTACGTGAAAAGCTACTTCACGATTTTAAGCTTGCGTTATTTTGTGGCGTTATACAATAAATAAGCGTTTTCTGGCATCCAGGTTGGCGCAGTTTTCACCAATGCCTCAAACCCCTCATGTGCGTATACTGGCGGGCTATACACTTAGAGTAATTAGAGACTATTTTGACATCGAGCAAGGATAAGCGACGCAGTAAACCACTGGCAGATCCGCACGCGGCGCGTGAGGCTGGCAAATACGATAACCCTATTCCCAGCCGCGAAGTCATTATGGACGTGCTCAAAGCCAGCCATACGGTCATGAAATTGCCCGCGCTTGCGGCTGAGCTCAATCTCACCAGTGACGACAATCTTGAAGCGTTGCGCAGACGGGTTAATGCGATGCAGCGTGACGGCCAGATCCATGTGGATCGTCGGGGCCGCATTGGGTTGGCTGAAAAGCTCGATCTAAAGCGTTGTCGTATTATCGGGCACCGAGACGGCTACGGATTTGCGCGCCTTATCGAAGAAGAGGGCGATGACTTTTTTCTCTCAAACCGTGAAATGCAGCGGGTCTTTGACGGCGATGAAGTCTTAGTTGCCATCTCCGGCGTTGATAACCGCGGCAGGCGTGAAGGCAAGGTGGTTGAAGTTCTAACCCATGCAGTTACTGAGCTGCCTGGTCGGTACATGGAAGAGAGTGGCATCGGCTATTTGGTCTCGTATAACACCCGAATCAGCCAGCGAATCCTTATTCCGCCGCCGAAAAAGGGCGGTGCAATTCCCGGTCAAATGGTGTCCGTGAAAATCACTGACTACCCGACCAATGTGCTGGGCGCCAAGGGCGAGGTGGTTGAGATTCTCGGTGATCATCTAGACCCAGGCTTGGAAATCGACATTGCGATTAAGGCCCATCAGATTCCCAATGAGTGGCCCGATGAGGTGCTGGAAGAAGCCGGTCGTTTGGGTGATGAGCCTCGCGATGAGGATAAAACGTTTCGCGTAGATTTGCGTGCTAAGCCCTTTGTCACCATTGATGGCGAAGATGCGCGTGACTTTGATGATGCCGTTTATTGCGAGAAGTCGGGTACCAGCTACCGTTTGTGGGTAGCGATCGCTGACGTATCCCATTACGTTCCAGTAGGTTCTGCCCTCGATAAAGAAGCGACACTGCGAGGCAACTCGGTTTACTTTCCAGAGCGCGTGGTACCGATGTTCCCCGAAGTACTGTCGAACGGACTCTGCTCGTTAAAGCCGCATGTTGACCGACTTGCCATGGTTGCAGAGCTTGAGATTAGCGCGGATGGTCAGGTTACTGATAGCTGTTTTTATGAAGCCGTCATTCATTCTCACGCGCGCCTCACGTATACCCAAGTGGGTGAGGTTCTTGAGCAGGGTTGGCATGACGATGTTCCCGCAGAGCGCTACGACGATTTGCTGAGGCTGCATGCCCTGTACCATGCTTTACGTGCTGCTCGTGAGCGCCGCGGTGCAATCGATTTTGAGACTGTCGAAACCCGAATTATTTTTAACGATGATCGCAAGATAGAGTCCATCACACCGGTTCATCGAAATGACGCGCACAAGCTGATTGAAGAGTGCATGTTGGCCGCCAACGTTGCTACCGCCAATTTATTGGAGCAGTCGGAGTTGCCTGCGCTGTTTCGAGTCCATGATGGGCCCAGTGCCGAGCGACTCGAGAACCTACGCGGCTTTCTAGGCGAGCTCGCCTTAGATTTGCCGGGAGGCGACGCGCCTACCCCCGCTGACTATCAATCAGTGTTGGCACAGATTGAGGAGCGCCCCGATGCCACGGTGATTCAGACCATGATGCTGCGTTCACTGAGCCAAGCGGTCTATGCACCTGAGAACAAGGGCCACTTTGGTCTGCATTACCCAGCCTATGCACATTTCACGTCTCCCATCCGTCGTTACCCTGACCTGTTGGTGCACCGCGCGATTCGCCATTTAATTCGCTCACGTAAAACGTGTGCGCAACTGCAGCGAGTTGAAGGTGCGGGCGTGCTCAAGAAGGAACTTATTTACCCTTACTCGTTTGGCGATATTGTGATGCTTGGCGAGCAATGCTCTATGACCGAGAGGCGTGCCGATGATGCCACTCGCGAAGTGGAGGCTTGGCTTAAGTGCGAGTTTTTGCGCGACAAAGTGGGTGGGGTTTACTCGGGTGTTATCGCCGCGGTAACGGGCTTTGGCATTTTTGTTGAGCTCGTGGATTTGTATATCGAAGGCTTGGTGCATATCAGTGCCCTACCTGGGGATTACTACCACTTCGACCAGTCAAAACAGCGTTTGATCGGCGAGCATACTCGGCGTGTATTCCAGTTGGGGGGAGCGGTCACCGTCAAGGTGGCACGCGTCGACTTGGATGAGCGCAAGATCGATCTGGAAATGGATGAGCTCCCATCGACTAAAAATACCGCAGATGCCAAAGGCAAGCCTTCTGGGCGACGAAAGTCACCTGGGAAATCGGCTGGGAAACCCGCGAGGAAAGCCGATGCAAAGGCTAGCAA
>Ga0209654_1001990_pt1 | contig 14933 bp, 15 predicted proteins | sample SaaInl1SG_22_DNA_FD_184646 | JGI IMG/M metagenome (GOLD analysis project Ga0209654, IMG submission 184646) | Marine microbial communities from expanding oxygen minimum zones in the Saanich Inlet - ESP_161SG_22_DNA (SPAdes) (version 2) | ecosystem: Environmental > Aquatic > Marine > Intertidal... | reverse complement strand
GTAATTTCACCTCTTTGCCGGCTTTCTTGCTCATATTTTTGTGTGTGTTTCCACAAGCCTTGAAGGCCAATTGGTCGATATCGAGACTCATCCGCTCGATTCGATCGGCAACGGGGCTTTTGTCGGCAACGAACATATTCAGACCAGGGCCGTAGGCCACAACCTCAATGGTGACGGTGTCGCCTTGCTCTTTGTAATAGTTCACTGCGTTTTGCACGTTATTGAGTGTCATATTCATGATTTGCGGATCATTCTGATCAACATGGAATGCGACTTGGTGATCGGCAGCCCAGGCAGAGAGAGTCATGCAGGCGGTCATGAGACCTGTGAGTAGTGTTTTCATGGTGTGTCCTTATGATTGTTATGCGACTTCAGACTAGCTTGAGTCTTGATTTGGCTCAATCAATGCTTTGGTATGAGTGACTCGGCCACAGACGAGGTTGTGTGGTTGTGTGACACTTTGTTCTGTTACAAGGAGAGTGTGTATGAAACAGCAAGTGATCTTGGGTGTTATGATCTCAGTGCTGGCTGTTGGGGCCGCCGCGGGTGAAGTGCGTGAGCATGAGCGGATGATTGAGAAGTCTGAAGCATTTCAGGAGCGGTTTGAACAAGCGTCTCCAGAGCAACAAAAAGAGATGCTCGAACGTCGAAACGTACGCTTGAAAATGACAAAGGAAGAGCGCATGCGGATGAAGGAACACAAAGGTCAAGGTGCTGACTGGAAACAGCGTCAGGGACATCAATCTTCATGAGTCCGATGCCGACTCTGACCAAACGCGTTGAGAGTGCATGTTGCGCTTGATGCGTTGGCTGTCGACTTGGTCGAGCGCTCAATGGCTTGAGTGGTTTGGGGTCATCACCGCGATTGTGTATTCGCTCTTGGTTGCCTCGAATACGGGCCTTGAGTTTATCGGCTTTACACTCCTTCTGGTGTCGTCTTTTTCGATTGGACTCTGGGCGTATTTGGGTGGGCATCGCGGTATCTTGTTATTGCAGTTTTTCTATGCAACTGCAGGGGTAATCGGAATGCTCCGCTGGTTCTAGTTACGCGATAAATGCGGCCGCGACGTCGTTTTCGGACTCAAAACGAGTGGCTCGAGATTCGATATCGAATCAGGTTAAATCACATTTTTGTATCGCCTCAATCATTAGTAAGTTACCGTCAGTTACTATTGACAAACAAAACTAATAAACTAGGGCGCCATCGCTAGAGGAGTTTTGAATGATTACGTTTCTTCGCATAAAGCCCCTGATTACTATCTCAATTTTTGTGACTAGCCTTGCTGGAACTGGTCTTTCCGCCGATGAGTCCACTGTCTGGGATAACGTACAGTCCAATCCGCAAACCACCACCTTTGCTCGATATTTGAGTGATGTTGGTTTAGCAGATGCGCTCAACACGGAAAATTTGATTATTCCCTGGACTTTGTTCGTTCCAACTGACGATGCATTCAATAAGCTACCGCTTGGAATTAAAAATAAATTGGCAAACGATGGGAAGTTCAAGCGAAAAATCATAATGTCTCACCTTGTCTTAGGTGCTTCAGTTTCTGTGGATGGAATTGGCAGTGGGAACACTCTGACAACTGCAGGCGGACAAGAGCTTGATCTCATCCAAAGAGAGAATCTTTATGTGAAAGATGTCGTGGTTACGACCAAAGATCTCGTTGGTTCCAATGGTGTTGTTCATTTGGTGGAGTGTGTGATGTATGTTCAGTCTAGTCGGGAAGATGATAGGCTGACGGCAAAGCTACAGGATACATTCGCGCAGACCGCGTGTTGCCTAGCAGACAGTCGCACTGATTTGCACCATGATGCTTTGGTCAACTAGGCGCCGGAGTCATCCACTAATTTATCGCAAATCAGGTTCGCCTCAGTCGACCCCAATTGGTCATGCAACAAACAGCAATAACAGAATGCACACATCGCATGTGGAATTCATTGATGTTCCCGGGATGGAAGCTTGTGCCAGATCTTCGGCTTTTCGTTTCGGCTAACCCCAAAATGATGCAGAAAGGATCATCATCATTTCTAAACTCTGGCAACAAAAAGTTTGCAGGATCACTAAAAATGTCGTTTTGGTTTAACCGAAATGAGTTTTTGCGTGCCGTTTTTTCTATTACTAAAAATTTTGGCTAGTTTCGACTGGAGATCAAGTGGATCGACGACCCTATCTAGCATGCGATGGAGCGGGTAGTGGGAATCGAACCCACATCACCAGCTTGGAAGGCTGGGGTAATAGCCTTTATACGATACCCGCAAGGTATTGGTATGTTGTTGATTTATAAATAATTCAAAGTCGTTTCAATAAACTAAAAAATTATTTGTCTTTGTTCTAGGCAACTCATAGGCAACCTGACTCAATCAACGTCGCAAAGTTTATGGGCAGACCGATTCATCGTCAAGGAACTTAGAAGGGTAGGTGAGTTATAAAGGCGGGGAGGGGGCGATTCATTTTCTGAATAGTTCTAGTACCTGCTTACACTTGCGAGAGGCAGATTTTGAAAAGCGATTGGTGTAGGCTTTGATTAATCGGGGGAAGATGTTTTGCGTTTAATCGTCCTGCCTAGAAATATTAGTGCCTTGTTGGCCAACATTTTAATGAGCCCAATCTGAAAAAAGGGGTCAATTGCTTTACTCAGAGGAACTATTACAAGAGCTTTTAGCTAAAGAGGGTCAAAGTCCTTACGAATTTCCCCGGTTGGCTGAGAGCATTGAAAAAGATGTCGCCTTTATTGTCACGGATGGAGAAATTCTTTTGGAGGATAAAAGAATTTTAGACAGTGGCCTTACTGCGACGCACCGTATTTACCGAGGTGCTCCGATTTGGTTCGCCGAGACAATTGCGTTAAGAAAAAAGTTTGTCAATTTTAAACAGGTGCAGCCAGTTTCTTTGATAGAGGTTGATGGCAGTCGTCTTCGGAAAGCCATTGACCAATCTGGCTTTCTAGCCAAAGAAATTTGTCGATATAGTTTGGCCCGAATTTTTGGCTTTGAAGATGATCGTCGAAATTTTGCATTTGAGGATTATCTTTACTCGTCGAAAAATGAGGTGCAGCGGATATATTTTGAGGAGGGCGACTGTATATATGACTGGGGAGAGTCGCCGAAAGCGATGTACTTCATTGTGAGAGGGTCAGTCTCATTAAAAACGCTAAAAAATAAGACTCTAACTCAACTAAAGGGATCTGATAGCTTTGGTGAGTATTCGCTATTGACATCAAAGCAGAGGAGTTTGAGGGCTGAGGCAGATACGGATTGCCAATTGCTTAAGTTAAATTGTGAGTGGGTTGAGAGTGTCCTTAAAAATGAAAGCCCGATCGTAAGACTGTGTATAAATCAGCTCGTGACTAGGCTATCAATCAATAATCAGATTAATCTGATTAAGACCAACGATGGTGTGTTTAATGAGGCAATTAACATTGATCATTAAATGCCTAGAGGGCGGGGGTTACTCAGTACTCCAGTAGAGTCTACCGTACGAACAAATCTATTAGACGTAACACGCGGTCTAGTAATGAAAAAGTCCTATCTCTGCAAACTGTGCTTGATTGTCTTTGGTGCTTTGTTGGCTGTGCAGAACGTGAATGCTAGTCCCTATAAGAAGCTCTGGGAATCAGTAAGTGGCGGAGTTACTGAAATGGTGTCCGGTTTTTATTGACCACTACATAATGGTATCCCCTTATTCGCATTCAAACCAAGCCACTCCAAATTCACAGATGGGGGGAGGGTGATTCATTTTCTGAATAGTTCGAGTACCTGCTCGCACTTGCGAGGGGCTGATTTTGAAAAGAAGTTGGTTTTGCTCAAGGCAAACTCTGTGACCAATCACAAACATTGATAGCCGTTTTAAATAATGAGGCGGCCTATCAGATTGATCCAATTAAAAATTGATACTGATTCTTCTGGAAAGCGCATAGCAATTAAATTGCCACTTATGCTGATTAATAAAAAGCAAACCGAATATACGAGCCCGCAAAGACGAGAAAAAGACTCGGAATAGGACACCTTACCAGCTAATTTCCGTGAGACTGTCATGTCATCAGATTCAATAACGTGCATGGACTTCAGTTTGAGATTGATCCAAATCCGCAACAAATAGAATCCCGGTACTAAGCCAAAGACCGAAACCCATTGGTAGGCTGGCGCAAAGATCCAGAAGAGCTCATGGGAAATAGCCCCAGAGATCAAGCCGATTAAAACCGCTAGACCTACTGGTCTAGGTGCCGACTGCTGTTCTGGAATATCAGTCATATCTCAGCCTGCTTCTCAAGATTCAAGAAAAATCGCATGATCACTCGGTCGTGACATAAACCGGTCCGTTAAATCCACCCCACATCCCACAGTCAGAAAAATAAGTCACGATCTTGTTTTGATTCAGGGTAAAGCGATCTTGGCAACTAGGCGTTCCGTTAACATATCTAATCCAAATTAGTATGCGTCCAGACTGATCGGTCCAGCTTCTATCTGGATCGCCAAGTTGGTTTACGATCTCATCTTGAGGCACACCTAACCAGCTGCTCATCTTAGGCTCGCTGCCCGCACAACCAACTAACACTGATAGGATGACCAACAGAATCAAAGCCTTTACACTTATTGCATTCATAACTTACTTCCGAAAAAAAATAAATAAACCACATAATCAAGCAATTGTTAACGAAACGATATGACTGAAACGTAATCAAAGCCCAGCTCTTTGCCACATTCCCCCAATCCTCTTCCACAATTCATTGCAATAATCACTCTATATTTTAAACAGGAGTTGGTAATGGATATTCGTGAATCATGAGTCTTTCAATGGTTCGTCAATTCGATCGGACTAGCATCTTTGATTGGTCTGGTGACGGTATGGGCAGACCAAGTATGAAAAGTCTCCGTTACGACATGGGTGTGGTTAAATCCAGTGCTGTGCATGTTGGAGGCTACCTCGAAAATATCGGTGTCAAGAGAGGAGCTAAGCCGAAGACTGACAAAGCGATTACTGAGCCCGAGGGCTATTTTCAATGATTATGGCTGTTTTGCTGTTTTGCTGATTTTTGGGCTACTCTAACTCCTATCTAGAAGGAGTTTTAGAATGTCCGTACTGCCAATTAGTCAGCATCTGTCACGATTCGGCGTGTCTGCTTCCGAAGCAAAACAGTGGATCTTAGCCAATGCCTCGTCACCAGAGACGATTTTTGTAGCTTGTGACAACGGACGAGTCTCTAACGAGATGATTGCCGAGATATTGGGTGGGGTTGAGTCTGGATTCACGACCGATTTGGTAAAGCAGTTTTTTAATTCTGCAGGTTTCAATGCAGATCAACTCGACACAACCGTGGCAGTGGACTTTGCAGGGCAAAGTCACACAGATAATGGTCTGGAATTCTTTAGTCGCAAAGTATCCGTGTTTGGGATTCCAATCTATGCTGCGCCAGATGTTTCTCCTGAAAAACTTTCTCATGCTGCAAATGTCATGGCGGAATACTTAGACAATGATGAAGACGGTTTTGTTGATAATGAGGGGGTTGTCAAAAGTCTTGTCAACACTGGGCATCGGCTTTTAATGTGGTCACAACGATCAGATTTTGACCAGCTCACCTTCGCCGCAGATCCCGAAACAATTTCTATACAAGATCTAGGTAATGGTGAAACCAATCCAGCCTGGCACTTGAATCCTCAACAAGAAATGTTTGACGCATCTTTGGAAGAGATTCTGCATATGATTACCGAGAAGGGTTACGCTCTCGTCTACCCTCAAGCGTTCGGAGAGTTTGTCGGCAGCACTGTCGCAAATCTGATGGACCAAGCTCGAGGCGGTCAATTTCTGACACCACCGAGCGAGTACCCTGCAGATGCTTGGTTCACTTACGATGATCCTACTTCTGATTACGCTACAATGGTAACCGAATATCTTTATTGGGCGATAACTTCCAAGCTTGGTGCGCAACAACACCGGGGTTCCGAAATTGCAGATGAGTGGATAGCCTATTCCCCCGATCTACTAGAACAAATTGACCCAGGTATTGTGCAACTCATTGGTAACCCAACGTATCACCTTCCATCTGCCCTCCCAGATGGGGACTATTTGTAAAAAAATCGAATTTGTACGATCTTGCAAGTTTCGTCATGGCCACTTAATGCACAGATTGTCTGGTGTTATCGATTTTTGTTCCATTAGTTCGGAGAGGAATTTAGTAAGTCCATGTGATGGATTACTAGATTCGAACAATACACGGAGTGATAAATTACTACTTGAAGGAAATTGTCTAGGGAAGGAACGACTTTTGTTTGCTGGTAAGGGGATCCGATACGGATTATGATAATGTTCAAACTTGTTACTCGTATCCAGTCATCTCCAAATACCCACGTCCTGGATGCGTTCCAGTGATCTGAATGGGTCCTTCCCAATATGGTATTGAGACATCCATCCATGCATTTGGATTTAGTGCTTTGACTTTAATGTCGACGGACTTTGCCGGTAATTTCACGTGCCATTGAGTCGGTATTTCTCGATCAGTGACTTGAGAGATAAGCTCGGGTTCGGCAAAAAATTGCCCTGGGCCAAATGACTCTGATCGGCCATCAGCTTCGATCCAGGTGGCAGCACTGAAGCCCTCGCCGGAGTTGTTACGCAACTGGAAGCCCATCAGTTTAGCGCCTGAATCAAAGGATAAAGAGAACCAGTCCCAACCAGTCTGGTCATTACTCAATAACTGCGATGACCACTCTCTGTCCATCCAAGCTTCGCCACTTACCTCTACCGGTCCATCTTGTAGATCAATGATTCCCTCAATTTGGTAAAAGGGTTGTGAGTAGTAATAGCTTGCTTGGCCGGTCGGTGATTTAAGCGAAAATCCATTTTCCCCGTGAAATATTAGAGGACCTTGAGCTTTGAGATCCATTTGATAGTGAAATGTTGGCCCACCAGCATTCACGGTTAAAGAATCTAAATCAGCCCCTTTCATTGACCATTCATCAATCCAAGCATTGAAAGGAGCATATTCAACCCCTGCCTGACCAATACCACCTCGCGCATAGCGTTCAGTTGATAAGTGATAATCGCTGGTCGTAATCGCTGCATGAGCAAACCAGATTTGAGGTGATGCCCAGCCAGTGGAATCAAACGGTCGAAGCGCGGTGCGAAACAAAGTCCATTGAAGTCCGTACTCGTGTCCATCGACATCGTTTAAGTTCGCGGTCAGATACCACCACTCAATTCGATAATCAGGATGTGCACCATAGTCTCTCGGGAACTCAAACTTAGAATTTGGTTTGGGTTGCGCGAATTGCTCATCTGCGTCATCTAGGCCCTCGAAGCCTCGTCCATAATGTGAAGTTAAGACAGAGACGATAACGGCAATAGTTTTTAAGAATCGTTTAACGTTCATTTGAAAATATCTTGAGAAGAGTCGATGGCTGGTTTTTTTGTAAATAGTACGTTGGCCATAACGTTGCGATACTTGCGGAAATCAATGCGAGGCCAATGATTTGAACGTATGAGGACGGGAAAAAGTGCATAGGTAATTGCCAGCCGAAGGCTTCGACGTTAACGATATTCAATAAAACCCAAGCAAGTCCGAGTCCAGTAGGAAGAGCACAAATGCTAATGAGCGCAGTTAATACGATTGCTCGTACCAGTTCATGCCACGTTATTTTTTGCCAAGTAAAACCGAGAGCCCAAACAATGGAGAGACTGGCAAGCCTTAGATTCAGTAGCGTAAACAAAGTGATCAGAAGGGACAAGCTTGCAACTATCATAGTCAGGATATTAAGACTTTTAGTCACGGTGAATGTTCTATCAAATACCTTCATCGATGTCGTTTTAAGAGAAGCTTGATCGATGAATTGTCCAGGCGCCAAGCCAATAGCACGGATTAGTTCTTTTTTAGTCGCTTCCACATGCTGTGTTCGTATTCCAAATTGTCTCGCATATAAGGTGTCATCTATTGATTGAATTAGCCCAGAAGCAGCGATTATTTGCCCATTGGGGTTGCCATAATCTGCGATTATCGCAGCTATTGGTTTATTACCAACGAGATCTATCGCTACGGAATCCCCTACCTTTAAACCGGAGCGTTGGGCGAGTTGTTCATTTATCATCACGGCTGAGCCGCTATCGACAGCGTCCCACACTGTGTCCGTTGAGTTTAAAAAGGTCCAGTGCTCACGATAAGTTGGCCCCACTACAATACCGAGAAGATCGACGGTTTCCCCTGCTAGTTGCTGTGTCATAAACACCAGTGGCAGTGCCTCATGATTTGTTCGAGCAAGGTAATTGATCAAAGATTGACTTTGGGAAACACTTTCGACTTCGACAAAAAGTTCGGGCGCTAGGCGTTGGTTTAGAAAGTCGACGAAAGTGACCCGAAAGCTAGAGACCATCGTTGATACCCCAATACTCGTTGACACCGCGAGTAACAGAGCCATCAGAGCCAAGTTCAGTGAAGGTAGTTGGTGCCGGATATCTGCCAGAAACCACGACAGATAGGCTGAGGACACGAATCTTTGGAGCTGCTCCAACATCCAGCGCAAAATTAAAGGAAGCCAGAAAGCTGCGGTTAATAGCATTCCTCCCAAAACCAAGAATCCAGCTAATAACCCCTCAAAAAATATTCCTGTTAGCAAAGTGACACATAGAAATATGAAAGCAGCGTACGCAAACCTCTGCGTGACTATCGCATTCACCGCGATCGTGAGTCGAGGCCTTGAAGTCGCCAACAAAGGCGTTCGACTTAATTGCCAAATCCGATCTGCGAATGCGACGGTGGTACCAAACAGAGCCATCCCAATTCCTGAGAGCCACCAATCGCCTCGCAAGGTCAAACTTGATGGGATTTGAGCTCCGTAAAGTCCTCTTAAGGTGGCCGCTACATCGGGCAAAAGGCTAGCCGCGATAAGATAGCCGATTAATATGCCCAAAACTGCGCTAATGATCGCGATCAGTAGAGCCTCCAGAACAAGGATCACAATCAATTCCCGAAGAGGAACTCCTAGCACCCGTAGAACTTGGATTAAACCATTTCGTTGTTCGAAGGTCAGTCCTACCGTGCTGTAGACAATGAATAAACCGACCGTAAAACTGAGTAAGCTAAATGCCGTTAAATTCATATGAAAGCTTTGAGTTAATTGTGATAAGTCGGCTGTTTGTTGTGCAGATTGTAGTATCAGACTGTTGGTTATCTGATTAAGCGGACTTTGATTCAACGGCTGATTCGGGGAGACCAATAGTCTACTTAAATCATCACGCTGAAGAATCGTTTGGATTACACCAACATCCCCAATGACAGTCGCCAGAGGCAAGGTGTCATCAATCTCTAACGGTAGAGACAATTCCAAGTGTTTTGCTGTCTCAGAATGGATGTACAACCGCTGTCGCGAGTCGCTGGTATCTAAGTCGCGCGTGAATTGAGTTGTTGTGTGAGACCTGGTAAACGGTACTGTCGCACGATCTAAACCGATAAATCGTATATTTTCAATTTCGTCTTCAATGACCGGAGAAACAAGCCAGCCAGCTCGACGTAACGCGATATAGGTTTTCTGAGGAATGGACTTTCCTTGTTTAGGAACTAATTGATCGTACTGCCCGTCAGTGAGCAGGGACGCAGCGGTGTCGTAACTTGCTTTGGCCTCGTTATTGATCGCTTGCACTCCAGTCCACATTGCGGTCGCAATTGATAACCCAACTATCAAAGCGACTAATTGCCAGGGTTTACGTAACCAATAGCTTGCAAATACATGAATACACGACATCAAATTAAGCACCCATTTTGCAGTCGCTTTTGGATTTTCATTTGTGCTGCGATATGAGGAGAGTGAGTCACTATTAAAAGCGAGGTATTGATTTCAGCAACCAACGCCAACATTTGCGACACAACGGTATCTGAAGTTTGTTCGTCTAAATTACCAGTCGGCTCGTCGGCTAGAAGAAGAGCGGGTCTTACAGCCAGTGAGCGGGCAATTGCAACTCGTTGCTGCTGACCTCCCGAGAGCATTTCAGGATATTTTCTCAAGTGAGCGTTCAATCCCAGCACTTTGACGAGCTCGTCGATCCAGACATCGTCTGTACGCTGGCTTAATGAGGCCTGGAATCTTATATTAGCCTCGATGGTGATCGATGGGATCAGGTTGAATTGCTGAAAGATGACGGATACATCGGTACGTCTTACGCGAGCACGATCAGATTCACGCAGTCGTGAGATGTCTTGACCATGTATCAAAACTCTCCCGGTGTCTGGTATGTCCAGCCCTGCAGCGATATGGAGCAATGTGCTTTTCCCGCTTCCCGAGTCTCCTATGAGAGCAATGGTTTCACCAGCTGATATAGAAAAATTGATATCTGTAAGTACAGGGATTACGTCGCCCTGATCACGGAAATTTTTAGTCACGTGTTCGAGTTGCAAGATCATATATTTTTCAGTCCGACAATGTTTGATCAACATAACACCTCGTGGGATCACAGACTTGCGCAATTGATGTTGTAGCTACAATTGGACTTTTGGTGTCGCTTTACGAAGCGTGCTGCCTTCTTCAAAGTACTAAAATCGTAGAGCAGACTTGGAGATGGCAAGGATTCAGCAATGGCTGCAGTCATTGTTGATTATCGGTGACCAACGGCCTGTTGACTTGGGCAAGTCGGGGTCTTGTCGCTGAATTCGCAGAAAACATTGGCATGATTGACGCAGATGAATTGGCTGAGGCAGGAATGAGGTGCGCCAGAAGCCTCTTTTCAATAGGAATTAGCTAGGTAATCTCGAAACAAAATCTGATCGATCTGAACAGGTTCCAATCTCACTAATTCGCATTGATACTGAGTCATTCTTTATTCTCGATCGATGATGGTCTGATTCGTTTGGTGTTGATTTGAAGTTTATGTGTTCACGATCGGTTAGCTGATGTCGAGAGCATCGTTGTGAAATACTATTATGAAATTTATGAGAGAGGTTTCTAAATGCAAAGTGCTGTTTCAATTGCTGTCGTAAATGCGTTTGCGCGAATAATGATAGCTGTCCTTGTTGGTTGTTTTGCGGTAGCAATTACTGCGCTAGCGAATACGATGATTGGTAAATTCATACTGATTGGAATTTCTGGTTGGATCGCTGTAAATATCTTTGGTTTTGAACTCAGTAGCGTCAAAGATATGTCTGAAGTGATCGCAAATGATCCGCATTATGTTGTTGAACTGGCTTTAGACGCTTTCCTTTGACTGAGCGAATTCCTTTGGTCTTAAGGAAAAACTTAGTTAAACATGAAGCGATCGCGACATTTCCTCCTTTGAATTCAGACGGTTTCCGGACTTGGCCTGCGTTGGCAGAATAAGTGATGAAGATCGACCTAAGCCCTGCGATTTGGCTTCCTGACTAGCCAAACTGATACGCATTCGACCTATCTCTGACCACCCATTGACTCGGTTAGAATTCCCAATCAATTCAGATCCTGAAGTTGACTGAATGCATAAACGATGTCGATTAATTCATAAGAATTCACGATCGCCGTAAACCCTAAAAATACGCCAATACTTACAGCCAAAACATCTCGGATGAAACGCAAGAGTCATCACTCCTTTTTCTAAATCATGATATCGACAGCTTGAGGCGGTTCTTGAGAATTTCCGCATTCATCGATGGGACAGGTTTTCATGGGATTTGAGTTACTGATCGTAAAGAGTCAATTCAGTGCTCGCTGAATTGAGTCTAGAGTCGAATTGTCCCGATCTAGCACTAGGCTTCCATGCGGCTCAAACTAGCGATTAGGCTTTTATTAGAGTTGCAGTGATTAAAACCATTTTAGGATTCTAAACGTCTTTCTGACAGGGCAGTAGAGATGATGCGAGTGTCTAAATAAACCACTACACAGTAACCAAATTAACAGGCAGGGTTGGAAGCTCAATATCCAACAATACTGCTCCATGTAATGACCTAATGTAAGACCCCGCCTTCCAACGATAGGCTACATCGCTTCAATTTGCGTTCTATATCGACCTACTTCGTTATACGAACAAGTGATATTGCTTGAATTGATCTAGCTGAGTTGTGTCAGATCAAAGTTGAGTGGTGAGAACCACTTTCAAACGCACAATAATTTGTTGAATGAGAGTTACGGATTTCGCTTTCTGAAATTTGATCGCCTCTAGGTTGGATGATTCACCAAATGTTTAGCGCAATACTGGAGAGTTGGTATCAGTGAATCTGCCTTTGACTAACGCATTTCCATGCGGATGGTTTACGCTAAAACACGCAGGTTGACTGGTCCAGATATGTCTCGCCTGGAAATGAGAGGTATGGACTTGGGACGTGAAGCCAAAATTAACAACTTGAGTAATTAATGGGGATAGTTATGTCAAAAGCGCCAACGCAAAACTTTTCAATTGCCCGCGTGTATATTAAAGATGTGTCGATGCAATCGCCTCAGGCGCCGCAGGTTTTCGAAAAGGCGTGGAACCCAAAGTTGAGTCTTCAAGTCGACGTGACTCATACGCACGTCCATGAATTTCTTTATGAGGTTGTTTTGAAGCTCAATGTGACGGTAAACACCGATGATGACAATGCGTTCTCGATCGAGATCCATCAAGCTGGGGTGTTTGCGATTGAGGGGTTCGCTGAGGAAACCATGGACCACGTTCTGAGGTCTGTGTGTCCGAATATTTTGTTTCCTTACGCTAGAGAGACAATTGATTCACTGGCAGTCAAAGCAACATTTCCGGCACCGATGCTCGCACCAATTAATTTCGACGCCTTACTTGAACAGAGTAGGAGCAATTAATTTGATGGTGTCTTTGCCTGTGAACACTGGATCGGGAACCGTGCGATGAAGAAACTGACCTCGGTATTCTCAAGGCTCTCTGTTCTCTCTGAAGAGCAATCAGAGCGCCTATTAAGTTGTTTATGCTTAGGATTGCCGATTCTGCTAGAGGGTCCTCCTGGTATCGGAAAGACGGAGGTGGCGAAGTCTATTTCTGCAATGATTGGGCGTCCTTTATCTAGGATTCAATGCACTTCAGATACTCTGCCGTCCGACGTTGTGGGATTTATGCGTATGCAACCACACTCTAACGAGACTGTTCTGGTCAAGGGACCGTTTTTCGGTGAGTTTGTTTTAATTGACGAGATCAACCGAGCACCATCTGGCACACAGAGCGCGTTTTTGGAGGGGATGGCGGAACATCAGGTCACGATCGAAGGCCAAACGATTGAGTTACCGCCAAAGCAGTTAATCATCGCTACGCAAAACCCACTCGATGATGTCGGTACTCATGAACTCCCTCTCTCGCAACTGGATCGTTTTGGTACGCGCCTGATCATGGATTATCCGAATCTCGGTGTCGAGCGTGATATTGTGGGCGGAAAGCGAAAATCCGGGGTTGAGATTCGATCCGAAGACCACTTATCGGTGGCGGACTTCCAGTCGATGTACGAGACGATCGATCTTCCACCGAATAGTTTGGATTATTTAATGCGGCTCGTCCTCGAGTCTCGAAATATGGGATCCTGGCGCCAGGGTTTATCGACACGGGCTGCATTGCAGATGGCGGAAGTCGCGAGAGCGATTGCGGCGCTACGGGGTGAGCCTATGGTTGATCTCTCGCACGTTCAGGCAGCATTTTGCACGACTGCTTCGCATCGACTCATACAAAGTGCGGATGGCCGTATTGTCAGTGAGGAGGCCTTAGTGGCCTGGATGCATGGAATTGCCTTCCCTTGAATTACGCTCTGTTAGAGGGAGACTCGACAAGAACCAATGCTCGACATGCGATTGCGTTACCGACGGTATCTGGCTTCTTTTATTTTGCACTGATCGGCCTGTTGCTTCTCGGTGCGGTAAACTTCCAAAGTAATATCGGATTCCTTCTTGCGTTTGCGCTTCTCACCATTGGCTTTGCGGGCCTAGTGTTCGTCGGTGTGAATTTCCACGGCGTGAACTTAGCAACTGATGGTGACATCTATTGTGAGTCGGGTAACGATCCCGTATTGCGGATCCAGCTACAGTCAAAGAACGAACACCAACAGATTCAGATTGCATCAGACATCGATGCGACGACTTGTGACGTCTCGTCGAGTGTCCAGCATGCATTGCTTTGTCTGCCAGCACGTCCGAGAGGAGTGTATCCGTTGTCAGAGCTCGAGGTCGGTAGTTTGTTTCCGTTTGGGTGGGTGATGCTGCGATGTCGATGGCGGATAGGCAAACATCTCATTGTATATCCAACCATCAAAACCACGTCTGTCGCTCCAGTTGGAGATCGTGATATTGGCAGTCATGAGCTCACGATCCGGCCGTATCGAACTGGAGATCGAATCAGTTCGATTGCTTGGAAGAAAACGAAAACTCTCGAGTCTCCTGTTGTCATCGACTTCAAAGGCGATCACAAGTCGGCTGTTATCTCCTATCGGGATTACGCGAACCTGCCCTATGAAGAGGTTTTATCAGTGATGACACGGCAGGTTGTCCAGAGCTTTCAGGAGGGGTCAGCCTGGAGCCTAGAGCTTCCTCAGCAGTCAATGACCACATCTCGTGGGCAACAACATTTACAGGCTAGCTTGAAGGCGCTCGCGCTTGCGTAGACTACTAAGACAGATCACCTGGGTTTTCAGATCAAGGCTGGCGACGACCACTGCCCTTGATCGTCAACAGCAGCTCGTCACACGATGCACTTTGATTGTGCTGCTTATGCCTGCGGTTGGCCTCAATCAAAGTACGGCGAATCTTTGGTATTGCCTGGGTTGTCTTTGTGCCGGTCATTTCATTCGGGCCTCTGGTGTCGCCTTCCACTTCACCTTCTTGACCGCTTTAGGTTTAGGAGCTGGAGTGATTCACCAATTTGAACAATGGACGACCATGTCTGTGTTTACGGCATTTTTATCGCAGATAGTCGCCCTGAAATCCTGGGAGCTTCGAACCTCTCGAGATGGTCATTTTGCGATCTATGGAGCCTTGTTTGCGGTCTTCACGGGGACTCT
>Ga0209654_1001989_pt1 | contig 14933 bp, 6 predicted proteins | sample SaaInl1SG_22_DNA_FD_184646 | JGI IMG/M metagenome (GOLD analysis project Ga0209654, IMG submission 184646) | Marine microbial communities from expanding oxygen minimum zones in the Saanich Inlet - ESP_161SG_22_DNA (SPAdes) (version 2) | ecosystem: Environmental > Aquatic > Marine > Intertidal... | reverse complement strand
ACGATTGTTTTCTTCAAGATTCAATCTTGCAATCGCCCAATCCGAATCAAGATAATTGTTTTCATCAATTACGTTTTGAACTGCATCCGAATCAAGCATTCCTGATGCAGATAATGAATTGCTGATCTCTCTTGAGACCCAATCAGAGTCAACTTGAGGATTTGCTACACTCAAAACCCAATCTGAGTCAACTGACGATGTTTGTCTCAACACCCAATCTGAATCAACATCACCTGATAAGTCAAGAGCAGAGATTTCACTTCTCAGCAACGCTTTGTCTGAATCAGATGCTGATTTAATTTGTGCTAATATGAATTCAGAGTCCGAAAGATTCTCAATCCTTGATGTGATGAGGTTGTGAATCTCATCTGAATCGAGTTCAGCGAGTCTTGCAAGAACCCAGTCAGAGTCAGCACCTCGATTCAATCTAACAAAATCAGAGTCGATGTTTGCTCTCTGTTGATTGATGATTGCAACGACAGTGTCAGAATCAGTTCCAGCTTCCGGAATCACAACTCTGGCAGCAACATAGTCTGAATCAATGATGTTGATGACCGCATCTGAGTCCAATGCTCCCGCTGCAGCAACAGAACTGCTGATCTCTCTTGAAACCCAATCTGAATCAACTTGAGGATTCGCTACACTCAACACCCAATCACTGTCGATAGGATCGGATGGAATTTGTCTAAGAACCCAATCTGAATCGACGTCACCAGACAAGTCAAGAGCATTGATTTCTGTTGTCACATACATTTGAATGTAGTCTGAATCAGCGAGGTTTTCTAATCTTGAAGTGATGAGGTTATGGATCTCATCTGAATCGAGTTCAGCCAATTGTCTGAGAACCCAATCAGAGTCAACAGAACCTGTTCCAAAGGTGTTTTTGTCGATGACGGTTTGAACATAGTCTGAATCGATGATGTTTTTGACCGCATCCGAATCAAGCATTCCTGATGCAGATAATGAATCGCTGATCTCTCTTGAGACCCAATCAGAGTCAACTTGTGGATTCGCTACACTCAAAACCCAATCAGAGTCAACATCACCAGACAAGTCAAGAGCATTGATAGCTTCAGTAACAAACTCTGAGTCAACTGTACCGTCGCCTGAACCAAGAGTGTTTTTGTTGATGACTGCTTGAATGTAATCAGAGTCAATGATTACTTTGACATCATCCGAATCAAGAAGATCCTGTGCTGCTATCTGCGCATTAACGAAATCAGAATCAACTTTTCCATATTCTTGAGCAGTTCTGATAACGAAATCAGAGTCAACAGAACCTGTTCCAAAGGTGTTTTTGTCGATGACGGTTTGAATGTAGTCTGAATCAATCAGATTAGTCACAGCATCTGAGTCCAATGCTCCCGCTGCAGCAATAGAACTACTGATTTCTCTTGATACCCAGTCAGAATCGACAGGATCAAATGGAATCTGGTTCAGTACCCAATCAGAATCAAGGTGTGTTTTTTCATTAATTCTTGCAAGAATCCAATCTGAATCCGCAAATCTCTCTGCAACTGCGTTGACATACCCTTGAATAAATTCAGAGTCAGCAAGATTTTCCATTCTTCTTGCGATGAGGTTTACGATTTCATCTGAGTCGAGTTCAGAAAGTCTGTCAATGACCCAATCAGAATCAACGTGGTTGTCTTCGAGGAAATCGATTCTCTGTCTGATTGGATTGACAGTTGTGTTGATTCTTGTGAGAATGAAATCAGAATCAACCACATTTTCAAGAGCAGGTCTGATGTCAAGCGAAGCAATCTCGCTGTCACTGATCATTTGTCCGTCTGATGTGAACAATCTTTCTGAGAAAGTGATGACTTCTCTTGGCTGATCGTAGTCAACGATCAAACTTGAAAGTGGCGAGAGTTCAACTGTTTGAGTTATGCCTCTTGAGTTGACAAAAGAGATGGAACTTGCTGATGAGGAAATCTGAACAACTGGATTTGCGACACCGTCAGAGTCAACAACGACATTCGAAGGCATGTCAAAAAGAGTGGTCCAATATGCTGTGTTAGAAACCCCTGTGTTTGGCGGAATATCCTGCCTAGCAATGAAAACTGCTGTTCCAGTGTTTTCAGCGTTTTGCGCAATGACAACACTATCCTTGAGATACCTCAGATTAGAGTTGTACTGAGGAAAACGAAAACTCAGGTTGTTAGATGCAGCATTTGAAATTGGTCTGACCATTTTTAAAACTCTTTATAGACTTCAATATTTACTTAAGTTATGGCGCCAGTATCAATGAACAAAATTCCACCTGCGTTAGAATTGGTGCCTCTGTGTCCAGTAATAATAGTATTCAATTTGGCGTCTGCTTCCATTTCGAGTCCAAGAAGAACGGGTGCCGTTGTGAACTCTGAGTCGTTACCGTTGAAAACTGTTTCTCTGTTATGTAAATTCACTGTTGCCCAATCATCTCCAGCTTCAAGAAGATAAACATGAACTGATCCTTGGTTCGAATCCGCTGAATATGCACCAACAGCCAATCTTCTTCCGTCAGTATTTGTTGCGATTGTGAATCCCCATCTTGCTCCAGTAGTATAGTCTGAATCTGGATTGCCAGCAATTCGAACCAAAGACCAATCGGAGTCGAGGGACTGTCTTTGATAGATGCAAATCGCGCCACCGTTATTAATACCTTGTGCAGTTGTCGAATATGCTCCGATGAACAAAGTCAGACCGTCTCTTGAAACTGCCAAATCTTTTCCAAAGTTGCTCGGTTCCTCGCCGACATTAGAATCAGCTAGTGCATTTGGAAATCCAGGTCTTGCTATTTCTTGATATTCAATCCAGAAGTCTGAGTCTGCATCTTGCCTGAAGGCTTTGACTTCTGGATTTGATGATGAAATACCTGAAACAATAATTTCACTGTCACCGACGATTGCAACTTCCGCACCAAAGTTTGTTGTAGTGCTTGGGCTGTCACCAATACCTCTGACTGTTTGACGCAATTGAAAATTGTTATTGAGAGAACTTCTTGAGTAGTAACTGATACTTCCAACGTTTTGAACACTTGTTCCAGCTCTTGTGACAGAGTTGAGTACATTCAACGCATAATATCTCAAACCAGAAGGGTCGATTTTCTGCCAATAGAATTGATTTTGTAATTCGTCTTCAGCGTTTTTGATAACGTGTGAGTAATTCCAATCCCCGCCAGAGTCTCTTTGAAAAATTACAGCACCGCCACCACCACTACTGGTGGTTCCTGCTTGATCGTTGCTACAAACCACCATTGTGTTCGCATCTGAATCGAAAGCAACGTTGTCAGCCCAACGAACTGATTCGAAATCGGGGTCGTCCACTGTTGCTGCATCTGGGAAAAACAGTTCAGAGTCAAAAAGCCAACCTGAATCGCTATCTCTCGAATACAAATCTACTCCATAATCTACGTTCGCTCCGAATCCTGCTGCAGCAAAGGAACCGTCTCCACTAATGCCAACACCAAACCCTCTTTGAACAACACTTCCTGTTGGTTCATAGAAAACCTGGAGGAAACTGAATGGCGATGGCGTTGCAGCAATGATTTCACTGTCAACGAAAATTTTCCTGACGTTTCCATTGTCATTCACCCAGAGTACTCTGATTCTTCTAACTTCAGAATCAACATTTGCATACAATCGTTCCAGTTCACGAACGTTTCCGCTTTGGAGCACATAGGTTCTCATTTATGAATAGACTCCGAAGAACAATCTTCCATCGAAATCGTCAACACTTGGTGCTCCACCATCAGAGTCGTATGGAGGATTGGCTTGATCTGCCAAAATGATCATCGTGTTGAAAATGGTTTCAGAGTCGAGTCCATCAGAACCAAATGTGTTTTTGTTGACTGATGTCAGAATGTAGTCGGAGTCGATGATTGCTTTGACATTGTCTGAGTCAAGGATTTCGCCTCTCAAAAGATTGATGTCTGAATCGTTTCTTTCGTCAATGGTTCTCAGCACCCAATCTGAATCAACTTGATCGTTGTCAATTTGTGTTTGGAGTGATTGCAACTTCGTTTCATCAGAGTCAAGTCTGTTTTGAATGATGAAGATTCTGTTTGCTTCACTGTCAAACTGTTCGTCAAATTCCGTTCTGAGTGGATCGGTGACAACTGCTGTCAAGAATTCAGAGTCAACGATGCTCAAAACATAGTCTGAATCAACAAGACTTTGAATGTAGTCAGAGTCAACTGCTGCTTGTGCAATCGACACAATGTCGTCTGAGTCAAGAACACGCGATTGAGTGTACTCAGAGTCAACGATGTTGGTGATGAAATTGAAGAGATAGTCTGAGTCAATGATCGCTTTGACTTGATCTGAATCAAGGATTTCACTTCTCAACAGTGCTTTGTCGGAGTCGATTGCTCTCAAGACCCAATCACTGTCGAGTGGAATGTCTCCGATTTGTTCGTCAACATACATCACAATGAAATCAGAGTCAGCAAGGTTTTCAATTCTTGAGACAATCAGTGCGTTGATTTCATCAGAGTCGAGTTCAGCCAATCTTGACAACACCCAATCAGAGTCAACTTGCGGATTTGAAACCGAAAGAACATAATCAGAATCAACTTTGCCATATTCTTGTGCTGTACGAATCACCCAATCAGAGTCGACGCTACCCAATTCTGATTTGTTGATAGAAACGAACTGTTCGGTTGAAATGTCATATTCCAACAAAAAGTTTTCAGTGATGTCAGAAAGAACAAACACGGTGTTGAAAATGGTTGAACTGATGTCAGCATATGTGAATTGATTGATCACCGAGGCAAGGTTTCTGAGAACTGCCTCAACTCCATCAGAGTCGTCGACAAGATTGAAAATGATTTCACCTTCTCCGACCGCTGAGTTGTTCCGTCCAAATCCATAGATTCTGTTCACAAAGACTTCAACATCTGGATTTAAAGCAGAACTGGTTGTTGAAAAACCATATCTGTGACCTTCGATCACGTTTTGGAGAATTGAAGTTGCGTCGCCAGATGAAACACCTGAGAAAGCAATTGTCAAGTATTTGAAGTATGAATCAAAACTGATGTTTGTTGTGTTTGAAGAGAACAGTGTTTGCAAAGTTGGACTTGCTTCAACAGGAGTGTGAATATTCACGTCTCTCAGTTGAGCAACAGTCTTTTCTGTTTGAGTCAGAATATGTTTTCTGAGATCTGAATCAGCGTTGTCGACATATGACTTTCGAACAACTGCGTTCGCGTGTGTTTGATCAGAATCAAGTGTCAAATATTCAACATTGCTCCAAACGCCACCCACTCTTTGGAAATAGTTCCAATCTTCAACAACCTTGTCATACACAACAGGTAGTGAAGATTGTGTGATAACACCATAGTTGAACCCTGCATATTCAGAAATCAAACCCTGAAGGTATGTTGTTGCTGCTGGGTTCAGTTGAATCTCAGCATATGCAACTGTCAATCCAGCTGGAATGGTGTTCAAAGAGATGATGTCGCCATGTTCGTTTGAATCGGAGTCAAAATACAGTCTCTCGCCAACACCGAACGAATGACCAGAATCCAATGAAAGGAATAATCTGTTTTGTCCTTCATGAAGGAAACCAACCACACCCGTGACTCCAAGATTGTCAGCTGCTGGTGTTGTTGCGTTTGAAATTGATGTACCATATTCAACGTCAATGTCGGACAACTGCTCGAATCTTGGAGCATGCTGATTTCTGAAGTATGCAGTCAGTTCGGAATCTCTTTCCTCAAGGAGTTCAATTTCCGAATCAATTCTTATGTTGATTGCCGCGATTCTTGTTGCTTCTGAATCCAATCTGATTGAAAGAGGACCACTTACAGCAGAAGCCAAAAAGTCAGAGTCAATGATTCCAATGACAAACTCTGAATCGACGAGAGATTGAACATAATCAGAATCAATCAATCCAAGAACAGTATCGGAGTCAATAGTGTGCGAACGAACATAGTCGCCATTCACGATTTCTTTGATGTATTCTGAATCAATCGCGACTTTCGCCGAGCCGACAATCGTGTCTGAGTCAAGATTAGTGAGGGTTTGTTTTTCAATGGTTGCTACAACATCATCAGAATCATATGAATAGAATGTTTGTTTGTCAACGGTCAACATGATTGCATCTGAATCAAGGTTTGACAAAGTCTGCTTGTTGATTGTTGCTACAACATCATCAGAGTCATATGAGTAGAATGTCTGCTTGTTCACAGTCTCCATGATTGCATCTGAATCAAGGTTTTCAACGGTGATTTTGAGAACTGTTTCTGCGATCCTGTCAGAATCGAGATTCGAAAGAGTGTTTTTGACGAGTGTTGCCACAACTGAATCTGAATCACCCAATGAAGTTTCGAGAGTTTCGATTCTTTCAATCGCTGCGTTCAAATCAGAATCAAGCTCCGCATTTAATGAACTGATTGTGATATAACCGTCTGAATCTACAAACGAAACACCATTGCCTTCTTTCAATGCTTTGACGAGGATTGATTTGCCTCGTCTTCCGCCAGTGATACTGTAAGCACCTGATTCGAGTGTTTCTTCAACATCGTCAACACTTGAGACTGATGCTGCAATATCGATGAATTGTCTCAATGCACCAGGAATCGGATCCCAAGAACCAAGGGAGAAGGGAGAGCCACTTCCTGGATTGATGTCCTCGTTTGCAATGAACATGAAGAATGCTGCGTCGTCACCAGAATTGGTGAGCGTGACAACAAGATCACTGTCAGAATCTGAAATTCCAGCACCAAGCGCATCTCTCAGATCAAAAAGAATGATCGAGTTGCGTGGATAGAATAATGAATCAGACCATATCGGAAAACGATATGATAGACCTGCATTTGCGCTAACGACTGGTAGATTTGCCATTGACTTTGAATCCCTTTTCTTTATTTATTTTTTGTTACCAATTACTGTCGATGGCATTTCTAACCCAAACAACCTGCGAAGGGAATGCTGGATCATAGTCGCGAATGCATTGATACATATAACCATCTCTGACGATTACGTCACCACGTCGATCGCCCTCTGCTCCGGTTTCCGAAGTTGGAGCAACTCTGTCGACGTAGTTCAAATCAAACTCGTTGACAGCATGAGGATCGATCGTCATGTTCACAAAGAGTTCGTTGTGATTGATTGCTTGACCCACATACTGAGCGATACCGAACAATGGATAGTTCACAGTGATCGTTCCTGGAGAAGCGTTGTCAAGATAGTAGTAGTGTCCTGGATCGAGTGGACCTGCCGCACCAAATGAAGATGGACCAAACTCTTGGCCATCAGCAACCGCAGCACGATCAATCGTCACGACACCAACACGCACAAGGAGTGATTGGTTTGTGTCGTTGTCGTATGTCCAAAGACCGTCAGCAAGGTTCAACTGAGAGTCTGCTCTTGCTGTCAAATATGGATCGTTGGCGTCATAGGTGTCGCCTCTTGCTGAAGCACGGACTGGATTGTCGATGTAGATTGGAGTACCAGATCTTGTGATCGCGAAGTTTGGACCCTGTTCGATTTCCTGAGCGATGAACTGTTGTGTCACACGACCTGCGTTGTCAACTCCACCAATCGCGCCAATGGGAACCACCATTTCAAGCATTCCTCTGTCTGCCGATCTGAGTTCTCCTATCTTCGCATCAATTTTCGCAACGAGTTCTCTCTTGTGTTTGTTGAGAGTTTCGATGTACATCTTTCTGAGATCTTCTTGTTGTTTCTTGACGATCTCAGGATCAAAATCTTTTCCTGCTGGACCTTGTGGACCAGCGTCACCCTTGTCACCTTTTGGACCAACTGATCCCTGTGGACCTTGTGGTAATGCCAACCATGGACCCCAAGGATCTGTCACATCTTCTGAGACTTGAAAACGATATCTTTCTTTTTCTTTGTCATACTCGTACGCAGGAAACTTTCCTGGAGCACCTGTGTCGCCCTTTGGACCTGATGGACCTGATGGTCCAACCAGCAACTGTCTCTGTGCTTCGGACAGCATGTCAAAGGTGAGTGCTTCGCCTTTGTCGCCCTTCTCGCCTTTTTCGCCCTGTGAACCGACTGGACCTGTTTCGCCAATCAATCCTCTTTCGCCCTGTGGACCTGCTTCACCGATTGGACCGACTGGACCAGTTTCACCGATCAGTCCTCTTGGACCTCTGATCGATTCAAGTTGTTCTTCTGTGAGCATGTCAAAAGTGAATGTGTCACCCTTTGGACCTTGCTCGCCCATTTGACCTTGTTCACCAATGAGTCCTGGTTCGCCCTGTGGACCCACTTCGCCCTTATCACCAGATTCACCTTTGAGGTCAACCCACTCAGAAAACTGAGGAATCTCTTCTCCAGTTTCTTCGTTGATGAGCATGGCAGTTTGAAAACGAATCTTTGTTCCGTCTCTTTCGAACATCGGCATTGGACCGATCTTTCCACGAACACCTTGTGGACCTTGATCACCGTCTTTGCCACCATATCCTGTCGGACCTCTGAACTCAGGATCATTTTTCAGCGTTTCATAGAGATTGTGAACTTCTTGTAGGAACTCTTCCTTGATTTCGTTTCCACGAAAATCAACATATTCCACGAGAGTTTTCACATCTTCAGTTAGAGATCTTGGCACGTATTTCTTCCATCAAAGCATGGTACTCTGGGTCGTCATCATCGACTACATCAGAGGTATTTATTTCTAGACTTTCAGTCTCTTCAGACAACTCGAATCGATGAGTGTCTGGTTCTTTTTCTTCAACGACAGGCATTTGCGGTTCATATGAATTGAACAGTCCTTGCTCGATGTCGTCTTGTGACTTGATTTGTTCTTTCTCGATCTCGTCCATGATCTCGCCATCGATTCTGGCAATGTCTTCTTCGGACTGACCAAGAATGACCTTTCGAATGTACGCAACAGAGAAGTATTTGCCCGCATACTCTGAAGCATCACGGAGAAGATTGAGTTGATCGGTCAAGACTTCGATCGTCTTGAGTTCTTCGAAGTGCGTGTCCTGAAGGAAATCGTAGGAGATGTATTGACGCATCTCTTCAAACTCTTTCTGAGTACAGACACCTTTCAGAATCAACTGAACTCTGAGAACTTCGTTGAACAACTCAGAGAACTGTTTGCGCAGTCTCTTGACGAACTTGCTGAACTTCACCTCATCACGAGAGATGTCAGAAGCACGACCCAACTGGAAGTTGTTGTCTTGATTGATTCTTGAAACGGGAACATTCAACGACTGATACAACTTTTCTTTGAAGTAGTTGACATCATCAAGGTCGCCCAAGTTCTGACCTCCAGGGAGTGTCGAGATTTCAGTTCCCTTTGAACCGTCGCGACGAGGCAACCAGAAGTCTTCGAGAATTGACATGAACTTGCGAGAGTCACGCACATCACCAGTGTGAGGATTGTAGTCGATGCGGTTTCTATACCGATTCATCATGTCACGCAGATACTGTTCTGCTTTGATCTTCGGCATCTGCCCAACCTCAACATAGAAGATTCGACGCTCAGGAGCACGAGCGATACGATAGACGATCAAAGCATCTTCCATTGAACGCAGATTGTTGAATGGCTTGATAGCTTTGTCGAGATATCCGATGACCTGTCCTTTGTTTCGATCAACGAGTCCGGAAGGATTGAAGACTACTGAGTCTTTTGACAATCTGACCACATTGTTGATCGAACCGTCGTGAGAGTACTCGAAGAACTCTTGAACATCTTTGAGAATCGGAATGCCTGTTCTTTCATCTTTGTTGTATTCGGGAATCACACTTCTTTTGATTTTCAGTGCGTCGATCGGACGAAGTTCTTTGATTCCTTTGCGAGGATTCTTTTCATCCACAATCACCTGAAAGTAAAGGCGACCGTCGACATACCATTGACGGAAGATGTCGTAGTTTTTCTTTTGAAATTTCAACAGATGAAGTGCTTCCTTGAACTCTTCACGAATAATCTTTTTGATTCGTTCGTTAATGTTCAAGAGATCGAGTCTGATTGAAACTGAAGGTCTTTCGTGTTCGGTTGTGAATGCTTCGTTGACGATGTCATCGATTGCTGCGTCTGCTTCGGGATAGAAACTGATGTCACGATACTGAGAAATCAGTGCGTGTTCGTTTCTCGCTTTCGAGTAGAGTTCGTAAGTGTAACCTTGAACGCCACCAACTGGGAGTTCAGTCCCGTCATCCATCTCATATGGAATGGGGGACTGAGTTGGTTTATCCTGTTTCGCCTGTACTAGTTCGAAACCGAACAGTTCTTCTCTTTGTTCTGCCATTGTTGCTCCTATTTGTTCATATTATAGTGTAGAGAAAAACCTACAGAGTCGGAGTCACAACGCCAGCAGTTACCCTATTTGAAGTCGCACTTGAAGTCGTGTCAGATTCCCACCACTGATATGCGAATGTCACACCAAAGTCTTCGATTGTGTCGGCATTGTCGAAACCAACTTCGATCGCGTCGACAGTTGTTGGCCAAGCACCGTTGATGACGTATCTCTTGATGACGTCTCCGTTTCTTCCGAGTTGTTCAACTTCCAAGTTTGCTGTGTAGCTGTTGAAAGTGTCGGCATTCACACCTCTTGCTGAAATGTTTGAAGCAGCAGAGTTGATTGCGTCCTGCCATCTTTCAAAGGCATTTCTGACAGCAAAGTTGTTGTCGTTTGTTACTGTGATTGTCCAATCTTCAAACGCTGTGTCACCTGTCACCTTCAACTCACGACCTCTGAAAGGAACCTGAATTGAGTTGATAGTTCTTGCTGGCAACTGAGCACCTTTGATCATGAAAGAGTGAAGTGCGTCACCGCCAAAGTTGAAGTTTGCATCACCTTGAATGTCAGCGTTTGGCCAAGTCACATTGACTCGCATGAGGTTGGCGCGAGCACCGCCACCAACCAATGCTGTTTTGAAATCATCGATACGAAGTGACATAAATTAACCCCCTGCTACTTCTGAGAATGAAACACCAGTCCGAACGGCAACAAAGTTCAAAGTGATGAAGTTGATTGAACGAGTTGGTTTGATGTAGATGTCAGCAACGAAACGATTTCCGTCAATGACTTCTGGTGTGTTGTTCGACTCGTCACAGATCACACGGAAATCTGTCACACCTCTTCTCGACTGAACATCAGCAAGGAAAGGCTCTACAGCATTCGTGAAGGTTCTGCGAGTCAGATCGTCGTTGAATTCGAACAACTGGAATCTTGCTGCGATCGCAATTGCCTTTTCAAGAACGATGAACAAACGACGAACGTTGATTCTGTCGAACGCTGAAGGTCTTGACAAAGCAGTCTTGTCGCCATAGAGAAGTGTGCCTTGACCACGGAAAGTCACGACAGGATTGATTCTCTGAGTGTAGAGTGTGTCACGTTGTGCCTGATTTGGATTGAAGGACAACTTCACCACGTCACGAACGAATCCACGATTCAAACCAGCAGGCGAGAACCACGCTTCGTTTGTCGCATCTGTTCTTGCTGCCAAACCAGCAGTATCAGGATTCAAAGGCATCCAGAAATAGTCGCCATTGTATCTGTCGTATTGTCTCTTCCAACCTGAATCGAACACAGCATATGAAGTCGAGTTGAATCCGTCAGTTGTGTTGTTGAAATAGTCAGCAACTTTGTCTGCCGTTGGATTGTTCACTGAAGCAGTGTAGGAAGGTGAAATGAATGTGATACAATCTTTTCTTGTTTCAGCGAGTTGAATCACGTGTCTCTGAACCGTTTTGCTGGCGTCGCCGACAAACAGAAGTGAAACGTCAACTTCGTCCGCGTCTTGCAAGAAGTCATATGCTTCTGTGTAATCACCGTCTGTGACTTCGTTTCCATCGACACCACCATCAAGACCATAGATTCTGATTCCTGGAGTCAATGGAGTACTGTCGACGTTTGTGTTGATCAGTTTCGTACGGAATCTCTTGAATGGTCCAGCGTCACGCTCGAGCAAGATTGCACCAATAGAAGAAGCACCTTCTGAATCGTCGACAACTCCTGCTGAAGCATCTTCTTCTGAAAGGAGATAGATCCACTGAGACTGTTCATTGATCACGTCAACATAGTAGTTTGCCGCACCGTCTGCTGTTTTGGAGTTTCCTGCTTTTGACAAGAAAGCATATTGCTCAAGAACTTGGAACGAGTTTCCGGTTGGTCTCGCGTTTCTTGTGAAAACAACAACGTGAACTTCGTCTCTGATATCGTCGTCGAAATTGTCATTCGCCCAAGGAGAAGTTCCAGGAAGACCGTCAAAAAGATCTCCAACTGTTGTTTCTTGTGAGCCTGCAGTGAAGATCACTGTGTCAAGATCTGTGACGCCAGCATCGATCAAAGCAACTGCGATTCCATTTCCGATTGATCCAGGATATCTCGCATAGACAGAACCGTTTCTAAGAGTCGAAGATTCGACATTGAAGTCATCGATGTTGTTGATGGCTGCAGCAGAAAGACTTCCTGAGTCAGTGGCGATTGTGTCTGGATTGTAGAAGAACTGGAAGTTGACACTGTTATATGTTCCAGAGTCGAAAGTTGCAGTATCACCTGTTGGAAGATCATATCTGATCACGAAATCTCCATCTACGCCAACACTTCCATCTGAGTCAAACACGATGTTCGTGACTCCTCCAAGTTCGAGTAGAGTTCTAATTCTTACCGCGAGTGCTTCAAGAGTCAGACTAGAAATCGTTTGAATGTCCAAATCCAATGAACTAGAAAAGTTGATTGGTGTTGAAAAAGCAACCGAATCGGGAGTTCCTGTCAAACGCAAGGAAACCTGACCACCCACGAATGGAACTGGTTCAGAAGATGAGTTTCTTGCTCCATCCGGAAGAACACGAACAACCTGAAGATTGTTTGCGTATCCAAGGAAGTTTGCTGCGGCAAACCAATCTCTTCTTGTGTTCAAACCAGCAACAGTCGAAACCATTGGCTGGCCGAAAACTCTCAGAAGATCTGCTTCCGAAGAAACTTGTGTTGGCGTCAGTGCTGGACCCCATTCGAAACGACCTGCAAATCCACCGACTGAGGTCGAGACTGCAGGAATGATATTGGTGAGGTCTGTTTCAGTGACTCTTACACCAGGACTTACTTGAAATGCCATCTATTTTTCTCCAATGTTCTGTGATATTTAATTAAACTGGTTGTGTGACTGTGAAGACACTTCCATCAGTGGTTGAAACAACCTCGACAAGCAACTGGAATCCAACTGAACCAGACTCGAAGAAGTATGTGATTCTTGGTCTTGCTCCTGAAGATTCGAAAGTGAGGTCAGTGATATGCTCATTGATGGTCGCATTTTCAGACAACACAAACTCGAGGACTTCGAGTGGCGTGTTCGAAGTTGCTCCTGCAGAGACAACAGTTGATTGACTCGCGACTTCTCTTGCGTCTAGACCAAGCAGTCTCCATCTGAAGGTCAGATCACCTGTCAGAACAGCATCAGAATCTGTCTGAGTATAAACGATCGTTCCAGCAACTGTGTCAGAATCGACAGACAACGCAGGTGGTGCAACATTGATTCCCAGAGCAGCCTCGATCGCATCCAACCTTGCCAAGATTGGTGCATTCGCTTTCTGAATTTCATTCAAAACCCATTCAGAATCAGGACTCGAAGAGACCAAACGTCTCACCCAGTCAGAATCGACCTGAGGATTGGCAACCGAAAGAATCCATTCACTATCGAACGGAATAGATTCAATCTGTTCGTCAACATACATCACAATGAAATCAGAGTCAGCAAGGTTTTCAATTCTTTCAACAATCAAAGCATTGATCTCGTCTGAATCAAGTTCAGCCAATCTTGACAACACCCAATCTGAATCGACGCCACCGACAGATCTGGCAGCAACATAGTCAGAATCGATCAGATTGGTAACAGCATCTGAGTCCAATGCTCCTGCCGATGCAATTGAAGAACTGATCTCTCTTGAAATCCAATCAGAATCGGGAGTAGTTGAGACTGTGACTATATCCACTTCCCGTGGATCTGACGCTGACACGCCAACGGCAACATTGTCGTTGAAGTCTTGAGCGAACCCAGCTACAGCAGATACGAAAATCGAACCTGCTGTTCCACTTTCCACCAAACCATCTAGAGTCACTCTTGTGTCGGAATCCAGATTAATGTGAATTGTGTCTGAGTCCGAATCGTTTGTGATGCTGACGGCATCTGAGTCAAGAGCGTTTTCAGTTCCGCCAATTTCATCCAAGAAGGAAATCTGGCTTGCTCTGAATGTGTCGAGATCAACTCCTTCGTCCATTCTGATTTGAAGTGTCGAATCAGTTTGATCGAAGGTGACGCTAATCAGCTGTGGTGGAGTTGTGTCTTCGATGAACTGGAGAGGATTCAATAGATCTTGAGTTACATCCAGATAGTAGTTTCCAGACAATTCAACAGCACCTCGTTGCAGTTTCAACACAGTGTTGAGACCTGAACTGGAGAAGTTTCTGTACGCGAACAGACTGTCTTTGCGGCCAAAATACAATACACTGAAAACACCAGTGACAGACACAGTAGTGTCTTGGAGAGAAACAAGGTTGTCAGAATCAGTTCCTATCTGGATCTTGGTTGGATCAATTCTTGTAATATATTGACCTCCAAGATTGTTAGAACCATTCCAGTCATCCGCTTGAAGTATAAGCTCAACTGAGGGTGGATCTAGAGATAACGAATACCTAGAAACAGTGACTGCTCTTCTCTCTTGCTCTGGACCTCTTGTTCCTCGTCTTGTAAGATTTTGGACTAAGAGTGGGTTGCTGGTTGAAATTGGATTTAATGAGTTGCCTTCTATGTCATCAACAAGAAACTCGGTAGCTGCCAGATACAGATTTCCAGGATCTGAGTCGTCGTCAATCAGTTGTTGAATAGTTTGAGGTTGTCCGGTTCCTGACCACGCGATGTCGAACGCCACAGTTTTTGATGTGTTTGACCAGACCGGAGAACCTTCGATAGATGTCAATGAGAAAGTTTGAGAACCACCAATAGCATTAACAAATGTTATGGACATAAAGT
>Ga0209654_1001987_pt1 | contig 14935 bp, 8 predicted proteins | sample SaaInl1SG_22_DNA_FD_184646 | JGI IMG/M metagenome (GOLD analysis project Ga0209654, IMG submission 184646) | Marine microbial communities from expanding oxygen minimum zones in the Saanich Inlet - ESP_161SG_22_DNA (SPAdes) (version 2) | ecosystem: Environmental > Aquatic > Marine > Intertidal... | reverse complement strand
CGCTGAATTTGGTGTCTGTGCCATACCCGCCCCTTAAATTCGTCCACACGATGTAGCCGGGTGCAGTGCAACCAACAAGAGGGCGCGTTCAATAAAATTGGAGTGTCGTATATGCCGCGGCAGCCAACAGGCCGTGAGTTTCACCAACCGGCCGGCGAGCGCAATTTTTTAGACTCCATCACCCCGAAAAATCCGTTTTCGCGCGATAGCAATGCGTCAAAGTTTAAACCAATCATTAACAGGTTTAACTCAAAGTCTAAACGATCTCTAAATTGTTTATTAATATCAACAAAAAGCATAGTTTATATACGTTTGAATGACAAATTTAGCCGGTTGTCCAATTGAGGAATACAGCAGGCAAATTTACCATTTGTTTGGATTTGTGAGCTTACTTGTGCAGCGAAGTCTCCCAACTTCCTCCCAAGACTTCAATTAAAGCAAACATTAATTAAGGACACCACAATGACATATGCAATGAAACTCGCCGCACCACTTCTCTTGGCAACATTGACATCGGCTCAGGTCGCTCAGGCTGGCAGCGCAACTGGAACAATGAATGTCTCTGGTAACGTTCAAGGGTCTTGCACCGTCTCTGCTGTTGCTCTGAATTTTGGCTCCATTACACCAGGTTCGGCAACAGATGCAGAAGGCAGCATCGGCGCCGCCTGCACAACCGGCACAACCTATACAATTACCATTGATGGCGGCAGCTCTTTGGTTGATACCAACCGGCGTTTGGCTGAAGCCGAGAGCGAAAACTATCTGGAGTATATCATCGCCTTTGATGAATCCCGTGCAGTTGATACCTACATCCCAGCAAATGGCGCCTTGGTGAGCAACGCTATCGCTGAAAGCAGCGAGACCGTGAATTACTCGGTTTATGGCCGCGTTTTAGCCGACGAAAACAGCGCAGGTGTCGTTGGCACTTACTCCGATACTTTGGGCATAACCGTCACATACTAATCCAAACGATGAGATAAATTCCCTCGAGTTGGGCCCTGGAGACTCCGTTCACAGGGCCCAGTTCATTCCACCGATACGGGTCAATAGCCCCTCTGTTAATTTTGTTTTTTCATATACAATTTTAGTATCTTACCTACGTTTTAAGCAATGATTTAACACTCCCTAAGTATAGCGATACCTATCATTTATCGACCCAATAGGGTCACACTTTTAGGAGACCTCCTATGACTGGCATTTTGCGCATACTTTATACCGCTTTTACCATTGTTTTTCTGGCAACCACGCTTCAGGCCAATTCTACAATTGTCCCCGTTATTGTTGACGTGGAAGCCTCTGGCCGCGGAGTTGTGGAAATCACAAACCTGCGAACCCAACCCACGCTTTATAACATCGAAGTGTTAAAATGGGCCGTGGTCGATGGAGCTGATGAATATGAAGATACAAGATTATTCATCGTCAGCCCACCAAGTTTCAAACTCCACCCTGGCAAATCCAAGAAAGTACGTCTGGGCTTTCGCGGAAAGCGTGGCACCCCATCAGAACAGACCTTCCGTCTTATCGTCGCGGAAGTGCCATCGGAGGTGAAGAAAGCCGAGGAGGGCACATCAACACTTGATGTAACATTGCGCCATGTTCTGCCGGTCTATGTCGCTCCGCAAAGCCCCGGTGGGCCAAAGCTGAGCTGGACCGTCACGAGGCAAGGCGACACTGCCACCCTGCGGGCCACCAACTCAGGCAACCAGCGGGCGACCGTGGTCAGCGTCGGATTGCATCCGAATCCCAACCAGGACAACACGCCCGTATATGCCAACAACAGCTTAGCACATGTTTTGGCGGGATCCTGGCGGGAATGGCAAGTGAAACTGCCGGAAGGTATGCCGCCAGGCAAGGCGGTCTACAAACTGACTGGGTTGAACCAAACTATCAGCTGGCCAATCATGAATAGGGTAACGTGGGCGGTATTAAAACATATGTGCGCCTACTCTCTATCTCTTGTGGGATTTGGCTTGCACCTCTGGTGCAGGCCAGCGCCACAGCGCCCCCCCCCGCCATACGAAACGGCATTCCTCAAGTTAAGGTAGACGCGATAACGGCCCTGGCTCAGACCCTCTTTGTACCCCCAGAGCACTTAATGGCCGTGATCGCCTTTGAAACCGATGGCAGCTTTGATCATCGGTTTCGCAATCCAGTGAATGAAACCCTCGGTTTAATCCAATTCACCCCAGAATTGGCCCGGCGATTGGGCACGAGCATGGAAGACCTGGGCAAGGCCAGCTTCGAGCAGCAGTTACACTATATCGGTCAGCTGCTCGACAGCCGCGTTAAAGATAACCGCGCCTCATTGCTGAGCTTAGCGGACCTCTGCATTGCGCTCATTGCGCCCGATCATATCAATAGGGCAGAAACGACCCCCATTTTTACCGAGGACAATACTCCCAAGTCCTATGCCCGCTATGCACCGCTTGATATCAATGAAGACGGGCAGGTCACCCGATCCGAAATAGATCAAAAACTGAGCGCTTATTGGATTGATCTGGCCAATCGCGCCGATCTCATTCCAGATTTTTTCGACCTTTACCTGAACGGGGAAAAACTCCCACTCTTCTTCTTTTTTGAATTTCACAACGGACAAGCCTATATTAACCCTGAAGATTTTTCCCAACTTGGCCTGACGGTCACCCCGCCACTGGCACGCCTTTTTGATCTGGACTATGTCGCTCTGGATCAGATTAGCGGCTTGACCGTTCACTTCAGCGGCGATGCCACCCGTGCCTATTTCACCGCTCAACCCCAGCTTTTCGGCTTCAGCGCGCAGCGCGGCGCCGGGGGTGCACCACCTGCCATGGCCGAACCCATCCCCAGTACGCTCCTGCGCTACGACCTGACCAGTCAACTCTCGGGCCGCGGCGCTTTGGCGGTCTATGCCTCTGGCCTGCTTGAGTATTCGAACTCAACACTCCAGGCGCAAGCCAACACCCGTATGCAAGCCAGTAGTGACGGCACGATGCAGCTGGACCTATTTGGCTTCCAAGGCCGCTATCACCGGCCCAAACGGGATGCCCTCTGGCGATTTGGCGAACAGGCTGGATTTTCAGGGCCGGGCCTCAATGGCGTTGGATTCACCGGGGTCAGCTATGTCAGCGACTTTGGCTTCACACCCAATCACAGCCACTTCAACACACTATCTTTCGAGGGTGCAACTGGCCTGCCAGGGGATGTCGAATTCTATATCGGTGAGGCGAAAATAGGAGAAACCATCTCAGTGGACCGGGGCGAATTTCGCCTCGAGGACATCCCCTCCATTGATGGCAATGGCACGGTCTCGATTGTGCTGACAGATAAGTTTGGCCGAAAAACCACGCAGAGCATTCCCTATTTCAACATGCCCGGCATTTATAAAAAGGGTGCCTATGAGTTCCAATACGGACTGGGCTTAATGTCCCATGGCCGCGGCATCTATCGCGGGCTCTATGCCTCGAGCGTACAGCGCTATGGTCTCACCGACCGGGTAACCGCGTCGGGATCTCTGGCCCTTTGGCCAGAGGGCGCGATTCTTGGCGCAGGCGCGCAACATGCCTGGCGCGGTAAAACCATGATCAACGCCACAGCCGCCGCCAGTGCCAGCGCCACCGGAATGGGCCTGCAAGTCAAAGCCAATCTATCGCCCGCCGCCCGATCAGAAACATTCAACTGGGGCGCGCAACTCAACCTCCAAAATCATGCCTGGCGACAAATCGGCCAGAGGCCAGAGGATGCCCCGAATTTCCAAGCTTCAATCCGCGGATTTCTGGCGCTGAACCTGTCGGAGAAGGATACGCTCTCGACCTCGCTCATGGTGCAAAAGAAATGGGACGCCAGTGTCGCGACATCTTTCTCAGGCCAATGGTCTCGCGCCTTGAATGAAAAATGGTCCCTGTCCGCCCGTGCCGCCGCCCGCAGCGCAAAGCTGGATCTGTCTCTTTTGGTCAGTCGCACCTTCGGCACAAAACAGGTCACGACCACCAACTCGGCAATCGGGGAAAACGGGCTCACATTAGATGTCAACTTCTCGAAGTTTAGCCAAAACGAGTCGGGGCTTTCGCAGACCTATAGCGGCAGCATCGATCAAACAGGTCCGGTCCGCTTTGACGCAAAATTCGAGAAACCAAGCCGCATCGCCGATCATCAACTGCGATTCAGCTACAGCGCCTCTGCCACTTCTGGATATTATACCCGTCGCGGTGTGCTGGGCCGCGCGAATGGCACATTTTTCGCGGCACCGAAACTGGGGCAGCAATTTGCAGTGGTGACCACCGGCGAGGCCTCCGACATCCCTGTCTATCTGCAAAGTCAGGAAGTGACTAAAACCGATCAAAATGGCAATGCCATCGTACCGAGTCTACGGCGTGGTAAGGCCAATAAAATAAGCATATCTCCGGAAGAAATTCCTTTTGAATATGACATCACAAATACAATGGTTACGATCTACCCCTATCCCTTTGGCGCCTCCTTTATCAATCTCTCGACCCGCCTGCGGCGCTCGGCCATCGTGCAACTGCAAGATGCCTCTGGCAAGGTTTTGCCCGCCGGAAGCGAGGTCACATTTGAGGGCGCAGAATACCCCTCCTATGTCATAGATTTTGGGGAAGTGTTTTTTGAAGATTTACCCGCCTCCACCACTTTGAAAGTCACAATGGGAGAAGAATCCTGTGAAACAGCTATTGAATTTCCGCCAACCGATGACCTGCAACCCACGCTCGGTCCGTTCACCTGCTCGTAATGGGACCGCGCCCCTACGCCTGGCGGGTCTTTTGATATGCATGTCGGCAAGCCCCTCTATGGCCGGTGAGCTGTTTTGCGCCGTTGCGTCCGCAAGTGTGAATTTCGGCTCTGTCTCCGCTTCTGCGGGCCAATATTTCGCCAGCGATGGGCTGGTGAAGTTAGACTGTGAAAACCTCAGCCAGCGCCACCAAAATGCGCAGGTGCAGCTGCGCGTTAAGCCGAGCCCGCTGTGCCCCATCGCAGACTATCAGGCGGTCAATGGCGCAGGCCTAGACTTGGCAGCTGATGCCGCGGACCCGCAGGTGGAGGCACCGCTGTCTTTGGCACCACAAGAAAAGGTCAGGCTTGACCTCACCTTTCCTGTACAGTTGACCCTCGGGCCGCAAACGCCCGCCGGTGCTGTTGAATTTCTATTCGATTTTGATGTGACCCTTGAGTCCACACCCTAGAGCGCATCACGAAAGAACATGACTCCCACTATGGGGCTGTATTCATAACAGAAAAAATAAGTGATTTTGGAGCGGGTAGCGGGAATCGAACCCGCACCTTAAGCTTGGAAGGCTCTTATGATACCATTTCACCATACCCGCGCCGTGTCAGAGGGGTATGCCAGCGCAATTTCAACGTCAAGTCCGGAAGTGCAGAATATCCGCAGTTAGCACAGCCAAAAGAGTATGGCCTGGGTTAAGCGGGTTCCGCCTTCCGGCCTATTCTCTGGCGATAGAGTGTAAAAGCACCGGTGCCGACAATAATCGCAGCCCCCAACAAAGCCAAACGATCGGGCCATTCACCAAAAAACACATAGCCCAATATTAATGCTGCAATGAGGCCAATATAGCGAAACTGTGCGGTGAAGCTGACATCCCCTGTGCGAATGGCGTAAACACTGACCAGATATCCCAACAGAATTGCAAATGAAGAGCCGCATAGGGCCGCCCAAGATGTCAGAGAAATCGCCACCCAGGGTTCAAACATCGCAGCCACAGCCGCCGCACAGAACACACCAACGGCGGCAAAGAGCGACATTTCCTGCGAGGAGAGCTTGGCCCCTAAACTGCGGGCCGTCAGATCACGGATGGTGACACAGATCACCGCTGCCAAACAAAATAACGAATATATATTGAAACCATCACTTCCAGGTTTCACAATCAGCAACATCCCAACAAAGCCTATGAGAATCGCCACCAATCGGCGCCAACCCATAGGTTCGCCGAGGAACATGAAGGCAGCCAAGGGGATGGTGAGCGGCAAGATCTGCAAGATGGCCGTCATATTTGCCAATTCCATATTGAACAGAGCCGTAACAATAAAAAACGCGGCGCCAATTTCGGCCAAGACGCGCAGCAATAGGATCATCTGATCGCGGCGCCGAAGATGCTGCACCCGGCAACCGGAGCGCATCACCAAAACTGCCAGAAGGATCACCACCATCCCACCGCGCACCGCAAGCGTTTGGAAGATTGGCAGCACCCCGCCCAAAGATTTGATCACCGCGTCATTCACAGCAAAACAAATCATTGAGCAAACCATAAAGAGCGCTCCACGGATATTGTCAGTCATCAATCTGCCTTCGCTGTGAAAGTGAATGTTGTCTTAGACCTACCGGGCTTTATTTCGACAAAAAGTGCAACTGCAAAAGAAAAGGGCCGCTCAGAAGAACGGCCCTAAATCACAAAGAATACCTGTCTTATTCGTCGTTATTCTCAACCGTATCGACCAATAGGCTTTCGAACATTTCATCAGGCGTATCGGCGATGGCGGCCGGTGCGGCTAAGGCAATAGCCTCTTCCGCTTCCGCACGCCGCGCTTCGATCACAACATTGTCGCGATCCGCAGCCACACGTCGCATTTTCTGCGTCGCACCACCTGTGCCCGCTGGGATCAAGCGCCCAACGATGACATTCTCTTTAAGACCAATAAGCTTGTCCCGTTTGCCTTGTACGGAGGCCTCTGTCAGAACCCGCGTGGTTTCTTGGAATGAAGCCGCAGAGATGAACGAGCGTGTTTGCAAAGAAGCTTTGGTAATCCCCAGCAAAATCGGCTCGCCCTGCGCAGGGCGGGTGCCTTTTGAAAGGGCCTTTTCATTGGCCGCGTCAAATTCAGCTTTGTCGACATGCTCGCCTTTGAGCAAGGTTGTCTCGCCGCTGTCGGTGATTTCCCATTTTTGCAACATTTGGCGCACGATCACTTCAATGTGCTTATCGTTGATCTTCACCCCTTGCAGGCGATACACGTCCTGAACCTCGTCGATCATATAATCGGCCAAGGCTTCAACACCCATTACCGCAAGAATATCATGCGGCGCAGGGTTACCATCCATGATGTAATCACCCTTCTTGATGAAATCACCTTCTTGGACGGGGATGTGCTTGCCTTTTGGCACCATGTACTCGACTTTTGCCAAAGTCTCGTCAGCCGGTTCAATCGCAATGCGGCGCTTATTTTTGTAGTCTTTGCCAAAGCGCACATAGCCATCAATTTCTGCGATGATCGCATGATCTTTGGGTCGACGTGCCTCAAACAATTCCGCAACCCGTGGCAGACCACCGGTGATGTCTTTGGAACGGCCACCCTCGCGCGGGATCCGCGCAAGAATATCGCCCGCTTTGATTTCCTGACCATCTTCAACAGATAGAATCGCATCCACGGACATGGCATAGGCAATTGGATTGCCATCTTCACGGGTCAGCATTTCACCCTTGTCATCGGTGACGATGATTTTGGGTGCCAACTCGCTGCCTTTCAGGGCTGCGCGCCAATCGGTCACGATTTTTTGGGTCATGCCTGTGGCGTCATCGGTTTCGTCGCGCACCGCGATGCCCGATACCAGATCTACATATTTCACCACACCTGATTTCTCAGCGATGATCGGCAATGTGAACGGATCCCATTCAAACAGCTTGTCGCCCCGCTCGATTGTTTGTCCATCTTTGACCAACATTTTCGAGCCATAGGCCACTTTGTAGCTGGCAATCACTGCACCGCCCACGTCAAGAATACTGGCGACCATGTTCCGAGTCATGGAGAGCTGCTCGCCGGTTGAGTTTTTCAGCAAGACTGCATTCTCGAGATGCACTTTACCAGACTGGCTGCTTTCTTGGCTCGATTGCTGGCCACCACCTTGGGCAACACCACCAATGTGGAATGTCCGCATGGTGAGCTGCGTACCCGGCTCACCAATGGATTGCGCCGCGATGATGCCAACCGCTTCACCTTGGTTCACCAATGTACCGCGGGCCAAGTCACGACCATAACAGGCCGCACAGATGCCATCTTCCGTTTCACAGGTCAAAGGAGACCGGATCAACATGGAAATCACACCATTTTCTTCGATAAAGTCCGCTTTGCGCTCGTCGATGATCTCACCTTTGGCACATAAGACCTCATCGGTGCCGGGTTTGACCACATCTTCAGCCGCAATACGGCCCAGAATCCGCTCTGACAATGAGGAGATAACTTCCCCATCATTGATCGCAGCCCGAGCTGTGATTGAGCGATCGGTGCCGCAGTCGTGCTGGCGCACGATGCAGTCCTGCGCAACATCCACAAGGCGACGTGTCAGGTAACCAGAGTTGGCCGTTTTCAGAGCCGTATCTGACAGACCCTTCCGCGCACCGTGGGTTGAGTTGAAATACTCAAGAACGGTAAGACCTTCTTTAAAGTTCGAAATGATCGGTGTCTCGATGATATCGCCGTTTGGTTTGGCCATGAGACCACGCATACCGCCCAACTGTTTCATCTGAGTGACCGAGCCACGCGCTTTGGAGTGGGCCATCATGTAAACCGAATTCGGTTCCATTTCAGCGCCGTTCTCATCATATTTCACCGAGGCAATCGCATCCATCATGGAATCGGTCACTTGGTCGTTACAATTTGACCAGGCATCAATCACCTTGTTGTATTTCTCACCCTGCGTGATCAAACCATCCATATATTGCTGTTCGAACTCTTTTACTTGAGCGCGCACACCATCAACGATGGTCCATTTTGTATCTGGGATCAGCATGTCATCTTTGCCGAATGAAATACCGGCACGAAAGGCTTCACGGAAACCCAAAGTCATCACATGATCACAGAAAATCACAGATTCCTTCTGACCACAGTAGCGATAGACCGTGTCGATGACCTGTTGAACTTCGCCTTTTTTCAAAAGCCGGTTCACCAAGCTGAAGGGAGCCTTAACATTCTGCGGGAGCAAAGCGCCCAAACGTACGCGGCCCGGTGTGGTTTCGAACCGCACCAAAACCTCATTTCCTTCATCATCAATCTGCGGAATTCGGGCTTGAATTTTCGCATGAAGATGCACGACACCCGCATCAAGCGCGTGCTGAACTTCATCAACGGACCCAAAAATCATGCCTTCACCCTTCATGCCGTCGCGCATGAGAGAGGTATAATAAAGGCCTAAGATCATATCCTGTGAGGGTACGATGATCGGTGCACCGTTGGCTGGGGATAGGACGTTGTTGGTGGACATCATCAAAACCCGCGCTTCCAACTGCGCTTCCAAACTCAATGGAACGTGAACCGCCATTTGGTCGCCATCAAAGTCAGCGTTAAACGCAGAACAAACCAGCGGGTGCAGCTGAATAGCCTTACCTTCGATCAAAACCGGCTCAAAAGCTTGGATGCCCAAACGGTGCAGTGTTGGCGCACGGTTGAGCATGACGGGATGTTCACGGATCACCTCGTCGAGGATATCCCATACTTCCGGCCGCTCTTTTTCGACCAATTTCTTAGCTTGCTTCACAGTGGAAGACAGGCCCTTGGCCTCCAAGCGGCTGTAAATGAATGGCTTAAACAACTCCAACGCCATCTTTTTCGGCAAGCCACATTGGTGCAGCTTGAGCTCAGGGCCGGTCACAATTACCGAACGACCGGAGAAGTCAACGCGTTTACCCAAAAGGTTTTGACGGAAACGACCCTGTTTGCCTTTGAGCATATCAGACAAGGATTTCAACGGGCGTTTGTTTTGTCCGGTGATCACCCGGCCGCGACGGCCATTGTCGAACAAGGCATCCACAGATTCTTGCAGCATGCGCTTTTCGTTGCGCACGATGATATCAGGAGCGCGCAGTTCGATCAGGCGCTTTAGACGGTTGTTCCGGTTGATGACACGGCGATAGAGATCGTTCAGATCCGACGTTGCAAAACGGCCGCCATCCAAAGGCACCAAGGGGCGCAATTCTGGTGGGATCACTGGGATCACAGTCAAGATCATCCACTCTGGCCGGTTGCCAGATTCAATGAAGCTCTCAACGATTTTCAGACGCTTGATGATTTTCTTTGGCTTCAATTCACCAGTGGCTTCCGAAAGATCAACTCGCAGCTGCTCGGCCTCTGCTTCCAGATCAATCAAGGACAACATTTCACGAATGGCTTCCGCGCCAATATTGGCAGTGAAAGCATCCATGCCATAGATATCCTGCGCGTCGAGGAACTCTTCTTCGTTCATCAACTGGCCATAGGTGAGGTCCGTGAGGCCCGGTTCAATGACCACATAGTTTTCGAAATACAAGATCCGCTCAAGATCGCGCAATGTCATATCCAGCATCAAACCGATGCGTGACGGCAGAGATTTCAAGAACCAAATATGCGCAACAGGGCTGGCCAATTCGATATGGCCCATCCGCTCACGGCGGACTTTCTGCAAGGTGACTTCGACGCCACATTTCTCGCAGACAACACCGCGATATTTCATGCGCTTATATTTGCCGCAAAGACATTCGTAATCTTTGATTGGGCCAAAGATACGCGCGCAGAACAGGCCATCCCGCTCTGGCTTGAACGTGCGGTAGTTGATAGTTTCCGGCTTCTTAATTTCGCCAAAAGACCATGACAAGATCCGTTCCGGGCTGGCCAAGGAAACTTTGATTTCATCAAAGGCTTTGGGCGGCGCAATCGGGTTAAACGGGTTGGTTGATAGTTCCTGGTTCATCTTAAATTCCTTTTAATCAGAGGGAGGGACGGTGGGCGTAGACTGCGCTGGCGCGCCGTCTACTCCTCCACCTCCGCATCCAGGAGTTCCATATTCAGGCCAAGGCCACGGACTTCTTTGACAAGGACGTTGAACGATTCTGGGATTCCAGCTTCGAAATTGTCCTCACCCTTCACGATGCTTTCATAGACTTTCGTCCGGCCTGCAACGTCATCCGATTTTACCGTCAGCATTTCTTGCAAGGTGTAAGCCGCGCCATAAGCTTCCAGCGCCCAAACTTCCATTTCCCCGAAACGTTGACCACCAAATTGCGCTTTACCACCCAATGGCTGCTGTGTGACCAGCGAGTATGGGCCGGTAGACCGTGCGTGGATTTTGTCATCCACAAGGTGGTGCAATTTCAGAAGGTACTTGATGCCAACCGTCACAGGGCGGGCAAATTGCTCGCCTGTCCGACCATCAAACAAGACCGACTGTCCGCTTTCGCTAAAGCCTGCCCGCCGCAAGGCGTCGTTCACGTCGGCTTCTTTCGCACCATCAAACACAGGCGTTGCGATTGGAACACCGTTGACGACATTGCCAGCCGATTCCAGCAATGAGGCCTCATCCATGCCTTCAATACCTTCCGCATAGACATCGTCGCCATAAGCAATCCGCATCGCGTCATGCACAGGGGTCAGATCACCAGACCGGCGGTACTCGCCCAGGGCCTCATCAACCTGAATGCCCAAGCCACGCGCGGCCCAACCCATATGGGTTTCAAGAATTTGTCCCACGTTCATCCGTGACGGCACGCCGAGCGGGTTCAGAACGAAGTCCACAGGTGTCCCGTCACCTAAGAAGGGCATGTCTTCCATTGGGACAACTTTGGAGATGACACCTTTGTTGCCGTGACGGCCGGCCATTTTATCGCCCGGTTGCAGCTTACGCTTCACCGCTACGAATACTTTGACCATTTTCATCACGCCTGGCGGAAGATCATCACCGCGGCGAACCTTTTCGACCTTATCTTCAAAGCGAGCATCCAAAGTGCGTTTTTGCGCTTCATATTGTTCGTTCAGCGCTTCAACGACCTGGGCATCCCCCTCTTCTTTCATGGCAAACTGCCACCAATGGCTGCGCGGGGTCTCATCCAGCAACTCAGCGCTCACAAGACCGCCCTTTGTGCCTTTTGGACCTTTGACAGCTTCACGGCCTTCGATCATGGACCGCAGACGCGCGTAGATGTTGCGATCCAAGATGGTCAGCTCATCGTCACGGTCGCGGGCCAAACGCTCCACTTCTTCGCGTTCGATTTGCAAAGCACGCTCATCTTTTTCAACGCCGTGGCGGTTGAAGACACGCACTTCCACGATTGTACCGTAGTCACCCGGTGGCAGACGCAAAGATGTATCGCGCACATCTGAGGCCTTCTCGCCGAAGATCGCCCGCAGGAGTTTTTCTTCGGGCGTCATTGGGCTTTCGCCTTTTGGTGTGATTTTACCAACCAAAATATCCGCTGGACCCACTTCTGCACCGATATATACGATGCCCGCTTCGTCCAAGTTACGCAGAGCCTCTTCGCCAACATTCGGAATATCGCGAGTGATTTCCTCAGGGCCAAGTTTCGTATCGCGGGCCGCCACTTCAAATTCCTCAATGTGAACCGAAGTGAACACGTCATCACGCACAATACGCTCTGAGATCAGGATACTATCTTCATAGTTATACCCGTTCCACGGCATAAAGGCGACAACCACGTTCTTGCCCAAGGCCAATTCACCGATGTCGGTGGACGGACCATCGGCAACGACTTCACCCTTGCGCACATAATCGCCAACCTTCACCAAAGGCCGCTGGTTGATACAAGTGTTTTGATTTGAGCGCTGGAATTTACGCATGCGGTAAATATCCACACCCGCATCGCCGAGCTCAAGATCTTCCGTAGCGCGGATCACGATCCGCTGTGCATCCACCTGGTCAATAATACCGCCACGCTTGGCCATGATTGCAGCACCAGAGTCGCGCGCCACCACTTCTTCAATGCCGGTGCCAACCAAAGGCGCTTCCGCCTTCAGCAATGGCACGGCCTGACGTTGCATGTTCGAGCCCATCAAAGCACGGTTGGCATCGTCATTCTCAAGGAATGGAATCAAAGAGGCAGCAACAGAGACCAACTGCTTTGGAGACACGTCGATCAAATCGACAGCGCTGGACTGCGCCAGAGTGTAATCCCCATTTTGGCGAGTTGAGACCAGTTCATTTTTGAACTTGCCGTTGTCATCCAAGGCCGCGTTGGCCTGTGCCACCGTGTGACGCATTTCTTCAGTGGCTGACATATATTGTACGTCATCGGTCACAACGCCTTCCACAACTTTGCGGTAGGGTGTTTCGATAAACCCATATTTGTTCACACGTGCGAAGGTCGCCAGTGAGTTGATCAGACCAATATTTGGCCCCTCCGGCGTTTCAATCGGGCACATCCGGCCATAGTGGGTGGCGTGAACGTCGCGCACTTCAAAACCGGCACGCTCACGGGTCAAACCGCCAGGGCCAAGCGCCGACAGGCGGCGTTTGTGTGTGACTTCCGACAATGGATTGGTTTGGTCCATGAACTGTGACAATTGGCTGGAGCCAAAGAACTCACGCACCGCAGCGGCCGCCGGTTTCGCATTGATCAAATCTTGGGGCATCACAGTGTCAATTTCGACAGAGGACATCCGCTCTTTGATTGCGCGTTCCATACGCAGCAGACCCACGCGATACTGGTTCTCCATCAGCTCACCAACCGAGCGCACCCGGCGGTTCCCAAGATGGTCAATATCGTCGATATCACCGCGACCATCGCGCAAATCGACCAAGGCTTTGATACAGGCCACGATATCTTCGCGGCGCAATGTGCGCACGGTATCTTCCGCATCCAAGGCCAAACGCATATTCATTTTCACCCGGCCCACTGCAGAGAGGTCATAGCGCTCACTGTCAAAGAACAAGGTATCAAACAATGCGGAGGCCGCGTCGACGGTGGGCGGCTCGCCCGGACGCATCACGCGATAAATATCCATCAACGCTGTGTCGCGAGACATATTCTTGTCCATCGCCATTGTGTTGCGCATGTAAGCGCCGACATTCACATTATCGATATCGAGCACTGGGATTGTGGTGATACCCGCATCCAGCAGCTCTTTCAAAGAGCCGCCGATGACTTCGCCATCTTTGTCCAGCTCCCAAGTCAACTCATCACCGGCTTCCACATAGATGGCACCGGTTTCTTCGTTAATGATATCTTTGGAAACGAATTTACCAACGACTTGATCGAAAGGCACCAGAAGATCTGAGACAGCCCCTTCGTCGATCAATTTCTTGACCGCGCGCGGCGTCACTTTCTTGCCGGCTTCAGCAATCATCTCGCCAGTTTTTGCGTCGACCAAATCATAGGTTGGACGTGTGCCCCGCACACGCTCAGGGAAGAATTTAGTGACCCAACCGCTGCCTTTTTTGAAGGTAAAGTCCACGGTTTCATAATAGGCATCCATAATGCCCTCTTGGTCGAGACCCAAAGCATAGAGCAAAGTGGTGACAGGCAATTTACGGCGACGATCGATGCGCGCGTAAACAACGTCTTTTGCGTCAAACTCAAAATCAAGCCAAGAGCCACGGTAGGGAATGATCCGGCAGGCAAACAGCAATTTGCCTGAGGAATGGGATTTGCCCTTGTCGTGATCAAAGAACACACCAGGCGACCGGTGCATTTGCGATACGATAACCCGCTCTGTCCCATTGACCACGAATGTGCCGTTTGGTGTCATCAAAGGCATGTCGCCCATAAAGACGTCTTGCTCTTTAATATCTTTAACCGATTTCGCACCGGTGTCTTCATCTACATCAAAAACGATCAAGCGCAGCGTCACCTTCAAGGGAGCTGCATATGTCATATCGCGCTGTTGGCACTCTTCCACATCATATTTTGGTTTTTCCAGCTCGTATTTTACGAACTCCAAAATTGCGGTTTCGTTGAAATCCTTAATCGGGAAGACCGACTGAAAAACACCTTTGATGCCTTCGCCGTCAAGCGGCTGAAGGGAGTCACCGGATTTCAAGAACAAATCATATGAGGATTTTTGAACCTCAATCAAATTTGGCATTTCTAAAACTTCACGGATTTTTCCGTAATATTTGCGCAAACGTTTTTGACCTAGGAATGACATAGCCATGCGTTACGTAACCTTTCATCTCGACTGTCGCATTGCCGTCGGGGACCGGCGATGCGCACATCTGAGAACGGGTTGTGGT
>Ga0209654_1001985_pt1 | contig 14953 bp, 16 predicted proteins | sample SaaInl1SG_22_DNA_FD_184646 | JGI IMG/M metagenome (GOLD analysis project Ga0209654, IMG submission 184646) | Marine microbial communities from expanding oxygen minimum zones in the Saanich Inlet - ESP_161SG_22_DNA (SPAdes) (version 2) | ecosystem: Environmental > Aquatic > Marine > Intertidal... | reverse complement strand
CGCATCGAGCACAAAGTCTGTCCGCATGGAGCTGCTCTGACGCCACCCCACAATCCGACGCGCATACACGTCAATCACAAAGGCCACGTATTGCCAGCCTTGCCACGTAGAAACGTACGTGAAGTCTGACACCCACAACTGATTGGGCCGTTCTGCCTTGAACTGCCGGTTAACCCGGTCCAGCGGGCATTGTGCGTTAGCGTCTGGGGTCGTGGTGCGTACGACCTTGCCACGACGTACACCGCGTAGTCCCAGTCGGCGCATCAGCCGCTCGTAGTGCATCGGGCAACAGCAACTCCCTCACGGTTCATCTGTTTCCAGACCTTGTCGGCTCCGTAGACCTGCATATTGGCATGCCACACGCGTTGGATTTGCGGGATAAGTTCGTCATCGTGCTTGGCCCTGTCACAGCGCAATGCCGGCTCGCGCATTTGGGCAGCGTGACGCCAGTAACACGACGGGGCAATCTGCAAAATCTTGCAGATCGGCTCGACCCCGTAGGTATCGCGGTACTGGTCAATGTACGCCTTCAACTCTTGGGTCGGCGGTCGAGCTCCGCCTGAGCGAAAAACGCGCTAGCCGTCTTGAGGATGTCGTTGGCCCGGCGCAGCTCCTTGACCTCACGCTCCAAAGACTTAATGCGCTCACGCTCCTCAGTGCTAAGGCCATCCCGGGTTCCAGTGTCGATATCTTGCTGCTTGACCCAGTCGTTGAGCGTTTGTGGCACGCATCCGATCTTGGGTGCAATTGATTCAATGCAAGCCCAAAGGGATGGGTACTCACCCCTATGCTCTTGCACCAAGCGAACAGCGCGTTCGCGGACCTCGGGTGAAAAACGATTTGATTTCTTGTTCATGGCTCCATCTTCTCAAAGTTTGGAGCCTCCTCAAAAGCCAGGGCGAGTCATCCCCTAGAACCAAAGAGAAGAAAGTAAACAATCCAAAGCAGGCGACTACAACATAAAATTGAAACCGTTCAAACTTTAAAACCAATGAGCCAACCTCTCCTTTGAGAAATTAACCCATCTGTCTCAAACTATTTGAGGACGGACAGAACCACGATACTCTGGCCAAATCCTATAAACTAGTGCTAGTTTTTTTTATTGCTAATAATCATTGGTAGAGGCTGGTGATACATAAAATGTCCATAATTGTCCGGCTACCGTTAGCCAAATGTATCTAATTTACCACCGCCATTTTGTCTGGCGGCAGTATCAGAGTATGTTAGATTAAATTTTAGAGTATTTGTTTAGTCAGCATTTAGTACAGTAAAGTAACCAGCAAAGGGTGCGCTTGCAAATTCTTCAGGGGCGCCGGCAGTGTTGTTTCCATCAACAAACTGAGCTCCATAGTTAGTAAGAATAAAGTTAAAGTTTACCGCATATGTTTGACTCGTAACGGTGAAGGGCGCCGCTAGATTCATAACCGCGATTAATCTATCACTTTTGTTGCAAATGACCGGGTTTACGCCAGTTTTGTCAGTATCAATACTTCTTGTAAAAGCAGTATCGGTGACGAAGCCGTCCATAGTTCCACCAACAACTGCAGCGCCCACATAACCCGATGAGCATAAGGTATCACCAAAGTTCTTCAGTGAGTCTGTTTGCGTAACCGCTGGCCCAGTAGTATTGACAGCACCAGCGCCGCCGCTGTAGTAGGTGGTTGCTACTCCACCAGTCGGTGTGTTTGTAAATGAACCAGCTACTGTAAAATCTGTTCCTAACTTAATATACGGAAATCCATAAGTTCCCTCAGGTGGCGCTGACGCAGTTCCGGGCAGAGACGTGTTGGTGCCAATTGCTGCTGCAAGATCTACAGCGGCAGGGGCAGCATCAGTATAAATCACAACACAAGTTGAAGCGTCGAATGTTGCGCTTGTTTTTGCCGCACCATACGGATGCGCGGTGCATAGCCCAATTTCGTAAATCGTTGTCGAAAACGTTGATGGAGTGACGCGGCAATCTCCATTTTGTGCCACCATGTTACCGGTTGTGGGACAAGCAGATGAAGCCACGGCGTTCTCGTTTGTTATTGATTGAGCATTAGCTGATAACGATAACGTTGAAAAAACGAACAGCGCTGAAAACAAAAATTTTAGATAATGTGACATAGTATTAAACTCCACCAACTGCAGCGACGAACTTGGTTTGAATTACAATTGCGTTATTACGCCGAACCTTATCGAGCATTTTGTCTTTCATCGACGCGCTCTCAAACATTTCGTTTGAGAATAATTGCTTGCTAGAATTGGTGGACGCCCCCCCCATCGGAATGCTGTAGGCCAGTCGGACAAAACTCTCGTCTTTTTGAAGCCCATCGTAGTCTCTGCGACCAAGCTCAACCTGAACACCATTTATCAACTGTGAAAAGGCTAGACTGTAGGTATTACCCTTCGTGTCACCAGCGCCGTCTTCGCCCTTCCATTTCCAATTTTTCACATAGAGCTGTGCAGCCGGCATGTACGGGATTTGTGCGCCAAGCTCGATATCATGCCCGTCCAGCGCTCGTTCTTGATTGCCGCTTTTGCCTTTTCTCCATTTGGTCAGGGCTTTGTAGCTATTTGCAGTAAGTTCAAACGCCGAGGCTTTCAACTCTGCCCCAATGCTAACTCGCTGATGGCCATATTTTGGGTCATAATCTAAAAAGGCATTAAAGCCGGAAATGACGCTTTCATCATCACTAAGATAACGGCGCCCCAAACCCAAATTCAAAACAGCTCTTGAGTTCGCGTTCGTCAGCGATGACTGCATGAATGTTTGCGCATGGCCATCGTCACTTGGCTCAAAGCCTTTGACATTGGTAATCGCATAACGTGTCTTTTTGCTTGTAATGCCAGTTATGCTGATATCGGTTTTAGAATAGGCTATAGAATTATCGATGGCCGCAGCAGTTGACATTGCAGCTTTATCAATGCTTTTATTCATAACATCAACGCTTTTCTTCACAACACCGTCAATCAAAGCCTGTTCTGGATTGGCGCTACCAGCCACATCAGATGCCATCTTGGCAGCGGCTTCCTGCCGTTGACCCGCGCCATCATCCGGTCCGAGTATGAAATCGGCCGTATTGTTCCCATCACTGCCAATCGAAGAACAGCCAGTTAATGACAGCAAAAGAACACTGCCCACCAGTTGGGACTTTTTCATAATTTATGACTCCAGCATCTAAATATGGATTTATTTTGATAGAGTATTCACCAGATCGGCCATTCGCTCAATACCATGGATATGGTATGGTAGCCAGCGCTCAAATACGAGTAGATTGGTTATTTATCTTAGGAAAAATAGTCTAGATGAATATGCACAGCTTCCCAGAAGGCAAAGAATGATCAATATCGCCGTTTTAGAAGATGATTTATATTTACAACAGCGCTTTAAGCGTATCCTCAAAGGATGGGATTACGTTCAGCAGGTTTTTACATGCTCTGACAATGCCGAATTTTTGGCCTGTTTGAGTGACCATCATATTGATATTCTTCTTGCCGATCTTGATTTACCAGATGGGCGGGGAAACCAGAGCATCAAGATATTTTCAACCACAGTCGATACAGCCATCACAATTGTTATTTCATCATCAATGGATAGTACGGTTATTCTGCAAGCGATTGCTGATGGCGCTGTTGGCTATGTTCACAAGAGCGATGACTCGTCTGAAATCATTACAGTTATCAAAACAGCAATGGCTGGAGATTCACCAATCTCGCCATCGATTGCCAATAAGATTGTCCTCAACCTTCAGAATAATGATAACGACGCGCCGCTTGCTGGCCTTTTACGGAACAAGGTAGGCCACAAGCCCGAAGGCCAAGCCGAGCCAAAACAAAATGCCAAAATTTTATCACCGCGCGAATTAGAGGTTCTAAATCTCATTTCACGCGGGCTTTCCTATTCTGAGGTGGCCTCAACATTGTCCATTTCGCAAACGACGGTGCCAGTCCATATCCGTAATATTTACCGAAAGCTGCAGTCAAAAAACCGGTCAGAAGCTGTTTTTGAAGCACGGAATTTGGGATTACTGAACTAATGTGGGGAAAAATCAAAAGCCAGATCTTCGTGATTATCTTAATGATTTTCGGGCCCTTGTTGTGTTTTTGGGCGCCAAAGGCGTTTTTAACTGTATCCGCATATGATTTCGTTATTGAAGAGTTTAACGCCGCGCCTGCTTCGAGCCTCATCACCAGCCTGCCTATTTCTGAGATGCGGTATGGCAATGCTGCCCCCATTCACCTTCAGGGCAATTTGCGCATTGATAGATCAGGCCCCATCACTTCGGATATGATTTACGTTCCCTTTTATGAAGGGCGGTTGAAATTTTTTGCCAATGGCACTCAATTCTTTGACAGTGACACTCAAAAAAATTGGCAAAGCGGTCTTCGCATTCCTGATGCTCTTATATTTTTGCCCAAAAAAGACGGAAAGCAACCGCCTGACATAAGCTTTTCAATCGAAAGCCGGTGGACTGGTTCACCAGTCACCTTGTCAAAAATATATTTTGGACAAGACGCCGCGCTCGCCGTCTTTGCGCAGCGCAACACCGTTTATTACGAAAATATGCGGGCGGCTTTATGGGGCGCTGAAATTTTCAGCGTTATTGTCCTTATCACCCTTGTTGTCCTTGGGTCGGTGAATGCTGACGCTGTACCGCCAATCTTTATTATTACGGCGCTTATCATTGGCGGGATTGGCATTTTCGGAAATGCTTTTCCATCCCTCATAGACGCCTTTCCCTATTTAATCACTTTCATGCCTCTCGCTGCTTTTGGGCTTATTCAATTTGGCAATAATATATTTGATCCGTCCACATCACCAATCAATAAACCGCTTCTCGGTCTGGCAATCGCCATATCTGTCGCGTCGCTGACACTTGGATCCCAATCAGTGACCGGTATGAAGCTTATCAATTTATATTTTGCGCTTCCCGGTTTGCTGTTGATTATTCTTTATGTTGCGGTAAAAAGTTTTTATCGCTTCTTCTGGCTCAGGAATAAGAATTCGGGCATTTATTTTACTGCCATGATGGCCATTCTGACGACATTGGGACATGATACCGCCTATCGGTTTGGCCTAATATCCGACGGCATTATTTTGGTACATGCTGGTACGGTTGCCGTAATTTTTTGTGTTGGTACTTTATATTTCAACATTGTTGCACTATCACGAAGCCAGCTTGCCGCCAATAATTTGCTTTTGGAAAAAGAACGGGCGCGATCGCAAGTCAGACTACAAGTTCACTCAGAGCTGCATGATGGTGTTTTGAATTATCTGTCGATTGTAAATATTCTGTCGCAGGAAAAGCCGAAAACCGCGCTTGCAGATATTAACAAGCTTAGCCGCTTTGCCATTAATGAAGTCCGAATAATTCTTGGTCAGCGCGAAAGATCGGAAGAAGATTTATTTACCGCGCTTGGAGCGTTACGACAGCATGTTGTCGATCCTATTCCACATTCGAGGGTGGCGATTGACTGGTCACTTCTCGTCTTGATAGATTATCCAAAAATTAGGTCAGCGACTGTTCTTGAAATAACGCGCATAATTCAAGAGGCACTTCACAATGCGATTGTGCGTGCAGATTGTAAAACCTTGGTTGTTTCGGCCACAAAAACCACCGAAAACCAATTTACCATCACTATCGAAAACAGTTGTGGAAAAACCTTTGAGGGCGAACGCGAAGGCGGGTTTGGGATCAGCAACATGATGATGCGCGCCAGAAAAATAAATGCCAGAATTGACCTCGCACCGATTGCTGGCGGGGCAATTCTGACCATCCATTTACCGTAAGCACTGGTCATTTGCTGGTGGACAATCATTCGTCTGGGGTAAAGGCGCGTTTTTTTTACCTTTGGGGCAAGTCTTTAAATTAAAAGATTGCGGCTATCATTGGACAAATCCGTTCCGGTAAATATGGTTATGCAAGCTCGTTTCTCTATTACCCTAATCGGTAAACGTCCCCTAGAACCAAAGGGCTGAGAAGTAGAATTTTTCCCGATGGAAGAGGTTTTACAAGAGAAAGTCAAAGTTCACCGACAGCCAGATCATGGATGCGGTCAAACGGGTTGAAGCAGGCTTTACGGTGCCCGACATTTGTCGGGATCTGGGCATCAGTACAGCGACGTTTTACAAGTGGCGCGCCAAGTACGGCGGCATGAACGTGTCGATGATGTCGCGCATGAAAGAACTCGAAGACGAGAACCGGCGCTTGAAGAAAATGTACCTTGAGGAGAAGCTCAAGGCCGAGGTCGTGGCGGAGGCGCTCGAAAAAAAGTGGTGAGGCCATCTCACCGACGGGAGATGGCCAAAAGAGCAGTGAGCGAGCGCGGTGCGTGCATAAGGGTGGCCTGCCAGGCGTTTGCCATCAGCGAATCGTTTTTTCGTTATGAGCGCAAACTCGACGCAAAGAACATCGAAGTGGCCAACTGGCTGCTGCGTTTGACCGACAACCACCGTAAATAGGGCTTTGGCCTGTGTTACCTGTATTTGCGCAACGTCAGGGGCTTTCAATGAAATCACAAGCGCGTGTACCGCATCTACAAAGAGCTGGAGCTCAACTTGCGGATCAAGCCGCGAAAGCGCTTGGTGCGCGACAAGCCCGAGGCGCTCACCGAGCCAGAGGGTATCAACCAAGTGTGGTCGATGGACTTCATGCACGACCAGCTCGAAAACGGCAGGACGTTTCGGTTATGCAACGTCATCGATGACTTCAACCGCGAGGCCATCGGGATGGAGGTGGACTTCTCCTTGCCGTCCGAGCGGGTTATTCGAGAGCTTAAGCAGATCATCTCTTGGCGGGGGAGGCCTCAGATGATTCGTTGTGATAATGGGCCGGAATACATCACTGGGCTGCTGAGTGGGGCATAAGGCTGGAGCACATTCAGCCAGGCAACCCCCAACAGAATGCCTACGTGGAGCGATTCAACAGGACGGTACGATACTCGTGGTTGTCACTGTACTACTGGAGAGACTTGGCGCAGGTTCAAGACTTTGCCACTCAATGGATGTGGTCTTACAACCATGACCGACCCAACATGGCCTTGGGCGGGTTCACACCAAAGCAGCGACTGGCCATGGCTGCATAACGTTTCTACTTCTCAGACCCCTGCAAAAGGGGACGATTACCAACGGGCCAAGGTAAGAGGATCCCATAAAGCGACTAATTTCAGTGCTCCATATTACTGGGCAGATTTGTACAACGGGAATACTGAGATAACAATTGATGCGGGCACGGTTACTATTTCTGCTCCAAATTTTGATCCACCGCAAACATACGACCTTCACTTCAGCTATCCGATCAGACCTCGCTCTTTAGGGGAAGCCAATACTTCAATCCTAAGAATGCCGTCGTCAATCAAACCTGATCCTGTCCTAAAGCTTTCAACTTGCTCAAAATGATCTGCAACTATCGAATTAAAGATCGCAACTGAGACCTTGCTTACAAGCTGCCTTTAACGTTGCTCTCGGTTTGTATGCGCGGTACACCAGCAGACGAGATGCAGCTAACAGTCACGCCCCATAAGATGCAGTGTCTTGGTAAAAAATTTTCGATATGCTTTGCGTTTCCTAAACAGCGCAATTTTCTGTGGTGGGCACTGATCAAGTCGTCAGTGGTATCTACCGGACCGCGCACCATGCGCACACTACTTAAGTGGCTAACCCTAGACAGATATCCTGAATTTTTTGGAATCGTTTGAGCAAAACTCAGTACAAGTGGTCTGGGGGGACCCATTTTAGAAAATGGGGGGTGGGGGTACGGTGGGGGTCGGCTGCGCCGGGTTTTGAAGGGGGTACCCCTGCCAGCTAGTATGCGCATGAGAAGTTGCCGAGGCAGAGGGCAAACGGCTTGAGGGGTTCCAACCGCAACCAGACCCCATCAGCAAGTAGCAAATTTATGGGTATGTTTTTGGGTATGCAAAAACAAAAAACGCCCCGTGAGGGGCGTATTTGCTTAACCATTGGCGGAGCGAGAGACCTCCATATTAATGTTCATATATGCCCTTGTTTGTTTATTTTATTCATTAAAAACAATGCACTAATATTTTACATTGTTCATTAATGTACACGGCAGTACACTACAAACCACCAACTAAAGGTGGACTAGAGGGTGGACTGTATGGCAGAGAAGTTATCGGAACAACGGTGCAAAGTACTACTGCGTACCGCAGGCAAGCACGGAGACGGTAACAACCTTTGGTTTGTTGTCAGCGATTCAGCCAAAGCAAAGTGGGTTCTACGGATTCAAAGCGGCGGTAAGCGTCGTGAAATGGGGTTGGGTACTTACCCAGCAGTCTCGCTCAAGCAAGCGCGTGAGGACGCAAGGCGCAATACCGCCATTGCTCGGGCTGGAAGTGATCCGATTACGGCTCGCGACACACAAAAACTTAAGGCAAGAAATACCCCCACTTTTGGCGATTGCGCTACAGCCCACATTGACAACCTGCAGAGCGGCTTACGAAATGCAAAGCACGTCCAACAATGGCGCAACACCATCAAACAGTACTGCTCCCGACTCTTAGCGCTTCCCGTGGATGTAATTACGCAAGAGCATGTACTTGACGCTGTTTTACCTATTTGGAAGACTAAAAATACTACAGCAAGACGACTGTTGGGTCGTGTAGAGCAGGTACTCGGCTACGCAACTGCGGCTAAGTGGCGTGAAGGACAAAATCCAGCCGTATACAGAGGGGCATTGGAGTACCTTTTACCAAAGGTGAAGCATGCTGTACTGCATGAGCCATCTCTACCTTGGCGGTATGCCCCACTCTTCTGGAGTACGCTGGGCGGTCAACTAGGCGTTGGACGTGATGCGCTGGCGTTCTTGATACTGACTGCCGCACGAAGCGGAGAAGTCCGCATGATGACGTGGCGAGAGATCAACCTCAGTGAGCGGGTTTGGACAGTCCCAGCAAACCGAATGAAACTAGGTGTCACACATACCGTCCCACTATCTGATGCCGCTATCAGGATTTTGGAAGTTCAGCCCAAGGGCGATCTTGACGATATCGTGTTCAGCATGCGCGCTGGCAAACCGATGTCAGATATGACCATTGGCGCTGTCATAAAACGTATGAACGCCAAACGAGACGACACACAGCGCTTTCGCGATCCAGATGGCAGGGGTGCTTGCCCACATGGTTTTAGAAGTACATTTCGCATATGGGCGGCTGAAGCGTCTGGGTACTCCCGTGACGTGGCAGAGTTCGCCCTTGCCCACAAGCTACCCGATGCTGTCGAAGCCGCTTACCAACGAAGTACGCTATTTGTTAAACGCGCAGAGATGATGCAGGCGTGGGCTAAATTCCTGCTCAATACGGAGGTCACGTATGGCGACGAAAAACGAAAAGATTGAACTAAAGAAATGGGATTTTTCCAAGGTATTTTCGGCATTTGAGATTGCCTGCTTGATTCAAGGTACAGACCCTTCTTTGCATTCTGAAAGTTTGATGGTTTCTGACCCCGTATACAAGCGGGTGTGCTTTGCCTACCAGTACATGCTTGCCGCGCTAACTGGAATGCCTTGTGAAGATGTAAATGCCACGATGCAAGATGGCCTTGCTCCGCGGCGTCTGTATGACAAGCGCAACCACGCACTCGAGGGTGGCGAAATTCCTGACGAAGATGACAAGTTGGACAAGCACCCGTTAAATCAACTACATAGTGTTCGATTTGAGCGTCATGAGATTACGCGCTGGCTTAAACGCTTGAAGCTTACATCTGCCTATTCCTTTACACCACATGACCTGACACCTCAAGAGTGGCGAACACTTGCGCGTGATACTGTCGATCGCCAGGGAGGGAATAAGTCAGCGGCGGCACGCGAGTTGGGCATCACGCAACAGCGTGTTTCTCAACTACTGAAAACTACAAAAAAAGCTGAAGCAAGGGGGTCAAAGTCTAGTGACTCAGGGGTACAAGCCCTTCAGGGCGCTTGGCCTAAGCCATTGAAATAATTAAAGAAAACTTATTTATTGCTTTAATTCGGGGTTGGAGCGTTCGACTTGGTTTGTGTTTTCGATTGGCGAAAGCACGCAACTAAGGAGATAGAAATGGCAATCAAAAGAATGTCAGATGTGCTCGAAGCCTTTGGATACCGCTCACGCACCACTGTTTATAAAAATGTTTCCGCAGGGGTCTTCACCCGCCCAATATCAATTGGAATAAGAGCCGTTGGATGGCTCGACACTGAAATTGAAGCCATCTCTGTGGCTCTAGCCGCTGGTAAAAGCCAAGCGGACATTCAAGCTCTCGTAGACAAACTGCATGCAAGGCGCATCTTGAGTTGCACCAGCGTTCTTGAGGGGATGGAATGATGGCTCAGAACCGACTTCCACCCTGCTACCAAGAGTACGCCGCATCGATGCTTGCAAATTTTGACTTCAGAGAAATGCCATTGTCAGCGCGGGGCTTGCTTTACACAATGCGTCTGGAGTGCTGGCAAAACCATCGATTACCAGCAGATTTAAAAAGGCTCGCAAGCGTCCTACGATTTGACGAGGCAGAGATCATTGCCGCGATGCAGTGGCTTGATCCGTTCTTCCAGACAAATGACGGCTGGATTACAAGTCCAGACTTGGAGGACTACCGAACGCACTTAGCTGGCCAACGCAAAGCACAGTCTGTTGGCGGCAAAAAAGGTGCGGCTAAAACAAATGCGGGTAAGTCGCAGGTACCCCGCGAGTCCGTAGTTAAGTACAGTACAGATCAGCCTAGTTCAGCTCAGTCAAATTCAGTAATCAATGACAGGGATTACATTGACAAGTCTTGGGACGAATTTAGGAGTGAGTCTGATGACTGAGGATGCCTCTTGTTACATGAAGCGGTGAAAAATAAGTTTGCCAGCACTAGGTAAGTGGTGGTGGTACCTGCAATCAAAGCGCCTGCCTTACCTGTTTGGGTAGCTCTCGCGCTAGGTTGGTGGGCACGGTTGACCTGCCTGCACCTCCCTTGACTTGAATGACCCTAAGGGCTTTGGTTTTCATTACTGGATACGCGCTTTAAAAAGGTGTGCAGGAGAAAACACTCACAGATACCGTGTCCTTTCTTTCTTTTTTGTCCGGTTCGATGGCTCCATAAAGGCTTGACACGCCCCCTTTAAGAGTTTTTGAGTCAAAGAAAAGGGTCTCTCCAAACCCTTCACTGCAACTAATACGGGACGCGAAATTGCCTTAGCTGAAAAGAAAACTGAACTAAAAATTATTAGCAGAGTGATGTGTGTTTTTTGCACGGTCTTTCCTCTCAAGTTGTTGTTGGTAGCAAGTGCAAGCCGTTTGGTGGGCAAGTCGTATCTCAGAAAAGACGCGCTCAATTTAGCTACAGCAATCTGTCCATAAGCGGTCGGGGACGAGAAGGTCAGCAAGGCTTGTGCTCTATGTTCCCACAATCAGTTATTTTTGTGGACGGTGCTGCCTCGAGTAAAATACTGTATTTATAAACAGTATTAACTGTTCTCATCAGGAGCAGATGTGCAATTCACCAAAGGCGTCTCAGGTAACCCCGCTGGCAGACCAAGAGGCATCAAGGACAAGCGCCACCGCTACGCTGAGTCCATTGATTCCATGATCCCGCAGGTACTGGAGTCGGTTTACCAAAAGGCACTTGATGGCGACATGACTGCCGCAAGGATGCTTTTGGATCGAACACTGCCCAACAAGCGTCCCGAGCAGGAACATGTCGAAATTGAGCACAGCGGCAACATCGCATCAGACGCGCAAAACGTGCTGAGAAGCGTGTTGAATGGCGAGGTGTCACCTGACGTAGGAGTCAGCCTTTTAAGCGCCATGACGAGCGTTTTAAAGGCTGTTGAGATGGAAGAGTTGACCAAACGGATTGAGGCGCTGGAAAGCAATAAGAATGAACCTGCAAACGCTTAAGCGACGTGTCCAGACTCTTGAGTCAGCGTGTGTTCAAAAAGACCAATATGTGGTTGTTGTGTTCTTTGGCACGTCTGAGGCTGATGCGAATGCTGACAGGCTGATTGAAGAGGGTCTCGCTGAGGCTGAGCGGCTTGGCAAAGAGTTGCGGGTGATAAGGGTTGGGTGGCGCAGTTAGTCCAAAATTAGACGGCTCGACTAGGTTCAACTAGTTCAGGGGAACTGTGTACATAACCCGCAGCGCAGTCAAGCGTGTTTGGTCGGTTTGCAGTGTTCTACGTAGCATCACATTGAAACTTTGACCGTTCTTTTTTAGGTAGTCCATACCCAATCGCAATTGGATAGACTCTGTTTTAGCTTGGTCGGGGTCAAGCAGATAAACGGTGCTCTCACTCACGTAGCGAACCGAGCCGCCCTTGCCGAACTTCTTGCTGCTACCGTACTCCAAACCGAGCGATGGAAGTAGACGCGCACCGGCGTAGTAAGTCTCATAGCTGGCATCTACACCTAATGCCACCGTAGCCATGCTTTGCTCCTGCTTACCGTAGAACAATGCATAACTACCGCCTTGTTCAGTGTAGCTGCGAAGTCTGGAATAAACGATGGACGTTTTACCAAAAGGCGTGAGCTTCAGAGCGGCTTCGCTCTCTTGCACAGGGCGCAGTGCAACTTCCGCAAATAGCTGGTCACCTAAGCGTTTGCCAGTTAATGTTTGTGACCCGTCCAAACGCGTCGTATCGAACTTCATGCGGGTGTAACCCAGCATTGAGTCCAACGCAAGACCCCTATCCATTTGGTCAGAGCGATAGCCCGCTAGGCTGAAAAGGTTTGCCTCCAAGGCACTACCGTTGCTCGCAACTGTTTCTTCATCGTTACCCAAGGTCACGGCAAAACCAATCAGCCCCTCCTTGTCTGTGGGGCGGTCTGCTCCAAAAGCCAAGTTTTTGGCTTTGATCTTGGTGATTGCTGTTGGGTCTGCTGCGTTGTCACCCACAATGATTTCGCCGTACGTCCAGCCCGACCATTTACCAACTATCGCATCCCCGGTGGGGTTCGCGTTCAAGTTGGCTAGACCCAAACCTGATTTGATTCCTGTCAGCTGGTTTAGGATTTCGGCATTCACCTTATTCTTGAGTAGTGCGGTTTCGTTTGCCCCACTTGCCACTTGTTTGCCAACCTCAAACACATCCTCCATGCCAAGAGAGTTTTGCTTGTAGTTACCGCTAATCATTGCATCGAGCATTGGATTCGCAAATCGCAACTTGATGCCTTGATAACTGCGTTGGGATACGCCGGGGTTCACGCGAATCCAGTCCAGTCGGTTGCTGACCGACGCAGTCGCAAAGTTAGACGCGCGGCTGCTAATTTTTTCCTGAGCCTTGACGCCTTCAACCACAGCCGTCTTTGTGAGCGGTGATGGAAGTTGCAACACCTGAGTTGAGCTATTGGTGGTGCTGGATGCGCCAAAGCTGGCAAGTAGGTTGCCGGCGGCATCTTTAAGTGGGTTCGATCCGGGAGCCGTGTAAGCAACAGAGACGCTTTGACCCGTGCCGACGGTTTGGCCCAAAGTGAGGGTTATTTGACTGCCTGACACAGCAACACCAGTGACTGGGACTGTGACGCCGCCTGAAGTAACCGTGAAACTACTTGCTGCGGGAACAGATGTTGCATCAAGGGCCTCACTGGCCGTTATGACCAAACTTGTACCGGATGCTGAAACTGCAGCTGCAGACAACGTAGGGGCAACGCTGTCCACGGGGGGGGTACTCATGGTGAAAGACCTCGACACTGACACCGCAGCAGAATAAGTGCTATCCCCAGCTTGACTCGCTGTGACGCTGCAGGTGCCTGACGCTACGTAAGTGGCTACGGCACCTGAAACTGTACAGACTCCCGTTGTCAAACTATTGAATGAAACAGGTAGCCCAGAGCTTGCCGTGGCGGTTAGGGCAACGCTGGTACTGCTCTGAGCAGCAATAGCCTGAAAACTGATTGTTTGTGCCGTCTTGGCGATTTCCGCTGCACTTTCAGCGGTGCTTAAAAAGGTAAATTCATCTATGGCGCCAGAGAAGTAGCTCGCAGCTAAACTTGACAGGTCCGCCCTACCCGAAGCATTTCCCAGCCCTAACTGGCTATATTGCATGTCTAAGTGGGCGATAGTTCCGGTTGCTGCACCTGAAGGATGGGGGGCTCCATCTTGGTACGCGGTTAGCGTACCTGCAGTTGTGTCAGCGGTTACAACAACCGAGTGCCATTGCCCATCGCGCAAATCTGTGCTGAAGGTTCGATTTAGTCCCGCGCCAACACCGTTGACCTGTGTCCATAACTCTACCCGCAGGTATCCTGAGTTGTTAATTGCAATGAGGGGGATGTAGTTGGAACTAGAGGCAACCGTGGAGTTATTTTGGTATCCGAAAATAACTCCACCGGTGGAGCCTACCGGCATTTTAAACTTGACGGAAATCGTAAAATTTTGATTGCTACGAATTAAGTTATTTGGCAACGTAAGGTAGTGACTGTTTCCATCGAAAGACAATGCATTGCCGGAAAATCCTTGAACGTAAGTCGGGGTGCCACCAACATAGGTCGGGTTGTTCCCAGCGCCACTTTGGTCACTTAGGTTGTCATCAAAGTTGAGGTACTCGAGCGTCGCTGCTAGCACGATGCTGGGCGACAAAAAGACCACAACGCACACAATGACGCTGCATCCTAGTTGCCTAATAACGCGTATTATTTCCCCCATTTTTTCGGACTGGTTCGTGGTTACAATTCAAATTGTATACAAGTTCTTTCGAGATAATCCAAACGGCTAGGAGCGCGGCGAGATTTTCGTGCAGTTTATAACTGGGAGCGCTATGTGTCGGTGAGCAAATTACTGTGATAGCCCATCGGGGTGGACTGAAAGGTGGGCTGAAGGCTTTAGAAAAAGAAAAACCCCAAGTCAAACAATAACTTGGGGTTTAATTCTGGCGGAGCGAGAGGGATTCGAACCCTCGATGAGGCTCTACACCCCATACTCCCTTAGCAGGGGAGCACCTTCGGCCACTCGGTCATCGCTCCGGAAACGTGATTATGCCACGACTTTAGAGCTTAT